>Ga0307515_10021955_pt1 | contig 11283 bp, 6 predicted proteins | sample 17_EM_MG_FD_194513 | JGI IMG/M metagenome (GOLD analysis project Ga0307515, IMG submission 194513) | Populus trichocarpa ectomycorrhiza microbial communities from riparian zone in the Pacific Northwest, United States - 17_EM | ecosystem: Host-associated > Plants > Roots > Unclassified | place... | reverse complement strand
TCAATTACAGATCAAACGAAGCCATCAAATTAGACGCCACTAGTACCTTACTAATTGACGCCAAAGGATGCACGGATCAAGACAATTCTGATCTGGAGGCAATTTGCAACCGAACATACCCTTAAATGGTAGCCGCCACTAATTACAAAACGGGTGACACTAAAAGGCGCACGGATTGACAGATTATGAATATGGAGGCGATTTGCAACCGAACACCCCCTAAGTATTTAAAGCCTACATTACGCAAATATAGGGTCCACTGTAGAGTAGCTTTTTAGGACGGATTTTATGCGGATCTAAAAACCGGGGTGTATGCAACGGCGTCAAGTCACTGGGTGTTGATCAAGGCTCAATCGACGGCTTCAACTTCTAGATTGAGCGACTTTACGAAGTATACAAGGATTGCGAAACCTATGTAATGGGATCAAGCAGATGGCAAGGCCCTAGTGGAGCAGTAAGAGTAGGCCCTAGTGGAGCAGCAAGAGTAGGCCCTAGTGGAGCAGCAAGAGTAGGCCCTAGTGGAGCAGCAAGAGTAGGCCATGTGGCGTTAACTTAATGGACTACAGCAGATGCGGACGGGCATCCAATTCAGGCTCGTCGAGCAATTGAAGGCCTAGCATATGGCAGTCCGGTAACCAGCGTACCAAGTATACTTTGAGTATTGTGAGCATTTTGAGCGCTTTTTAAGAAGCGTGCCAGGCTACGTAAAGCAATCGCAAAAACCCCCCACAACAACGGGCCAGATGAGCGGCTGGCCGCGATAGCATAAATATGGGTGAATCTTGGCGGGCGCTGAGGCACCGCCGCCTTTTATATGTGGCACGGCGCTAAGCTACCAAATCAAGCCAGGATCTTGTTGCCATATCATCAGACGTCTTCTTTACCCATATTCGGTAGAACCAGCGTCAAGATGGTAAGACCCCTGCGTTAGCGTAATTGGAAGAAAAGTCGACATGAGCGGTGGTAGTCGGTCTTGACTTATGGCGCATTGAAGAGACCTGAGTGGTCAAACTTCTATCCCTCTAGCTTGGCCGCACGTCGTTCGATTCTGCCATAGTAAGTACAAGACTCGGATCGGGTCCGTAGGGTCTAGATTTCAATCTAAAAATTCACAATCATTTTTGATCTCTCTTCAACAAGGATGATTTCACCAGTCTTCCTCGTGTTCCTTTCTTTATCAAGTTTCACGAATGTCGCGCTTGCTCAGCTCGAGTGCCCCAACGACAACAAGCAGACATATGTTGACCCGGCCTCCCAATTAACGTACGTGATCGAATGCGGATACGATCGTCCTGGTGCGGACATTCCCGGCAGTCCAGGATGGACAGATACTCTCGAGGAGTGTGTTGCACTCTGCTCAACTACATCTATATGTGTAGATGTTTCATACATTCCCGGCTCTCCTGGCCGCTGCTATATGAAGAACGCTCTTAACGCTCCAGTCGCGTATAACGGTATGATGGCCGCCCATCTACCTAGCGCCGAAGGTCCAGAATGTCCAGCATCTAATGGTGTATGCTTGGATGTCCCCGACGGTGGCACATGCTATGTTACTGAGTGCGATTCGCAGCGTGCGGGCGATTTTATATTCCAGGTCATTACAACCACGTTTCAGGATTGCATTGACGAGTGCGAGGCCAATTTTCTAAATGGTTGCACTTACGTCAACTTTGCTCCGGGCGAAGGAACTATCTTACCAGGAGGCACATGTACGCTTCAGAGCACGTATTCGCAGTCCCTAACACCGGCTTCGGGGTCATGGGGAGCATTTCGGTCATCTATTTGTCCAAATCAAAACGGGGCGAACGAAACATATTATCGGAGAGAATACCATCTCATGTGTGGCGCTGACCTTTATGGAGGGGATATGGGGAGTCCCGTCTGGACGACTGGTATATTTGAATGTATGGTAACATGCGATTTAACCCCAGGCTGTATCGCTATCGCCTGGCATTGGGGATATCCTACAGGTCCCTGCTACTTGAAAAGTACCGTCAATCCCCCGTCTAGTAACGAAGCAGTCAACGCTGCCTATTGGATTCCCCCGTGCTACTCTGGAATTTCGACTTATACTACGACCATTTATACGGTATGTTCACTTTGTTATTTTAGAATACCCCTGATAACAGATATCCAGTCGACATCCATCAATACAATCTCCCCGTGGACGTCAGTACTATACACTGAAGAGTACCAATACAATTTGCAGACCGTCTTTCCCTCAGAAACACCGATAACCTATGGTGCAACACCGTCTCCTTCTACGATCCCGGGAGGCCCTCGATGTTATGGATGGATCGGACCAGGATGCACAGGAGATAATAAACGCGCCGTAATACCAGAGCCAACTACGCCTCCGGATGTGCCAATTAAGACCGGAGATGACCCACATGTTCCAATTGAGGCCAGGGATAAGCGGGATGATCTAGTTGAGGCCAGAGATAACCCCTCATCTTGCGTCCCATCAACCGTAATTACACAGACCGTGTCTACATACCTCTACTCTGAAACCACTTTGGTACGCGACTTCCGCAATCTGTTGGATGAATGCTGACAATATACTCTAAGTCCTCCACTTGCACTACTTACGGTAATGGTGGGTCAACTACCGTCCCAGCGTATTGCGAGCCGAGCTTCGCATATAACCTTCCTTCGCCTCCTCCAGCTCTTGCAGCAGTGCCCGGGAACAACGTTTCGACTGCGCCTTCTATAACTACTGTTAGCAAACTCGACTGCTGCCATGCCTGTACTAGAATTTTCAATTGCGTCTGGTGGAACTTCGAATTCGGCGTCGATACCCCCAACGACATATGGTCCCCTGGAACATGCACTTTTGCCTACTTTACAGGTATTTACCCTATTGGTGGGCAAATGCCAGCTATTTGTCCAAATGGTATCGCCGGTGATTGGTCGGCCTATGAGAATGCTTCTGATGGCTGGCCAAATGATATCAATGCGTGGTACAACACTGGATATAATCCTGGTGCATGTAGTGGTGGTGCTCTTAATTTGTTTGAAAGTAATTGGGATATAGGTGTTCCTCCTGATGTCAATGAGAATGTATGCCCGGGCCAGTTGGATGACTTGAAAGCTTGAGGCTTAATAGTATGTAATTAGATTTGTCCAAGCAATTTATAATAGAAATCGATCCATCCTTTTCCATCCATGATTTCCTTGGTACGGATGAGCACTGATAAGTTACAAATTTTTATTATTATCCACGTGGTTTTACCGGTCTATACTGTACGCCTTCGATACACGGAACGAATAGACCAATGTAATCATGCCGATTATTGTATTTGGTCTAGCCGTCATGGAAGGCTCCTTGCGAAAGTTTCTATAGCCCGTGAGATCCATGCAAATAGTTGCTTTGCCACCACTTCGTTTTAATTTACAAAGATAGCCCTAGTAGTAGTAGTGTCGACCTGAATCGGATTTCTTTGCCACCTTGACTCGGTCACTGACCCCTTGACTCGGTCACCGACTCAGTCACCCTCATGTATATATAAAGGCCCTAGAGCCACCTTCAATAGATAGACTTCTCATTCTTAATCTGCGCGCGGACTTCCGATTGACAAGTAGCCTGCATATCCCGACAAGGTAGAGGTCAGGGTAGATGAAGACATGAACATGGACTCTATGGCGGAGTATGCTGACCGCAGTGCGGCCCACACATCGTGCCTTCGTAGGGACTTATTAAGAATATAGTATCCTATTACTAATTAATCGCTTTAAGGAATATCTTACTACTAACCGCGTACTTCTTGCTAAGAATTAATACTAGTAGGATCGCTGTAAGAGCCAGCCAAATCTTACTTGATTTATTCTTAATATATTAGCCGTGCCTTCTATAGGCGACAAATATAAGCGGCTCTTTAGTAGCTATAAGATTCTTCTTAAGGACCGACGTTCCCGATTATAAACATATATAATTAAGATAAATAAGGTTCTTTAGTACTTATACGAGCTACTATAAAAAGGTGTATTTAATAATAAGTAAGTAGATAAGATGGTAGGAGAGCCTTGCGAACGTAGTCGCCGAGTCTACTTAGATAGAAGATTATATAATTAATAAGGAGGAAGAGGAGCTAGATAAGTAATATACGACTATTAAGATTAACTATAAGACTAAGGTTATCGGTAAGGCGTAATATAGGTAGCTTTTAGCGAGTTATTCTATTGTCTACGCTTCCTTTTATAATACTATAGTAATGCTAAGCTTTTCTAAATATAGTATATAAGCACATTGGAACTCCCTTGGGCTCCTGGAGTCAAACAATTTACTAGCTGGATAGGGTGGATTTGAGCTCGGATCCACTCCAGTCCAGTCTAAGAAGATTACTGGCTCCGAAGACTTTATGGAACCTGCTTGCACATGTTCTGTTTCAAATTCCTTAACTTGGCTTTGCTATAATCATACCTTGGTCCCTGTGCCAAATCAACCACTCTGCCTCACTTTTGTCGTCTTCCGTTCATAAATCACACTCTAACCCTGCCGAACTCAACTTCTGGTATCAAACCATTGCCCCTCCAGCACCCCGCAGGGAAGTCAGACCTGATATGCCGTTGGGCACCCCGCTGCGGGAAAATCGTCTCTTCTTCTGTTCGCTTCGCCACTCGCCCTCTGCCTCATACAGGTGAGAATAACGAATAAGGAAGCCAGGGCGAATCGTCTCCCATGTTCCGCTACTCATCGCAATGATTGCCGGAAACGCAACGAGAGTCACCTCCTCTTGGTCCTCGGGATCGGAAGCTTCAGCATTCTTTGTGTTCTGTTGGTGCTTGTGGCTAGGTACAGGAAAATCTTTCCATGATACCGGATACAATTCGTAGTTGAGAGTAGCAATGAGCTTCTGACGGCTCCATCGTGACTTAGTCCAGAAATTTGTAGCCTCTGTCATCAAATCCTTGACGTCGGACTTAAATTCCGTGCGAGATTTCGAGGAAAGTAAGGTTCCAAATGCTTCCAGGATCGATTTCACAAGCTGCTGGAGTTCTCTGTCTTGTGATGGATAACTGCTCGATGCTGACAATAATATTGCTCGACACAGCTCTTCCTTCGCCTCGTCTTTGTCCACTAATTCAGACAGGATACTATCAAGGCCAGCTTGTGCAAGAAGTGGTGGTGTCGCCGTAAATATATACTTTACAAACACAAGGGCGAACACATTCAACATGACAGCCATACGTGCAGCTTTGGCTGCGGAAGAGTTTGTCGGCGGAATGAGAATCGACCCGGATGGTGGATGTAAAAACCCGCATGCTTGCTGGATCCAATTTTCGTGCTCCTGGCAGCGCAAGACCGTCATTAGCTGGTCGAGATGCCATACAACGCTGCAGACTAACCTCGGACGACTCGGTCAAGATATCAAGCGAAAAGTACTTCTTTACTAGAGTATTTGTGCGTTCCCATATCTTCGCTACACCCTTAGAGCTAGACGGACAGCTGATAAGCAATACAATCTGCTAGACATTGTGGATATGGTTCCATACAATTTGCTCAGGTCAAGGTCAACAAGATTCGCTCTATAAGCGACATACTTCTCGAGTTTAATTCGAGTCTTGCTTAGTTGGTCATTTAAATTCTCCTTCGCCGCTGTCTCTTTTCTTAGATCAGTCTTCAGCGCCTCCTCTCTAGCCTTCAGTACAAGCACCTCGTTTTTTAACTTGGCCGATTCTGTATCCTGTTCATCCAACAGGCATTTGGTCCTTTCCGCCTGCTCTTCTGCCTTCCCTTTCTCTTTTAGTGCCTGTTGTAGTTTGATATCCAGATTGGTTTTTTCCTTTACTATCTCAGCATTCTCCAATTTTATCTTAGCGACTTCTTTATGTCCTCCGTGAATGTATACTGCGACAGCCGACTCTAGTTTTTCGATCTGTTCATTTTTCTTCCTGATTTCGGCTTCCTTTAGTGAGAGTGTTTTTTTCGCCTCCGCTCCTTCTGCATAGATTGGCTGATACCTGAGGAAATCTTTGACTGATTGGGTATGACGATGAAGCGCTTCTGTTGCTGCATCAGTCTGATTGCTCTGGGATACGGAGGCAGGCGTGACTTCTAGGGGGTCAGTCATGGCCCAAGCGTTTCAAAGTTGTCTGCCACTAGCACTATATACGATTCTAAAGTTCGCCCCGAAGACACAGAAGATATGTGAAAAGATGGATAATGGTGAATGATCCGTTGGTGCTCTTATGATTGCGCCCTCTAGGCTACCATTTTGTGGCTCCGTGGAATATCTTTTTTCTCATAATACCTTTCATAACGCTAACTACCTACATGTTCGTGAGAACCCGTCGTCCACGTGTCGTTCGATCATTGTGGGTGATGCATGCGGGGTAAGAAGACGTGCATTCGCCTTGGCATGCGCGAAAGACCCGGTCTAGTGCCTCATTATCTTGCCCCGTTAGGAGGCTATCCTCTTTAACAAGAAAGCTTAGGAAGAAACCTGGATTTATAAATATAGGACTTTAATATAGGCCTATATAGTACAGTAATTAATAAGTAATTACTATAGAAATAAACTAAAAATAAATAAAGGAAATCTACTAATATAAGTAAAAGATATATATAGAGAACTCTTCTAGAACTACCTTTAATTACTATTATGATAATAGGTAATTAATATTTTAATTGTCTTTTATATATATAAAAAATCTATATTAAATTTAAAGTTATATAACCTTTCGAAAAATTGCTAAAACAATAATAAGGCATAATCTATTTATAATAAACTATTCTTATATAATATTTTGATCCTATTATAGTAACTAATATTAATAGAACTAGACCTTACTATTATTAATACTAAAGGTGATTAATTATATTTCTTTAATTATTATTGATTCTATTTAACGTCTGATGCGGTCCTTATCTAGGTCCATGCAGACTCATGCCATAATATAGGTATAAAACGCCTCCAAGGGAGACGTAAGAGGTAATACTTTTAGATAGCATCCGTACTACATTAATGGGAGGAAAAATACCGTTAGGTTGCTGCTCTGAGACTCCTAAACGGGAGTGTCCTGATTGCCTATCTTGCCCTATCTGCCGCTCGTACCATGCTTCCTTTTAAAGTTGGGAATACCGTAAGATTGATATAATTCTGCCCTTGCTCCTATTTAAACGCCCTTGCCTGCGGTCCTCCTGCTTACAGTATAATTTCCACCCCATAGGAACAGCGGGACGAATGTAGTGTAAAACTAGGTTTCTTGTCCTAGGGCCCCAACCTAGGTCCCCTATGCATATCCCCAGCCAAAGATGTACGTAGAGGAAGACGAAATGCCGCGCGGGTAAGTCTAGGCTGTCGGGTAGGATAGGGAATGAGAGGCTTATTACAGGCCTCTCGCCTGCGAGGTGTATATGGTTCGATTGCGCGATAACGTAGTTATACCGTATAGGAGGAAGGGGTCGCCGGAGGTAGAGATTGCCGTGGTTCGATGGCTCGAATACGTACGTTGAGATACGGTAGCTAAGTCTCCGCTGGGGCTTACCCTCCTAGCAAGAAATTTTTTCCCGTCACCACTACGCCGCAGCGCCCGCGATGCGCTGCCGTACGTAACGTCTCTGCGTTTGCTCTGGCAGTCTGTTGGCACGATCCTAATGGAACGCCGATAGCTGTCTGTCAGGTTCCCGGGCTCCACCGCGTGGGGTGCAGAGGCCGATTTCATGGAGCCTATTTCTTTAATTAACTTTTAAGCTTAATATAAGGATTATATTACTAAATTAAAGCGTAGAGTTTTTAGATTCTTCTACTATTATATATAAATTTATATAAATCTATCTAAATAGTTAAATTTAACTAAACTATTTATTAGTTTGATTAACTAAATAAAATAAATAAGTATAAAGCTTTAAAATATCCAATTAACTAAACCGAAGATCTATAGTTTGAATTTTTTTATTTATTAGCAAGTCTAACTACCTTATACTAGCTCGTTATATAGAAGCCCTATGCTAAGATTTAGTAAGCCTAAGAACAGTCCTAATATATAATGCATTAACATATTAATTGGGCTTAGGCTAGGTATAATAATTACCCCATAAATACATATTTTCGCGTATAGTATCTACCGTGGCGTATGTACCTTATAGTCCAGCTAATACAGCCTTATAACCCGTCTTTGCCACTATAAACGCTACGTTGCCATTCGGCGAAAACGCTACAGTGTTAATACCGCTTGGACAATCTCTAAACCGTCTAGAGCTTTTATTAATATTCAATTCTTATTAATAAGGATTTAGTATTCCTAAACAACTCTATAATAACATTATTGAATTAAATATAAATTGAAAAGCGTTTAAATATCTATATTATTATTTAATAATATAATTCCCTCTAAATATTAATAAAAGCACTCTCTAAATGGGTTAAATTAGCTTAACCTTTTACCCTAGAGGAATAGCGGAATAAACTAGGTATCGTATCCTATATATATATGTATATATATATATTCTATTATAGCCATGCACTATTTAGGGTATAGGCCGTTATAGAGCGCTAACTAAATATTTCCTATTATTAATATGCATGCTCTAGTTTAGAAGCCAATTATAAAAACTATATATCTATTACCTAATACTATACTTAACTAAGGAAATAAAGGAAAGTAATATATTACTATTAGAAGAAAGTCGGAGTTTAGAGGTAAGCCTAAGTAAATAGTTTTCGACGCCTTATATCCGTAGGGCTATTCCAGCGTTATACGCTTTTTAATCGGCGGCGTACTAGTAGAGGTATGTATAAAGGAGGCTCGTAGTATATTTAGTTAGATAATTAGAGAAGAAATTCTTAAGAGTCTTCGCTTATTAATGTTAGCTTTTATACTCTCTATATCTTATACACTTAAGTATAAACATCCAGTCTCCTTTATAAATTTAATTATAGCTTTAACTATGCTAATATCTGGCTTCTAGCGCTTAATTAGGCCGTTAATATTTCTGCCTCCTTTTTGTCTGCGTAAGTCCCCCCTAATATATATAATAGATCCCCAAATTAATCTCTATGCTACTCTCTTAGTTTAATCCTGTTAGTATGCTTTAATAATGTACAAAATATATATATTACAATGATATGTACTATACGGTGTTATAGATAGATGTTTTCTTTTTAATATAAAGAAGGGTAAGGAACTTAAGGTTCCTTACCACGCTAGTGCCGTGGGGACACGTGACGGCAACTTGCCTTATGTAACGGCAACTTGCCACACATGGCGGCAATTTGCCTCCTATTACAATGTAATATATTCTAGCTACACTAGGAGTACTTTAGAAAATGCGGAGGACTAGTATTTTATAACTGTGCAGTTCGAAAATCTATATATGTTAGGCCATAGAGACGCACTGGCTATAACCGGCTTAGCGCAGGCGAGGCGCAGGCGAGGCGCCTATAAAACGTAGTCGCCCCGTATTAGAGAACAGCAGAATTTAGTTTTATAGTTCTACTTCATTAAGAACTAGATACTCTTTGCATCCCGTTACTATTATTATATTACTACATGCCCTAAGGACCTTGGCGTCCTAATAGTACTAAATTCTCATCCCTTTTTAGGGGTAGTAGCCCGATAACACAACGGTCTACAAAGGCCACGACTACGTAGCGGCAACCCTCAGTTGAGAAGACTACCTGTATTTATTAACTATATCGCAGCCTATCGACCTAATGGCGAGACGCGGCCATACCAGCGCAGTGCGTATGAGTGAGTCTGGGAATTAGCCCCAGGATAACATAGGTAAACCTATGTCGTCCCGGACAGAACCAGAAGCTATAGGTAAAGGGGATATATAGGAAGAAATATAACGGCTAGAGAACGAGAAGCTATAACTCCTAGAGTAAAGAAAACTACACTTACTTAGGGAAGAGGTAGAAGTGCTAAGACGGCGTCAACGCGGTGAGGTGACGTTAACTCCCGTTCCTAACCTATCTCTGTAACCTTAAATAACCGTATTAGAATACTTGGGGGGTAGCCTAATATATTTAAGCCTTAAGCGGAGGGCTACTAATATATTAGGCGCTCTATTAAAACGGGCCGTTAAGATAGAGAAGATTGCTCTATATTATAGCAAGTCTATATAAGAGTATTAAGACTTCCGTGACAGCTTAAAGCTAGCGTTCCGCCTAAAGTGTGACGGCTTTATAGATAAGGATACTAAAGTCGCGTTTACTATATAATATATAAAGGGGACCAACTAAACCCTTTAGCTATAGTATAAAGATAACCATCTAGACACATAGTTTACCTAGGAGGAGCTTATAGAATTCCTACTTAACTAGATTAAAAGTCCTATTAATTGGGAACTCTATATAGCCCTAACCTATATAAAGGCAATATAGCGAACCGATTAACTAGTAAATAAGTTTACTGCTTATCTAACCTCCTTAGAAGTGTAAATTAACCCTTCCTATGATGTAAAGCATCTAATAATATATCTGTTCGCGAAGCTGCGGCTAAAGCTATGGGTTACTATTACTAACTATTAAGAATTCCCTTAAACTTAAGACTAGCTAGTTTCCCTAGCTGCCCTATTAGAGGAAAACTAGAAGAGCGTAAGCGCCCCACAGGGTAGAAGTAATAGGCGCGCCGCGAACTTAAATATAAAGACTACCTAGTTAAGTAACTTAGGGAAAGCGGACTCCAAAACCACCGCTGGCGACTTAACGGCGGGGCGAAGCAATACCGCTAGGGGTTTAACTTAGCCTAAAGGAAACTACAAAATTTGTAGCAAGCTAGGGTATTAGTGGCGATAGTGCCTAGAGCAGCGATAGTAACAGTAGCTACTACCTAGCAACGTAAACGCTACCTCTATACTGGGAAAAGATAAGCGCCCTTGGACCCCCTTATAGCCGTAGGGTGTAAGCTCCTACTAGATTATAAGGAAGCTATTACTATCTTAGGTAAAGTCCTCCTAAAGAAGACCTGGAAGGAGACCTTAGTAATACTTAATATTGGTGCTAAAGTAAATATAGTTAACTAGCGATTTGCTATGGAGTGTAACTTTAAAACGCTAGACGTAGAGCTGCCTACCTACTCCTAGTTAAATAAGACCTAGGTATATTGCTATAAGGCCTATAAGGTACTACTAAGAATAAAGGATAGCTGGGGCAAGATTAGGGAAGTAACCCTTATCTGCTATAGAATGGCTAACGTATCCCCTACTGTTACCCTAGGTATGCTGGGGTTAAAGAAGGCCCGACTTCTTGTTAACTGCGAGGCAAAGGCGTAGCGATGGAAGCTAAATGGCTCGTCCCTATTGCTATAAACCCCTAAGGGTTTCGCGGAGTCTCTCCA
>Ga0307515_10021954_pt1 | contig 11285 bp, 9 predicted proteins | sample 17_EM_MG_FD_194513 | JGI IMG/M metagenome (GOLD analysis project Ga0307515, IMG submission 194513) | Populus trichocarpa ectomycorrhiza microbial communities from riparian zone in the Pacific Northwest, United States - 17_EM | ecosystem: Host-associated > Plants > Roots > Unclassified | place... | reverse complement strand
CTGGTCACGGCGAAGGCGACCGTCGCGGGCAGCAGCACCGGCAGCTTGAACGCGACGTCCACTGTGTAGGCCGCCGGCAGCCGACCCTCCAGGGCGGCCAGGCAGCGCGCCTTACTCCACATGCCGTGCGCGATCGGCCGGGCAAACCCGAACAGGCGCGCACCCAGCCGCGAGGTGTGGATCGGGTTGTGGTCGCCGGAGACCCCGGCGTAGTCGACACCGACCCGGGCCGGGATCCGCCAGCGTGCGGCGCCGGCCGGCCTGGGCGGTGGCTCACCCTGGGGTTTTCCGCCGCGGGTCGGTTCACTTCTGCGGAGGTACGTGGAGACGCCCCGCCAGACCTCCTCGCCGTCCACAGCCGCCGTGGCGACGACGTCGAACTGCCGGCCACGCTCGTGTGGTCGCAGGTCCGCCGCGCGCACGGACAGGTCGAGCCGGCTCCCGGCGTCGATCGGCCGGTGCAGCGTGATCCGGTTGGCGATGTGCACCAGCCCGACCACCGGGAACGGGAAATCCGCGGCCGACATCAGCCCCATCGCGAGCGGAAAGGCGAGCACATGCGGGTACGTGGCCGGCAGGGCATCGGTGAGCCGCAAGCCGCACACCCGGTCGTAGCGGGCGAGCCGCTCCCGGTCGACGCTCACCGCGCGGCGGACCAGTTCCCGCTCCGGCAGCGTCGCAGCGCGGCGGCCGGGCAGCAGGCCGAGCACGGCCCGGGCGGTCAAGGCGCCGGGGTCGCGGCTCAACTCGACGACGGCGGCACGATCGTCAACATGACCGCTATAGCCTTGGTTACCGGTCACGGCCTCACGCGCCCAGCAGGCTCTGGCCGCAGACCCGGACCACGTTGCCCGAGACCGTGCCGGAGCCGGGCGAGGCGAACCAGGCGATCGTCTCCGCCACGTCGACCGGCAGGCCACCCTGCGCCAGGCTGTTCATCCGGCGGCCCGCCTCGCGCAGCAGGACCGGCATCTTGGCGGTCATCGCCGTCTCGATGAAGCCCGGGGCGACCGCGTTGATGGTGATCCCGTGGCCGGCCAGCACCGGGGCCGTCGACTCCACCAAGCCGATCACCCCGGCTTTGGAGGTGGCGTAATTGGTCTGACCCCGGTTACCGGCGATGCCGGCGATCGAGGCCACCCCGACGATCCGGCCGCCGGCGCCGATCAGGCCCCGCTCCAGCAGGACGTCGTTGATCTGCTCCTGGCTGGACAGGTTCACCGCCAGCACCGAGTCCCACCGCTCGGCGTCCATCCGGGCGATCGTCTTGTCCCGGGTGATGCCCGCGTTGTGCACCAGCACGTCGACGCCGCCGGTCAGGTAGTCGGCCAGCCGCTCGGCGGCCGCCGGCGCCGTCAGGTCGAGCTGCAGCGCCCGGCCGCGCACCTCGTTGGCCACCTCGGCGAGCGCGTCGCCGGCGGCCGGCACGTCCAGGGCGATCACCTCGGCGCCGTCGCGGGCGAGGACCCGGGCGATGGCCGCCCCGATGCCCCGCGCCGCGCCGGTGACCAGGGCGACCTTGCCGTCCAGCGGGCGATCCCAGTCGGCCGGAGCGCTGACCGGCCCAGCGCCGAGACGGATCACCTGGCCCGAGACGTACGCCGAGCGGCCGCTGAGCAGGAAGCGCAGCGTCGACTCGATCGTCTCCTCGCCGCCCGGTGCCACGTACACAAGCTGCGCGGTGACCCCGCGGCCGAACTCCTTGCCGATGCTGCGGACCAGCCCCTCGAGGGCGCGCTGCGCGGTCGCCTCCCGCGGCGAACCGCACGCCGCCGGCGGGGTGCCCAGCACGACCACCCGGCCGGAGCCGAGCAGCGAGCGGGCCTGCGGGTGAAAGAAGTCGTAGAGGGCGCGCAGCCCGGCCGAGCCGGTGACCCCGGTGGCGTCGAAGACGAACGCGCCGTAGCGGGTGCCCTCGGTCGCGGTGTCGGTCACGTCGAGCAGTTTGCGCACCGTGTCGGCCAGCCGGCCGCCGGGCGCCGCGCCCAGCAACACCGGACCGGGCGTCAGCGGCTCCCCCGGGACGTAGCGCCGCAACCGGGGCGGGTCGGGCAGCCCAAGCCGCCGCACCACGGCCCGGCCGAGATCGGAGTTCGCGAAGCTCGCGTACGTGTCACCCATGGGCGTAGCCTACTCGGGAGTAGGTTACTCGCAACGTTACTGGAGGAAGTCGTGCAGACCGTGCGCCGCGTCGCCGTCCTGGGTGGAAACCGGATCCCGTTCGCCCGCTCCGGCAGCCGGTACGCCGCCGCCACGAACCAAGACATGCTCACCACCGCCCTGGACGGGCTGGTCGCCCGGTACGGGCTGGCCGATCAGCAGGTCGGCGAGGTGGTCGCCGGGGCGGTGCTCAAACACTCCCGCGACTTCAACCTCACCCGCGAGGTGGTGCTCGGCTCCCGGCTCGACCCGCGCACCCCGGCGTACGACATCCAGCAGGCCTGCGGCACCGGCCTGGAAGCCACCATCCTGGTCGCCAACAAGATCGCCCTGGGCCAGCTCGAGGTCGGCATCGCCGGCGGCGTCGACACCACCTCCGACGCGCCGCTGCAGGTCAACGAGGACATGCGCCGGGCGCTGCTGGAGCTCAACCGGGCCCGCACGCTCGGCGCCCGGCTCAAGGCGGTCGCCAAGCTGCGCCCCCAGCAGGCGCTGCGCCCCGAGATCCCGCGCAACTCCGAGCCGCGTACCGGCCTGTCGATGGGTGAGCACGCCGCGATCACCGCGCTGCGCTGGAACGTTGACCGCGAGTCGCAGGACGCCCTCGCGCTCGCCTCGCATCAGCGCCTCGCCGCCGCGTACGATCGGGGCTTCTTCGACGACCTGGTCACGCCGTATCTCGGGCTGACCCGCGACCAGAACTTGCGCGCGGACACCACCGCGGAGAAGCTGGCCGGGCTCAAACCCGTGTTCGGCACCGACGGGGCGACCATGACCGCGGGCAACTCGTCGCCGCTGACCGACGGCGCGTCCACGGTGCTGCTGGCCTCGGAGGAGTGGGCACAGGCGCACTCGCTGCCGGTGCTGGCCTATTTCGCCGACTGTGCGACGGCGGCAGTCGACTTCGTGCACGGCGATGAGGGACTGCTGATGGCCCCGGCGTACGCCGTGCCGCGGATGCTCGCCCGCCGCGGCCTGACCCTGCAGGATTTTGACTACTACGAGATCCATGAGGCGTTCGCTTCGCAGGTCCTCGCCACGCTGGCCGCCTGGGAGTCGCCGGAGTTCGGCAAGGAGCGGCTCGGCCTGGACGCCCCGCTCGGCTCGATCGACCGGGACCGGCTCAACGTCAACGGCTCCTCGCTCGCCGCCGGGCATCCGTTCGCGGCGACCGGCGGCCGGATCGTGGCCACGCTCGCCAAGCTGCTCGCGGCCAAGGGGTCCGGCCGGGGCCTGATCTCCATCTGCGCCGCCGGCGGCCAGGGCGTCGTCGCCATCTTGGAGCGCTAAGCAGGCCCACCGGCTGAGCAGGGGCAGGCCCCACCACCCTTCCCCCACCGGCACCAGGCCGTTCAGCGCCGGCCAAGGCAGCACCGCGTGCTCTCGCACTCAGGTCCCGGCCGCTCCGCCGACAACGGTCTCAAGCTCGGCGGCCAAATGGTCGCGTGTCGCCGTGATGGCACGGATTCTCTCGTCGAGTACGGCGAGCCGCCGCTCCGCTACCGCCACCAGCGCCGGTGAAGCCGCGGCGCTGGTGGTCAGATCGCCGTCGAGGCAGCATCGGAAATGCGCGGCGTCCGCCAAGGTGAGACCGGCGGCGAGCAGGTAGCGGATGCTCCGCACCCGGGCCACCGTGTCCTCGCTGTAGGTGCGATACCCGTTGGTGGCCCGCTGGGACCGCAGCAGCCCCTGTTCCTCGTAGAACCGCAACGCCCTGGGTGAAGCCCCGGTGGCTCGCGCCAACTCACCGATCCGCACACCGCAACGGTACCCGGCGGTCAACCAACGACGCCGCCGCCGTCCACCGGGATCACCACGCCGGTGGTGTACGCGGCCTCGGGCCGAGCAAGCTGAACGATCCAGAAGGCAACCTCCTCCGGTTGGCCGATCCGGGCGACCGGGACGCGCGCGATCAGGGCGTCGCGGGTCGCGTCGGCCTGCTCGGGGGTCAGCCCTTGATGCCGGGCGATGGGGGTTGCGACCGGTCCCGGCGCGACCGCTGCCACGCGGATCCCGCGCGGCGCGAACTGCACCGCCCACGAGCGGGTCAGCGATTCCAGCGCGGTCTTCAACGCCGCGTACAGTTCGCCGCCGGGCATCGGCCAGGCTCGCTGACCGATGGACGTACTGACATTGATGACCACGCCTTGAGTGGTGACCAAGTAGTGCAGGGCCGCCTGGGTCAGATACATCGGTGCGAGCAGGTTAGTAGCGATCATCTCCTCGGCGGCGGCGCGGCCGGCCGCACCGGACGAGGTCTGCCGGACGATGGCGGCGTTGTTCACCAGCACGTCCACCCGGCCGAATGCGGCCATCGCGGTGCCCACGATCAGCTCCGGGGCGGCGGCGTCGGTGACATCGGCGACGAGCGGCCGGACGCCCGGCAGGTCCCGCGCGGTCTCCGCCAGCCGGGCCGCGGTGCGTCCCACGATGAGCACCTGGGCTCCTTGTTCGGCGAAGGCTCGCGCGGTCGCCCGTCCGATGCCGGTACCGGCGCCGGTCACGATCACTGCCTTGCCGGCGAACTGTTTTGCTGTCATGCCCACCGACCGTAAACATTGCCGCCCGCGGCAGGGTCAAGCCGACCCGACCGGCCCGATTGCCGGGGCAGCACGCCGGGCCTCGTGGCGGGGCCCGGCGCCCGTCACGAAGTCGTGAGTGGATCGTTCCACCGATTGTGTCGCCGATCGCCCACTCGACGAGGAGTACCAGCATCATGCGCCCGCTCTCGCCCCGCCCATTGGGTATCCGCGCACTGCTGGTCGGCACCGCCGCGGCCGGCGTGCTCGTCGCCGGGTTCGCCACCCCGGCCGGCGCCGCCCGGCCGGGGCCACGGCTGTCCGAGCCGGCCGGCCGGCTGGCGTCCGCCCTGCACTGCACCGGCGACCCGGCCGCCAGTGCCCGCGCCGGCCGGACCCCGGTGCTGCTGATCCACGGCACCACGTCCAACGCCCGGGCCAACTTCTCCTGGAACTGGGACCGCGCCTTCGACAGCGAGCAGCGCGCCCACTGCGATGTCGACCTGCCCGACAGCGGCAACGGCGACATCCAAACCGCCGCGGAGTACGTCGTCTACGGCATCCGCCACCTGCACGCCGCGGCCGGCTCCCGGATCGATCTGCTCGGGCACAGCCAGGGCGGCCTGATCGGCCGTTGGGCGCTGAAATACTGGCCGGACACCCGCGGAATGGTCGACGACTACGTTTCCCTGGCCGCGTCCAACCACGGCACCGTCGTGCGCGCCGTCCAGTGTGCGGCCAGCCGGTCCTGCACGGCGGCGTACTGGCAGCAGAGCACCGGCTCGAAGTTCCTCACCGCGCTCAACCGCAGCCCGCAGACCTGGCCGGGCATCAGCTACACGCAGATCTACACGCGGCTCGACGAGGTAGTCGTCCCCAACTTCGACGCCGGCGGCTCGTCCTCGCTCCCGCCGGCGCGCAACGTCAGCAACATCGCCGTGCAGGAGCTGTGCCCGACCGAGACCGTCGAGCACTTCGGCATGGCCTACGACAACGCGGCCTGGCTGCTGGGCATGGACGCCTTCCGGCACCGTGGCACCGCGAGCCGGCCCCGGGTCAGCACCGCGAGCTGCGGCCGGCCGTTCATGCCCGCGGTCGACCCGCGGACCTTCGTCACCGACGCCGCCGCCGCACTCGCGCAGTCCAGTGTCTCCTCGGCCGTCGCGACCCAACTGCCGGCCGAGCCGCCGCTGCGCTGCTACGCCACCGGCACCTGCCGCCCGGCCCAGCGGGCCTAGTCACGGACGTAGTAGTGCCCGTTGGCGTCATCGAAGCGTCTGCAGGCTCGGTAGCACCGGCGGAAACCGCCGCCCTGAGCCGCATGGGCACGGGTCCAGGCCGCCGAGCTTCTCGACGAGCTCCTTGTCGGCGCCGTCGATCAGTTCCGCTGGGGCGAGGCGGGCGCAACTCCGGCGCGGGCGGCCGCCAAGGTCGCCGGTACCGCGGGCAACGGAGACCTCGCGGCCGGGGCAGCCTCCCGTTTGTGCCGCCGGATGACCTGCATAAGGGCGTCCGGAGCGTTGCCGCGTAGCTGCGCGATCCGGCTGGTGCCGGGCTGTTCGGGCAGGTTGACGCTGAGCGTGGTGTTGCCGTCTCGGACGAAGCCGGCCAGCTTGTTCGCGACGAACTCGCCGATGGCCGACTGCGCCTCCTCGGTTGAGCCGCCGATGTGCGGGGTGAGGATGACGTTCGGCAGGCCGCGCAGCTCGGAGACGAACTCGTCGCCGCAGCCCTTCGGCTCCGCCGGGAAGACGTCGACCGCCGCGCCGGCCAGGTGGCCGCTCACCAGGGCGTCCCGCAGCGCCAGGTGGTCGACCACGATGCCACGGGAGAGGTTGAGGAAAAGGGCGCCCGGGCGCATCCACTTGAACTGCTCGGCGCAGAAGAAGCCGGCGTTGCCCGGCCGGCCGTCGACGTGCAGCGTGACGATGTCGCTGGTCTCCAGCAGTTCCTCGAGGGTGGCGCAGCGGTGCGCGTTGCTCAACGCCAGTTTGTCGGCGGTGTCGTAGAAGGACACGTGCATGCCGAGGTTCTCGGCGAGCACGGAGAGCTGGGTGCCGATGTTGCCGTAGCCGACAATGCCCAGCCGGCGGCCACGGATCTCGTGCGCGCCGGTTGCCGACTTCTCCCACACGCCCGCGTGCATCAGTGTGTTCTTCTCGGTCAGCCGGCGGGTCAACGTGATGATCTCGGCGATGGCCAGTTCCACGACGGAGCGGGTGTTGGAGAACGGTGCGTTGAACACCGTGATGCCCCGGGCCCCGGCGGCGGCCAAGTCGATCTGGTCGGTGCCGATGCAGAAGGCGCCGACCGCGAGCAGGCTGTCCGCGGCCTCGAGCACTTCGGCGGTCACCTGGGTCTTGGACCGGATGCCGAGCAGGTGTACGCCCCGGATGCGCTCGATCAGCTCAGCCTCGTCCAGGGCGTTGCAGACGGACTCGACGTGGTAGCCCTCGGCCTCGAGCCGAACTACCGCGCCGTGGTGGATGTTCTCCAACAGCAGGACGCGCACCGTGGCCTGGTCGATCATCATGTTCCGTTCCGTGTCGGTCGGCAGGATTTCGCGGCTGCGGGTCGCCGCCCGCTGGCAGGCTCCGGACCGCAACCACCGTGTGGTGGCTCAGCGACCTCCTTCGTCTCCGCACCTGGACCGTGACGCCCCGTCCACCCTGGGGCGCCGGTCGGTATCAGGCAGCAGTACGGATCGCGACACTGTTACGGATCGATTTCGGCGAAGGTTTCGCTGCTTAGTTCACGGTTCGATGCCGCAGGATCAGGCGAGCGTCTTTGTGAAGAAGACCCGGCGGAAACCGTGCTCCTCGGATCGGTGCGTTTCGCGGTAGCCGTGCCGGGCGTAGTAGGTCAGGTTTTCCGTCATCGCCGCATTGGTGAACAACTTGACCTCGGCGAAGCCCGCCGCGGCCGCCCGCTCCTCGGCGAACGCGAGCAACCGGCTCCCGACGCCGCAGCCCTGCGCCTCGGGCGCCACCGCGATAGTGTCCAGATGCAGATAGCTGTCGGCCAGCACGATCACCAGCATCCCGGCGATCCGAGAGTCAATCTCGGCGACCCAACACTCTCCGCGACGAATCGCACCGGTGTAGTCGACGCCCATCGGCATCGGCTCCCGGCCGATCCGCGGCACATATTTTACGAACGCCCGCCTGACCACCTCTTGCACGGCGTCAACATCAACCTCAACGGCACTTCGCAGGTGTACGGCGTTCACGACGCCATTCGACCACGCGCCGCCCGTCCTGGCCGGGCGGCTATGCCGTGGGAGTCCCGGGCAGCAGTCGCAGGATTCGGCCGTACCCGGGCAGTTCCGGCTGGCCGGCGAGCAGCGTGTCGAGCGCCGCGCGCGGGGTCAGCCCGGGATTGTCGCAGCACAGCCGGGCGATGGCGCCGCTGATCTGCGGCGCCGAGAACGAGGTGCCGCTCCACAGCGCCCACGCGTCCGCGCCGAAGAACTGGTCCGGCTCGTACGGGTCGGGCTCCGGCGGCGACACGCCGGGGACGAAGGTGGACACCACGCCGACGCCCACGGTGGAACAGTGCAGCCACGGCCCGTAGCTCGAGAACGGCGCCGCCTGCAGGTCGCTGGTCAGCGCGCCGACCGCGACCACGCCGTCGAACGCGGCCGGAAACACCGGCTCGTCGCTGCCCAGGTTGCCGGCGCTGGCGACGATCAGCACCTCGGGGTAGTTGGCCCCGATGAACTCGATTGCGGAGCGCATGGCCAGCGGCGGCACGCCGTCGACCGCCGGCGTGCCCAGCGAGGCGTTGATGACCGTCGGGATGCCGGCCTCGTGCGCCTCCCAAGCGGCCTGTAGCAGCAGGTCAGCAACATCCTCGTCGGTGCCCAGGCCGTCGCCGTGGGTGAACCGGTAGGCCACGATCTCGCATCGGGGAGCGACCTGCCGCACGATCCCCGCGGTGAACGTCCCGTGCCCGCTTCCCCAATCCAGCCGACCGGCGACCGGCAGAACATCCAGCGGGTCGGCCGCCCCGGGCCCGACCACCGCGTCGCCGAGCCAGCCGTCGCCGCGCGGCGCGGCGGCGATGCCGGTGTCGACGAGGGCCACCCGAACCGCCGCCGGTGCGACCGCCGCGGCCGGGCCGAAACCCTGCGTGACCACCGGATAGTCGTCCGCCTTGATCGCATGCCCCAGCGGAACGACGACATTCAGCGCCGCGGTGATTCCCTGCTCGCGTAGCCTCGCCGCGTCTCGGGCCAGCTGGGCCGGGCCCTTGTCGCCACGGAAGACGCCGATGTCCCGGCGAGCCGGGCGGACCCCGGTCAGCGACGCCGGCACTCGTGGCGGTGCCGCGTTCGCGGTGCGGGTGTACCCGAGCGAGGCCAGCGCCGCGGTCACGGCGCCGGCCAGGGCCGCCGCGTCCGCGCTCACGCCGACCGCGGCCGGCATGGCAAACGGCCGATCCATCCGTACGGTGAGCTGGCCCCGGGCGACCAGCAGGTCCGGGCCGGCCGGGGACGAGCGATACCGGTCGAAGGGCACCCCGACCGCGACCGGCGCGACCTCCTGCCGTGCCTGGAGCCGGTCGATGATCTGCTCGGCCCGGGCTCGACCCGCCGGCGACAGCGCCTGGACCTGTCGGGCGGCAGCGGCACGGTCCACCTCAAGCTGGGCGGCGCTGCGGTGCTCCGGATAGTCCCAGAAACCCCCCGCCGAGCGGGCCACAGCGGGCTGGGCGGCAGCGGGACGGCCGGCCAGCACCACCGCGGCCGCGCCCAGCGCCCCGCCAAGCAGAAGCCGCCGCCGTGCGAACTTGCCCATCAAGCCCCCCGGATGGTCGATATGCTCGAATATCGATGCCACGTAGCGTAGTCACGCAGCAACGTGAACACCAGCGATTCACGGACAAAGCCGCACCTCAGCAGTGTCCACCGAGCGGGCCAGAAAATCTCGATCCGGGTTGTCGATCCGCGCCTGCGCCGTTCGACCTTGGGGTGAGAGGGTCGAGCGACGGCCCCGGCAAGCGAAGGAGACCCGCGGTGGCGAAGTACATGTTGATCATGCGAGGCACGGACGAGTCCATGGCGAAGATGATGGAGACCCCGTTCGAGCAGATGCTTGAGACGGTGGGTCGGTTCAACGAGGAGCTGATCAAGGCCGGGGTCCTGGTCGCCGCGGAGGGGCTGGACGACCCGGCCAAGGGCGTGGTGGTCGACTTCAGCGCCGAGACACCGGTGGTCACCGACGGCCCGTACGGTGAGACGAAGGAGCTTTTTGGGGGCTTCTACCTGATCGACGTGGCGACGCTGCAGGAAGCCGTCGAGTGGGCCAAACGCCTCCCGGCGAGCGCGGGCACGAAATGCGAGGTCCGCCGCGTGCCCACCATCGACGAGTTCCCCCAGGACAACGAATGGATCGTCAAGGAGCGGGCGTGGCGCGAGCGCACCGGCCAGCTCTGACACCCGCGGGCGGCCCGCCGAGCACCGAAGCCGCGCGGCGGGCCGTCGACGCGGTCTGGCGGATCGAGTCCGCCCGGATCGTCGCCGCGCTGGCCCGCTACACCGGAGACTTCGCCCTCGCCGAGGACGTCGCTCAGGAAGCGGTCGCCGAAGCACTCGTCACCTGGCCGCGGGACGGCACCCCGGCCAACCCGGTGGGCTGGCTCCTCGCCACCGCCCGGCGCCGCGCCATCGACAGCTTCCGGCGCCGGGCGACCCTCGACCAGCGGTACGCCCTGCTGGCCGGCCCACTCGCCGAGGGCGAGACCACCTCCGGCGCCGTGGCCCCGCCGGACGAACCGCCGTGGGATCCCGACCGGATCGACGACGACCTCCTCGCGCTGATGTTCATCGCCTGCCACCCGGTCCTCTCCCCCGAAGCCCGCGTCGCGCTGACGCTGCGGGCGGTCGCCGGTCTGGCCAGCGAGGAGATCGCCCGCGCTTTCCTGGTGCCGGTGCCCACGATCCAGGCCCGGATCACCCGGGCGAAGAAGACGATCGCCGCCGCCCAGGTGCCGTTCGAGCTGCCACCGGCCGAGCAACGCCGCGAACGGCTCAGCGGCGTCCTCAGCGTGCTCTACGTGATCTTCACGGAGGGTTCGACCGCTACGGCCGGTAGCGACCTGCTGCGTCCCGACCTCGCTTACGAAGCGATTCGGCTGACCCGGATGCTGACCGCACTACTCAATGACGAGCCCGAAGTGCACGGGTTGCTCGCCCTGCTCGAACTGACCGCCGCCCGCTTCCCCGCCCGCACCGGCCCCGACGGCGAAGCGGTGCTCCTGGAGGATCAGGATCGGCGCCGGTGGGACAGGTCGGCGATCCGCCGGGGACTGGCCGCGCTCAGCACGGCCGCGGCCGCCGGCCGTGGCCTCGGACCGTACGGGCTGCAGGCAGCGATCGCCGCCTGCCACGCGAACGCGCCCTCGGTACCGGACACCGATTGGGAGCGCATCGTGCTCCTCTACGAGGCGCTCAACCGCGTCGCCCCCTCACCCATCGTCGAGCTCAACCGGGCCGTCGCCGTCGCCATGGCCAACGGACCGGAACAGGCCCTGCCCATTGTGGACAACCTGGTCGCCTTGGACCGGCTGGCCGGATCGCACCTACTGCCGAGCGTGCGCGGCGAG
>Ga0307515_10021953_pt1 | contig 11285 bp, 9 predicted proteins | sample 17_EM_MG_FD_194513 | JGI IMG/M metagenome (GOLD analysis project Ga0307515, IMG submission 194513) | Populus trichocarpa ectomycorrhiza microbial communities from riparian zone in the Pacific Northwest, United States - 17_EM | ecosystem: Host-associated > Plants > Roots > Unclassified | place... | reverse complement strand
GACGTACCGGGCGGCCGGCTTCCGCTCGGGCTGGATGGCCGTCAGCGGACCCACCACGCACGCCACCGACTATCTCGAGGGCCTGCAACTGCTGGCCAACATGCGGCTGTGCCCGAACGTGCCCGCCCAGCACGCCGTGCAGACCGCGCTCGGCGGCTTCCAGAGCATCAACCTGCTGATCCGCCCCGGCGGCCGGCTCTACGAGCAGCGCATGCACGCCTGGCAGAAGCTCAACGAGATCCCCGGCGTCGATTGCGTACGGCCGGCCGGCGCGCTGTATCTGTTCGCCCGGCTGGACCCCGAGGTGCACAAGATCCGCGACGACCAGCAGCTGATCATCGACCTGCTCGAGCAGCAGCTGCTGCTGTTGTCGCACGGCACCGGCTTCAACCTGCCGACCCCGGACCATCTGCGGATGGTGTTCCTCGCGCCGGTCGACGTGCTGGACGACGCCGCCGCCCGGCTGCGCCGGTTCCTGGAGACCTACCGGCAATGAGAGAGTTCGACGTCGGCCCGCTGCACGTGTACGACACCGGCGGGGCGCACCGGCTGCCGGTCTTCTACCACCACGGCACGCCGAATCTGGGCGCGCCGCCCGAGCCGCTGTTCGCCGACGCGGACCGCCTCGGCCTGCGCTTCGTGGGCTACGACCGGCCCGGCTACGGCGGCTCGGCGAGCGATCCGGGCCGCGATATCGCCTCGGCCGCCGGGCACACCGCCCGGATCGCCGATGAGCTGGGCCTCGACCGGTTCGCGGTGCTGGGCCACTCCGGCGGCGGGCCGCACGCGCTGGCCTGCGCGACGCTGCTGGACGACCGGGTGCTCGCGGCGGTCAGCATCGCCGGCCTGGCCCCGTACGGCGCCGCGGGGCTGGACTGGTTCGCCGGCATGGTGAGCCCGCTCGGGCTGCGGGCGGCGGCCCGGGGCCGGGCCGCGAAACAGGCGTACGAGGCGGCGCCGACCGAGACGGATCCGGGTTTCATCGCGGCGGACTGGGCCGCGCTCGCGGGCGGTTGGCGCTGGTTCGAGACCGTGGTCTCACCCGCGATCGCCGCCGGGCCCGCGGCGGCCATCGACGACGACTTGGCGTACGTCGAACCTTGGGGTTTCGAACCGGCCGACTGCGAGGTTCCGGTGCTGCTGGTGCACGGCGCCCTGGACGGGTGTGTGCCCAGCGCACACAGCGCCTGGCTGGCCGCGCACATCCCGGCGGCCGAGCTGCGGATCGCCCCGGACGACGGGCACATCTCGATCCTCAACTCCGCGGCCGGCGACCTGCAGTGGCTGGCCGGGCATTCGGCTCAGCCATGACATCGGCTCGGCGGTCAGGACTTTCGCCGGGCGAGGAGCGTCGCGATGGTCACCGCGATCACCAGGACGCTGCCGTAGAAGACCGGCGAGACCCACGCCTGCAACCCCAGCAACTGGAGCCCGAGGATCCCGGTCTCCAGGAAGTACGTGCCGATGAAGGTGCCGATCGGGTTGAACTGCCCCGGCTTGATGATCGCCGTACCGAGGAACACCGCGGCGAAGGTCGGCAGCAGCAGCGAGCTCGAGGTCGTCGGGTTGTAACCGCCTAGCGCCGCGACCGCGATGACCGCACCGACACCGCACAGCGCGCTCGCCGCGACGAAGGAGCCGAACCGGATCCGGTTGACCCGCACCCCCGAGAGCCGGCTCACCTCCCGGCTGGCCCCCACGAAGCGCATGTAACGCCCGAGCGGCGTGAACGCGAGGAGATAGGTGAAGCCGCCGACGAGCACCACGCCGTAGTAGAAGGAGATCGGCAGGCCGCCGATCTGGTACAGGGCGATCTTGCCGAACTCGGGCGAGAGGCCGGTGATCGTGTTGAGGTCGGAGACCCACAACGCGATGCCCTCGAGGAAGGTGGCCATGCCGAGCGTGACCACGATGGTGTTGACGCCCGCCACGACCACCAGCAGGCCGTTGACCACGCCGACCGCCAATGCCGCCACGACGGCCGCGGCCGCCGCGGCCCATACGTTCCACCCATGGTTGACCACGAGGGCGGGCAGGACGGTCGCGGAGAGCCCGAACACGGCCGGCACCGACAGGTCGACGAACTCGCCGACGTAGATGGTGCACAGCAGGGCCATCGTGAGGAAGACCAGCGGCTGCTGCGAGCTGAAGATGGTCTGGAAGGTCGGCGCGCGGAAGAAGAGGCCGGGCTCGGCGACGGTGTAGATCGCGATCATGGCGATCCACACGCCGATGACCGTGTAGCGCGAGGCGAAACCGCGGACCCGGGAGCCGGCCTGTGCCGGGGGAAGCGAGGCGGGCACTTCCTCCGCCATTTCGAGATCGCCCTGCCGTACGGTGTCCATCAGCTGGCCATCCTTTCGTCTGCCCGGCCGGGCCGGGCACCGTCCGTGCCGGCGACCATGCCGAACGTCGCGTGGATGATGTCGTCCTGATCCAGGTTTCCGCTCAGCGATCCGGCCACCCGGCCGTCGCGGAACACGAGCACGCGGTCGCAGAGCACCGCCAGGTCGGCGGCGTTGACCGAGGCGACGACTACGGCGCACCCGCCGCGCGCGGCCTCGCGGATCGCGTCGATGATGTCGTGGCGGGCGCCGACGTCCACCGCCTGGGTGGGCTCGTGCAGCACCAGCAGGTCGGGCCGGCCGGCGAGCCATTTGCCGAGAAGCACCTTCTGCTGGTTGCCGCCGCTGAGGGTGCCGACCGGCGCGGCCGGGTTGGGCGGCCGGATGTCGAGCTTCGCGATCATCGCGGCGGTCTCCTCGGCCTGCCAGGCACCGCCGATCCGCATCCGCCCACCGCGCTTGCGGACCCGGGGCAGGGTCAGGTTGTCGGCCACCGAGAGCCCGGCGGCCACTCCTTCGTCGAGACGGTTCTCGGTGACGTACGCGATCCCGGCGTTGTTGAATTGCTCCGTGGAGCCCCGCCGGCGGTTGAGGGCAAGGGTCCGCCCCCCGACGGACAGCTCACCCGTGCCGGCCCGCCGTGCGCCGCCGAGCACCGCGGCGACCTCCTCGAAACCCGAGCCGAGAAGTCCCGTGAGACCGACGATCTCGCCGCGCCGGGCGTCCAGTTCGAAGCCGGTCACCGTGCCGACGGACAGATCGCGCGCCGAGGCCACCACCTCGTCCCGCGCGTGTGTGTCCACCCGGCTCTGCACGACGAGGTGGCGCCCGAGCATCATCTTGGTGAGCGACGCCTCGTCGACCTCGCGCGTGGGCACGCCCGCGCCGACCACCTCACCGTCGCGCAGGACGGTGACCCGGTCGGTCATCTCGACGATCTCCTCAAGCTGGTGCGAGATGAGCAGGACCGAGCCGCCGCCGGCGATGATCGACCGGACCAGGGCGAAGAACCGCGACCGGGCCGACCGGCCGAGCGCCCGGGTGGACTCGTCGAAAATGATCACGCCGCCGCCGGGCCGGTGATCCTGCACCGCCCGGGCGATCGCGATCGTGGCGCGCTCCTCGGCGGAGAGCGATCCGACGAGGCGGCCCGCGTCGAGCCGCCGGCCCAGCCGGTCGAGGATGTCCTCGACCGCGCGCTGTTCCTCCCGGCTCTTGATCCGCCGGGACATCCGGCCGGCCCGGTAGCGGCCCAGCCGGACGTTCTCCCAGACAGACAGGTCGTCCACCAGGCCGAGGTCCTGGTGTACCACCGAGACGCCGGCCTCGCGCTGATCCGCCGGGCGGATCGGCGTCGGCAGCCGGCGCCCGTCCACCGTGACGGACCCGCCCGCGTCGGGCGTGTAGACACCCGTCAGGATCTTGACGAGCGTCGACTTGCCGCAACCGTTCTGGCCCACCAGGCCGTGCAGTTCTCCGGGCGCCAGCCGCAGTTGGACCTCGCGCAGCACCCGCGCCGGCCCGAAGGTCTTGGACAGGCCTGCGACCTCCAGGCGCGGGTGGACCGCGCCCGGAATGCCGGCGTTCGGCGCCTGCGTCACGCCAGGCCCCACTGCTTGGTGAAACCGCTCTTGTACGAGTCGTCGCCGAACCACTCCCCCGAGGCCTGCGCCGCGGCCGTCACCTGGACGCTGCCGATGTTGTCCTTGGTGAACAGCCGCGAGGGGAAGGTCTCCTCGGCCGGCCCGGACTTCGTCATCATGCGCAGGATCTCGTCGGTCAGTGCCCATCCGGCGTACGCCTGGTCCACGGCGACGACGGCCTTGACGCCCGTGTCGCCCTTCAGCAGGCCCAGGCCGTTCACCGAACCGCCCGCGACGGACACGGCGATGGACGACGCCCGCCCGGACTGCTGGATTCCCTGAATGGTCGCCTGGAGGCTGTCCTCGAACTCGGTGTAGTAGTACTTCGCGTCCGGGTTCGCCAGCAGATTGGAGCTCGTGGCGGAGGCCAGCAACGAGCTGGTCGCCGCGGTGATGACCTTGACGGTGATCTTGCAGGCGGGGCAGTACGTCTTGTAGATCGGGAGCGAGTCCTCCACGTACTGCTTCGCCGACGGCGAGTCGCCCTGCTCGGCGATGATGGCGTTCGCCTTGCCCTTGGAGTCCGCGATCATCCACCAGGCGATCTGGGTCGGCTGGTCGACGACGCCCGGGACGTAGGTCACCTGGTTGTCGTTCGCGGTGCCGGGCGGCGCGATCTGGTCGGCGACGACGATCGGAACGCCCTTCGCCTTCGCGGCGTCCAGCGCGTTCTGCACCATGCCGTACGGGATGGCGTCGAGCACGATGCCGGCCGCGTTGGCGCCGACGGCCTGTTGCACGCACGCGGCGATGGCGCTCGGCTGGGCCTGGCCGTTGCACACCTGCAGGGAGAGGCCGGCCGCGGCCAGCGCCTCCTTCATCGCCTCCGCCGTCACGACGAAGCCGGGGATCTGCTGGATCAGCGGGATGTAGTACACCGTGCGGCCCTTGAAGGTCGGCACACCCGACACGGGCGCCGAGGGGATCGCGTACGTCGTCGTCGTGGCCGAGAGCTTCGCCACCTCTTCGGTGGCCTTGGCGAGGCCGGCGGAGTCCGCGCCGCCGCTCGCTCCGCTAGTGCTGGCGGCGGGACCGTCGCCGGAGCCACATCCGGCCGCCAGGGCCAGCACAACGACGGCCGCCAACGGCGCCGACCATCGATTCCTCATGGGCATCATCGGGAACTCCTTCATCCCCTCCCGGCCTCGCCGGCCGGCAGAAGCTCATATATCTGTCCAATTCCGCGCCGGGCCGGACGGGCCGTCAGTGCTCGGAGCCGGCCGGACCGTTTCGCGATATGTCGTGTGTGATACCGCCCACTCGGGCCGACTGCTTCGCAAGAACGTAACCTCCGGGTGGTACGGCCTCACATGTCGTGGGATGCAAGGTAAGACTGCAATTCCCGTGGCACTGATCTCCGGCCGCACGATCACCGGACGCGAAGAAGCCCTTCATCCAGACGGATGAAGGGCCTCTGACCTGCGGGAGAACCTCGGAGCTAGACGGCGCTGACGGCGTGCTCCTCGGCCGGCATGAGGATCCACAGCAGCGGATAGATCAGCAGCTGGCTGCCCGGGATGATCAGCAGGACCAGCACGAACAGCAGGCGGGCGAGCCAGGGGTCGAGGCCGAAGCGCTGCGCCAGCCCGGCGACGACCCCGCCGAGCACCCGTCCCCGCTGGGGCCGGACGAGCCCGCGCTGGCGCATCGAGCCGTACACGCTTTCCATGGTTTCTCCTTCATGAGGTGGTGTATTCATGGTGGCCGCCCAGCCGCCGGCGGCACATCAGGGCCACACCCCGGTTCGTCCCGTACGCCGCACCCTGATCCGCCTCCGGGTCACCGGCCGGATAGTTGCCGGGTTCAACGAAGCACTGACGAAAGGTGGCCGCGCCGGTCCTGACCTCCGGAGGAATTCGGCCGGGCCGTCGATCCGAAGAGGTTCTCGCTACGTAGTGACAGCTGAGTCACCATGCGCTGATGCTCCGAAACCACCGGTTCTCGGGGCAGCCGGCACAACGCGCAAGGGAGTTCGGCCAGTGGACAAGCCCGCACCCTCATCCGACCCCGCCGCCGACGGGCCACGGACGACCAGCACCCCCACCATTCTTTATCGGCGCCCCAACGCACAGTCACCCACGGCTCCCGCGACGCCCACCAGCCCGGAGACACTGATCAGCCTGGAAACTCCGGTGACCCCCACGATGCCGGCGATACCGGAGATCTCGGACTACTGGCCCGACGCGCCCTACCAGCGCATCTCCCGCAACGACGGCATCACCCGCATCACGCACCACCCGCACTCGCGCGCCGGCGAACCGGGCGCCACCTCGTCGATCGGCGGCACCCCGCAGCGACCGGCGCGGCCCGCCGAGGCCCCCCAGCGCCGCCGCGGCCGCCGGCCCCTGCAAGTGATCTTGGCCGCCCTGCTGCTGGCCGGGGTCGGCCTGGTCGGAACGAGGCTGGTGCCGTACTTCCGGTCGAGCTCCGGCACCGGCACCGCCGCGCCGACCACACAACCAGTGACGGGCCGGCCGCCCGCGGCGACCGCCGAGGCGACCACGCCACCCGCGGCGCAGCCGAGCGCGCCAGTGAGCAGCCACACCCTCTCCGGGCCCACGAACGGCCGCAGCGATGAAACGTTTGAACTCGTCAGCGACGCCAACTCGGTGAACCTGCGCGCCGCCGACCTCGGCGCCGACCTCTACCGGATCACCACGCCGGACAACAGCGCCGCGCCGCAGGTCAAGACGACCGACGAGGGCATCCAGCTGTCGCTGATCAAGTCGCGCGGGCACACCGACACCACGGTCGAGGTCGTGCTCAACGCGAAGATCCGCTGGCGTCTCACCATGACCGGCGGGTCCCGGAGCAGCGTGCTGAACCTCGCCGGCACCACCGTCGAGAGCGTGGACCTCAACGGCGGCGTCACCCGGATCGACCTGACCCTGCCCCGCCCCACGGGCACCTTGCCGGTGCGCATGTCGGGCGGAGCCAACCAGTTCCGGATCATCACCACCGGCACGGCCGAGGCCCGGGTCCGGGCCCGCAAGGGCGCGGGCAAAGTGGTCTTCAACGGCCGCACCGACAACGGGGTGGCCAAGGGCGCCACCTTCGTCTCCCGGGACTTCGCCGACAGCGACGACCGCATCGACGTCGACGCCATCGGCGGCTTCGGCACGCTCATCTTCGGCCCGGCCTGATCCGCACACCCGCCCCGGCCACCCCGCGTCGGGGCGGGCATCGAGACACAGCAGTGCCGGGTACCGTGATCCAGTGCTCTTTCCGGGATACCTCCTCAGCGATCGCTACCAGCTGACCGAACGCGTCGCGGCCGGCGGCATGGGCGAGGTCTGGCGGGGCACAGACGTGCTGCTCAGGCGCGAGGTCGCGGTCAAGGTGCTGCTGCCGTCGCTGATGTCCGACGCGGAGTTCATCGCCCGGTTCCGCACCGAGGCCCGGATGATGGCCGCCCTGCGGCACCCCGGCATCGTCCAGGTCTACGACTACGGCGAGGACGTCGAGGTCGACGGCAGCCGGCTGGACTTCCTGGTGATGGAATACATCGAGGGTGCCCCGCTGTCGAAGTGGATCCGGGCGGCCGGCAAGCTCGGCGTCACCGAGACCATGTCCGTCGTCACCCAGGCCGCGGAGGCGCTGCACGTCGCGCACAGCGCCGGCATCGTGCACCGCGACGTCAAGCCGAGCAACCTGCTGGTCCGGCCGGACGGCGTGGTCGTGCTGGTCGACTTCGGCGTGGCCCGCTCTACCCACACGACCGGCATCACGGCCACCAACATGGTCCTGGGCACGGCCGACTACATGGCCCCCGAGCAGGCGGTCGGCCAGCCCGTCTCCGCGGCGACCGACATCTACGCGCTCGGCGCGGTCGCATATTGCTGCCTGGCCGGTCGCCCGCCGTTCACCGGCGACAACCCGCTGCAGGTGGTGAGCCAGCACCTGCAGGTCGAGCCGCCCACCCTGCCGGCCGGCGAGATCCCGGCGTCGGTGGCGGCGCTGGTGTCCCGGGCCCTGGCCAAGGATCCGGCCGACCGCTACCCGAGCGCCGCGGCCTTCGCCGAGGCCGCCCGCGCCGCGCAGGCCGGCCCGCCGGTCGCCGCGAATGTCCTGCGGGGTGGCCCGCCCGCCCCCGCGAACGGACCGGCGCAGGGTCCGCCGGCGGCCGGGGCACCCAGTTGGCACTCCGGTGCCGGTGCCCGGGCCGGCGAGCCCGTCGCCGATCCGCCGCTGTACTTCCCGCCCAAGGCTCCCCGCAGCAACCGGCGCCGCAACGCCACCCTCGCCGGTGTGGCGGCGGCCGTCCTGCTGATCGGGCTGGCGGCCGTCATGATCGCGTTCCGGCCCGAGGCGGCGCAGTCGCAGACCCGGCCGACGCACCAGGTCGGGGACTCCGGTCGCAGCCCCGGTGCCGGCCTCGGCCCCGGCCAGGGTCAGGGCCCGGGGGTCGTCCCGGCGCCGAACGGCGACCCGCTCCCGCCGGCCGCGTCGAGCAAGCCGGGCAAGCAGACCGCCCGGCCCGCCCGGCCGGCCGCGTCGGCGACCACCCCGCAGAGCACCGAGACGACCACCGGGAGCGCGACGCAACCCACGACGGCGACCACCACCACGGCCGCGGCGGTGAAGAACCCGTACACGCCGGGCCAGGTCTGCGGCAGCGGCTTCACGGTCATCGACTCGGCGACGCTGACCGCGTCCGGCAGCACGGTGGCGAAGGTGTATCTGCTCTACAACTCCAGCACCGGCAGCAACTGCGTGACGACCCTCAAGACCACCGCGGTGGGCAGCAAGACGACCGTGGCGGCCTATCTGGAGGTCCAGGGCGGCAGCCGGAGCACCGACAGCGGCTCGTTCTCGTACTACGCCGGTCCGGTGCGGGCCAAGGCCGCCGGCGTCTGCGTCAAGTGGGGCGGTTCGGCCGCCGGGGCGAGCTACAACAGCCCGTTCGAGCACTGCGACTGAGCTCCGACCAGGTGACCTTCGATTCGACCCGGCGTGCGTGCTACACCGGCTACGTCACCCAGGCGATCGTCAACAACCTGGCGCCGCTGCTGTTCATCGTGTTCCAGACCCGCTATGACGTACCGCTGGAGATGCTCGGCCGGCTGGTGCTGCTCAACTTCGGCACCCAACTGCTGACCGACATCGTCGCCGCCAAGGTGGTGGACCGGATCGGCTACCGCCGGCCGTTGGTGCTCGCCCACGTGCTGTGCGCGCTCGGCCTGGTGCTGCTCGCGGTGGCCCCGGCCGTGCTGGCCTCGCCGTACCTCGGCCTGAGCTGTGCGGTGGTCGTCTATGCGATCGGCGGTGGCCTGCTGGAGGTGCTCGTCAGCCCGGTCGTCGACGCGCTGCCGGTCCCGCAGGAGGGCAAGGCGGCCCAGATGAGCCTGCTGCACTCCTTCTACTGCTGGGGCCAGGTCGCCGTGGTGGCCGGCACAACGCTCGTGCTCGCCCTGGTCGGCCCGGCGACCTGGTACGTGCTGCCGCTGATCTGGGCGGCCGTACCGATGGTGAATATGGTGGTGTTCTTGCGGGTGCCGATGCCGGCCACCGTCCCGGACGAGCACCGCACCCCGCTGCGGGCCCTGTTCGGCGCGCCGGCCTTCGCGGCCGCGGCCCTGCTCATGCTCTGCGCCGGGGCGGCCGAGCTGACCATGTCGCAGTGGTCGTCGCTGTTCGCCGAGGACGGGCTCGGGGTGTCCAAGGTCTGGGGCGACCTGGCCGGCCCGTGCCTGTTCGCGGTCCTGATGGGCCTCGGCCGGGTCGGCTACGGGCTGTTCGGCGAGCGGATCCCGCTGGTCCCGGCGCTGGTCTGCTGCGGCGCGCTCGCGACCAGCTGCTATCTGGTCGCGGCCCTGGCCGGCAACCCGGTGGTCAGCCTCATCGGGTGCGCGCTCTGCGGGCTCGCGGTGAGCCTGCTGTGGCCGGGCACGTTCAGCCTGGCCGCCGCGCGGTTCCCGGTCGGCGGGGCGGCGATGTTCGCGATCCTGGCCGTCTTCGGCGACGCCGGCGGCGCGAGCGGGCCGTGGATCGCCGGCGCCGTCGCGGAGGCGGCCACCGGCACCGGCGGCTTCCTGCACCACCTGGCCGGTCTGCTCCCCGGCGACGGCGGCGCCGGCCTGCGGGTCGGCCTGCTGATCGGCACCGTCTTCCCGCTGGCCATCGTGGTCGTGGCGCAGCTCTACGCGTTCGCCGCCCGCCGGCGTCTTTGATCTTCGATAGTACGGTTGACGTTATATACCGTCACCTTTACGGTGGTGCGATGCAAGAGCCCACGTTTCTCATCCTGACCGCGCTCGCGGCCCAGCCGCTGCACGGTTACGGGATCATCCAGTCCGTCACCGCCCTCTCCGACAACGAGGTGAAGCTGCGGCCCGGCACCCTCTACGGCGCGCTGGACCGGCTCGCCGACCAGGGGCTGATCACCGTCGACCGGGAGGAGGCCGTCGACGGCCGGCTGCGCCGCTACTACCGGCTCAGCGACGCCGGTGCGGCCGCCCTCGGCGCCCAGGCCGAGCGCCTGCACCGGCACGCGACGGCCGCCGAGACGCAGTTGCGCCGCCGGCCCGGCCTCGCGGGCGGTGCGGCATGAAGGCCGGCAGCAGTTCCAGCATGCTGCTGGTGGCCTATCCGGCCCGGTTGCGCCGCCGGCACGGGGCCGAGCTGATCATGACGATGGCCGACGTCGCCGGCCCGGCCGGTCCGACCCTGGCGGATCGCCGGCAGCTGGTGCTCGACGGCCTGCGCGAACGCTTCCGGCTGCCACCCGGGCGGCCGTTGGCGGTGGTCGCCGCCGTGCTGGCGTTGCTGGTCGGCGGTGCCATCGGGGCGGCGGCCGGGTCCTGGCTGGGCATGTGGACCTATCCGCAGGTGCCGGACCCGGCTCCGGTGGCGAGCCAGGCGATCGGCTCCGACGCCACGCTGCGGCCCGACCCGACCCGGCTGCGGCTTTGGTCGGACACCCTGAGCACGCTCAACCCCGGGGTCGACGCCACCGAGGCGGCCGGCCGGGCCCGCGATCGGCTGACCGCCGCCGGGTGGCAGACCACGCCGGTCGAGGTCTCGGGCGGCACCGACGGCGTCCACTATCGCCGGGCCGAGTTCGCTGCCGACAAGTCCGGCGTCCGGCTGCGTGTGGCCGCGTACTACAGCGACGACCGCCTGCTCAGCATCTCGGGCTGGTCGCTGCGGCCAGCCACCTATGTGCCGCTCGTCCTCGGCGGGCTGGCGCTCGGGCTGCTGGCCGGCTGGCTGGCCGCGGCGGCGCTGACCTATCGGATCGCCGGTGCCCGCCGGCGCCGGACGAGTGCGGTCACGGCCGGGGCCGGGCTGGCGCTGC
>Ga0307515_10021952_pt1 | contig 11285 bp, 9 predicted proteins | sample 17_EM_MG_FD_194513 | JGI IMG/M metagenome (GOLD analysis project Ga0307515, IMG submission 194513) | Populus trichocarpa ectomycorrhiza microbial communities from riparian zone in the Pacific Northwest, United States - 17_EM | ecosystem: Host-associated > Plants > Roots > Unclassified | place... | reverse complement strand
TATATATTCTTATATTTGAAAAAAAAAAAGAGAGAATAGTAAGGAAAACAAAGGGGGAAAGGTTGCACTTTTCATGGCAGAAAGGAGGAATTACAGGAAAGATTGGAAAATTTCAGCTAGCTATGATTCGAAGACTAGAATAACGTCTGGTAAGGGGTTCTAGACGTATTCTAGAAATCCTATACAATCCGAACAACATTTGAAGTAGAAATCATAAATTTTAGGTTAGGGTTTATGGAATTTTTTTTAAAATGAAAATTTATTATAAATTGACTTAATTGTGTTAGAGTTACTTGTAATGGGTGTTAAATTAGTAGGAATTGATGAAGAAAACATGGTAATCCCAAAGGCATTCATGGTCGACCAAAGGGTACTAATTGATGTATAATAAAAAAAAAATGTGTTTATTTAAGTAAATTGTGAATTATTAACCTATAATTTTGTGTGTAAAATGATTTTAGATAAGTTTAGTTACTTTGTATAACATGATTGCATCGATTATGTTGTTGTGAATCGAAACCTTGAGAATTGTTAAAGAACTTAGAGATGAGAGTCATTGTGATTGGTTGATTTTTCATATAAGGGAGAAATTAATGGATAATATACATTTTATCTTATTACACTATTGTTAGTGTGAATTATAATAAATATTTGTGATAAATTAGAAGTGTATATGACTATGCTAATATCGTGAAAGGTAAAATAAGTAGGAATTCCTTTAATGAATATGTTTTTCCTTGCAATAGTTTTGATTATTTTAAATAAATATGAGTCGGGTGATAAGGTTTAGAAAGTTATATTTAATGATATTCCAATGTAAATGACATAGTAAAGATTGTTTTAAAAGGTGAGAAATTGAATAAAAATGTTCATCTTATTATAATGATGTAGAAAGGAAAACTGGACAACCTCGTCTTGTAAAGCCCGAAGGAGATTAAGGCATGAAAATGATAAATTTTGGGATATGTTTCTTCATATAAGTCATGTCCTGAGGTGTTAGCTTTCCAACCGGACTGTCCTTACTTAATTTGAAGTTCTAAAACTCCAGATGTGGGTCATAACCTGAGACGAGGTCAAGCTGAAAAATGTATTGAACAATTTTGACAAATCACGATAACGGATGGTTTGGGTGCATTAATGGCAAACTGGCTTTCATTGCTTCAGTAAAAATGTAGCTTGAAATCTTAGCTTTCATAAGAAACATGCCACACCCAAAACTGATTTTTTATAATTTTAGTTATAATTAAAATAAGAAACCGTGTTTTAAAATGGTTAAGATAGATTGACCGGGGTTGGCTAACATTTATTTTGCTTAAAAGTTGTTATAATGTAAGAATCAAATTGTTGTGGTGGTAAGATTGAAATGAGATATACTGGTGTATACCTGTTGTTATAGAAGAGGTCTCGGGAGGTGTGTAGCAGCAAGGGGACACAACGAAAGTTTTGACAACGGGTAGGTGTTTAACACCTTGATTGTTTTGTTTATAAAGTTTTTTTTCAAGTAAATTAATTGCTAATGTAGAATTTTGATTCATGTAATTATATTAAAGAGAAAGAACTAATTTCCTGGTAATGGGATTAATGCTCGGTAATGAGTGAAGAAATTAGTTTCCCGATAATGGATCTGATGCTCAATAATGAGTAAAAAAACTAGCATTCCCAGTAATGGGACTAGTGCTCAATGATGAGCGAGGGAATTAACTTTTCAATTATGGGAGAAGTGCCTAGAAAATGGGCAGGAAGATTTGATTGCCTGGTGATGGGTTATCTCATGAATATGAAGGATGAAAATAATACGCGAATGGGTGAAAACAATTCCTGGAAAGGGGTCAGTAACTCAGAGTTAAAGGTGACTTTAACTCGTATTGTCTAATTAAGATTAAATTGGTTTGCAAAAGAAATTATTGATATAGACATGATATAGTCGAAATAAAAGTAAAATTTTAAGTTTGTTTCTTTTCTTTTATTTTATTTATTAACTAATTTTACCATATTTTATATGTAGGTACTTCACATCATTGAGCAAATGGATAGATAAATATAAGATTTTTTTTGTTAAATTTAATGATTATGTAATCTTATATTTCTTTTGTAATGTCTACTTGGCATGTAAGGAATGAGAATTCTCTTTTGTCTCTAAATTATTTAAATCAGAATATGTTAATCAACTTTTATAAATTATAACTTTTTTTTGTGACAAAATTATGAATGTATGAAAATGACTCATGATGCTTAATGATAACCTGTATATTGATTTATATGATAAATAAACTACAATGATGGAAGTGTTGGAATATAGGATTAAAAGTTAATCTAATTTATTTAATATGAAAATGTCCAAGCTAATTGGACATAGTTCAAGTTGCGTTTAATGATTGTTGATTTGAGAACAGATTCTAGTCAATAACTTGGAATCTCTTGATAAAGAGAAGATTCTGCTGAGATTTCGGTAATTTTTTTTTTTGTAGTTGTGATTATATATATATATAAGGAAATTATGTTTAAATGGTGTGTGAAAATTGGGGTTTTTACAATTAGTCCATGTGCAATTTAATTGTTGTTAGTATAAAAAAATGATAGAACTTGGAGGATATGTATTGATTGTCATGCCATCAATAATATCACATTAAAGTATATATCACATGTTAGATAAATTGCATAGATCTTATATATTTTATATGATTGATTTGAAAAGTGGAAGTCATCAAATAAGAATGCAAGAGGGAGATGAATGAAAAATTACCTTTAAAACTAAATATGGTTTGTATTGGTGCTTAGTTATACCTTTTGGACTTACTAATACACCTGGTACTTTCATGATATTAGTGAACCATGTTTTGTGCAATTTTATAAGTAAGTTCGTTGTGGTTTATTTAGATGATATTTGATTTATAATACAAATTCAAAGGAGCATGTTGAGCATTTAAGGAATATATTGGTTGTTCTGTGAAAAGAATATTTATATGTTAATTTGAAAAGGTGTGAGTTTTGCATGAAAAAGATTTTATTTCTTAGATATGGTATTGGTGCAAAAGGTATTAAGATGAATGATGAAAAAGGTTAGGGCTATCCAATAATGGTCCACATCTAAGTCAATCATTGAGGTAAAAAGTTTTCATGATTTGACTAGTTTTTATAGGAGATTTGTTAAGTTTTTTAGTACACTAGCCACAACTTAAACTAAGATAGTTAATATATATATATATATATATATATATATATATATATATATATGATGTAACATTGAATTATTCTACATATGATAAGGAGCTTTACATTTTAGTAAGAATTTTGGAAACCTGACAACATTACTTGTTGCCTAAGGAGTTCATGATCCATACTAATCATGAGTAATTGAAATATTTTAAGGGCCAATAAAAGCTAAATTCTTGGCATGCCAAATGGGTATAATTCATTGAAACGTTTCCATACATGATTAAGTACAAACAAGGTAAGAAAAGTATAGTAGTTGATGCATTGTCGTGAATGTATGTGCTTCTTTCAACTCTAAACACTAAATTATTAAGATTTGAGTATGTGAAAAATTTATATATTTAGGATGATTTCAGCCAAATATATGTTGCATGTGAATATTTAGCCTTTGATAAGTTTTATAGGGTTGATGTATATTTATTTAAAGAAAATATATCACGTGTGCCTAATTGTTCTATGCGTGAGTTGCTAGTTCGTGAAGCTCATGGGGGCAGATTAATGGAACACCTTGGGTTTGCTAAGACTTTAAATGTTTTGCATGAGCATTTTTATTGCCCTAAGATGAAAAAAGATGTGAAAAGAACTTGTAATTGATGCATAACATGTAAACAAGTCAAGTCTAAAGTTTTACCTTATAGTTTATATACTCATTTACTAATATCTAAGAAATCTTGGGTTGATATATCTATGGATTTTGTGCTAGGTTTGCCTAAATAAAAAAGGAGTATAAATTCTATTTTTGTAATTATGGATAGGTTTTCTAAGATGACACATTTAATATCTAGTTATAAAATCGATAATGTAACTAACATACTAGACTTATTCTTTAGAGAGATAATTTGGCTCCATGAGGTACCTAGGAGCATTGAGTCTAACTGTAATGTTAAATTTCTTAGCTAGTTTTAGAAGGTTTTATGGAGAGAATTATGAACAAAATTGTTATTTTTCTACTACTTACCATCCACAAATAAATGGTCAAACTGAAGTAGTTAATATGACTTTAACTATATTATTAAGAACTATCATTCGAAAGAATTTGAAAAATTAGGAAGATTGTTGGCCATTTATTGAATTTGCTTATAATAGGATGGTGCATTTTACTACTGATTATTCCCCTTTTGAAATTTTCTATGGCTTTAATCATTTGACTCCTTTGGATTTGTTACCTTGACCTATTGATAAAATGGTTAGTTTTGATGACAAAAAACACATGTAGTAAAGGATCTTCATGAAAATGTAAAAGACCAAGCAATATGCATTCAAAGCTAATAAAGGGCGAAAAAGGCTTATTTTGAACTAGATGATTGAATTTCAATGTATATGTAAAAGGAGAGATTTCATGAACAAAAAAGATCTAAGTTGATGTTAAGAGTAGATGGATCATTCCAAATCTTCGATAGAATTAACGATAATACATATAAAGTGGATATACCAAGTGAGTATGGTGTTAATGTTACTTTTAATACTTTTTTTATCTCTTTTTATTTGATGGGTGATGATTCGTGAATGGATCATTTTAAGAAGAGAGGGGATAATACAATCAAGACTACACTAAAAGATCTATTGCAAGTTCTAATTAGGCCAATCACAAGATCAATAACAAAGAGGCTCAAAGATACATTCAATGGGCTTATTCAGAGTATTTGGGCCAAGATGAATTTCATTGAGGCTACATCTTCAACGAGTGATGATCAGACCTTAGTTAATTTAATCTCTTTACATCTACTTCATGGGCCAATTAATTTCCACGGTTAGAGGCTTATTTTTTCTAATACATATTTTTACTAACAAGTATAATTTTCAATCTGATTGTTGGATCAGACTAAAATCTTACCATGAGTTTTCAAAGATCTTGTTCCATACTGGGTTAAAATTTTAGGGCAATAGAACATCAGGAAGGCCTTGTAATAAGGTCTATAAGCTACTATACAAGAATTATATTAGCTTACAAGTTGATTTAAGATTCTTTTTCCTACTTTACTTAGAACTCTTTTATTATTTCTCCAATATTATTAATAATGTTTTTACCTTTTATAAATAGGTTTATTTAGCTTCTATTTATATTTTTTTAAGAAATAAACTTTGATTTCAACAATTATTATTCTGTGAGAGAGGTTTTGCTCATACTTTTTTTGCTTTTTATTGATCTACTCTGATTTATTGAAAAATTAACTAAGTTTCATGGTGTCTTTCATGCCTCTTGTTTATGTCTTTTATAGGCATTGAGTGGGGGTTTAGTTACTTATAGTTTTGTTGTATCGGCACAAGTTATTGTTATGTAAAATTCAATCACAAGCCTGAATTTAGTTTCTAGGAAGGATCAATTACACTATGGATTTCTAAATCTTTATATCCACTGGGTTCGCATCAAAAACTCAGAGTTAGGAAGAAAAAACCACCCAAAAAACCTTTTATTTCCAACATGGCATCATTTATACCACCAGTAGCCATCATAACATCTTATCCCTTATCTGGAACTAGCTTTAAGTTAAGCCTAATCCTTCTTCCTTCTTTCTTATTGATCTTGTAAGTTTTGCTTGTGTTACTATTCAAAATACAAAAGAATGCACATTTCATTATTCATGCATGGTTACTAATCATTCATATATTTTTATTTTATTTATTTTTATTGGATTTGTATTAACATTAGTTTTATTCCGTAAAACCATGGTTTCACCTTTTTACGTATGCATGTATGTGTAAATATTTAATTTTAAAAATAAAAGATAATGATTATGATTTATTTTTTCAAGTTAGCATTGTATTTTGATAAAGCTTGGGTTTTAATAGTTAGGTCAACATGTCTCATAGTTTTTAGGGATTGAAGTAGACCTAACATGACATTTTTAACCTCAAAATGGGTTTAGAAATGAGTCGACGAGTTTTCAGCAAGTTAGCATAATGTCTTGATTAAACTTGGATTTTAATGGTTAGGTTGAAGTGTATACTAGCTTTAAGGAACAATATAGACCTAACAATGTTTTTAGCAAAAAAAGAGGTCAATAATAAGTCAATGAGTCTTCTCAAAGTAAGACAAACATGAGTTAAGCATAGTATTTTATTCAACTTTTATATTTTTATAAAAAATAGCAATTCTAGAAAAAAAAGGTCAAGAAATATAAATAAATGAAAAAAATAAAACTAAAAAATTATTGAGTTGTGAAACTCCTTATTCAGGTCCTAACACTAACTAGATGAACAATCCACTAACAATTAATGGCTTACAAATAAGTTGAAAAGATACTTGATAAATTAATGGCACGGTTAAAATGAACTTCAAAGAAACACATAGCCAAGGCAATCTTTCCTTGGATATGATGCGGTAAGCATGATTTTTATTTTTTCTTAAACACAATCAACCCCTTACTTAGATCTCTAATCAAATCATCTGACGAAATTAATCAAGATAAGATGACAGTAGTGGAAGCTAGAATCAGGACTATTGAAGGAGTAGACTTGTATGACCCAGTCAAAGCCGCAATGATGTGTCTAGTCCCGAATGTGGTAGTGCCAAAGAAGTTGAGTTCCTGAATTCATCAAATGCATCGGAACACAATGCCCCATTACCCATCTCAAATCCTACTACAACAAAATGGCAGAGATAATACATGATGAGAAGCTACTAATGCACGTTTTCCAAGATGGTTTGAGTGGGGTGGCATTGAGTTGGTATATGAGACTAGACAACACCAAGATCCGTAGATAGAAAGATCTTGTATATGCTTTCATCAAGCAATATAAATACAATATGGACATTGCTCCTAAAAGAACTAGTTTGTCCAATATAAAGAAAGGGGATAAAGAAACATAAAGGAATATGCCCAGAGGTAGAGAGATCTGGCGATATAAGTGCATCCCCAACTCTTAGATAAAGAAATGACTACTTTATTTGCCAACACGCTCAAGGCGTCGTACTACGAGTATATGATGGGTGATTTGAAGCAGTAGTTTACTCAAAATATGGTAGTGGCAGCAAGGAATAAAGGTTGGTAGAATCTATACATCTATAGAGAAAAGAGGCTTTAAAGGGAGAAAGAGAGAGGTTGATCATGTCGAAGATAGCTATAATGATAGGAAAAGCCAATTTCAAAGATACAACACTTCATCCCCTTCATCCCAAATCACCAATGTCAACTTCAACTCCCTGATCCCTACCAGAAAACTTGAGCCCCAAAATAGCCAAGTAAAAAACCAAACTGAAAGTTTCCCAAAGAAGACCTACCAAAGAGTCTAGGAACAATTACCTACATTACTGCTACCCCTAAATAAGATGTATCAGAAGCTATTAAGCATTGGACAAGTAGCTTTTGTACCTTTGGCACCCCTACAACCACCTTATCCTAACTGGTATAAGCCGGATCTCACTTGTAAGTATCATATCGGTATTGTAGAACATAACATTCATACTTGCAATGCCTTCAAGAGAAAGCTCCTGGAACTGATCAAAGTTGGGTAGATAATGTTTGAAGACTCCCCTAACGTAAATACGAACCCTTTACCCAATCATGCTTCGAGTAGTGGGTAAGTAAACATGCTAGAGGTAGAACACCCAAGGAGCTTGAGGGTGCCAATAGATAAAATTTACCAAATGATGGTAAATACGAGGTACGAAGGAGCTAGTGTGAAGTGCTACAAGCATCACGGTGAAGAAGGCCATTTGATTAGTCAGTGCAAAGGCTTGTGCAATAAAGGGATGCAAATGATAAACCAAGGTTTGCTTCGAGTTGAAAAAACAACGAGTGAAGATGTGTTTATAATGAAGGCACCTACTAAAAAAATATGTCGAGTGCAGTTCACTACAGGTGGGCCACCCAAGTTAATCTTGTCTAAACCAGCAGTAACACATAAAGAAGATTGCAGTGCCCTGCCACATAATTATGGATACTCCTTTCAAAGCACCTAACAACCACCTATTTTTCTAGCAAAAGTCGGAGGTTTGACTTGTAGTGGCAGATGTTTCACTTCAAAAGAACTGGAAAAACAAAGGAAAGCCAAAGGTAAAGAGGTGGTCAACGTAACTGAAAAGATAAACAAACTTGTCATGGAAGAAGAAACCAATGAAATCTTGAAGTTGATGAAACATAATGAATACATTGTTGTCGAGCAGCTCAAGAAAACTATTGCTAGAATATCGCTGATGTCTTTGATTTTGAGCTCCGAACCATACACGAAGGCTTTGCAAAAGGTATTGAATGAGGCATACGTGCCTTAAGACATCAATCAAGAAGCTATGAAACATTTGGTTGGAAGAATCCTGACCTCAAATTACATGTACTTCACTGAAGATGAAATGGGTCCCAATAGTACTAGTGATGCAACCATATTATTTAATAGTTTTACTCATATTTACCTAGTATTTTGCATATGTTTTATATATAATGCCTTGATATTCTTTGTTTTATGTTTTGAAGACACTTTTGGATGTAAGATTAAAAAAGAAGTAAATTGGAGATAATTGGCAGATTTTACCTCCGATCGATGTTTTATGCAGAACTTGAGCTCTAGAAGTTGAAACAAAGTTATTCCAATGGCATTAGAAAGCTAACATCCATACCATTTTGTACATATATGGCAAGAAAAATAAAAAGAGAAAGATCATGGAGATCGCAGCCTTCAAAGTTAAATATCATATTCTATCAGTGTTGACCTTCGACCATTTCGATTTCAATATCTTGAGCTACATAAGTTTATTTGATGCAAACTCAATTTTGTTGGATTCCTGACTCGAAGACCTATCAGCCTACCAAATTTCAATAGAAAAAGAGCTCATATTAGAGAGATGTGATTTTTCTAAGATGACACATGAATTCTGCTAGCAAATTGGTTTTATGAAGAAACAAGGCCAAATTACATCCAAAGCATCCAAACCGACATCTAAGTCTTTATTTTGGCAATTTAGCTCATCTAAGTCAAAAGAAAAAGCTTGAAGATTTTATGCAAGGCTATTTCTCATTTTTTAGGAAAATAGGTATTGAAATACTTAAATGTAAATTGTCTACTTAGGAAAAGACTATTTTGTAGAAAATGGACTAGGGTTTCTTAAGATATAAAAAGAAAAAGGGGGGTAGCCAAGAGAGAAAAAACACACCTTCCTCTATGAAACCCAAAATCATGCATTCTTCTTTCTTTTTTATTAGTTGTTTAGTAGACATACAAGGCTAAACTATTTTTCTTGGTTGCAAGGACACAAAAACCTTTGGATCTCAAGAACTGTGAGATTTATTTTACATTTTCTTTTCAGTTTATATGATGAATGAATATGTTTGTTCTCCTATGCTTATTTCCTATGATTGTTTATTTTAATTGTTAGAGCGGACTCTAAGTTATTATTGTGAACAATCTATTGTTGAGTTTGCTATTAAAACTGGAGTTGTGGTATATAAACTTGTGAAGCAACTAAGATTAATAATTGTGGCAGATCCAGATTAGTAATCTTAGGGAAAACATTTGATTGATCAAATCAAACATGTACTGTGGACAGTTATATTGTCTAGATTAATCAACTCATCTAGTTCTTAAGGCTGCCATTGAATTAAATTACTAGTGCGGACATTGTGGTTGTTTGATGGTTAGGATTAGTTATACAGTGGATCTGTTAACTAATTAATGTAAAAAAAGATAAATATTCAGAGCATAAATTGACGTTTCGTTTCCATGATCAGTTCTGATTTCTGTAGGTGGACATTTACTTGCGACCAAGGTATGTTTTTCTTGATAAATTTTGGTTTTTTTTATTTAGCATTGATTGTTTCTTTCTGTTTACTATAACATAGCATAGATAACTCCAAACCCCCTCCCCCCAAAATTGCATATCATCTAGCATTAAAATCTGACTTGAATCTTCCTCGTGAGATCGACTATTTGCTTGCTCTATACTATCTTGTGTGTTGTGTTTTAAGTTAGGGTAATTAATTTGTGCGACTGTAACATTGCAACAACTAGTACAATAAGCAATTATACATCACAGTATGGTGTAGAGACATTTTAATTGGAAAAGTACTAGTCAATAATGGCTTTACACTGAACGTGCTGTCGAGGCATATGTTGAAAGAAATGCTTGTCGATGAGTCGCATATTAAACTCAGTACCATGATCATATGATGGTTTGCCATGACAAATAGTAAGGACCTTGAAGTGGAGTTGTATGTAAGGCCATATATGTTCCTGGTGACGTTGCAAGTGATGGACAATCACTCTTCCTATAATATATTATTGGGGAGGCCATGGATTCATGCAGCTGGAGCATTGGCTTTTTCACTACACCAATGTTTGAAATACATCATGAACGAGATGCTAATAATTGTCAAAGCTGAAAAGATAGTTTCCATGATCGGAAACGTGGTCATACCTTTCATCGGGGCCGAAGACTGCAGGGATGAGAATATTCATGCCTTTGAAATCGTAAATGCCGAATGGATTCCCAAGGGTGCAGCGTTGAGAAAGCCAAGAATCCCAGAAGCAGCAAGGATGACTGCCAAATGCTTTTTAATGAATAAGATTCCTTTCTAGTATGATCCTAGGACTGGAATGCCTGGACAAATCACTATGATGAAGTTAAAGTGTGCAGCTTAAAGGTTTGGGCTTGGATATAAGCCTAAGAAATGTGATTACAAGCAGGCTGCCCAGATTATAAGGGAGGCAAGAATGGCAAGGATTGAAGGAAGAGAGCTAGAAGAAGAGGAACTTGCCATCCCATCGCTCTAAGCATCTTTTCCAAGGTCAATAAAAGTAATTAGGTCTGGCATAACAGATATTCACATCAACACCTTGTATTGCCAAGAAGAGGGACAAATAGAGGAAGTAGAGGTGGAAATAAAGGATGAAGCTCTGCCAAAGCTTTCTATCCACGCCACTGATGAACATTCTATAAGAGCTTTTCTATGAAGATTGGTTGATGGAGAGGTGTACCAGAACTGAAAGATAGAGCTTGTTTCTATTGTGTTCAGAAAGTAATTACTCTTGTTTGATCATGTTGAATGTCTAACTTGTTTTTCCTTGTTTTGACTTGTTCTAGTCTTGTTAGTAATTTGGCTTATGATGCCACAAGACTTCTTATATTAAATGAGCACCTT
>Ga0307515_10021951_pt1 | contig 11286 bp, 11 predicted proteins | sample 17_EM_MG_FD_194513 | JGI IMG/M metagenome (GOLD analysis project Ga0307515, IMG submission 194513) | Populus trichocarpa ectomycorrhiza microbial communities from riparian zone in the Pacific Northwest, United States - 17_EM | ecosystem: Host-associated > Plants > Roots > Unclassified | place... | reverse complement strand
ACTTGACATTACTATTTCGAAATGACAAATCAAAAACAAACTAACTCAAATAGGAAATATTATTAAAGATATTCAGTTATTTGTTGATTATAGCTGGAGGTATTCCAAATATGGTTAGTTTCATTATAATTTGTCATGAAGATATATAAACCAAAAGTTTCATAATATTACTAAGCAAGCAACAGTACATCTATTACATGTTTCATTTTGAAATATAGACTAACTTTCGACTATAAAACAATGTAACAGACTAAGCTATACCTCTTTGGGAATACTATACCAAGTTTGAAAATCCCCCAAAGATATGAAAACAATTTTACTGAGTATATTTCCAGCCAGAGTACACTGCATAATTGAGAAAAGGTGAACTTGAATTTCAAAATGCTCAGAATACTGAGAATGCCATTTCATTGATTGCTGATGTGTATTCGGCAAGGTAATTGGAAGTGTAATCTCTGCCGTTCAGCACTTGATTTGGTCTCTTGAATAGTGGTCGGGATTGTACTCGGTATGGCATGGCAGCTGGCACATATATCCGCATCTCGGCATTCAATTGCTAGTCTCGTAGATTGTCATCAAAAGTATTTTAGACAGGGCAGAATTGCACACAATTTCATGTATGTTGCCATAGTCAAAGATTGATTGTCACCCATCTCCGAGTATCACCGGGATGGGCATATCGGTGCTCGTAAATCCAATTCTCATAGTCTGAATGATAGCTTCTTCCTCTATAAGTAGTCTTCTGCAGGACCGTTGTCTCTTGTATCTGGGACATTATCTCATGCCCGGGCATCCAATTTTGGTTTATAAGTCTTCAACCTGCCTGAGTGAGCTCTTTGCTCTCAATTGTCATTGGTCTGTCGGGGTTATCTCCAAATTGAAGACTCGCATGTATTCGTATGGCTCTGAGTCTGCTCCATCCATGTTAACCAAAAGAATCAAACAAAGAATGGAAGTGGTGGAAGGGAATATCTAGGAGGCCTCGTCATTAACGGTTCGCCCACAAAGGAGCCAAGCCCCACCAACCAGTCACTCCCTTCGGGTCTCGGCAAGCCGGCAGCAGTCATTCAAGTATCTTCTCGGAGCAGCTCTTCGGCCGCAACTACCGCCGCTGCTCTCTGCTCCTCGCGTCCATCGCTTGGGGCTATATTACCTGGTGAATCCAAGGTGATGTCTTCCAAAGTCGCTCCTTGCAGCCCTATGCATTCCCCAGTCAGTCGGGCAAATGCTACGACAACTTCAATGCTTGTTAGAAGATCATCGAATGCGGCTGCTCCAAGTGTCTGTATACCCGGATTGCGCCCCAGAAGCAGGTCATTGACATTATGGCTATCATTTTCACCTAGTGAGACCTTCGATGCCACTGCCGTAGTCATCGGTGTCATTCCTCGGCTCCACTTGCACTCGGTGATCGCAGGGAGTCAATCGAGCCCAGTCGATGTCAGGATTTTGTTTGTGGAACCATGGTAAGCCACATACTAAATAGTATGCACGCATTGGCATGACTAGCACGGCTGATTCCTCTAACGGTGCGAGATAGTCCAAGTACTGGACTGTGATCCGTGTCTTCCGGTGTCCTTTGCATGTTGCATCACTCTTCCGTTCAATGCCGAAGGTGGTGATGTGTGCCGCCTAATGTAATATCCCAAGTCGCTTTGAGAAGCGTCAGTGTCTTCAAATAAAGATGCTGGTTGCGCCGCAGTCGATAAGGACCAGTACGGGTTGCATCTCGCCATATGTCTCTGGTATTTGTACTTCGTGAACTATGTTTGCCGAATAGATATTTACTGAACATTTTCATCCAGAGTCGTCATTAGTGTCTGCGCCGCCAATAGTTTCAACTTGCCGAGTGTGTAATGGTCATTGGTGCTTGATTTGTCAATTGCCGCCTCGATTGTCCATAATACTTGTGCTCTGAGAGGTCATCATAGTCATTGCAGTCATTGTAGTCCTCATAGTCGTCGTAGGTGGTCTGCGGAATTGTGTCGGTCTTTCACCATAAATGCACTTCACACTGCGCAATGTATCGCCGCTATAAGTTCTGTTCAATCGAGGGCAAGCTTCTCATCCTCAATGTCATTCAATCGTAGGGTGTGATCTCGGTGAGTGCACGTTGCTTGTGTTTATGTTCGTGGCGGTAGGAGTGCTTGATTCGTAGACAGATCCTCTTCCGTAGGTATAAGTATAATGCTTCGGCAAGTTGGCTTCTTCGAGGATGGTAGAGCTGTATGTGTACACGCAAACTAAGATAGGTGCACTTGGCTCAATTGGAAGAACTGGTGTCGTAACTGTGCTGACTCGGAAATTGTCTGACCTCACCTCGATTCTCGATATGGCCGCATTCAGGGGTAAGGTCACTCCGTCGATTGTAGGTGCTTGGACTGGTAATCGTGCTCAATTGACTTGTAGGAATGGTCCTGTACTCATGATCATCATCTTTAATGTCGGCGACGCGCCTTGTGCGCCATTTGGTCTCTGAGCTCTGTAGGTTTCGGCCGTGAATTGATGCGGGCAGGGGGGCAGTTGCGTGTTCTCTGGTGTCCGGTGGTCGATTGCAGCCATTGGAAGTATTTGATGTCGTCTTGAACTCTTTGGTGATAATCATCATCATCGTTGCCGGTGACGCGCCTTGTGTGCCATTGTTCTCCGAGCACTACTCCGCTGTTGTCAGGGGGCTCAATTGAATCATGGAATGATCAAAGCATGGTGCTTCGCAGTAATCATGCTTCGATATCTCATTTGGAGGGCAGTATTCTGAATCGTTGACACCATTGTGTCGGGTGTCAGAAAAAGGGGTACTAACTCGTCTAGTAGTAATCCCGTGAGCAAAATGTATCCGTTTGCTGAAAAAGCGATAATAGGGTCAGGGCACGTATGCCTGCGTCCGGCCTCATAGGTATACGTATGGTAATTATAGGAATACGGTTGCAAACGTGGATGCAAGTGATAGTAGATGTAGATGTATAGGTTAGATTATTGCTAGAGATCTAAGGCTCGTGGCAAGCCTACTATATAGAATGGCCGTTACCCGGCCCGGGTCATGTGCCGCAGTGACCCAGACACTCCAGGCGACTGCACCAGTTCTTCTAAATACTCCTAGATGCTCCCAGACCCCCCTGGAGCTAAGCAATGTGCTCTGAGAGTCTGCAAGAGCATTGTCAGGTGCTCCTGAAAGCACCCGCAGTCATGGAGGTGCAATCAGGATGCTACGAGATTTGACTTACAGAATGGTCAAATTTTCTGGCTTCTGAGACCTCTGCGCAGATCTGTGGGAGACTTCAAGAGCAGCTGGGACCGCTACGCAGTTCAACGGGAGACTTCGAGAGCACTGCGGGAAACTTGGTGCCATATTCCCATAGCAGTGGTTCTCACATAACCACACGGCATTTCATCACATCATATTCGTCTTTGTTACAGTCACAAGATTCGCTACATCCAATATGCCATGTATTATTCAAGTCTCGGTATATATATACATATGGCCAATCTGGCTGCAGATGTTAGTCAAGCATAATCGGAGGAGCACCTGGACACGCCCATTGAGAGAACTTAGAGATGCACCACTTTGGAGGCCATTATGGTGAAACGACGGAGCTCGAAGGCAGAGAGCCCACCATCAACACAACGCCCCACCTCTCGCGACATTCAAACTGCATTCATGAGAATGAGCGGTTTTGGTTCAAGGAGCATAGGAATTGGGTGAGACAATATGATACTACCCAGCGTTGAGGATCCACCCAATTGTGTGGCTCCATGGAATCCCTCGGACAGAGCGAGTGAGACCAAATGTTGGGAAAGATAGAGTGTGTATTTTCAGTGTATGATAAGATGAGATGGAAATGAGATGATGTCTATCTACTCCGGGGTTCGCCGAATATATACTCCCCATCACTCTGTCCACTTTCGTTACCCCTGTAACTCAGTACACGCGCCATCGCTACTCAAAGATGTACTTGTAGGTGGTCATTCACCGGATTTGGAGATGCACTTGGAGGCCGTGATCGTGCAAACTTGGAGGCTGTAATCGAGCTAGTTTAGAGCTACACATGCAGGCTTTGGTCGACCGAGTATGGAGATGCACTTGGAGGCTGTGATCGAGCGAGGTGGGAGATGCACTTGGATGCTGTAATCAAGCAAGTGTGGAGATGCACTTGGAGGCTGTAATTGAGCAAGTTTAGTGACACTCTTAGAGGCTGTGATCGAGCGAGTTTGGAGGTACACTTGGAGGCCGTGATCGAGCGAGATTGGAGGAGTACTGGGAGGGTGTCAATCTGGAGACGGTCAATCTGGAGGCGGTCAATCTGAAGGCGATCATTCTGGAGGCGGTACTTTGGGAGAGAGGCGCGACAGGAGCTGAGATTTTATTCATTCGTTAACTCATAATTGTGAGAATGTAGACAATTTAGTACACACATGGTCTGCCGAGAGATGAGTGACTGGCTGGGAGTGGGAGACAGTCGATCTTGGGATGATGCAGTATGCGGTGTATGCAGTACTCAGTGTATGCTGTACATGGTGTATGCTGTACTGGGTGTATGCTGCACTCGGTGTTAACTCCTGATCATGGCATGGAGAGATAGAGAGCAATGACTTAACTTCGTGTTCTTAGGTGATGGTAGAATCGAGGATGACAAAAAGAGAGATGAGTGGAGATGGGCGAAATCATCATGAGAAAGTGCGACTTAAGAGAATCTTGTGTGCGAGTCAATTGACCTTCCCCAATACACTAGGTACGAGGCCCGATCTGGTGTGTAAATACACCGATACGAGTTCTTCCCAACCCAATCTGGCAGGTCGTACCCCTGGTTTCTCATATCCGCTCGTATTCTCCACATCATTCTCAACGTCAAACCCATCTCTCTCTTTCTCGTCCACAACTCTAACATCATTGCCGAACACAAAGTTAATTCATCCCTCTCTATCTCTTCCATATCATGATCATGAGTTGACACTGCGTACAGCATACACCAAGTACAGCATCCACCCAAGATTGTGTGTCTTCCCTTCATTCTCATGATTACAAGTTGACCACTGAATGTAGCGTCAGCTTCCAGCCTGCCTCCCTACACGATCGACTGGCATCAGCCAACTCTCCATGAGAGCGCAAAGGTATAGTCACCTGTCATATTCCCACGGTTGCGAGTTAACTAACTGATGAACAGAGTCTCAGCACCTGCCCCGCCATCCATCAACTGCCTCGAGGTACTCGTCCAAACTCGCTCTATTACGGCCTCCAACTTCGCGCGATCATGCCATCCAACTGAATCTCCAAACACAATCGGTTACAGCCTCCAAGTGTATCTCTAAACTGGCTAGATTACGGCCTCCAAGTGCATTTCCCAACTCGCTTGATTACCACCTCCAAAGTTTACAAGATCATGGCCTCCCAAATGCATATCTCCAAACTCGCTTGATCACGGCCTCCAAGTGTATCTTCAAACTCCATCGATTATGCTCTCCAAGTGCGCACAATCATGGCCTCCAAGTGCATCTCCACACTCGCTCAATCACGATCTTGGTGTGCATCACTGAGTTCTCTCAATCACGGCCTCCAAATGTATTTCCAAATACACACGATTACCGCCACCAAGTGCATGCACAAACTCGTGGGATTGCGGCCTCGGAGTGTATCTCTGAATTCACTTGATTTTCATTTTCAGGCGCACCTTGAATTTGCTCTCAAGCCCCGCGCCTGCAGCCAGTCCCGATATACTTTGTAGATGGGTAGCTATATAGATGCATCAATGAGAATGCAAACTGAATACATGAGTTTCAAAAATTGTTGAACGATAAGTAGTAGCTATGATTTCCAGGCGCACTGCAACGTTCCCAAAGATGTCAGTTTTCCCAGACTGCTCTACTGTGATTCGAGGTGCTTCCAGAGTTGTCGGTGGCGCACCCAGGTGCTCCCAGGCGTGTTGTCAGCGCTCCCAGACTTGTCATCGGAGCTCCCAGACTGGGTGTTGGCACTGCCAGACCTGTCGTCGGCGCTCCCAGACTTGTCGTCGATGCTCCCAGACTTGTCGTCAGCGCTCCCAGGCTTTTCGCCCGCGCTCCCAGGCGCTCCCAGGTGCACCCAATGTTCTCTCCAGTGCTTCGAGGTGTTCTGAAACTTATCACAATTACTCCAATGGCACTCCTCTACCAGTCATCAGAGATCCCAGGCAATCTGAAGGCCAGCTGCAATACCCGCCTACGGTCGGATACTCTCCCGAAATTGACGCATCTAGGTTTACACTCCTCATTCTCTCAGACACTCCTGGCGGCTTCCAGTGACTAAAATACATTTTGCTGATGTAGTCCTTGTATCTCACATGGATACGACCTCCATCATCAGTAGGTGCAGTACCTGTTCCAGCATCTGCACATGAGCCTCTATCTCCGAATTGGGATTAAAGAAAATGATGGGGAAGGAAAACGAGGCACCTGCGGATCAAGCTGATCGCCCAGGAACAAGCTGAACCCCAGCAGTTCAACAACCTCCCATCATGACTCGGCGAGCTGGTAGTAGTCATTCATGCATATCTGAGTGTGGTTACTCTGCTGCCGTAAGTACCGCCGCTGCTCCCTGCTAACTTGTCCAGCCCTTTGGGTTGACAGTCTCAATCCCACCTGGACCTTCCAAAGTGGTGACCTCGATAGTCGCTCCCAGCATTCCTCTGCATTCCCTAATTCGTAAGGCGAATGTCTCGATGGTCTCATCGCTAGCTGAGAAATTGTCGAATGCAGTATCTCCGAGTATTTCAATTTCTGGAGTAGGACTGTCCTCACTCCACTCCATTGGTTGTCGATCTGGATCCATAGGGATCTCCGATGTCAACTTGCTTGTCGGTGTACACCCACCAATGACTGGCCGCCTCACGTTAGGACTTCTGTCATCCCGACCTTTGTACCACTGCACCATCATACCTGATCTGCGTGCCTCCCCTTGGCCACTTGGGGTTCTTAATGAAGTGAATCGACCAGTAGCCCAGTCGATCTCTGGCTTGCGGATTTCGAACCATGGTTTTCCCAGTACTGGATCATTTCCCATTATTGAGACAACCAGTACCTCCAGTTCATGGACCGAGGCTAAATGATCCATATATTTGACTGTCATTGCCATCTTGCGGCTCTCCCTCACATGTGCGATAACCTGACCGTCAACGCCGTAAGTTGTGACATGCGCTTCTTCGTGGGGTATTCCGAGTCTATTGAAAAGTTGTGGAGATCTGAAGCTGCTTGTAGCACCGCGGTCGATTGGTGCTAATGTTCTTTCCGATTCTCTATGTTGAACTCGTATCTGGACTTTGTGGACTATGTGTGATGAATGCGGTTCTCAGGTTCCACACACATACCGACTTGACATGAGAGCTGTTAGGCTCTCTGAGACAAGCCTCAGCTTTAATGAAATCTAATGCGGTTAGATTTCTTCTTATGTTGCCATCAACGCCATCGTATCTAATACCTTCAATCCACGCCCCAATTTGCCGATCATCTCCCGCCAAGCCAGGTACCGTGAGAGTTACGCTAGTTTTTTGGTTGCTCACTGTCGAATGAGCATTGAAGTTTGATATGTTTTCCGTCAACTGCAGGAGCTAGATTTCAGAAAAGTTAGCACATGTATATTTTGTGCACCAGAATGTTTGTGTTTGGGTGACCCACAGCATATGCATTTTCTTTCCGACTTCTGAGGTTCGTAGAGCTCTGTTGAGACCCAAGGCGCTGGAGTGCGTTTATCACCCGTCTCTGACATTGACTTGTCAGGCTTTGGTGCTTCAGCTGCCTCGGATATGGATTGTCGGAAGTTGAGTTTCTCGCCGCCTTGTTGAGATAATTCTCTAGACTGCTTTTGCTGTTGATGAGGCTGCTGCTATTGGGGATTTTTGCCGTCAGGCTTGACTTCTGAATCGGCAGTACGCTTGACAAGCTCGTCCAGACTGTCCAATGTTCCAATGTTTGGAGTCAACGGCTTGATGTTGGACTGGTCATTGTCCACTCCAAGTGATTGCCTAATGGTTCTTGTTATCCTGTGGGACGCATCCCCCTGCTCTGCAATTTGCTTTGATTTGGTTGGCGTAGACTCTCACGAGTTCATTCTCTCCTTGGAGGCAGGCGGTCATACACTCCATTGCCGCATTGGTGTTCGGTCCTTGTCGCCATACATCTTCTGCCTTTTCTTCCAAGAAGGCCTCAAAGTCTTCCAAACAGGGATCTCAGTCTCTCCGTAGGTCTCGCAGCCACTCTACCGGATCGGTCATTTATGTCTGTCTCTGTGCCGGGTCCGGGTGATTGTTCCCAGCGCTGAGAAGGCTGGCTGACTATATCGCTCTGTCAGGATCTCCATGCAGGAATCAGTGTGTGTGGGATAGGAAGTTAGATGGTAACGTGTTGAGGAAAGTATCAAGCTCCATTGCTTCACTGTAGTACCGTTCTGGATGGGTCTTATCGAAGATTTTTGTTTTTGTTGCTTCTGGTCGAATAGACTCTCTGCGGTATTCCCTGTTTGCTTCCATCAGTTCGGCATTTGGCACACATAGTTGAGTATTCAGTTGGATGGCATTGGTGAGCATTTCTCATTGTTCCTCCATCATCTTTTGCATGGATGCAATCTCGGATTGCCTTCTAGGCTCGGGCTCGCTTGGGTTGTGGCTCATAATGTCACTTAGGTTGCCGCCCAGACCGTCGGTCAGGTCATCTTCCATGTCACCAGTGTGTTGTTTGTTGTCGTGATCGCTCATGTTGTGGATTTCGCCCTCCAGAAGTACAGAAGCTCATCGGGCGGGACTAGGGGTCACATTGCCGAGAGGAGATCGTAGGTTGTCCATGCTCAATAGTATACTAGCCAAGCATAATTGATCTCTGGCAGCTGTCAGAGGAGGCATAGTAGGCTATTGACAGTAAGATTGACGCGCAAGCTGTTCGTCTTCGGTCAACTGTGTCGTCCTTTGTCAAGAGAGGAAAAACTAGTATATCATTGTGAGCAAAACATATCTGAAAAGTGAAAAATCAAATATAGCGTAATGGCACGTACGCCTACGCTTGACCAAGGACGTATTGTATGGTACAATTGTTGCACCCGACAGCAAGTGAGTATATATGTAAAATAGACTGGCAATATATTTGATACCGCTTTAAGCGTCGCAGCGGTGACGTATATACATTGGAACATACCCAGCCACGGGTCACGTGTCGCCGTTAAACCGCACCCTCCTGCTCCACTCGGCTCAGACAGGTGCTCGTCCATCACCAGGCGCAATTTTTTTGCCTTGCTCTCCTGGATTATACTCCACTCTCAATTCCTCTCCTTTCCGCTCTCCTATGAATGGAGAGGCACTCTTCAATCTCCATTGGTACTGCTTGGCATGGATTGGTCACTCAAAATTGCATTGCGCACTCTGCACTGCCCAATTCTGGCACTGCTCAGCTGCAATGGGTACTCCTCATTCCTGACAAGCACTCCACGGTCTGAATTGTTGCTCCCATATATCATTCCATACTCTCTACCCTCCCTCCCTCCTCCAACTATATCTATGCTCCTGCACTGGGATAGGTACCCCTCAATCCGCACTGGTACTTCTTGGTCTGGTTGTCACTCCTATATGTTTTCCGCATCACTTGCCCCCCCACATTTTGGTACTCTTTTGCTGTGATAGGCTCTCCTGGATCCCCATCAATGCTCCTTGGTCTTGATTGGCACTGATGAAGTTCAATCTGCACTCTGTACCCTCCATTCAGCCCGCATCTGCTGGGATTGGTCCTTCTCCACTAGGATTGGCACACTGCAATCCCCATCAGTGCTCCTCAGCGCATGTAGGTGCGCATCTATTGCCTTCGGCACTCAGCAATTACCTTTTCTGTCCTCCACGTTTTCACCCCAGCACTCCCCATCTGGTGCTGCTCACTTCCTGGCAGTTGCTCTCCTGTGTCATTGGAATATATCATATTGCCTTTGATACCACATTTCGATTCACAGCTAGTTAACATCTCATTACAGCGTGGTTAGATACCACAAAGTTAGCCAAACAACATTGCAATTCAATTTCCACCCCTCACCATATAGGAACTATCAGCAAATACAAGGAACACCTTCAGCTTCTGTGCACCAATCACAAATTTTGTAATGCTGCTATCATCAGCCCAGATAACATGGGAGATGTAATGGATGACATTGACACCATGTTCGATTGATATCATTCCATCACTTAGCCATGTTAGTGTTTGACACTCTCTGGTAATTGTTCCGAATCTCTCACCTTTACGTTTCATTCCTCAAAGTAGGGATGCAAAAACTATACTGTTGAAGAAGATGCTGATAGCTAGTAAAAGTATAATTTGGAAGTGATAATGATTAATGAGCCATCTATAATATTCGCTGTGAAGGGTCATCCATTATTCACAAGCATCTGGAGATTCTCAGATGATGTCTTCAATTCTCCAGATGAAATTCTATAAGAACCTAGGTATTCCACAGAGTTTGTTTGGGATTCCTGCATTGGTTGGGCAACACTCCCATGTGTTCCCAATGTTCACTCCAGCACTCTGACATATTCCCTTGCTTATCCCCATGACTCCCATGTTGTGACTGCAGTAGTCATGAGAGATCCAAGGTACTCTGAAGGCCAGCCAGCATGCCCTCCGATGGTCTGATTCTCTTCACACATCGACTCTTCCAAATTTGCACTCCACTTGCTCTCACACACTCCTGGAGGCTCCCAGTGACTAAAATTCATTGCACTGATAAAGCTCAAATATGTAGAGAAATCCTGTCAACAATGGTGCTGATACTCTTGACATGCTACATGCTCTGTCACATTGAAACTCTGACATGCAATCTCTCACAATATGATACTAACTCTCTGTTACCCACTCTCTCTGACAATCTTAGTCTCATGCTCTCTACCACAATCTCTCTGACATACTCTCTTTGACATGGTCCCTCTGACATTGTCTCCCTGACAAGATATCTCTGACACATTCTCTCTGACATGTTTTCTGATACATTCTCCCCGACACTTTCTCTATGACCCGCACTCTTTGATATATTCTCTCTGACACATTTGCTCTGACACATTCCCTCCAGCATGCTCTCTGTGACACATTCTCCCTGTCCCAGTCCCTCTGACATGCTCTTTCTCATATGATCTCTCCCAGATGTTCTCTCTGACACATTCACTCTTCATCAGCAACGACCCTAATTTCCGTCTGAAACACCCGGGTGTTCCGGACGGCTCTGACGGCTCTGACGGAACCTCGTACGCTCTGACGGAGAATTACACGCTACCCGTCGCCCAGGCGATGGGTCGC
>Ga0307515_10021950_pt1 | contig 11286 bp, 5 predicted proteins | sample 17_EM_MG_FD_194513 | JGI IMG/M metagenome (GOLD analysis project Ga0307515, IMG submission 194513) | Populus trichocarpa ectomycorrhiza microbial communities from riparian zone in the Pacific Northwest, United States - 17_EM | ecosystem: Host-associated > Plants > Roots > Unclassified | place... | reverse complement strand
ACTCAGAATCCATTTGTTCTCCTTGTGCAAGGATACTGACAAGCAATCTCAAGAGGTAGGTTTAGTGATAAAAGCAAGCTCTAAGCCACTTATAGTCATGCTTAATTACTGCATATATATATATATATATATATATATATATATTTCCGATTAAAATTAAAATGGAATTAGGGGGGGGGGATATTCGAATATAATAATAAGTGGATGACATGGATCTAGCTAGGTGGAGAACTATGCATAAATATTATTTCATATAGACACATGTATTTTGCAACCATAAAGAGAGAGAGCAGTGCCATTGAAGGGAATTTTGTTCCAACACGGCACTAAAAATATGTAGAATGATGAAATGTGCGAACACACCCATCACCCGAAACAGAAAAGCACACATCTTGTCTTAATCTTTGCCTTTTCTTCGTCTTTCTACATCAAACACATAGGGCCCAAGCAAGCAAGCCAAGGGGGGCTATTCATACGATCTTCATTTGCCCTAAACGTGTGCAATTCTCCTCTTCTCTCATCAATCCCTCTTGACCTCCTCAAAGACAAAAAGACAAGCGTGTGTGTATTGAATCAACAACATCTATTCATCTTGTTCGAGGGTCTTTCGGAGTAGTTTTTCTTTGACAAGCATGTAAGTAAGTATACACGTGGCATGAGCTAGTCTTTTTCGTTGACAAAATTTACTAGGTAAAGGGACCAGAATTGTAAACATTCATGCACCCACGACATGTAATTTGATTGTGGGGGGGCTATGATGATCTTTTCCCCTTTATTATGTTTGAATTTGAAGTTGATGTGGAAGCCAATTAGCCTCCAATCCACGAGGATAATGTTGTGCACTTGTTACATGTTTCTTGCTTAAGGTGTGAAAGCACTATGGTATGACCAAATCTCTAAGCACATCTCAAATCTCTCATTACACGAGACAAAAATTTATACACACACACGCGTAGCCTGTTTGGTGCTAGAATTCTTTCAAAGAAGAGAAATGAAAGCTCATTGAGCTCACTGCTGTTCTGAGTTCCGACCTCAAGTGGTCATCTATATGTCTTAGTAAGGTTTCAATTCACCCCCAAGCTGGTTCCAAAAATAAAAAAAATCACCCCAAGTGCCCGGGAAGGGGAGCGGGGATTCTGATTAGCATTACGGTGGTGGTGATTAAAGATGATTTTAGGGTGATCATAACTTTAAAGGTTGTTTCCTCTTCATTGCTTAAACATATCTTAAATTGTGATAAAAATTTGAATCTATAATTTATAGTTTTTTTTTAAATTTATTTTTTTAGTTCAAATACTTTTTGGATCGTACATTTGGGTTTTGTTCATAGAATTATAAAAGAAAGAATTGTGGTTTTAGTTGGATGATAAGTTGATTGGATGTGCAACGCTTGAATACACCTCTTTCCATTGAATAAAAAGAAAATAATTTTCCAAAAAATAATAAAAAGAAAGAGTGGTTAATATAATCTCATATTCATACTCCACAAGTGATCGAATAAATAACAAGTCTTTGGAGACTATCTGCTCGAACAAGATCGAATGGCTCTCTCTACTTCTCTATAAATATTCTTCTATTGCAAGGGGTTTTAAGCCTAAAATTGATTGGAAAATCAACCCATTGGGTTCGCATGTTTCAAACACCATTTGCAGGAAGGCCATGGATTATTCTCTTGGGCCAAAAAACCCAAAATTGTTCATGAGATTTGACTCAACGATGTCGTTTATATCAGAAACACGGGCTGGTTACAAAGAGTGAAGCTCAGCTCTCCCTGTTTCTTCTGTATTTTTCCCAGATCAGTTACCTAAATGATCCAAAAGAAAACCCGGTCCTGACCAGTACTCAGGCCAACAAACCGGGCCAAGCCAAGGTTCGGAACTGTGTGATCCTAGGATCGTTAATCAACAGACCGTACATTCTTGGGAGTTTTTTTTTTTTTTTTGCACTACTCCATTTATTATTATATAAATCACATAGTAGCAAGCTAGCAGGAGAAATGTGATGATTATATACACATACAAAATTTTGAGGGAACAGAAAGCATCTAAATTTTAAGACCTTATTTTCTGTTTGGCCTAAAGGCTGAAACAGAAATGAAGGAAAATGAGCTCCTCAAACTAAGTTCTTATGATTTTCTCAGAAAACGATGATGACCAAAGGGATATCCCATGAAATTGGATCAAAAACTGTCAGGTAGGATCTAACAAAATGATAGCATGAACGTAAAATTTGGAATTTCATTTCAGACAAGGCAAAATATAAGAGGCACAACCACCCTGTTTAGCTACTTTATTGAAGTTTGTAAATAAATTAGCACAAAATTTTTATCAATCCCAAAATTCAAAAAGAATTATCAACCGGTCAATAGACTAAATACAGTTAAAATTCATCAGCTCTGACTACAAAGTGAACACATCCAGCGCCCTTGAAAAGGAATTCTCTCTAGCCCCCATTCTCTTCTGGTGGGGGAAGGTGTGTAATCAAATGCCTCATCTACAGAACTCATCGCCAGAGCCTACTTATGAAGCCCTTCTTGTCCTTCTTCATCCTGTTTTCTAGAGATGGGAAATCAATGCAGTTATAGGCAAGGTCTAGAACAATAGGATTTCGAGGTATTGATTGGAAAGCTGGAGGGAAGACTCCAATGCGAGGAACACTTTTGACGTTTGGTTCACCAACAGCAGACTCGTAGACATCTAGTTTCTCAACGAGGAATTTCTCCGCCTGACGCATTCAAATCAGCAGGTCAACCAAGATCAGACACGCAAGAGCAGGAGCTAAAGCAACTGTCTTACATTATTCATAGGATGGACAAATATTGCATAATAATTGCATACAACTAGAAGCACGAAAGGAAAAGAAAAGTTAAAAAGGCTAATAAGTTGAAAATATAATAGATCTCTAGAAAACTTTAACAATATAGTTGGTTAGGATAGCTTATAGAAGTATTTGCAAATATTATATCAGAGACTCTAGCTATAGAAACCAAAACGAACTATTAGCATCTTTGTCCAGTGCTTTACTTGGCTAATGTATGGTAAATCAACGTAACACACAAGAAATGACATATTGAAATACAATTATATCACCCATCCTGTTTGCCAGTTTACTCTCTTTTGGTACACAATTAAACGATTGAGAATAATCATCCTGCCTATTCTGAGAGAAACAAAAGGGAATCACAAAAGTCCAGATGGTTACCTTCTTGTCCACTCCGCTGAGTGATATTGTAGAAATTTTCTTTGAGAGATTCTCGGGAGCCTTCTCATCCTCCATTATCCCAGTTGCATGCTCTATGCAACTGTTAGCTCTGCACTCGTTGTATAGGGTTTTCAACTCTTTGGTCATTGCCTGTTATACGAAATCATTAACAGTCCAAGTAAAATATTTGGCATGTCATATACTTGGAGGTCATGAATCAAAATCACACCAAGAGTGCATCAAGAAAATGTTCCATAGAGCAAAGCAGCTAAAACAAATGCCAATTGACCTCAGCTAATGAAATAAAAAGTATTGCCTAAAGTTTTAATCTCCTTTCTCCAGGCTACATCACCTCATCAGTGTCCATCATGGTTTGGAATTTCTTTAGGGCATTCTCAGCAAGGGATCGAGCATGGCAGTATAATGCATATGCTTCTGTTCGTTTTCCAGCTGAGCTGTATGATTTTGCCAAGTAGAAGCACCTGCGAATATTTTCAGAGATATAAGATTAAAAATCCTAAATATAAAAGAACAGATTGGTTGGTTTTTAAAGATCCAGCTTCTACTGTTTAATTTCGATAAGCAGAAATGTAAGTGTTGATGTGCATTGCAAAGGGTATGCTTAGGCAAAGAACAGAAGAAAGATCACAGGAACGGCAAAGGATGTTGAAAGTTGATGAGCAGGATGTACTACCTAGTCATCAAGTGATTTCTTGAACAATGCTTATAACAACCCCAAATATCAAAGGTATCATCCAAACATTCAATCAATCAAGAACCATCAATTGGAAAAACTGTAATCGAAGCAGTACAAAAAAAAAAAAAAAAAACCCAATCTAATAATTCATATAAATTTCAGATTCCAACCTTTGTGCTCGGAAAGCCATACTACGAAGAACACAGTCTTCAGAAAATGCAACTTCTTCAGGTTTTCGGTCTCTTCCAGAACTAACTAAATCAGAAAGATCACCTGTATTCTGTCAAACATAACATTAACATAAGCATAAAAAGCCAGCTATTTAACCGAGGTAGTGGCATGTGTTGTACTCAGCAGTGGTTGAAATCAATCCTCTAAAAAGAAAATACATGCAGGTAACACATACATAAGGAAATAATGCTGACCTGTAATAAAAGATCATACAAGCGAACAAGCTCTTCTGGCTTGGTAACTTTCTCATTTTTGTCATCTCGGTGCCTAGCAAGTTTACTCTTGGCAATGCTAACCAACAACTGGTTACGCTCAATGGTCCGCTGTCCTAGTACAGCGCCAACAGCTTTATCAAGCCCATTTAAGTCATCTTTGACACTGTCGGCATTACCAGCACTGGCCTAAAAAAGTGGAAGAAAAATCAAGTACGAAGGATTAGAACAAAAAATAATCAACACAACTAAGGATATGAAAATATTTATAAGAAAAAAAAAGTTATGATAGTAAAAGCAGGAAAAAAGAAGGAAATAATTAACATAATTTGGTTGAACTTCCATACCAAGTCACTGCGAATGAAGCTCCTAGCCTCTTGATATGCAGTATAAATTTTGTCAAAGACTGCTAATTTTTTCTCAACTGGGAGTGAATCTGCTGCAGGACCATGCAAATCCTTCTCCAATTCTTGTGCTGAAATGATCACCATAAAAGAAAAATAGTTTCAGGCTCTGTTAGAAGCATAAAGATAAATTGAGGGGGGAAATGGCCAACAAATTATGTCAGCCTCCTCATAAATATCACTAAATATGCAACATGAAGAACAAAGAGAACCATTTTCAGTAAGGGAATTGATGAAATCTAATTATGGAAACATAGATACCGATTTCTCAATGAAGTTTAGAAAAATTATAATCGTCAAAAGTAAAACAATGCATCTCACCCACAGAGAAAAAACCATTTCGCATATATTGCCATCACCTGCATTGAATCATACTTTTCCATTTAAAGATGCACATGAACAGAATTTATCAAGAATCAGTCCATGAAATTTGGAGAGGAGATTCATAAAAAAGAATCTGGAGAAATAGCATAATGACCATCCATGTAATTGTTCAAGAACTGCTAAACGAGAAGATTTCATACCAGGCATGGATGTTTACTAAATAAGCAAACCCAGCAGGCGATTACACACCTACAAGTATAGCACTCCATAATAATATTCCCACCTAAATCTTCACTCAAAGAAATCAAATGCCAACCTTTTAAAATGGAAACCCGAGTTTTTGCATTCGAAATTGGAAATCTGTGACCAAGCCAGTGAAACTCTGTCAGTGATGCAGCCTGTTGAGATCTCGCTTCAGCCATTGCAGCCTAGAAAACAAGGCAGAATATTCTTAAATGCAAGAATGAAAATGACAAAATAAACAACCATAATATATTCCTCAAATCAAACTACAGAATAGACAAAAGATGAGTTTACAAATTCAATAACCATTGGCTAACATGATGCCCTAGACAGAATTCAATGCAGAGAAAATCACTCGCATTATAAAAAAGGCTAGAGTGGAACTGGCCTAACATGAACATTCTGCTTACACAGCTTCAAGTGCGCAAAATCATTTTTATAATCAGAAAGAAAGCTTCATCAACTATGACACTGTTATTGCCAGAATTTAATTTTTCAAATGATAAGGCAACAGAATAAAAACAGGCAATTACTGAAGATACTGAAAGTAGGAGACACGAAAAGAAGCAGGTCATGCACAAATTCTGATAAAAGACCATACTCACCTCCAATTTTGCTTTGAAAAGGTCTAGGGCAGGACCTTCCATCTCACCAATTTGCAAGAGTTCAGAAGTTTTCAGATTTGACTCGCCGATTTTGTGTCGGCAGTATCTAACACTAGGTTCCAGCTCCTCAACACGCTCACGGCACAAAACTTGATTCTCTAAGTCTCCATATTTCCCAAGTTCCTCATATACAGCTCTACACAACATATCAAGCTAGTCAAACACAATATTCAGTAATACAGGCCAAAAACTTATTTATCAAGTACTAAATAAATCTTTTTATACTTGGAATTATTTGATGAGAGGATTTTGGTCTGAGAAAGTGATACTCGAAATCAAAATGTTGGCCTTCTTTGAGAGCGTCAATGTTTTAAGGGGACAGTGTAATTATTGCATCAACAATTACAAATTTAATAGTGATGTTTCAAATATTAACCTTCTGTTGCTTTACTTTGATATATAAAAAAAGTATGATGGACAATTTAGCAAACTGATGTAAACTTAATGTTAACTATTTGAAGTGGATAATCACTATGGGATAGATGAAAGCAAAGAGTAAGGACATGGCATAATGGAGAGAGTAAAATTCTCAGGCTAATAAACTCAAGTACATAGAATTGTTTCTTTGGAAAATAGCCACCATACACAAAACCACATCCCTTCAAGTAACAGCTCAGGAAGTACATGGGCAGGCAAATGGCCCCTTTTTTCAAAAAGCTTGTTGACAAAGAGAAACACTGTTCCAAAGTAAAAGCAGTAGCGGTAATGATCAAATATAATAGAGACAAGAGTAACCTGGCACTGATGAAATTCTTCAATGCAGTGTCCCAATTCCGATCTTGTTCAAACAACAAAAGCCCATTCATGCATGATGCATAGGCCTATAAAATGGACATAAAAAAAGCATTGTTAATTGAGAATGAATGAGCTATCTCAACATGAACTAAACTATAGGAATGCTCCTCAACATGCAGTACATATTGAGCAGCTATTAGCAAAACACAGAATCCAAAACAACTTGGTGCTGTTAAGGGATAAAAAAAATGACCAAAACATCAAAAGGTAAAAAATATGATAGATGACAGAACATACATATAGACTCCAGTTTTGCACTTGTGATTACGTGCATGCTTTTGCATTCTCTCTAAAAAAGATGTTCTTAAGACAAAACTGGAGAGCAATTGCTGTGGTCATGCTCACCACCACTAAAAAAAAATCTTGATGGGGAAGTTCATCCTATTCTATGTGCAGGAATTATCCACAGAAATTCTTGCTGATGCAATCATTATACTAGACACAATTTGCACAAACTTTTCTTTGAATAATCATAAGGAGATACCAAAGCAATATGACTTGAGAGAACTAAAAACATGGACACACCTCCGCTTCTAAAGATGTTCTGGAATCTCCCTTGGCAGCGCATAATCTTGAGAATAAATCAGCCCATTTCACTGCCTTCCTCAGTCTCCCAATCAAATAAATACGTTGCTTAGCATTTGGGCCATCTAGAAGCTGTCGTTTTTCCATGGCATGGCTCCATGCTCTCTCCGCTGTATAAAGAACCAGATGCAGATACCTATTCTTCTTCAAACAAGAAACATTATAATCTTCATAGACAGTGAAACATTATAATCTTCATAGATTTAATCTGTCATGGATATCATATTTGTTTCAAAATATCCAGTTCTTACTTCTAAAGCAAAACGACCTAACGGATTTCAACTCATGAAAATACACAGCTATAAAAAAAAATAACAAAGCTGACTGGTATGAATAAACATCACAAGCATATGGAGAAACAAGAAACAACAAGAAAATCAACCAAAAACAAAATTATACAAATTCTAAAACAAAAGGTGCACTAAACAAAAGCTGTAATCAACAAGGCATACCTCACTTCAGTAACAGTTGATTCATTCATAGCTCTACGCGTATATTTACCGCGACCATGAGTAAACTTCAATGATTTGTATAACCTCCTTAACCGCGCAGTACAATACCTCCTACACTTCCAACAAAATCCAACCATTTACACGTTCAAATCAAAATTCCTTAACTAACAACCAACAAAATCCAATAAACTAAAGTCACATACCGATAACGCGCATAATCCCCGTGCCTCAATCCATGCTGCATTTGCGCAGATTTCAGTAATTGCAACACTAATTAACAAAATACCTCAATTATCAAAATAATAAAATTAATAATTTCACTCAATTTAAGTATTCAGTTATTTTTTGTTTAAACTGAAATAAATAAAAAATGAGATTGCAAATTCATTCGATAATAATGACAACCATTGATTGAGTATCTCGGATTGATCTGATCAGAATTGTTCGGTTTTGGACCCTCGATTTCCATTGCGGCAACCTCGTTTTCTTTCACCATGATTCCTTCAAACAAACAAAAGAACAATAATCGAGGAAATAAAAAAGTAATTGGATCTAGATATTAGAGATTGAATTTAAATAAAAAGGGAGTGCTGGTAGGGTGATGGAAGGGGGTTTTACGTGGTGGTGGTTGCGGCCCCGCCTGGTTTTTAGCGTGCGCCCTGTTTTTTAAGCAGGAAAAAAAAGCAAAAAGCAAGAATAAACAAAAGGATAAGAAAAATTCAAGGACCAAAACGAAAACGAAAAGAAATAAAACAAGAAAATAATGAGACTGAAAAGGAGCTTTTATTAAGAGATGAAGGACTAAGAAAAATCAGTTACCCCTTTTCCCAAGCTAACTCACCCCACGCTGCATTACCAGTGCCTTATATTTCATTTCTCTGATTTCTGTCCCAAACCTAACTAGCGTTATGTAGCAGGTAAAGTCGTTCCTTTTCTGTTTTTAATCATGTTATTTGAATCAATATACTGATCTTCCATGAATTAATTTTTTGTAAGGACGGTGAGGATGCGTTTACACGTAGAGACGGTGGAAGATCTCCCAATGGGAGACGATGCCAGTGGTAGCAAAGCATTGGAGAGTTGAAAAAATGAGTGATGAAACGCAAAAGGGGTTTGATTTTAATAAACTCTTTATAAAAAAAAATACATACATCAAAACATAACTGAGAAGTGAAGCTCAATTGATAGGTTATAAGTTTGTCTTTTAAAAATTTTTAGTTCGAGTTTTATAAATTTTAATACTACTAAAAACTTACATGATTGTTAATTTTAAAACTAATAAAATTAGTTAAGGAACACATAAATTAATTCAAATATCTATATTAATAAATAAAAAACAAACCAATCAACCTCCATTCTCAACAATGAGCTCTTGATTTTTTATTTTAATTTATCAACAAGAATGCCCAAGTTTGATCTCAAGCTCTCCATGTGAGATTCCAAAGCCTTTGATAAAATATGTAATTATGAAACCATCATCCATGAAATTGAGATACATACAAATAATAATTAAATAATATGTAAAAAACTTATTTAATTAAATTTCATATAAGAATTAAATTGTAAAATGTAAAAGGATATAATCTAATATAAACAAAGTTTGAACAATTCAAAATAAAAAATAACATGATTAACAAAAGGAGTATGGAAGTCTTTTATTATTATTTTTCAATAAATTTTATATTTTATGTGCACCATTGCATTGTTTTTTTTTTATAATTATTATTCAATAAATTTTATATGTATACGGGTTTTTATTATAATTTTCATGTGTTTTTCTATTACAAATTTATTTTTATAGAGAAATTCATTAAACATAATTAAGTAAATTACTCGTGTTGTGATGTTAGATATCCTGATCTTTATTTTTTTGCTTAATGCATTATTTGTGTATATTTTTTCAAATAATTTTTTTGTTTATGTTTTAATTAGATTGTGATTATTTTTAAATGATATTAGGTGTGTTTAATTTTTAGAGGGGTAGGTATGATTCATCTGTGGTTTTTTCTTAATTTTATATAGACTAATTTTTTTTAATATTGATTTTTTTATAAGATTTTTCATATGTGTAGCCTTTCATTGTTTTTTTTTTATATATAATTATTGTTCAATAAATTTTATATGTTATGTGCAGCCTTGTATTGTTATATATATATATATATATATATATGCAGAATCTGATGGAGTAAACTATTTGGTCAATGTTTGTTCCAGAAAGTTTAAAGGTTTTAGGTGCTTCTAGATTGCTTTTTCTTGGAGGAAAAAATTACTTTTGTAAGACGAGTATTTGAGATATATATCATACTCATTTTATATATCAAGTCCAGACACATAAATAAATATATAAAATATTTTTGTAAACACTTAACTAAGTTATTTAAGTATTTGCAGTAATAAGGGGTTGACAAGTATCTGTTACTCTTTATTTATTAATAGTTGCCGAAACTTTAGACATATGAAAAATCTTATAAAAAGTCAACATTCAAAAAATAATAATTTAATCTATATAAAATTAAGAAAAAAAACCATAGATGAATCATACCTGCCTCTCATTTAAAAATAATCATAATCTAATTAAAACACAAACTAAAAATTTATTTGAACAAATATACACAAATAATGTATTATTTTTTTAACAAATAAAAATTTAAAAAATAATAAAAAAGGCAGGCCTATTGCTTGGCCCAATAAAGCACAGGCTGCAACGCCAAACCCAAACGTGAGCCTTTATTTTTTTAAAAATGTTTAACAGGGCAAACGATGCGTCGTTCGTCTCAAATAGTTTAAAAAAATGATGCATTACACGGGAAACCCAAAATCCGGCCATTGTGGTGGTTGGAAAAACGAGTCCTTTGTTTTTTCATCTAAAATCCCATTTTCAACTAATTTTTGATCTAAAACACCTAGAAAACACTCTAAATACCTTGTTAAACCAATTTATGGCTGTAAAAAAGCCAACAAACCGCCCCAAAACTCGAAATCCACTTGAAATAATTTTTTTTTCCGAGCTTAGATATATTGTTTTAGGTGTTTTAAAGGTAAAAAAAAAAACATCTAAACATAACCCCCCTTATCATATGAAACATTTTAATATAAAAATCAACCGTTTTGATGGTTAGAATCTTCCCCAACAACTATTTTCTCTCTCTAGATCGGAATTCGATGACTTCCTCACTTTCTTTCCAATAGAAAAGGACTGAAAAAAAGAAGAAGTTAAGTATCAAAATATACTGTCTTTAAATTAAAGGGACTGCTCACTTAATATCTAAAAAATTAGAGGATTAAAATGAATATTTCAATAAAACTTTCAACTCACCCCATGTTATCCAAGAGGCTTACTTCAGTCCCTTAGCTTTCAAAACAATTCTTCATCATAAAAAAAATATGTAATGGGGGCTAATTTGGGATTAAAAAGGTCAAATTGTATAAAAAACAGTTCAAGCATCAAAGTGAAAATTATAAAAATACACTGCTGCA
>Ga0307515_10021949_pt1 | contig 11287 bp, 1 predicted proteins | sample 17_EM_MG_FD_194513 | JGI IMG/M metagenome (GOLD analysis project Ga0307515, IMG submission 194513) | Populus trichocarpa ectomycorrhiza microbial communities from riparian zone in the Pacific Northwest, United States - 17_EM | ecosystem: Host-associated > Plants > Roots > Unclassified | place... | reverse complement strand
CGCTGCCCTTACTTAATAAGACTCTCGCCCAAATGAGTAGAGCTAAGGTCTTTATAAAGCTTAATATCCACTAGGCCTTCTACTAAATTAGGATAAACCCTAGGTCTAAGGATCTTACTATATTTTAGACCTATTATAGAACGTATAAGTATAAGGTACTTCCTTTTAGACTAACTAACGGACTAGCTACGTACTAGCGGTATATAAATAATATACTCTTTAACTACCTTAATGACTTCTATACGGCCTACCTAAATAATATTATAATTTACTCTAAGAACGAGCTAGAATACAAAGAGTATATCTATAAAGTCCTATAACGGCTCCGCGAGGCTAGTCTCTAGGCTAATATTAAGAAGTTAGAATTTAGCGCTAAGCGTATAAAGTACCTAGGGTTTATTATTAGTATGGATAGAATTAAGGCCGACCTAAAGAAAACAGCTATAATTAACTAGTGGATACCTCTATAGACCGTAAAGGGGGTATAATTATTTTTAGGTTTTCATAACTTCTACTAACGCTTTATTAAGAACTATAGTAGGATTGCCTAGCCTCTTAACCGTCTTACTAGGAAATACTAGCCCTTATACTAGGACGCTATATGTATATAGGCCTTTAATAAGCTTAAAAAACAGCTAGTATCGGCTCCCCTACTTGCCTACTTTGATCTAAAACGGCCCTTAATGCTAGAAACTAATGCCTTAGACGGCGTAATAGCCGGTATTTTCCCCCAGAAGTAACTAGACGGAGAATAGCACCCTATTATATACTATTTAAAGATTATAATAAATGCCGAGCTAAACTACCACATCTATAACAAAAAAATGCTGGCTATTATCTTTAGCTTTTAGCACTGGTGTATATAGCTAGAGGGGACCCCTAAGCCTATTAAGGTAGTTTCGGATTATAAGGCCCTAGAATACTTTATAATAACTAAGGCCCTTACAGCCTAGCAGGTACGCTAGGCGGATACCCTATCTTAGTTTAACTTCTTAATTATATATAGACTAGGCGCTACGAACCGTGCAGATGCTTTTACTAGGCGTAAACAGGACCTAGGTGACTAGACGGTAGTGAAGATCTTATTATAGACCTAAACACTACTATAACTAGAGCACCTCGACCCCCGGATATAGGCAGAACTAAGTATAGACTTCTTAAGCGCCGAGATGTATCCTATTAACCCTTTAGGACTTAACTTTATTAACGAATTACTGCAGGTAAACTGTACAGCCCCTTCTCTATAGAAGTACCGTAAAAAGGCAAAGGACGTTACCAGCCCATAGTCCCTTAAAAATGGATTACTTAAGTATTAGGAACGGCTAGTAGTAGTAGAGGAACAGAACTTACGGACTTAGCTTATTACCGAAGTATATGCCTAGGTCTCTACGGCCTACCCTAGAAAGAATAAGACCTATAGGATTATTGGCAACCACTACTACTAGCCCAGAATGGTTATAGATATTAACCGCTACGTATGGAACTATAACGACTGCTATAGGTTTATAATCCCACGAGATAAGACCCTAGGACTATTAAAACCACTCCTAATACCAGAACGCCCCTAGCAGTATATCTCTATAGACTTTTACAAGCTACCTATGGACCATAATAGATATAATATAGTTATAATCCTAGTTAACCGCTTTAGTAAGCGCCTGTTCTTAATCCCCTGTTATAAAAATATTAATGCTAAAGAGGCAGCCTGGCTGTATATCTACTACGTCTACCGAATTTACGGACTACTAGATACTATTATATCTAATTATAGGCCGTAATTTATATTAGCTTTCTGGAATAAGTTTACCTAAATCTTAGGTATTAAGCTAAAGCTTTCTACTATATACCACCCCTAGATAGATAGTTAGACGGAGATTATAAATTAATACTTAGACCAGAGACTTCAGCCCTTTATTAACTACTTCTAAGATAACTAGGCTAAACTGCTACCCCTAATAGACTACGCCTAAGCAACCCTACCCTACAACTCTACAGGATTTGCCCCTATTTAGCTAGAAATGGGCTACTTACCCCATATAAGCTTTGACTAGGAAAGACTAGAAGGACCCTAGACTATACGCAAAAAACTATTTTATAAGGAAGCCTAGCAGTACGCTAAACACTTAGAAGAAGCCTGGATAGTAGCCTATACAAATCTAAAAAAGGCCTAGAAGTTAATATAATAGTAGGCGAGTAAGTATAGGCGAGAGCCTGACTTTACCGTAGGAGATATAGTCTGGGTTATAATAAGGAACTAGAAGACGGAACGACTTAGCCGTAAGCTAGATTATTAGATAGTAGGACCGTATAAGGTCCTTAAGAAGATAGGTAACTCGTATAAGGTAAAGCTTCTAGATTTAATTAAGGTTTACCCTATTTTCTCTTTAGATAAGCTATAGAAAGCTATAAACGACCTATTGCCTAGATAAAAGAATAAACCTCCCCTACTAATTTAAGTTAATAGCGATGACGAATAGGAAATTAAAGAAATACTAGCCTGTAAGCTTGTAAGGGGAAGTTTAAAATATTATATTAGTTAGAAAGGATATAACCTAGACCCCACCTAGTACCCTATATAGAACTTTATAGGTAGTCCCTATAAGCTTTAAGAGTTTTATAGCCGTTACCCTAACGAACCCGGACCCCTAAAGTACCTTAACAAGTAAATAGAGTGCTAGAATAGTGAAGATAATAAGCTGCCTATCGAGCATAAAGATAAGAATACCCTATGGACATAATACGGACATATAAAGCCTAAGGGCAGGCTTTTTTAAAGGGGGGGGTAATGTTATAGCATTGGCAGAACTTAGTAGAACTTAGTAGATGTTACGGTACTAGCAAATTGCTATAGATTGCCGCAGATTGCGGTTACGTGACGCGTAGATCGTATATAACTTTAAGCGGCGCTACTTGTCCTCCCCTTTCCTTTTCCCTAGCTTTAGATCCTCGTTTATAGACTACCATTCGTATAGGCTTACGCGTCCCTCTTACCGTGCTCGTGCCTCGAATTGACCAAGTCGCTAACATTTAACCTATTTTAATTAAGTTCTTTTATTATTAGAAACCCTATTAGGTTTTTATAATCCATCTTAACTATAAATAGTTTTTCTATATTTTATAAGAATACTTTCTATTTTTTTAGGTATTATAACTATACCTAATAACTCCTTGTTGTAAATATTATAGTTTAACTCTAATAGTATTACTAAATACTATACTTTCTAATATTTCTATAGTAAGTATACCCCTAGTATAAAGTCTAATATATTTATTTCTATAACTATCTCTAATTTTAGTTGGTAAATCTTAAGGACTAGTTTCTAGGTAAATAATTCCTTAAGTTCTTTAAACAGCTTTCTCTACTTATTACCCTATACTTATAGTTTCTCTTTCTTTATAAGCCTAGTAAAGGGTTTAATATTCTTTAACTATTATATAATAAACCTTCTATAATAGTTACAAAACCTTAAAAATAATCTTAACTACGTTATATTCTCTAGTTTTTGCTAACTTACTATAACTTCTATATTCTTTAGGTCTATACTAATACAACCTAGTTTAATAATAAATTTAATAAAATTAGTCTTCCTTATAAAGAACTTGTATTTCTTAATTACTACGAGTATCTATTCCTTTTATAGTCTCCTTAAAACCTCTTTAACGTATTTTCCATATTCTTCCTTAGTTATTAAATAAATAATCATTGTTAAGGTGTTCTCCTAATATACTATTAATTTATTTTTAGAACGTTACTAATGCGTTTATAAGTCTAAATTATATAACTAATAGCTTATATAGTCCTTCCTTTAACCTAAAGGCTGCTTTTTATTTATTGCCTTTCTTAATTCTAATCTAATAGTACGCCTATTTTAAGTCTATCTTTATAAAGATTTGCGCGTTACCTATTCTATTTTAGATTTCGCTAATTAAGAGTAAAGGATATCTATCCTTTCTAGTAATACTATTTAACTATTTATAGTTAATATATAGCCTAAGTTTTCCGTTTTTCTTTAGTATAAACAATACTAGATATCCTACTAATAACTATAATAGTCTGATATATCCCTTTTGTAAGTTCTCTTAGATAAACTCTTTAAGTGCTCTTAATTCTTCTTTAGTTAGCTTATAGATTAAAAAGAACTCTAGACTTATTTCTAGTTCTAATTCTATCTTATAGTCCTATATTTTATATTTTAATAGCTTTTTACTTTCTAGGCTCTATAGCTTTTTACTATACTTATTGTTACGGACGCTTTAAGTACAATATTACGACTACTAGGAGAGGAGTCAGAAGAAGCTAGTTGGTTAATTTAGGCACGGTCTAGAATAGAGCCGATAGAACCATGTAACGAGGAATGGTAACTAAGGTCACATAACATGCTACGTATTAAATGAGAGGAACGAGAGGAACTCACGTACCTTACGTATAAGACGTACATTACGTATAAGAAGGATTTTATAGGAGTACGGTTGTGTATTTAAGGACCCTTAGTCCCTACCTAAATAGTTCCTTCCTTATAGTAATTCTCAGAATACAATTAGAGTTAATCTATTGGGTAACCACTCCACCAGTTGTTATTACTTTGTTAACTTTAACTTGCTTTACCTACACACCTAGCCTATTAACGAGCCCATCGTAGTTCTTGCTATAAGGTTCCATTACATAATCACTACCTAGTTACAGTAATAAGTATAGAAAGTCGGACAATATGCCACCAAAAGCAGCCACCACAACGCCATCAACAGTAGCAACTACTTTGAGGTTAGGTAACGACACCAGTATAGCAGACACTAACTTATAGCAACCTATAACGGTCGGACAGCTATAAGAGATAGTTAACTAGTTAATAGAAAATAATGCGACGTTAGAAAATAGGATTAATAGAATAGGCGTAGTAAAGGTTAAGTTACTATCGATCGAAAGGTACTTAGGAGAGAGATTAAAGCTTAAAGGATTCCTAATATAAATGCACTTTAAGGTAGCACAGGAAGGAGCAAAGCTAGTAACACCTATGGATTAGATAGCCTATGCAGGACTATTCTTAATAGGAAGAGCACTTAAATGGTTTAAATCTTACCTTATAGAGATACAAGTGAACGGCATAATAACTACTAACTAAGAGGTACGGTTTATGTTCTTAAGCTAAAATAGATTTATAGAACAACTTATATAAATATTTAGAGACCCAGAGGCAGTGACTACGGCGGAAAGAAAACTCTAAGACATTACGCAATAAACCTTAGTAATTAAATATACAACGCAGTTCTAGACGTTAGCGATATAAGTAGAGTAGAATAATAGGGCGCTTATAGCACAGTATAAATAGGGACTTAAGGCTAAAGTCTAGGACGTAATTATCCTAATAGAAGATGCGGATACCCTAAGTGAATTAATAGATTAGGCGATTAAGATTAATAATTAGATCTACTAAAGGGAATAGGCTAAGAGAGGTTAGGATAGAGTTCTATAGTTATATAAGGCGCAGAGTACGTAATAATAAAAGCTAAGTTAGAAACTATGGTATAGCGCAGAGCTAATAGACCTAAGTAGTACTAAAGAAGCCTATAAGAAATGGAGCAAACCGTAGAAACCTAAAGGATAAGGATTAAGTAATTAAAGGTCTAAGGAGCAGAGGCTAAACTAGGGATCTTAGCAGTAGAATTCGTTTAGGCGAACTCTATAGCAAGAAAAATGGTTTAAAGAGGGAGCTTATATGAATTGCAGAAAATAGGGTTATTATATTAGAGACTATAGAAGTAGGCAGAGTCACTACGTAGTAAAAGGCACGAGACTAGCAGATGATATACACGTATAGAGGGACGACAATATACTGCAAGGAATAAAAGAATATTTAATTAAAAGCTTTGCGTTTTGTTATAATAACGCATGCTAAATTTATAAAGACGCTAAGTATAGCGCAAGCTATTAGCTATAGGAGCCAGCACCTATAAAATATAGAGGAACTAATAAACTAGCTTACAGATCGGACATTAAGGACGATAATTTTAACGTAGGCGAAGCATTTTGTAATAATAAGGTAACAAAAGCGGTCTACTAGGGACACGTAGCTATCGGAGATGTTATAATAGAAGTAGAGGATAATTCCACTACAGAACAGGGAATATTAGTGGGGATTAAAACACCACTAGATACGATGTCTATCGCTTTATAAGACGTAAGAGAAGTAGGACAGCGAACTACTTTGGCACTCGATAAAGGCAAAAAGCTAAAGGCTTAAGATTCTTATAGCGAGATAAGAGACAACTAAGATTCTTAAGACGAGATAAGGTAAGCTTAAGGACCTATAATAGACGATAACCGATAGAGCAGAGTAACGGCTTAGTTTAGCGATATACGAATAAGCTTAGGACGAAGTTTCCTAAAGGCATAAGACTCTTAAGACGAGATAAGTAAGATTTAAGACTCTTAAAACGAGATAAGAATATTAAGTAAGCCTAGTTAGACTAAGGCTAGAGTAAAGCTTAAGATAGAAGCAAGCTTAGGATTAAAGAATCTAAGGGACTAAGAATTTGGGGTATAAATTAGGACACCTATAAGCAAGAGGCAAGGAGCTTCTTTATAGATTAGAGAATCTGCAGTATAAACAGCAATTAGACTGGGAGACAAATATATAAACTTAGAAGATTTACTAGTAGAACATATTGTTTAGACTAAAGATTAAAAAGTTAATACTAAGATTAAGAAGTAAGAGAACTTTAAGGATCTAAGCGTAAGACACAAACCAAGAGAAACTATAGAAGAGTTTAGATAAAGAATTATCGCATAATAAAAACAGAAACTAGATAAGAGATCTAGTATATTAGGACGTATAAAGGACAGGGCACTAATATAAAGAGTTACTAATAGGCCTAGAATAGGCATACTAAGAGCCAAGTGGCTTATTAAACTAGAAGATAAAGAGGATCTAGGGATTCTAACTAGGTTTAAAGAATAATATATAAAAGGCTGTTACGATACAGTAATAAGAAGATACTTCCTTACGGACAGACTGTATACACTCTAGCAGCTATACTAAAAGTGGTATAGGCAAAGGCATAATAATAAGTGGGAAGATTTCTATATATAGTTAGATAAAAAAGTTATTTAAAACTACCCGATTATAGAGAAGGCTATAACGTATATTAAAGGAGCCTTAATTATAACATTAAAGGATTTAAAGGAGCGTTTAGAGGACTAGAGAAGCGAGAGATGTATCTTAGTACCTACAAATAAAGTTACAACGTTTAGATTAGCATGATAGAGGTTTAAACTTAAAGATAAAGATAAGTTAAGAGTTAACCTAAAGCACCTAGCACACTATACGTTATTATAGATTGCGTGCGTAGATAATATATACGAAATGCATAAGAATCCAAAAGAAAAAAATCGGAAATACCCTATAAGAATGTACTAGATAATAGACAAGTAATAGTATAGAAATGCTAAATATATGCATAAATAGCATCTAGTAGAGGTTTAAAAGGAAGGAAGCTTAGTACTTTAACTAGGAAGATTCCTTATAGAAGAATGCTTAAACGGATAATAGTGGTAGGAATGCCTAGAGAATATATATCTATGGTATATCGAAGATAAAAAGCGAACTAGGTATTAGCTAAAGAGTAAGCTAAGTATAATAGGATTAAATAGCTAATAGTTAGGAAAAGTAGAGGCCTATAGGACTAGAGGGAGCCAGTAGTAGAGCCTTAGACCCTTAAAGGAATTCAAGGACGACACCTAAATTTATAAGTTAATTGGTAAGATTAGTAGTTTAAAGCGCTAATAGATAGTAGAGTAATAAGAAACCATATCTTACTAGTAGTAGTTAAGAGAATAGGGCTACCTTATAGATAGAAGAAGTAACCTTACCTATTAGTTATAATTTTAGGAGATCTAATAGCCTATAGAGGAGGCATTATTAATCTTAAAACAGGACCTATTTAGATAACTATTAAAGGAAGACAAATTAAGATATCTTTTAATATCCTACCATTAGGACGGGATAAGGCAGTATTAGGTATGCCTTAGTTATAGGAATATAATTTAAGGATTAATTGGATCATAGGTTAGGTTAATATTAGAGATACTTAACGCCGCAAGATACGATAATAAGCTAAGTTGGTATAGTACTAAGTAAGAGCGACCTACGAAAAAATAGAGAAAGGCTTAGGTTATATACTAAAGAGATACCATAAGTATGGTAAGAAACTATGGTCACTAGAAAGTAAAAAGCTGTTAGAGTATATAGTATAGGACTATAAGATAGAATTGGAACTAGGAATAAGTCCAAGGTTCTTTCCAATCTATAAGCTTACTAAAGAAGAAGGTAGAGTATTAAAAGAGTTTATTTAGGAAAACCTATAAAAGGGATACATTAGACCATCGCAATTATTAGCAGGATATCCAGTACTGTTTATACTAAAGAAGAATGGCAAACTAAGGCTATATATCGACTATAGATAATTAAACAGTATTACCAGAAAGGATAGGTATTCTTTACCCTTAATTAGCAAAATCTAAGATAGGATAGGTAACGCGTAAATCTTTATAAAGATAGATCTGAGATAGGTATACTATTAGATTAGGATTAAGGAAGGCGATAAATAGAAGGCAGCCTTTAGGTTAAAGGAAGGACTATATAAACTATTAGTTATATAATTTAGGCTTATAAACGCACTAGTAACGTTCTAGAAGCGTATTAATAATATATTAGGAGAACACTTAGATAAATTTATTATGGTATACCTTAACGATATTATTATCTACTTAATAACTAAGGAAAAACACGGGGAATATATTAAATGGGTTTTAAAAAGACTATAAGAAGAACAGATGCCAGTAGCAATTAAAAAATGCGAGTTCTTTACTAGGAAGACCAATTTCGTTAGATTTATTATTAAACTAGGCTAACTTAGCATAGATCTAAAGAAGATCGAGGCTATAGTAAATTGGTAAGAACTAGAGAACGTTACGCAGTTAAAATCGTTCCTAGGGTTTTGCAATTACTATAGGAGGTTTATAGCGTAATAGTTAAAGGACGTTAAGCTATTTACGCGATTAACGAAGAAAGAAGAACTATAGGCATAGGGAGAGGAACAGAGAGAGCTCTTTAAGAAAGTTAAAGAGTTGTTTACCTAGGAGCTAGTTCTTAAGATCTATTAACTAGGACTAAAGACGATTATAGAAATAGATATATTAGACTATATACTAGGGGCATACTTTATATAAAGGCATTAAGATAGATAGCACCTAGTGGCATACTATAGTCGGAAGATAATACTACTAGAGTTAAACTATGACATTTATAATAAGGAGTTATTAGGTATAGTTATAGTATTAAAGAAATAGAAAGCATTCTTATAAGGTATAAAGAAACTATTTATAGTTAAGATAGATTATAAGAACCTAACAGGATTCCTAATAACAAAGGAACTTAACTAAAAACAGGTTAAATGGGCAGAGATGCTTATAAAATACCATTTTAAGATTTAGTATACTAAGGGTACAGATAATATAAGGGTAGATGCTTTAAGTCGTAAGGCTAAACTATAGAACAATAAGAAGCTATTAGGGGCTTTACTGCAAAAAGATACAGACGGATTAATTAGGTATAATTATCCGAAAATTATAGCAACTTAAGAAGAACTAAAAAGAGTCTACGGGATACCGGAAAGCCTTTAGGTATAGAAAATTTTAGAAGCATAACTAGAAGATTTATAGATGGATATATACAAAAATCGAGAAGTAAAGTACATCCTAAAAAGCATAGCAGAGTAGTTTATGGAGGACTTCTATAAGGGACTAACTTAAGGATATAACGGAGCTATAGGCTTAGTGTTAAGACTCTAAGAGGAGTACATTATTAACGGAATCTAGAGGATAGCTAGAAGGGTTACTAAAGAGTGTCTAGATTGCTAAAGGAATAAACTAACGAGGTATAAGCTATATAGAGAGCTACAACCTGTTAAAACACTAGAGAGACTATAGGAGGTTATATTATAGGACGTTATTATTAAGTTGCTAAAGTTAAGAGATCCTATTACCGGATAAGATTATAACGCGATCTTAGTAATAGTAGATAAGCTTATAAAGTGGGGATACTTTATAGCATATACAGAAGAAATCTTAGCGGAAGATATCGCTAGAATCTATATTAAAGAAGTATTTATAAGATATGGAGCACTAAGTAAGATTATATTAGATAGAGATTTAAGATTTATAGCAGTATTTTAGGAGGTATTCTTAGCAGAGCAAGGAGTTTAAGCAGTAACTTCCACCGTATATTATCCGCAGATAGACGGTTAAATAGAAAGATTAAATTAGACGCTAGAGTAGTATCTAAGGCATTATATCAATTATGCACAGAATAATTAGGTATCGCTATTACCAGTTATACAGTTTGCATACAATGCAACACCTTAAAAAGGAATAGGCATATTACTATTTAAGGCAAATTATGGATATAAGCTAAGAACATTATTATTACTATAATAAGCAAAGAAAACGAGTAGTATAGCCAAAGAAAGGATAAAGATGTTGATGAATCTTTATATAGACCTTATAGAATTAGTAAAGAAAGTATAAGAGAGAATAAAAAAGTACTATAACGCTAAGAGATCTAAAGGACCAGATCTTAAGGAGGGAGATAAAGTATAGCTACTATATAAAAATTTTAAGAGTTAACAACTAAGTAAGAAGTTGGACTACGTTAGACTAGGACCTTTTAAAATTACGTAAAGGATTTTACTAGTTACATTTAAGTTAAACCTACTAGCTAAGATAAAGATCTACCCTATATAGTATATCGTAATGCTAGAGTTAGCATACGGGAATATTAAGCTATTAGCCTACAAAGCAGACATATATAGAGGATAGGAAGAAGATAAATAATAAGTTTTAAAGATCGTTAGCTATAAGGATGTTGACGATAAAATATAGTATAAGGTTAAGTAGATAGGCTACATTAAAACTACCTAGGAGCTACTAGAGAATTTAAAGAATGCTATAGGAAAGGTACAGAAGTATTAGAAGAGATTAGGTTAGGAAGTATTAAAAAAAAAGGATTACTAAAGAATGAGTCACCTAAAGGGGACCTAAGAAGAGTAGTTGCCGAATTACTTAGATCTATTTCCTTCTCTATTAGAGGAGAATCCGTTCTTTTATCGCCAAGTTTCTATAAACCTTATTTTATAAGTTTCTACTCCTTAAAACGGACCTTCTTATAACCCTTCTTAAGATAAAGTAAGTAAGTAGATGCCGCGATATAAGCATTTAAGGCCTTCTATTCCA
>Ga0307515_10021948_pt1 | contig 11287 bp, 10 predicted proteins | sample 17_EM_MG_FD_194513 | JGI IMG/M metagenome (GOLD analysis project Ga0307515, IMG submission 194513) | Populus trichocarpa ectomycorrhiza microbial communities from riparian zone in the Pacific Northwest, United States - 17_EM | ecosystem: Host-associated > Plants > Roots > Unclassified | place... | reverse complement strand
TCGAGCTGCCCTACGAGCTGATCGCCGACACCGAAGAGAAGCTCTGCCACATGTTCGGCGTGGTCAAGAACAAGATCATGTACGGCAAGAAGGTCAAGGGCATCGAACGCAGCACCTTCCTGATCGACGCGTCAGGCATCCTGCGTGCCGAATGGCGCGGCATCAAGGTCGCCGGGCACGTCGACGAAGTGCTGAAGGCCGTGAAGGGCTTGAAGAAGGCAGCAGCCTGAGGTTTCAGGCAACGCTCCCGAGAAAGGTCGCCCAGTGCGGCCTTTTTTGTTTTTCAACCACGAGCCTGTCATGGCGGTTGAGTCGCCATCTCAGCTGTGCATAATGGGTTTCATGCCTGTGAGTCGCGAATTCCACATGCCCCAAAATCAAGCCGCACAGGCGACTGTGCGGCTTTTTTGTTCGCGTTGACGTTTCCCTGCAGCCCACCTGAGAGACCCACACCACCCATGCCACTGCCCAAGCCGCCTGTCAAACGAGCCGCCCTCCTCACCCCCGCCGACTTCGAATCCCAGGCCGCGCCCAAACCGGGCAAACGAAACCAGAAACATGCCGCCGCCGAGCCCGCCGGCCCCGCGACGCTGGATCTGCTTGAGCCGCCCCGCGAAGCGGCTCCGCTGATCGCCAAGGTCACCCCGCCGCCTGCGCCTGCCGCCTCGGTGATCCGCCCGCCGGCTCCTGAGCCGCGCCGCCGCAAGCCACGCGGCAGCGGGCCGGCCAAGCTCTTCGTGCTGGACACCAACGTGCTGATGCACGATCCGATGAGCCTCTTCCGCTTCGAAGAGCACGACGTCTACCTGCCGATGATCACGCTCGAAGAGCTCGACGATCACAAGAAAGGCATGTCGGAAGTGGCACGCAATGCGCGCCAGGTCAGCCGTGACCTCGATGCGCTGGCGGCCAGCCTCTCGCTCAGCGATTCGGCCGACATGGCCGATGGCCTCCCGCTCAACCACACCGGCCACAAGGATGCCGGCGGCAAGCTCTTCTTCCAGACCACGCTGGTCAACGTGAGCCTGCCGGCTGGTCTGCCGCAGGGCAAGGCCGACAACCAGATCCTCGGTGTCGTGCAGGCCCTGCGCGAGCAGAACACCAAGCGCGAGGTGGTGCTGGTGTCGAAAGACATCAACATGCGCATCAAGGCGCGCGCGTTGGGCTTGGCGGCCGAAGACTATTTCAACGACAAGACGCTCGACGATGGCGATCTGCTCTACACCGGCGTGCTCACGCTGCCCGGTGACTTCTGGGAACTGCATGGCAAGACCATGGAGAGCTGGAACCAGGGCGGCCTGACGTATTACCGCATCAGCGGGCCGCTGGTGCCTTCGCTGCTGATCAACCAGTTCGTCTACCTCGAAGCGCCCGGTGCCGCGCCGCTGTACGCCAAGGTCACCGAAATCACCGGCAAGACCGCGGTGCTGCGCACCCTGCGCGAATACACGCATCAGAAAAACGCAGTCTGGGGCGTCACGGCTCGCAACCGCGAGCAGAACTTCGCCCTCAACCTGCTGATGGATTCGGAGTGCGACTTCATCACCCTCACCGGTACTGCCGGCACGGGCAAGACGCTGATGACACTCGCCGCCGGCCTGAGCCAAGTGATGGACGACCGCCGCTACACCGAGATCATCGTCACCCGCGTCACGGTGCCGGTGGGTGAAGATATCGGCTTCCTGCCCGGAACCGAAGAAGAAAAGATGGGCCCGTGGATGGGCGCCCTCGACGACAACCTCGAGGTCCTGTCCAAGACCGATGGCGGCGCCGGCGAATGGGGCCGTGCAGCCACCAACGACTTGGTGCGCAGCAAGATCAAGATCAAGAGCCTGAACTTCATGCGCGGACGCACCTTCCTGAACAAGTTCGTCATCATCGACGAGGCGCAGAACCTCACGCCCAAGCAGATGAAGACGCTGATCACGCGCGCCGGGCCGGGTACCAAGATCGTCTGCCTGGGCAACTTGGCGCAGATCGACACGCCGTATCTCACCGAGGGCAGTTCGGGGCTGACGTATGCCGTTGACCGCTTCAAGGGTTGGCCGCACTCGGGCCACGTGACACTGGCTCGCGGCGAACGTTCGCGCTTGGCTGACTTCGCCTCCGAGGTTCTCTAGCCGCGCAAGCGAAGCGTCGCGCGCCATCAAGCAACACCCGCGGAACCGGCTACGCCGGGCCGCAGGGTGGCGCCCCTTGGGGGCAGGAGCGGAGCGACTGGGGGGCTAAAGCAAGTCGCGGATTTGTTGAAGCGCGCTCGGGTCTTCGATCGTCGTCAGATCACCCGGGTCCCGCTGCTCGCACACGGCCTGGATGGCGCGGCGCAGCAGCTTGCCTGAGCGCGTCTTCGGCAGCGCGGTCACGAAGCGCACCCGCGACGGCCTCGCAACAGCGCCAAGTTGCTGGTCGACGGTCTTCATGATGTCACCTTCGAGGCGGAGCTTGCCGGCGTCGTCTGCAACCGCATTCGCATCCCTCACCACCACGAAGGCCCAGGCGACCTGGCCTTTCAGTGCGTCGGCCACGCCCACCACGGCCACCTCGGCCACCATCGGGTGGCTGGAGACACTCTCTTCGATCTCGCGCGTGCCCAGGCGGTGTCCGGCCACGTTGATTACGTCGTCGGTGCGGCCGAGGATGAAGTAGTAGCCGTCTTCGTCTCGCACACCCCAGTCGAAGGTGCTGTAGGCCATGCGACCGGGGATCGTCTTCCAGTAGGTGTTGACGAAGCGTTCGTCGTCGCGCCACACGGTCTGCATGCAACCAGGGGGCAGCGGACCTTCGATCACGACGACACCCTTCTGGTTAGGCTGCGTCAGCTCCTCTCCCGTCGCGTCATCGATCAGCTTCACGTCGTAGCCGTACATCGCGAAACCGGGGCTGCCGAACCGGCTCGGCGCTTTTTCGACGCCGTTGGCAATCGTGAGGATGGGCCAGCCGGTTTCCGTCTGCCAGTAGTTGTCGATCACCGGCTTGCCCAGGCCCTTCGAAATCCAAGTGGCCGTGGGCTCGTCCAGCGGCTCGCCGGCCAGAAAGAGCGTACGCAGGGAACTGAGGTCGTATTTCGACAGGAAAGCCGCGTCATGCTTTTTCAGCACCCGGATGGCGGTCGGCGCGGTGAACATCAGGTTGACCTTGTACTTCTCGACCAGGCTCCACCAGACGCCGGCATCCGGCCGGATCGGCAGCCCTTCGTACATCAGCGTCGCCATGCCGGCGATGAGCGTGCCGTAAATGATGTAGCTGTGGCCGACCACCCAGCCGATGTCGCTGGCGCAGAAGTAGGTCTCCCCGGCCTGCCCCTGGAAGATGTGTTTCATGCTTGCGGCCAGCGCCACCGCGTAGCCGCCGGTATCGCGCTGCACCCCCTTCGGTTTGCCGGTGGTGCCGCTGGTGTAGAGGGTGTAGCTGGGGTGCATCGATGGCACCCAGGTGCATGGCACCATGGCGCCGAGGTGTTTTTCGCGCAAGGGCGCGTAGTCGTGGTCTCGCCCTTCGACCCTCGTCATTTCAGCCAAACCTCGGTCGATGAGCAAGACCTGCGGGGTCTTGTGACCAGCGAGCCGAAGCGCTTCGTCGAGCAAGGGCTTGTATGGAACGACCTTGCCGCTGCGGCTGCCCGCATCGGCGCTGACGATCAGCGCAGGCGTCGCGTCATCGATGCGGCTCGCAAGGCTGCCGCTGGCGAAGCCACCGAACACCACCGAGTGGATGGCGCCGATGCGCGTGCAAGCCAGCATTGCAAACGCCGCTTCGGGAATCATCGGCATGTAGATCAGCACGCGATCGCCTTGCTTCACGCCTAGGGCCAACAGGCACGCAGCCATGCGCTGAACTTCGGCATGCAGATCCCGGTAGCTGTAGACACGCTCCTGCCCCGTTTCGCTGGAGACCCAGATCAGCGCGCTCTGGTCTGCGCGGGCTGCGAGATGACGGTCGACCGCGTTGTGGCAGAGGTTGGTCTGCCCGCCGACGAACCAACGCGCGAAGGGCGGGTTGCTGTAGTCGCACACCTGCTCGAACGGCTGGTGCCAGTCGATCAGCGCCGCCTGCTCGGCCCAGAAACCATCGCGGTCGGCGAGCGAGCGCCGGTGAAAGTCAGCGAAACGGGTCATGCCAAAAGCTCCATGTCGAACGTGCGCGGTTTCATGAGGTCTGTTTCACTCCCTCACAAACCAACAGGCTAACCCCGGACCAAGCCAAAACACATTGGTGCAGACCTGTGGAAAAGGCGGCCGAAGCATGAAGAAAATCCGCTAAAGCCCTGTCGCATCAGCGATTTCTGGTTGACGCCTCAACGCGGCCTGGCCTATCCTGCGCCGATGCTTGGTTTGATTCCCACCTCGGTTCGCACGGCGCTCATCGCGCTGGCATGGACCGCGGCCGCCTCGGTGGCGCTTGCCGCCCCGAACACCGACCGGGTGAACAAGCAGACGGCCGACAAAGGCGTCGAATCCCGCGTCGCCCGAACCTCGAGCGCTGTGGTCGATGGCGCAGCAAGCTTGGGTCGGCAAGTGCGAGACACCACGTCCGATCTCGTGATCTCCGCAATGGCCTTCATCGGCGTGCCCTACAAGCGTGGCGGCAACACGGCCGACACCGGCTTCGACTGCAGCGGTTTCACCCGCGAGGTCTACGAAAACAGCATCGGTTTGCTGCTGCCCCGCAAGGTCGACCAGCAAGCCAAGGCCACCGGCCTCGCGCCCGTCAAGCGCAGTGACCTGAAACCGGGTGACCTGGTGTTCTTCAACACCCTGAAGCGCACCTTCTCGCACGTCGGCATCTACGTCGGCGACGACAAGTTCATTCACGCCCCCAAGCCGGGCGGTGAAGTGCGGGTCGAAAGCCTGGGCGTGCGTTATTGGTCCAAGCGTTTCACCGGCGCCCGCCGCCCCGAGCAGGTCTCCACCGTGCCTGCTGCTGAGCCAGCGGCACCACAGCCATCGACTGCTGTTGCACCAGCCGCCGCCACGGTGGACGAACCGCTCACGCCCTGACTCCCGCATGGGGGTGCCACCCGGGCACAATCGCTCCATGGCCGAGAAAGTGATCCCCCTCGCAGACCACCGCTATGCGGCGGCCTTGCCGCGCATCCCGCTGCAACCCATTCCAAGCACGGGCCTGCTGAGCGACACATTGGGTCGGCCGCTGCGCGATCTGCGCATCTCGGTCACTGACCGCTGCAACTTCCGCTGCGGTTACTGCATGCCGCGCGAGGTGTTCGACAAGCAGTACCAGTTTCTGCCGCACGACTCGCTGCTCAGCTTCGAAGAGATCACCCGCACGGCGCGCCTGTTTGCAGCCCACGGCGTGCAGAAGATCCGCCTCACCGGCGGCGAACCGCTGCTGCGCAAGAACATCGAGGTGCTGGTCTCGATGCTGAGCGAGCTGCGCACGCCCGATGGCGAGCCGCTCGACCTCACGCTCACCACCAACGGCTCGCTGCTGGCCCGCAAGGCGCAGGCGCTGAAAGACGCCGGGCTGAAACGCGTGACCATCAGCCTCGATGCGCTGGACGACACCGTCTTCCGCCGCATGAACGATGCTGACTTTCCGGTGGCCGATGTGCTGGCCGGCATCGAAGCAGCGCAGCGCGTGGGCCTCGGCCCGATCAAGGTCAACATGGTGGTGCAGCGCGGCACGAACGACCGCGAGATCGTGCCGATGGCGCGCCACTTCCGCGAGCAGTACGGCGGCGCGATCATCCTGCGCTTCATCGAGTACATGGACGTGGGCGCCACCAACGGCTGGCGCATGGACCAGGTGCTGCCATCGGCAGACGTCGTCGCGTGCCTGAACGAGGCGTATCCCCTGCAAGCCATCGACGCCAACTACAGCGGCGAGACCGCAGAGCGCTGGCGCTATGCCGACGGACACGGAGAGATCGGCGTGATCTCGAGCGTGACGCAGGCCTTCTGCCAGGACTGCAACCGCGCCCGGTTGTCGACCGAGGGCAAGCTCTTCCTGTGCCTCTTCGCGACGCAAGGGCACGACCTGCGCGCCCTGCTTCGCAGCGACCACACCGACGAGCAGATCGCCAGCGCCATCGGCCTCATCTGGCAAGGGCGCGGCGACCGCTACTCCGAGCTGCGCAGCACCCAGGCGCCCGACACGGGCAGCGGTGCCAAGCGGGTCGAGATGCATTACATCGGCGGCTGAATCTTGCTGGACCGCGCCCAGATCACCGGCCTCGTCCTCGCCGGCGGCCAGGGCAGCCGCCTGGGCGGTGTCGACAAAGGCCTGCAAGCCTTCGAAGGCTTGCCTCTCGCCCAGCACGCGCTGCAGCGCCTCGCGCCGCAGGTGGGCCGCATGATGATCAGCGCCAACCGCAACCTCGAGATTTACGAACGCATGGGCGTGCCGGTGTGGGCCGACGAGCCGTCGAGTTCCGGCCATGAAGGCCCGCTCGCTGGTTTCCTCGCCGGCTTGGCCCATTGCGAGACGCCCTACCTCGTCACCGTGCCCTGCGACAGCCCGCGAATGCCGCTCGACCTGGTGCAGCGCCTCTGGCAGGCGCTGCAAGACGAGGCGGCGGACGTCGCTGTCGCCGCCACGCGGTGTGGTGGCGAGATCAAGCTTGAACCCGTCTTTTGCCTGATGAAGCGCGAGCTGCAAGCCAGCCTGCAGAGCTACATGCAGTCCGGCCAGCGCAAGATCGAACGCTGGACTGCCGGGCAGCGGCGTGCCGAGGTGGTGTTCGCCGACGCCACCGCATTTGCCAACGTCAACACACCCGACGAGTTGGCAGCGCTGCAGGCGCCGCCGCGCTGATCACGCCGAGGCGGACGTCACGCCTCGGTTGGCGAGCGCATCGGCGCGCTCGTTGCCGGGGTCGCCGGCATGGCCCTTCACCCAACGCCAGTCCACGTGGTGCAGGTTGCGCAGCGCATCGAGCCGTTGCCACAGGTCGGCGTTCTTCACCGGCTTCTTGTCGGCCGTCTTCCAGCCGCGCGTCTTCCAGCCGTGAATCCATTCCGTGATGCCTTGGCGCACATACTGGCTGTCGGTGTAGACGATCACGTCACAGCTGCGCTTGAGCGAGGTCAGCGCCTCGATCACCGCGGTGAGTTCCATGCGGTTGTTCGTGGTCGGGTTCTCGCCACCGAACAATTCTTTCTCGTGCTCGCCCGTGCTAAGCCAGGCACCCCAGCCGCCCGGCCCGGGGTTGCCCTTGCAGGCACCGTCGGTGTAGATGGTGACGGCTGGGCGTTGGATGGTCGGTCGGGGTTCAGTCGATGTCATGAGTCTGCAAGATCTTGTGATTGCGATGGCTGCTCACCACCGCGGGGGCTGCTTTGGTCGCCAGGCGTTGGCGGCGCACCAGGCCCACCAGTCGCATGCCGCGCACACGTTTGACGGCAACGAGCTGGTAGACGGCGCCGAGTACCGGCCACCAGCGGTCGCCGGTGCGCTCCATCCATTCGAAGCGGGCCAGCCAGGGGTCGGACGAAAGCGGCGGACGATAACAGCCGAAGCGCCCTTCTTCCACTTCGAAGCTGAGCAGGCGCAGCCAGTCGCGCATGCGCCAGTAGCCGATGAAGTCGCCCTGACTCGGCATGAAAAGGGGATGCCCCACACGCAGACCAATGCCGCGCACCATGCGGCCCAGTCGCTGCCTCAAGGCCCACAGGCTTCCCGGGTTGAAACCGATGATGACCACGCGGCCTTCGGGCACCAACACGCGCTCCACTTCACGCAAAGCCAGGTGCGGGTCACGCGCCAGCTCCAGGGAATGCGGCAGCACGATCAGGTCCAGGCTCTGGCTGTCGAAAGGCAAGGCGTCGAAATCGCACTGCAGCATGATGGCCCGCGTGGTTGGCGCGGGCAAGGTGGAGTCCGAATCGCTGGGAACTTCGGGCGCCGGCATCGAGTCCACCGCCGGTGCCTGCTGATCCACCGCCAGCCAGCGATGCGGCATGCGGTTGGCGCGCAGAGCGTCGAGTTCGGGCAAGCCCAGTTGCAGCGCGTGGAAGCCGAACATGTCGGCCACGCACCGGTCCAACTGCGCTTGCTCCCAAGCCAGAAGGTAGCGGCCGGGCGGCGTTTTCAGCCAGGGGGCCAAACCTATAATCCCGCCGAATTGCGCCATGAACCTCGTTGCACTGCCTGCCTTCACCGACAACTACATCTGGATGCTTCACGATGGCCGGCAGGCACTCGTCGTCGATCCGGGGGAATCGGCACCGGTGGAGCAAGCGCTCGATGCGCAAGGCCTGGTGCTCGCGGGGATTCTAGTGACCCACCATCACGCCGATCATGTCGGCGGTCTTTCGGCGTTGCGCCCTCGCCTGCAGGGCCCTGTCTTCGGGCCGGCGCGCGAAGACATTCCCCAACCCTGCACGCCGCTGAACGGTGGTGACCACGCTGAACTGCTGGGCTGCCGGTTCGACGTGATCGACGTGCCCGGCCACACGGCCGGTCACATCGCCTACTTTCACGCGCCGCTTGATGGCGAAGCGCCCATCCTCTTCTGCGGCGACACCTTGTTTTCGGGCGGCTGCGGGCGGCTCTTCGAAGGCACGCCTGCGCAAATGCACGCGTCGCTCTCGCACCTGGCCGCCCTGCCCGGCAGCACGCGCGTGTGCTGTGCCCACGAATACACTTTGTCCAACCTGAAGTTCGCGCGTGCCGTCGAGCCGCGCAACGACGACCTGCTGGCCTACACCGCCCACTGCGAAACCCTTCGGGCCCAAGGCGAAGCCACCCTACCCAGCTCCATTGCGCGCGAGCGGCGCATCAACCCCTTCATGCGTTGCCATCAACCCGAGGTGGTGCAAGCCGCCCGGGCGCAAGGCGCCGCCAGCGACAACGAAACCGACGTGCTGGCCGCGCTTCGCCAATGGAAAAACAACTTCAGATGACCCCTTCTCCGATCCTGCGGCTCGCCGCCGCATGGGTGCTCAGCCTGTCGCTGGGCGCGTGTACCACCCTCGTCGAGCCACCGGACCAGAGCGCCAACCTCCCGGCTGTCATTGCCGAGGCTAATCTCCCACCAGCCGCAGCTTCGGCTCCCGCGTCCAGCGCATCGGCGCCCGATGCCGCTGCTTCGGCTCCGATGGAAGCACCCGTCGCTGCCGCACCGGTCGACCCCTTGCGGCCCGAAGAACCGGTCGATCTCAATTCCCAAGTCGCCGCCATCGACCTGTGGGAGCGCCTGCGCCGTGGCTTCGCCATGCCCGACCTCGACACGCAACTGGTGCGCACCGGCGAGCAGTGGTATTCGACACGGCCCGACTACGTGCAGCGCATGACGGAACGCGGCAGCCGCTACCTCTTCCACATCGTCGAAGAAGTGCAGCGGCGCGGCATGCCCACCGAGTTGGCGCTGCTGCCTTTCATCGAGAGCGCCTTCAATCCGCAGGCCGTGTCGTCGGCCAAGGCCTCCGGCATGTGGCAGTTCATGCCGGCCACCGGCAAGCACTTCGAGCTGCGCCAGAACGTGTTTCGCGATGACAGGCGCGACGTGCTCGCCTCAACCCGCGCTGCGCTCGACTACCTGGCCAAGTTGCACGACATGTTCGGCGACTGGCACCTTGCGCTGGCCGCCTATAACTGGGGCGAAGGCAATGTGCAGCGCGCCGTCGCGCGCAACCAGAAGAAGGGCTTGCCGACTGACTACCTCAGCCTGCGCATGCCGAACGAGACCGCCTATTACGTGCCGAAACTCCAGGCTGTGAAGAACATGGTGCTCAGGCCCGAGGCGTTCTCGATCAGCCTGCCGGCGCTGGCCAACCATCCTTACTTCCTGAGCGTGCCCATCGAGCGCGACATCGACGTCGCTGTGGCCATCCGCCTCGCCGAGATTACCCGAGACGAGTTCTACACGCTCAATCCGCAGATGAACCGGCCGGTGATCCTGGCCGCCGGCACGCCGCAGCTGCTGCTGCCCTACGACAACGCCAGCCTGTTCGTGCGCAACGCGGCAGCCCACATGGGTCCGTTCGCCACCTGGACGGCCTGGGTCGCACCGCGCACGCTGAAGCCGAGTGAAGCAGCCAAGCAAGTCGGCATGAGCGAAGCCGAGCTGCGCGAGGTCAACAAGATCCCGCCGCACATGCTGGTGCGGGCCGGCTCCACGCTGCTGGTGCCACGCGGGCAAAACCTGCTGAAAGACGTGTCGCTGCACGTGGCAGACAACGCCAACATGGCGCTCGTCCCCGAATCCTTGCCGCCGAGAAGAGTGACCTACCGCGCCGGCAGGGGCGAAACGGTGGCGACGGTCGCGAAACGCTACCGCGTGAGCGCGGCGCAGGTAGCGCAGTGGAACAAGGTTGCCGTCGGTGCAAGCTTTGCGGCCGGCCAGAGCGTCGTCGTGTTCGTCGCGCAGAAGCAGCCTTCGGTGCGCAGCAGCAAGGCCAAGAAGCCCGCCAAGCGCAAGGCGGCGACTGCCCGCAAGCGCTGAAGTTCAGCGCCGGTCGACCAATGCATGGGCGATGGTGCCCAGGTCCACATACTCCAGCTCGCTGCCGATCGGCACCCCACGCGCCAGCCGCGTGACGCGCACGTCGCGCGACTTCAACGTCTCAGCCAGCACATGCGCGGTGGCCTCGCCTTCGGCCGTGAAGTTGGTCGCGACGATGACTTCCGCAACCTCGCCATCAGACGCACGGTCGAGTAGCTGCTGCAAACCGATGTCGCGCGGGCCTCTTCCATCGAGCGGGCTCAGGTGGCCCATCAACACAAAATACAGCCCGCGGTAGCTGCCGGTGCGCTCCATCGCGGCCTGGTCGGCCGGCGTCTCGACCACGCAGAGCAGCCGCCGGTCGCGCGTTTCATCGAGGCAGGTATGGCAGACCGGCGCTTCGGTGAAGGTGTGGCACTGCTCGCAGTGGCGGATGTTGTCGACCGCACCCTGCAACGACGCGGCGATGCGCCTCGCCCCTTCGCGATCGTGCTGCAGCAGATGGAAGGCCATTCGCTGCGCCGACTTCTGGCCCACACCGGGCAGACGGCGCAGAGATTCGATGAGCGCGTCTAGAGCGGGTTCAGACACGAAGCTGCCTACACGCTCGCTCACCACCACGCACTCGGCAGACCAACGCCTTCACAAATCAGAAGGGGAACTTCATGCCCGGGGGCAAAGGCATGCCGGCGGTCAGCTTGCCCATCTTCTCTTGCGACACCTCTTCGGCGCGGCGAATGCCGTCGTTGAACGCGGCGGCCACCAGGTCTTCGAGCATGTCCTTGTCATCGGCCAGCAGGCTGGGGTCGATGGCCACGCGCTTCACGTCGTGCTTGCAGGTCATCGTCACCTTCACCAGGCCGGCACCCGATTGGCCTTCGACCT
>Ga0307515_10021946_pt1 | contig 11287 bp, 8 predicted proteins | sample 17_EM_MG_FD_194513 | JGI IMG/M metagenome (GOLD analysis project Ga0307515, IMG submission 194513) | Populus trichocarpa ectomycorrhiza microbial communities from riparian zone in the Pacific Northwest, United States - 17_EM | ecosystem: Host-associated > Plants > Roots > Unclassified | place... | reverse complement strand
TGATATTGAACACAAATGTAAATTAATACTTGGTTACAATGTTTCTTCTCATCTTTGCTTAGGATGTCCATGAGAGATATGAGACTAGACTATCAGTTACTACATTTCAAACATAGTTTTTCTATTCTTCATTAGATGATTTAAGAGATGGTTGGAGGGATGTTTCTAGTTATGTCTTGATTGAGTTTGCATTTACTTAGATTTATGACATGTAAGGGATAAAATTTACATTTATCACAAAGTGATAAAAATTATGCACCTTCCCATTCATCCTTTGTGGTTGACCATTTGTTTCATAGTTTGTAGACTTATTTTCTCTACATCTGCTGGAATTTGTGTTTTTATGAGTTCTGCATCCATTCATTTATGAACTGTTATACATGAAAGCAATGGGCAATGTCATTTTTTGTAATACATGTATGGTGCTGTACATGCCTTCTATTTGTTAATCGATGAGTTATCCTTCTTTAGGTTTGTTGCATCAGCTCGACAACTGGCAAAAGCCTTGGAAGTGCCATTAGTAAACGATCTAGGATATACTAAGAGATATGTACGGTGCCTTCAGGTGATTTCCTAAATTCTTTTAGGGTCATTGCGGCTCATGAATTTCCTTGGTGGTTGCTTAGTGTTAAATGTCACGAGTAGCGTGCATTTTCTATAATTAGTTCCATGACAGAATTTATGTCTGGGGTCACTTAAAATTTTGAAGAGAACCTTTTGGTTTGAAATATTGTAGTGTCTTCGATTTGAGCTTTACTCGTTCATTTTCACTTTGTTTTTTTCTAGAGGAAAGTGTTCTTATTTTCTTCTTCATTCTAATTTGCCGTTTAGATTTGGATTTCCCCCCCCAGTATTTGATGCATATGTGCTCTCCTATGCTGTCCTTTTGCTCATTGCACTGAATTTGTACCAAGTAGTCATGCCTAGACAGAATTGCCTTCCATAATATGGTTGCTCGTGAATCTTTGCTCAACTTTCTCAACTAGATCTTTCAAGTGTTAATTTGTCTGTTATATTTGGTATGATTGTACTTGAGGACATATTACATGATGAACATGGATGGCACACTTTCCTACAAGATTTGGCAGTTGCTTTACTTTTTCAACAACTTTCATTTTACTTTACTAAATTCCATTAGATACAACAATTTAAGAGCTGATTTTGTACTGGAATATCATGATTTCTGTATGCTTCTAGCTAGCCTCTATGCAAATACGTTTTCTTTTTACCCCAGCTTACATTGTATTGCCTCATCCTCTATTCATTATAGTAATTAATATCCTCTATTCACTATAGATTAATTAATATCTCTATAATATACTGTGGCATTGATTTGCCACTGTAATTATAAATTTCCTTATCTACCATGGTTGTTTGAAATTGTGGCTTGGAAATATCTTTAGGTCTGAACTACTGGTTTTATTGCAACAAACAACTTTTGCAATGATCTGGGGTTGTAAATTTTTGATAATGTAATGAATGCTGGTTGAAGTTGGATGGCTTCTACCTGCTTATCCCATGCTTTAACAAATCTGTCACAACTAGCTGAAAATGATCTTAATTATTTTGTCAACATTTACCTATGATTCCTTAAAGTCTGGATATGGCACTGAAAAGATTTTTAACTGTAAGAATGTCAAATGGATAATAGTGATTTCAAGGATGTTTAATGAGGTTGCTGAATTTATCTGCTGTCTGATTGATTTTTTTCTCTCATAATAATTTGTTCCATATCATTGCAGATATCAGAAGTGATAAATAGTATGAAAGACTTGATTGATTATAGCCGAGAAACAGGAACTGGACCAATGGGTATGTTTGACGAGTTCTTACTTGGGCTATTATTTTATTATTTTTACTTTTATGTTGGTGATTTTTTGAAGGTGTCCCCGTGAATGTTTCCTGCAAAAATTCATGCCAATGGTGCTGTTGCTATGATAATCATACTTATCACCATCATACCATACTTGTCCTATGTTGTCATGTTGGGCACTGAATTATTTATTTACTTATTTTGTTTCAGAGAGTTTGGCCAAGTTCCCTCGGAGGACAGGTTCTTCATCTGGGTTCCATAGTCAAGCTCCACAGCCTGAGGGACAGCAGCAGCAACAGCAGCAACTGCAAACAATACCCAAGAACTCAAATAGTGATCGAAGTTCAGCCCAAGTCCCAATGCAAATCACTGCTAGCAATGGTATGGCTAGTGTAAATAACTCACTCACCACAGCATCTACAACCACGTCTGCCAGCACTATTGTGGGGCTTCTCCACCAAAATTCAATGAATTCAAGACACCAAAATTCTATGAATAATGCAAGCAGTCCCTATGGAGGAAACTCTGTTCAGATTCCATCTCCTGGTTCCTCTGGTACGATTCCACAGGCACAACCTAATCCTTCTCCTTTCCAGTCACCAACACCCTCATCATCAAATAATCCTCCACAAACATCTCATAGTGCCTTGACAACTTCCAATCATATTAGTTCCACAAATTCACCAGCAAACATTCCCTTGCAACAGCCAGCTCTTTCTGGTGAGGCTGACCATGGTGATTCTCAAAGCTCTGTCCAGAAAATCTTACATGACATCATGTTGTCCAACCAACTTAATGGAAATGGTGGAATGGTTGGGGTTGGTTCTTTGGTGAATGACGTGAAAAATGTTAATGGGATTTTGTCAACAGGCAACAATACGGTTCTCAATGGAGGAAATGGCCTGGTGGGAAATGGGACAGTCAATAGTTCTGGAATAGGGGGTGCTGGATATGGCACCATGGGTGGACTTGTGCAGTCTACAGTGGTCAATGGAATCAGAGCTGCAATGGGTAATAACTCTATAATGAATGGTCGGATGGGTATGCCATCGATGGTACGAGACCAGAGCATGAATCATCAACATGATTTGGGGAACCAGCTGCCTAGTGGGCTAGGAGCAGTTAATGGGTTTAGTAATCTTCAGTTTGATTGGAAACCATCCCCTTGAAGGTTCTGTTAATTATACTGATGTCTCAACAGCTGCTTGTGCAGCACGAGTGTGGGCAGAATTTCATAAAAGATGGCATTACACGAAGGAATGGCTTGAGGGCTTGCTTCCCACTTTGTACTAAATTTTCGAGGAAAAGTAAAACATATAGCATAGTGTTTTATCAATGAAATATTAAATCCTCTTCGAGTTGCCTCATTAACTTTAATTGTTTTCCTAATTATGATTCTATACAGCCTCATTTCTAACAGTCGTGGAATGAGGATTCAGGGAAGGAATAGCTTTTTGGTTGAGCTCTTTCCATGTGTATCCTGCTCATTTTCCAGTCATAATTCATGAAATAATGTCAAGTAGTGATGGATTAATTATAGCTACAAAGAGTTTTCACCAGCTCAATTTTGAGCCAACGAATTTTGTTTTCCCGGGTTGTAAAATCTCTAGAATGGCGAAGCACGAGGAGTTGCAAATAATGGGGGCTTGCTAGTGATGCCTTAAAACCGCTTGGCTGAAAACAAGCGGCGAGGCAGGGAAGCTAGTCAAGTGTTCGGTCTTGTCTGTCATCAGATCTTGCCAACTGGCAACTCTTTTTTCTAGTATCTTGCCTAGCATTGATTAATCGAATTACGATAACGGTGACATTTCACTTAAAAGCACGATCAGGAGCTGTGGCAAATCAAAATGAAGAACATAGTGCAATCCAGATGATTTGCAAATTAAATAATGGACCTTTCAATGCGCTGCATGATACGCTTAAATGGGTTTCTGTACAGTTACAGATGAAGGGAAGAGAATTCATAAGGTGAAGAAAGAGTGATGCACATTGCATTATCAATTTGAACAAGAACTGAGTTCATAGTTACATTTACGCCATGCAAGAAAGTTTGAATTGCTATGCACTAGTAGCTCCATCATAGCTCCACATAGTTTGTTGTTTTCAAGCATCTATATACTTGTCTATGGAATTAGACAAGGTGGTCTTGGGCACTGCTCCAATAACACTTTCTTTCTTCTCTCCTTTCTTGAAAAACAGCACTGTCGGAATGCTTCTTATTCCATACTTTGTGGCAATATTAGGGCAGTCATCAGTGTTGACTTTGTAACAAGCTATCTTTCCTGCATATTCTTTTGCCAACTCCTCGACTACCGGTGCTATCATCTTACAAGGTCCGCACCATGGTGCCCAAAACTCCACAAGAACAGGGGTGTCGCTTCCAATCACAGTATCCCAGCTTGCATCTGTCGCTACTTGAACTGCACATTTCAAACATTTGCATGGATCAAATTTCAAGAATATTCATCCTCGTGAAAAAATAGAGAGAATTCTGTTGGATTTATTGAAGATTATACCCTTCCATGAAACACTGTCACTAGCAATTGCATAAGGAGATTCACGGCCAAGGACAATCTAATTTTAACTCAATTTTTGTTCACTTCCTTCAATAAGCAGGCGACACAGTTGCTAAAAAAGGATTAGCAAATATCGCTCCAAGTATAGTTCTCTCCATGATGTTCTAGCAAACAAGAGATGCATAAAAAGATATTAAGATAGAATTTGGCAAACCTGCATCTACAGCTTCACGAGCTTTGCAGACAACGCGGGATTTTTGGCATCTGCTTCTCAGTGAGCGAGGAAAGGATGAAGAAGGTGAAGACAACGATAAATTGGATGTGTTGGGTCCTTTACAGGTTGGCAATTGAAGCTTTTCCACAGGAGCAAATGGATGGCAAACACCAGCTCTGGTGGTAGTACTCACTGAACTAACTTGGAAACAATTCTTCATAGCCATTCCTTCCTTCTCTCACTCTGGGGTGATGATATATTTCAAGTTATGGAGTTACGAGAGGATCATGAAAAAGAAGTAGTGGCTTTGGTCTCTCGGGCAAGAGTTCTTACAAGATCTTTATTTTATTTTCAATTTTTAACTCTTTCATTTCCCTTTAATTTCTGATCTCTAACTTTTCAGCGAGGATAGATAAACTGACAAAATCGTGAGGTGGTAAGAGGTTTGGTGTTCATGTGGATGACATTTTTATCAAGCGTACTCACAAGGGAAAAATCTAAAAGATCCAATATCTACGAGAAACATTATAGAGAATCCTCATTGCCTGCCTATACAAGCTCAGGATCATTGTTTATATAAACAAGTTCTAAAAATGACATGACTATTCCTTATTATTAAAAACCCAAAACCATTTTCGACCTAAAATTACCAAACCACAAAGCGAGATAATGCTTCTGCTACCTTGAGAGATGGGACTAAACATTAACATCAAGGATTAATCTTCTTAATACGTTTTTAGAGGTCTGTAGTTCAAGGATTCAATCGCACTGAGCTCTTTGATTTTCAAAAAGACAATTGGATCTTTCATATTTGAGTTTATATGTATTCATATATATAGTTGGCATCTCTTTTCAATTTCATTGGAAGTTTGTGTTAATGTCAAAATTATCAGCTTAAAAAGACACGTTAATCGGTTGAGATTTTATTTAATTTTGAGAGGCAATGAAAATATTGAATTGACTGAGAATTGAGTTTAATATATTTTTTTGATTTTTTTATGTGATTATCACAATCTCATGAACTGAATTATAAATTTTACATGTTGATTTGGATTGATCTAAATCGATCCAATATGTTATCACTTTGAAGTTTTTTAATCAAACTATGTTTTTTGATTTTTTTTACGTGATTATCACAATCTCATAAACTGAATTATAAATTTTACATGTTGATTGAAATTGATCTAAATCGATCTAATATGTTATCATCTTGAAGTTTTTTAGTCAAACTATGTTTTTTTTTTTTATGGTTGTTCAAGTTGTTTTTGAATTTGCCTACTCAACTAGGTTATATTGGGTTAATTCGTATATAATTTAATTTTTTTCTTTTTAAAAACACGCCAGCAACATTTAAATATATTTTTTTAAAAATTGATATAACCAACAACATAGCATAATAAATGATCTAGTTGTAAGATAATTGAAGATTTTCAAAAAAATATTTCTCTTTTAAAGTGTATTCATAAAATAAGAAAAAACTTATTTTGATAAGTATCATGTTTATGTTAAAATTTAAAATTATGAATTATCTGGATTGAGTCTTGCCTATCCATATATTTATTAATTTTCTTCTAAAAAACAAATTTGTATCACAATGAAAACTCAAAAGGTTGTCTCAAATAATTAAAAGAAACGCGCTCCTCTTTTTGATGTGTCAATTTTGCGACATGAATTATTTCCCGGAGTAAAGCTCCGATTTTGATTTATGAAGAAAGAAAAGCTTGGTGATGTTTGACTACTCTATTGCAAGAATATAAAGGGTGTTAGGCTGTCAGCAACAAAAGTTGTAGCGAGCTAGTGATACTATAAGTGGTGCAGATGCAACACAGCCTCCTACAGAGATTGTTAACATGAGAGCAGAAGGTTCCATTACCTCGAGCTTAGGCTGCACAGTTCTTGAGATAGCAACTTCTAAACCTCCATGGACCCGGTACGAGGGGGTATGATACTGTATACAAGTCCAGTACTTCTTGATGGGGTTGTGTTTATGATAACAAGTGACTAGTGTTTCTTATAACAAGTGACGGAGTAGTTACTGTGAGTCTGACACAATTAGATAAGAATCTATTCCAAATAGATTATATAGAGAACTTATCAAATGTATTTATGAATTAATAGAACAAATTTATGTTAGTTGTGCTAAATCAGAATAATGGCTCAAAATGACCATAACTTTTGATCCAACAGTTGGATCGTGTTTAAATTTTTACATGAGTTTCTGGAGGTTTTTTTCCTTGGAGTATTTATGGAATCGTTATTTCAATTGTCATATCTTTAAATTTTTAAAATCTCATCTCAAGGCCCTGATTTTGGCAGTTTTTGTGATTTTCCTTGTTAATTTCGGATTTCATACTTCTTTCCTTTGTAATTTTGGATTTTTATTTTGTTTCCTAGTTTAGGTAGAGTTTCTGACCTATTTAAAGTTTTATCAGCCACAACTAGATGATGATCTGTTCTAGACAGATTACGTGAAGGGCCTATCAAATGTATTTATGGACTAGGAGGACAGATTTAGGCTTAAAAGGTGTGGTTGTGCCAATGACCATAACTTTTGATCCGACCGTTGGATCGTACTCAAATTTTTACATGAGTTTCTGGAGGCTGTTTTTCTTAGAGTAGTTATGGAATCGTTATTTCGACTATCAGATCTTTAGATTTTAAAAATCTCATTTCGGGGCCTTGATTTTGGTAGTTTTTTTATTCTTCTTGTTAATTTTGGATTTCATGCTTCTTTCCTTTGTAATTTTGAATTTTTATTTTGTTTCCTAGTTAAGATAGGGTTTCTGACCTATTTAAGGTTTTGTTTGTCACAACTAGATGAAGATCTGTTCTAGACATATTACATGAAGGGTCTATTAAATGTATTTATGGACTAGTAAGACAGATTTAGGCTTAAGAGGTTTGGTTGTGCCAAATCAGAAATAACAACTCAAAATGACCATAACTTTTGATTCAACCGTTGGATCGTGCTAAATTTTTTACATAAGTTTCTAGAAGCTGCTTTTCTTAGAGTAGTTATGGAATCGTTATTCCAACTGTTGAATCTTTAGATTTTAAAATTCTCATCTCGGGGCCTTGATTTTGATAGTTTTTTTTTCCTTGTTAATTTTGGATTTCATGCTTCTTTTCTTTGTAATTTTAGATTTTTATTTTGTTTCCTAGTTGAGGTAGAGTTTCTAACCTATTTAAGGTTATGTAAACCTTCTATAGAGAGGGGACTAGAAGATTGTTATTCTAAAAAAAATAAAAAACCGCAAACTTAGGTTCACATCTATAACCTTTTTATCTGATTAAAATTTTTATGTTTTTTTTTTACTTATTACCGTATTTAACTTCTGCCTGCATCACTTCACCCTACCCTTGAGCCAAGAGTTTAGGACCCAATCTTATTATATTCTCGTTCTTCATTAGGTAACTGCAATATGTAAGATTTCAAACAGCAAAGATTATCCCAAAATCCCCAGTTACCGATGAGAAAATGCACAGAGTTTTGTAAAACTATGCCTGCAGAGGGATCCATCTGTACGAACCACAGCTGCACAACTGTTACATCACCCTTTTATCCGAAACCAAAGACATGAGAAAAACTGCCAGTGCCGATTTTGTGGACGAAGCCTTTATTCACCTAACATGGAAGATAACTTCCGGTAGTATTATCTATGCTTAGATATCATTGCCCTTGCAGAATTCCTTTTCATTTGCGTTCAGGACCTCTATGCTAGAATATTTCGTATAAACTATGTTCATTCCAAAGAAACTGAAAAAGATCACACACGCAAAAATAATAATAATAATAAAAATCCGATGGATGCATTCTCTTGTTCTCATAGATTTGTTGTCTTTCCCTAACAGGCAGCTTCATATTTCATTCCCATAAAACAAGTTTTCCGATGTGGAGTTCACTGGATGAAGCATCTTACAACTTTCAAGAGCTTGAAAGATCTCATGGTAACATGCACCCCGAAAGCCTATCTTCTTTTTAACTGTAATAGTAGATAATTACAGGAATTCAAAATATTGTTAGTTTTTTCTGCAGCCTGCAAAGGATGCAGCCATATCAATGCCCAAAGCACTGAGTTCAAGCTCACTTTTCACGGAAATCTGCCATTTTTTTATGCTGGTATTATAAGACGCTGGAATGCCTTGGAATCTTAATCTTTATTAATTCAATGATGATTTATATACAGCCATGGAGAGTGCAACAAGAACGCATGATAAGCTCTCCTAACAACCTGATGACAGAGGATTAATTCAAATTCAAACTGTAGAGTCCTAACAACATAAGTATTCCTGAAGACCAGCACATAATCCTAACTATACAACATCAATATTCCTGAAGACCAGCACTGTGAATGTTGCTGGCTGACATCCCTCCTCAAGATGGACGGCCTTGAGGAAGTCCAATCTTGTCCTTGAGTAGTTCAAACCGATAACGGGGAAGTGATTTTGTCAATGCATCAGCGAGTTGGTCATCAAAGGAGACATGACAAACCCGAGGAGCTCCAGACTGAACTCTTTCGTGGATAAAATGGAAATCAATGGAGACATGTTTCATCCTTGAATGAAAAACTGGATTTGAACTTAGTTGTGTTGCACCAATATTATCACAATAAATAACAGGAACTTGATTAACCGAATATTGAAGTTCATTCAATAACGAACATACCCAGCTGATTTCTGAGGTTGTGTCAGCTACATAACGATATTCAGCCTCCGTTGATGATCGAGCAATGGTTTGTTGTTTCTTGGATGACCATAAGACAGGATTCCGACCTAGGTATAGAATGTAGGCACCAGTGGATGAGAAGTCATCCTTGTTTCCCCCCCAATCTGCATCTAAAAAAGCATGCAAGTGTGCAGGTGATTGATGATGCATAAGAAGACCTACATTACTGGTGCCTGAGAGATAACGCAATATGCGTTTGACAAGTTTCCAATGTTCTTCAGTCAACTTGTGCATGAACTAGGACAATTTGTTCACAGCGAAAGATAAATCTGGTCGGGTAAGTGACATATATTGAAGACTTCCAACAGTGGCATGATATGCAGATGGATTAGGGAGTAACTTACCCATTGCAAGAGTGGGAGGAGGACCTGGTGGCAATGGAGTAGCCATAGGCCGTGAGTTGCTCATGTTGGTACAATGCAGGAGATCCTGAATATATTTGTGCTGAGAAAGTACCAACCTGTGAGGATGTGATTGAATTTCCATACCAAGGAAGTAAATCAGAGACCCTAGATCCTTTAGTGAGAACCGCTTGGCTAAGTTTTGAACAAGGAGGTCAACTGCATGCTCATCATCACCGGTGATGATAATGTCATCCATATATACCAATAAATATAGAAGATGTCCATGATGTTTAAGAATGAACAAAGACGTATCATTTACTGAATTTGTGAAGCTGTTATCAATCAGAAAGGAGCGAAGTTCATGGTACCATGCTCGTGGTGCCTGCTTTAGCCCATAAATGGCTTTACACAGCTTGCAGACGAAATGTGGTCATTCTTTGTCTACAAAGGCAGGCGGCTGAACCATGTAGACGTCTTCCTGCAGATGTCCCTGTAGAAAAGCATTGTTGACATCCAATTGTCGCAGCCTCCACCCATTACTGACTGCAATGGACAGAACAAGACGAACTGTGGCTGGCTTGACAACCGGACTAAAGGTCTCAGTAAAGTCAAGCCCTGGTCGCTGGTGAAAGTCTTTTGCCACCAAGCGTGCTTTATAACGAGAAACACTGCCATTAGAATTGCGCTTCACCCTGAAAATCCATTTACAACCGACTAAGTTAGAGGCACATTGAGAAGAAACCAAATCCCAGGTTTCATTTTGGATGAGAGCATTAAACTCATCCTGCATGGCATGATGCCATATGGGTTCCTTTAAAGCATTGGTAACAGATGTGGGCTCCCAAATATCAGTTGAGGGAAGATGAGTATGAAAGGTGAGTTTGCGGATAGGTTTGTGAATATTGTTCTTTGATCTGGTGGTCATGGAATGAGAAGGTGCAACAGGTGGAGCAGGGGGTGGGTGAGTGTTTAGAGGGGATGGTGAGACGGGCAGTACAGAGGAAGGTTGTGTGGGTTGCATGGTAGGAGGGTTGCTGTTGGCTGTTGTAATGGAGCTGCAGAAGGTGGAATTGCAGGTGGCGTGAATGCGGGAGGCATAAGGATAGGTGTCACGATAGAAAGAATAGGAGGTATCCATGTTGGTAGAGAGGAAGAATTTGATTCAGCCTGTGATTGTAGTAAATTAGGATATGGAAAAGTGGACTCATCAAACTAAACACGATGGGAAGAAAAACAATTTGGAAGACAGGGGATCAAAATAGATGTAAGCACTTTGAGATAAGGAGTAACCAAAAAATATGCACGGTTTGGACCGGACATCTAGTTTATGAGCCGAATATGGACGTAGCCATGGATAACACAAGCACCCGAAAATGCGCAGTTTAGCATAGTTAGGAGATTTTTTTAAAGATAAGTTCAAATGGAGAAAAATATTGTAATGACCGTGAAGGCATCCGATTAATTAAATAAATGGTAGTGGAAAACGCAAATGATCAAAATTTTTGAGGTAATGAGGCATGAGTGAGAAGTGAAATACTAGTTTCCACTATGTGTCGATGTTTGAGTTCAGAGATGCCATTATGTTCAGGTGTGTGTGGTGGGGAAGTATGATGAGAAATGCCCTGTATTTGAAAAAAATCTTTGAGAGCTGTAAATTCACCTCCATTATCGGAA
>Ga0307515_10021945_pt1 | contig 11288 bp, 4 predicted proteins | sample 17_EM_MG_FD_194513 | JGI IMG/M metagenome (GOLD analysis project Ga0307515, IMG submission 194513) | Populus trichocarpa ectomycorrhiza microbial communities from riparian zone in the Pacific Northwest, United States - 17_EM | ecosystem: Host-associated > Plants > Roots > Unclassified | place... | reverse complement strand
AGCCTTATAGGCCTTAGGGCTTATTAAGTTTCTTTAAATTTAAGCGTTAAGGTTTCGCGTAGTTTGTATTAATAAAGCCTATATTAGTAGCTCTACTATTTATAAGGATTTATACTTCCTTCTATTTTCTAAGTATTTAAATTTCGCTAAGTATATTAAGGGAGTTATGTTATATATTAGCGCTAAAAGAGCCCAGACACTTATACTCTTTTACTTCTTATCCTAAGGCGCGACTTGGCCCTAGGATGATTTATTTTCTAAATTAACTAAAGGTAAGATGCTTTATAGCAACTAAGTATAATTTATAAAATAAGTATAATTTAAGAATAGAGAGGAGCTATAGCGGACCTTTTTAAAAGGGTAAGTTCGGCAATCCCTTTAAATATATTCCTTTTTTCCACATCTAAAAAATTCTCTATTTATAGCTTATATTCTTTATTTATTAGTTCCTAAGGGTATATAGAATTAAGTAGCGTTAAGATCTATAGGGTTATATATAGGGCTTTTAGGTCTTAGAAACGGATTGCGCTTTAGGGTATATATTAGTTTTATAAAGTTTTAAACGCGAGATATAGTTAGCTTTAGAGAATAAGCCTACTTATTATATTAGAGGTCTTTATTAATTTATTAATATATTATAGTAAATTCGGGTAGGTCTTTTAGTAGTTCTCTACCTACTAACTATACTCTAATTTTATCTAAAATAGCTTAACGGAGAGCAGTAACTTTAGCAGCTTTATTCCAATCTAGTTTACTAATAAGGCCTAAAAATTCTAAAAAGAAGCTAGTAAAGTCTCGGTTCCATTATTATAAGTTTTTAAGTTTAGTAACAGCTATATATTTGCGGGTGGCGTTATTATATGTTTATTTTAATAGAGAAATAAAGATTTTAAAATTAATAAAGGTGCTGTTATAGAAGAATAGGTCTATAGTTTATATAGCGTCTTTACTTAAACGAGATATTCTATAGCTAATCTTACTAGCTTTAGTAAGGTATTAGTTATAGTTTATTAAAAGTTTAAGATAGAGCTTAGTTATAAAGGGATATAGGTTATTTTAATTTCTATTAAATATTAGAGGGTTAGGGAGCTTTTTAGATTTTGCGGTAGGTATTAGGTTTATTATAGGTATGGGTTAAGCTACTATTACTAGTTTAGGGTTTATATTTAACAGGCTAGGTTTATATATAGTTATTTTAATTTCGTCTATAGGTGTTACTATTAAGGTCTCTAATATAAGTGCTTTAAGGTTATAAAGTTCTTTATGGATTACTCCTATTAATTACTAGTACTAAGCTTCTAATGTCGCTTACTATTAGGCTAAGGTATCCGTAAAGGACTGTTATATTATAGTTAACCGTTCCCTAACTAGGGCTATAATACTTATAGTTAACGCGGTAGGTTTAAGTTTGTTTACCATTTTAATAGTAGTTATTTTAATGCAACATAATATTAGGGCGCGAAGAGACTTTAGGGAAGATTTAAAGGAATAATATAAATTCTATCTAAATCTAAGGTATATAGCTCTTGCTAAGAACAAGACATTATATAAAGAAGAAAAAGGAATAATAAGAGAATTATATAATTAAATAGTTAGGGGCTTAGTAGTTAATACGTGCGTATATACGCACGCGGTCTTTAACGGACTTTAGTAGAATTTAATTAATCTAGCAGAATTTGGCAGAAGTCGATCAAGCTATTAAAATTTGGCAGAATTTGGTTAAAGCGTTGGAATTTATCTGTTAAGTGTTTCATCAAGACATTCCTACTATAACTGGGCTAGTCCCGTTATGGATTATTATAAGAGTTAATCTCTTAGGGGTAGTAGTTAACTTACTCCGCCTTTTTATATAATGCGACAGCTTTAAACTAGCTAACCTTAAACTTTCGCGGTTATAGATCTAGTAAAAACTACTCTTTTTACTCCCTTAGCAGGAATAGGTATTAGATTACTAGTATTTTTATACTAGGTAAAGTCTCTTTTCTACTATAAATAGCTGCCTTTTAAATACTTATAAAGCGTATAGGTGGCGGCGGCGATAGTAACGATATGCTTAAATTCTCGTGCCTAGTCTCTACTAGCTCCTCGTCTTCGTCCTTATCCTCCTCGTCCTTACCCTTCTTATTCTAATCCTTGCCCAAATCTAAATTTAAATATATAAATATAGGCTAAGCCAATAGCGGGAGCGCCGGTAACAGTAACAGCGACGGCGATTTTGGCCTCTTTGTCTTTCCTACTATATATAGCTTTAGCTACGGCTTTAGCTTCCTTTTAACCCTCTTAGACGGCTTAGGGGTACTAGGGATAGGGAGAGACTAAGCTCGCTTTTAATTAAATAGTTTTAGAGTAAAAGATAACCGCTAGGGCATAGAAGGCAATACTAAGAATTGTATATAGTTGACTTAATTAGGCAAGTTACTAACTTTAATTTTAGGCTATTATAACCAAGACTTGGCGTATTATAAGTAGTAAAATTGAAATTATACCCCCTTTGCAAAATTTTGCTAAAGAAGGAGGTAACTTATACTAGGCTTTTAGTAAATAGATATTAGTAAGCAAAAGGATAGAATTAAACCAAAATAGGATAGGGATAGGCGTTAAGGTTCTTCTTCTTTTATTAAGTCTTTTTTACTATTTCCTTTTACTACCTAATAGTTGTAGCAATTTAGTACTTTACTAGAGAGCTGTAAACCCTAGAGGTTTATAAACTATTAGAATATAGCTACTAGTACATATTAAGCTGCCTAAAGAGGATTCATGTATATAGAACTATAACGCCATAGCCTAGAGGCTGCATGCGCAGTATTGTACGTAGTATATAATACAATGGGTTTAAAATTTTTTTTGCTAAGGTGCGATGCGGCTCCTTCGGCTTGGCGGTTTTTGCCGATATTTCGGAAACGACCGTAGGAAAGCTGCTTCGCAGCTTTCCCCCTGCTCCGCGCAGCGCGACGGAGGTATAGGATTTGCGAAGCAAATCCATACCACCTAGTTTAATTATTAATATATATATGCGTTAAAAGAATAAAGTTGGATAATATTTATTTATAATTAAAGGAGGGGTTTTTATGTTTGAAGGGGAATAAGTATTGTAGTGCTGCCTCCGCTGCCGTTATTCTAGATCCTGATCCTGATCCATCTCTCATCCACGAACTTCTCTATTAGTTCTACTCCTCTTATTGATGATATTTACTTTGCAGATAGCATGGGTACTAAGCCCAAAACCAAACGGTCAACAGCCCGGTCAACGCCGCCGATATCCCGCCTGCAAACACTCTCCATAGACTGGTCGTTCGCTCAGAGGCCCCTCGAGATGAAGGAGGGGAGGCTGCTGTGCCGACCAGGACTTTGGTAATTGTTATAGTCTGTGGCACAGTCGTGGGAGTCCGTACTATGACCGTCTGGGTGATCTCAGAAGGCGCGGATGCTGGGTTTCTACTGGGCGTAGTAGCATTATCCGTGGTACTCGGTGCGGCAGCTTCCGATGCTGAATACGCTTAGTGCTTGAACGAGAGGGATTGTCGAAAGCCATAGGGTTACTAGGGTTGCTCACGGGTTGATGGAGACACAATAACCGCATCGCCTGAAAAAGAACAGTAATCACTGTAAATCCGGAATGCCCAGCTCAAATCTAGAGAATTGGTAGCGCACGCGCTGTTTACACACCCCGAGAGAATTTTTGATGCGGTCGGTCGCAGATCCTCCCGGCAATAACAGTAATCGTTGTTGCTGTCGCAGCCCAGAGTATTACTAAAGTCATTATTCCCTTGGACGCAGTTTTGAGCGCATGGCCGCATGCTGGAGAATCCAGCCATCGATCTAACACTAGTAGGCCCATTCCCAGAAGCTAATTCTGGTAAGAATGAAAAGAAGAGGAGAGCAAGTAGAAGAGGAGAAGAAACACTATAGAGTGCTCTTGACAAGCGGAACTGATTTTGCTGCATGGTATTTACAAGGACCTGTGAGGCTCGTAGAACTCGGAGATGTACTCTTCGAGACAAAGCTACGCACTTAAGGAGCCAGCAGGTTGCTTCAGCCTCCGACGCCAAGGCTTATTAATTCTAGTCGATTCCAAAATGGCATCAAATTAGGTCGAAGGGATATGGCTGCGAAGCTGCATCGTTAACAAGAACGCCGCATTTGTCGATATTTACCGAAAGCCTCAGCGCATACGCAGCCAAACGACCCAAGAGCAGAACTCTGTGAGTAAGTCTTAGCCTATTGGCTCTCACAATATTGCTTCTTCCAATGAGGCTTACGATAGGCGTTCATGAATCCACTACCTGGCCTTATTCTACGAAACACAAAGGCGGGGACTCGCGATCATCCTGATGTTCCCATGGTGCTCTGTCGGTATCTTTGAGTTATGGTGTGTACCTCCCCCGATTAAATCCTCCTATACCCTTAATTTTTATAGATATTACTAACTTCGACTCTGTGGGACTACCAGGCAATCACCGTTGACCTCCCCTCACCTACAGTAAGCGTAGCCTACCCACCATGCGCAGCAAATTGCCAGGAAATCCTGGAAGCCGATGTTTCTTGTGCTATAACCAATTCTGTCAATGAATGTTTTTGCAACGTTTTATCCTGGCCAACGGCATGTGCAGGGGTCTGCTCCAGTCTACCGGACCAGACGTCTGTTGCAAAATGGTATTGGGATGTCTGCCCCTCTGCCATGGACTCTCGCCTTGGAGAGTATATTGTTAGTGGAACCATTGCCGAATGGGCCGTCCAGACTCCTCTGGACACAATCTGGACCACCGGGTTCAACTGTTATTACTTCGGACGATGCGGCATCACATCCACTTCCGCTACCATTCCAACGGTGTTCGTGACTTCGTACTCCTCCATGGTGGCATCGACTGCATCTTCGCCTGCAGCGGGTGCTGGTGCACATCATATTGATGTTACTACGATAGCTATAGCTATCCCAATCGTCCTGTTCACTTTCATGGGTATAATAGGGGTTTTTTTAAGGAGACACTGGCAACGCCAACAAGCTCAACAGACCCAACAGCACATTCAACAGCAGGCTCAACAACACGCTCAACAAGTTCAATCACAGGACCAACTTCGAGTAGTTTTGGACTTGCTCTTGCAGCTTATAGAGGCCGGCCAGCAGCAAGACCCACCTCCTCATATAGCCGCGCTAAATCAACGCATGCAGGGCGTTGAAAATAACGTCAACAACTTGACGCGCATGGTGCAAACTCTCGCGGACGTGACTTCAAATGTGAACTTGGGTGGCCTGGAGGAAGCCATGGGAGAGGTGCTAACATGCCCCGTGTGTATGGAGATACTTCATAATCCCGTCTCTTCAATTACTGCAAGAGCGCATCAGAACGGAGGGTGCCGTAAGAGAGCTCTCCTTTCCCACCAAGCGCCGTGAATAATCGGGCTAATTACGTACAGTTCATACCTTCTGCGGTATATAGACTCACAAACCGGAAATAAGAAGGAAATGGCTATGCTAATATATCCCAGGCGCTTGCGCAAGGGGCTTCTTGCGAGCCGATAATAGATGCCCAAATTGCAGGGCTCCGATAATCGGGATGAATGATCATAGGCTTCTCGCAGATGTAGTCACAACGTATCTCGAGCGATTTCCGGATAGAAGGCGAGATGCGGCTGAGATAGTGCGAATGAATCAGGAATACAGGCCTGGGCAAAGAGTGAGCATTCTTCTATTTTGGGGTACCGAAAACGAATTATTGCATATCACTAACGGGCTGGCTCTACGCAGATATACTAAACCTCATCCACATCTTAAGAGATTTAAAATAAAGTAAATAATATATCTATAATAGAAAATTTAGCTATTACTTATAGTCTCTATTTACCAGTAAATACCAGAGGGTCTAGTAGTCGGTCCCATAGGGTAAATAACTGCCGCCGGTTTAGGGCTCATATTGCGCGTATTAGCTTCTAGAGATAGCATTTAGTCTTAGGGCGCTAGCGTAGGTATCTTAAGGGTACGGACTTCTTCTTAGAGAGCTTAAATCGATTATTAGTATTAGGCCCCTTATATACTAGGGCGTCTATAAAAGACTTCTATAAACTTATTATCTAATCTCTAAGCATAGCTAGTATGTTGGCTGCCGATATAGGAGCTTTGGATTCGTTCTGCATTTTGGACGGTAATGTAGATAGTAGACGTAACGTAGTATTACGGAGCCGTTAGAAGCTGTCCGCGATCGATCTTCCTCCATGGTGCTGTAATCGCTATAAAATATTATAAGGCTTCTGCCTATCTACTTGTAATTACTAACTGCTATACCTGCTGACAAGCTAAAGCCTTATATAAGACGTATAATAGTCTTCTAAAGCCACTGCCTATTCCGGGCCAGAGGTAGGAAGGTATTTTAGTTAACTTTATTACTAGGCTCCTTGTAAGCTAAGGCTCTTTAAAATAATTATCTCTAATAGAGGTCGTTAGTTTATCTCTATATTTTAGAAAGAATTAACTACCTAACTCTGTATTAAAGTGTTATTATCTCCTATATACTACTTATAAACGGATAATTAAACAGAATAATAATAATAATTGTCAGACGCTAAGCAGGCTAATGGAAATGATACATATGATGCTCTATGAGGAAGAATCTTAGGGGCGAGAAGGCCCCGAGAAGGTATCTACACGGTAGCCTGCGCACTGTTACATAACACGTCGCTAAGCTTAAAGAGACTGCCCAAGTACCCCCCCCCCTACCAACACACCCCCCTAGGCTCTATAAGCTCTAGCAAATAGAAAACTCCTCCGGGATGACTATGCCATGCCCCGTAAGGTTTCGGTTAATAGGTAGGGGTAATATAAGTAGTAAGAAATGCAACTAGGAAAGGAGAAATTTAGAATATTAATAACGCTTAATCGCCCGTCTCGTATCCTGAAAAGTAGTATTAGTAAGCTTTTTAAAAATTAGAATTAAGTTAATTAGTATTAATTCTAAGGCTCCGCCAGTCGTAGTATAATTTTTTAATTAGGCCTAGGTAACCTAGAAGACTTTGATAACTTTAATACCCATCTTAAACGCCTTATAGGCAACCTTTAGTAGAGCCTTTATTAAGCCGTCTACCGGCTAGTCTATACCCGGTATATAGTGTAGTTTAATCCTACCCTATTTAATATTATCCTTAATCTTATAGAGCTTAATATCTATATAGCGCTCCTTTAGTACTAGTCGCTTACCCTTAATAAGTACTTAAACGTTCGCACTATCTATATAGATCTAGATTAGAGCTAGGTCCGTGCCGTTATAGCTAAGGGCTTTTAGGAAGATTGCGATCTTAATCACTTCTTATACTGCCGATTTAATTACTAGATATTCTATTACTATAAAGGACATTACTACTATTAATTGCTTTTTTAAAGCCCATTTAATTAGAGCTCTAGTTAGTTTAATAAACTAGCCCTAAGTTAATTTATAGTTATCTAGATTATTACCATAAGCTATATTAACGTATACCTCCAGATTAAGTCTTTCTGGGTTATACTACTTCCTGCTATATATTATTCCGTAATCTTTTATACCTTAAATATATCTAAATACTCTCTTAATATACGCTTAATATTTATTAGGTGGGTTAGCTAGGTATTATAATAGCTTTCCTATAGCCGTTAATAAGTCTAGCCTTATCTAATATAAGAGCTAGGTAAAGGATCTAATAGCTTTTAGGTACTACTTTTTATAGGCCTTATCTATAAAGTTATCTAGATAGCGCTTTCTTAATTAAAGGCTAGTGGCTATTAGTGTCGCTTTTAGGTTAATTCTAGTAAGCTTAAAAGACTTAAGGATCCTCGCTATATAGGCGTCCTATATAATCGCGATTTTTTAATTAACTTAGTTACGTATTATATAAATCCCTAGGAAGAATTAAAGCTTTCCTAGGTCCTCAATATTATATTATTTCCGCAGGAGCTCCTTAAGGGCCTCGATTACTAATATTATCGCCGCCGCAATTATAATATTATCTATATATAAGCAGAGATAGGCGTCCTAGTATTTGCGATATTAAAATACACAAGGATCTTCGTTAATTAGGTTAAATCCTATCGTCTTTAGATACTCTATTAGGGTATTATATTATAGTAGAGGTGCCTATTTAAGGCTATATATCGCCCTTAGCAAAAGATAGACCAATATACGGTTATTATTTTTAAATCCTTTTAGCTGTTATATATATATTAAGTACTTCCTTACAAAGCTATTTAGAAAGGCCGTAATAATGTTAATCTATTAAGCCTTGTCACGGATTCCGGTCTGGCGGCCCTTAGCGAGCCTTGGCACCCCACAGTATATAGAGTGCTGGTCCCTTCGCACCTCTTTGCACCTTCGTGCAATATCCTGTCGTATACTATAGTTAATGCTACGACGTTCACAGAGCCTCCTAACCTCGTTCCGTGACAAGCCTTAAGGTTATATACTATAATTAACGCTAGTAGGATCCTATACGCAGTTAAGGTTACTACTACGGCATATATATAGTTATAGTTAATATCCGCCACCTAGTGGTTATTGTATATAACCTACCATGCCTTATACCGAATTACCTCTCTAAATACGTTATATTTAAGGTTAAATATAAACTTTAATAGTAGTACCTATACGCCATTTAGTCTCTTAACTAATTAATACATCTTAGCTTTCTAGTGTTAAGTTATTTTAACCATTAGTGCCTAATAATAGTAAGAAGTTTTTGGTGACTATAGAGCCTTCTTTAATATTTGCGGTATCTTAATCTTATGTGGAGCTTTTAGATAAGATTCTAGAGAAGCTAGCTATATTTATATACAGAATAAGAGACCTTCTTCTTCTAGCTATAAGTATTTACTCTAATAGAAAGCCCCCCTAGTTTAGCAGCTTCTATCTCTATACCTCCCTTAAACTATTAGTTAATTTAGTAGACTCTATTATTACCTAAGTTAATATTATCTTAATCGTTATAGTCTTCGTTATTACTTTAGCAATTATTAGTATTATGCTCTCCCTGCCCACTAAAAGTAAGTTAGCAGTTAGCTACTAGGCTACCTTCTTAAGGCTTATAACGCCTTAACTACGTCCTCTATAGTAGATGCATTAGTTATTTAAAATATAATAGCGTACTATCGCATATCTCTATATAGGTTAGTTACCTTTTTAGAGACTGGCGCTAACGCTAAGGAGTTCCCTAACTCTGTTAAGGAGCTCTAACTTAACTAATTTAACTATATTAACGAACCTAGTTCTAATAAAGGAGACAACTATAGTATCGCCCCTTTTAGACCTAGTCCTTTTAGTACTAAGTTAGGAGTATAGGGTCCTTTTAGTTCTCCTATATAGTGTTCCTTTTCTTTTAGTACTTTTACAGTAGGATAGGTAACTATAGTAACTATAATAGTAGTTAAACCTTATAGTTCTAGTAGTAGTTCTGGCTTTAGCTCCTATATAGTAAGCTTATCCTTTAGTATAGTAATCGGTAAATCTAGAGCCTTATTAAATATTACGTTACGTAATTATATAATCTTATTCTTAGTTAGTATCTAGACACAATAGATATAACTATTATTGCCTTTATAACTAATTAGACGTCCTTTATTAGTTTATAGAGCTAGCTTCCTTAACTATTATCACGGGACTCAGTTAATTAAGGCACGAGCGCCGTAAAGAACGTATACAAGCCTGTAGAATTAAATTGTTTATTGACAAGGATATTAAGCTAAGGAGTAGAAGGTGGAAAAGGACACATCTATATATATATGCCAAGGCTTAAGCAAGCACCCTAACTAGATCCGTTACGGTGCTGCAACAACTATATACTCTCTAGTCCTTTAATATAGACGTAGGCAATAGTACTATAACGTTATAAATATAATATATTTGGTAAACGCATTTTAAACAGCTAGTTAGAGTACTTAGCGTTAATTTAAAACGGTGATTTAGTCTCTTTTCTATAAGGTATTTTATTCTAAATTTAAATCGCTATCTTATAAGCTTTGTCCTATAGGTATTCTAATAGATTAGCCTTAATTATTATTAATCTAGCTATACCTAATATAATGCCTCTAATGCGTTTAGGCGTTCTGTTCTACTTAGAGGTATAGGGAGCTATATACAGTACGTTTATACCCTCTAATTTAGCGTAGTTAGTAAGCTCCTTAATACCAAATTCTCTGCCATCGTTGATTACGAGCGAGCTAATATATTATCCAGTTTAGTTATACACTAGATTATTAAGCTTTTAAACCCCTTCTACGGCGATCGTCTTCTTAGTTCTAAAATAGGCGTATATATATCTGGCGTGCGCTTCTACGAAGATTACTATATATATATTGCCCCTAACTTCCTTTAGTATAATATAGAAGGTATTAGCATATACGCGTTTAAATAAACGCTAAGGCAATATAGGTATATGTTACAGTACGTGCCGACTGTCAAGGTACGAGGTACGAGGTAACTGTATATTATTAACAAACGATATTATGTGAGGATCTATATAGGAGGTAAGGCGGTATATATACACGTCGCTTAGGGGTTAGGTCTATGCTTGTGTTATAACAACACTAAGTTATAATAACGTATTAGGTCAGTGCTGTAATAGTATAGTTTAAAAGACCTAGCGCTTCGCCGTTACTAGGTAATAGGCTTCGTATTAAGTTAGCATACCTATAAGGTTAAAGTTGCCTATCTTAGCTACCTTCTATAGTATATTCTTACCTATATAGCTAAGTTGCTAATATAGTATATTAATATTAAGCTACTATACGGTGGCGTATGTAATATATTAAGGCTTTAGAGCCAATTAAACTATATATAGGCCGTTTATATAAGTTGCTTTACCTATTACTAAGTTATCTAAGAACCTCCAAATTGTACGCCTACCTATTTCCTTATTAGGCCTAATATAGAGCTATTTATACTTTTTAAGGGCTAACTCCAAGAGGAGTTTATAAGATAATTTAGATATAAAAAAGGCCTTAGTAGCCACTATACAGGTACTGCCGTTGTTTATTAGTAAGGGTATATATACTGTTCCTTTGCTAATTATATAATAGATAGTCCCTTTTAATATTCCTATCGCAATAGGTATTAATAGAGTCTTATAGTTAATAAACTCGCTTTAATTATTGCTTATTATAATATTAGAATAGAAGTTAAGGAACTAGTTATCCTAGTTACTATTATCTAAGTTAGCGTCCGTAGGTTTGTTACGGCAGCAGTGGTTCCCAAGGAGGTCAAAAAGTAAGGTAGTAGAGCACCACAGGTGACTCGCAGGCGCCTCGCAGGCGCCTCGCAGGCGAGTCCCAAAAG
>Ga0307515_10021943_pt1 | contig 11288 bp, 12 predicted proteins | sample 17_EM_MG_FD_194513 | JGI IMG/M metagenome (GOLD analysis project Ga0307515, IMG submission 194513) | Populus trichocarpa ectomycorrhiza microbial communities from riparian zone in the Pacific Northwest, United States - 17_EM | ecosystem: Host-associated > Plants > Roots > Unclassified | place... | reverse complement strand
CGTGTTACTTGTATTTGACTGCAAGTAACCTACCACCATCCCTGTCATGATCGGTACACGGCAGGTGCATTCACTTGTGCAAGCGTGTGCAGACAGTGTTGGCTGCAAGGTTTTCAGGAGCCACTGGATGGACTAGGCTGTAATCCAGCCTCAAGTTCAGAGCTCAGGCTTAGAGGAAGGGGAGGGTTGGACGCCAAATGAGCACCAAGATCAATATCCGGAGGGTGTATCACGCTTTGTCACTCTCGAGCTTGATTTCTAAGCTAAAAACACGAGAACGAGAGAGTGTGAATTGTCCGTGAGCAGAGAGGGAAACACAAAAGAACAGCAACGCAGAGCGACAAAAGGTTCGGGAATGTGCGTTTGGTGGTTTCAGGCGGAGTCCGTGGCGCCCGGTCAATTGGCCACGATACGAACCTGAGTGATGCGGATGAAGATGATCAGTGATCCATTTTCGGCCGTCATCGGTTCCATCTGAGTCAGCTTGAGGCGAGCGGTCGGTCCACCTGGGAGATGATGGAATCGATTCCGCGAACCACCCCACATCTGTAATTCCTGTGGGTAGTATAAGTAACCGGGATATGGAAGGGAGCGTCACGGTCCAGACAGACTCTAGAGCCTGAGCTTGGGGCCGACGTCGACGCGGCCCAATACCCACGTTTTCTTGAATAATCTACAGAGATTCCCGGGTCGTGGTGCAGAACCATCGCATCTTGTTTCGTGTAACCACCAAAAACAGTGCTCTGGAGGCGTCTGTGACGAGTACTGGTTTGTGTGTCATTACTCGTCGCCATCGTTTGCTCGTCTGGCAGGGCCGCAGGATCTTCAGGAGCCTGGAATAATGGCCCTGGGGACCGGCGGGGTCCTCGCAGGGAACGGAATTTCTTGGATAAAGTCCCCGACGCCATATAGATGTGACAGGATCGATACGTGTGCGGCGTGTTCGATGAGATTCGATTAGCGATTGGGGATTTCTCCAGTGGAGGAATTGCGCGAGGGGTGGACCAACCGGTGTCTCGTACTTTTTTTCTCTCTTTCTGGAGTACTACGCACTTCACACCACTTGTAATTGCTGGGAGCACCGGCAACTTGCATCTTGAGTACGGTTAGTCCTCACCCGGACGCAGAACGAAAGGAATATATCCATTTCCAGGCGTTTCCCGCTTCAGTTTGACGGCGGGCCGACGATCCGCCCTCAGGAGGCCAAACACGTCAAAACACTTGATTTCGAGCTCCTGGCCTCTGTACCGTTTGCCCCGAATCACGCACAAAATCCAAAAGCGATTTACAGGTACCATATACCCTGACCCAGGCCATGCTCATACCTCGAGCGGAACGTGCGTCTTGTAGATCTAATGAAGTTTCGAACTTTCATGCAAAGGAGTCCGTGGGAACTGTACCACGCCGGAAGCAAATTTGGTTGCCGGTCCCAAGGAATAAGCATCACCGTGGCGAGCGCCGAAATCCAGATCGGCCGCACTTCGGGCGCATCTTCAACTTCTCATCGATATCCGCGAAGCATCGAGAGCTCGGGGACCACCCCCGACGCAATTATCCAGCATTCCGAGGCGCTCTACCAAGTCTAGGGAACGTAACTTTAATTTGTTCAGCCGACCTTCCTCCCACTCCCGACCAATGAACTACACGTCCGACAAAAAGCGCAAAAAATCACCAGAACCTGCTCGGAAACGCATCAATCTGGGGACCCCCATCAACATCGCCGCTGGTCCACTCCGCTCCAGACCAGAGTTAGACACCGATCCCGAAGGTAACCGAGATCGTTCTCACCGCGACTCGGAACTTGAGATCGACCTAATTCGATTGTGGCGACAGATGACGGCAACCCCGGGCCTTCTCGGATCGCATCCTACGAAGAGAAGAGCAAAGACCGAGGTCATTCCGCCCCGGAAACATCGACCCGTGGCAATGAACACGGCGGTAACCGTACCGGTGGGTATTTCTGATCCTCGATATTGCGACCAACGCTCATCCAGCCCTCTGTGTTTTTTCATATCAGGAGGGTACACCTATGGCACCGGAGAGGGAGTAGGAAAACTGACAGAGCAGACTGGCAGTACGTGTCAAGGCGATCGTACCATCTCCTTTCCGCTGACTTCTGCCAGTTCCGGAGAGAGACCAGAGGGGCACCCCGCACGGGGCTGCCCCCATTCTTTTCTATGTCCCAGCGGAAGCCGAAGATAGATTCGGACCTCTTCAAGTCGTCCTAGGAGCGTTCTCCATCGTTTATGGGAAACATCAAGTTCGCCCACTATCCTCCGCTCAAAGTTGGTTCTTGACGAATTCATCTACAGGAAACATTCGTCGTGAGAAACAAAATCGAAGATCTCCTCTCACGTGTGGCCGCATTGGAAGAGGATTTTGCGACGCTTCCAGGCGGCGTGGATGAGCAGGGACGTAGGCGCGAACTGATATGGTGTGTCACCCTCAGATCTCTTTCGAGACTCGACCTTGACTTCCTTCCAGCAAGCTCAAGGACATCGAGGGGAGATTGCGGTCCTTCTACGAGAGGCAAGAGCTGCAGCGACTCGATGACCACGTTCGAGACAATGAAAATGTACTCGAGCTTCTCGAAGATCTGCGGGAGACTATCTCTGATTACCGGGTTCGTTCATCACCTTGACGCTATTCTCGATGTTGACAGGGAGAACAGATGGCGCAACGAATGGCGAATTATGAGCGAGAATGCAAAGCGATAGTGAGTGCTCCCCCTCATCCTTTGCGTCTGAGCAAGTGAAATGACCTCTCGACAGGACCCAGGTCAGAATATCTCCCGTCTCCGATCACAGACCCCTGACACGAATCTCCGACAGCTGAGGCGGCCATACTCAACCAATTCCGTTCTGCAAAGGGAGCCGAGTATCGGCATGGCGGCCGTAAGGGTTGCCTCAAGGGAACCCGTGGAGCAATCCTAGATGAGATCGAACACTGGTCAAGAGACTTCGGCAGCCCCCCTGTCTACTGGCTCAACGGATTGGCCGGGACAGGAAAGAGCACAATCGCACAGACGGTCGCGGAGAGGTTGTTCGCAGATGGTCAACTCGGTGCCTCGTTCTTCTGCTCCCGAGACTTCGAGGACCGGAGCAACCTCCACTCCATATTCCCCACCCTGGCCGTCCAACTCGCACGGAAGTACACCGAATTCCGATCGATATTTGTCCCACTGGCCCGGTCCGATCCAGGAATCGCCCACGAGTCGCTATGCGACCAGATGAACAAATTGATAGTCCGGCTGCTTGTCGAATCTGACATCTCGACAGTGATTGTGATCGATGCGTTGGACGAGTGCAAGGACGAGGAGCCTGCGTCAGCGATCCTGTCTGTCCTTGGCCAGTTTGTATCGAAGATCCCGAAGGTGAAAATCTTCGTGACTGGTCGACCGGAGCCACGGATTCGAGAGGGGTTCCGCCTGCCGCTGTTGAAAAATACCACGGATGTATTCATCCTCCACGAGGTCGAATCGAGTCAGGTCAACAGGGACATCCGGCTATTCTTCAAACACAGGTTCTCGGAACTTGCGAGTCGCCGACGTGGACTGGATGGCTGGCCGACCAAAGAACAACTGGATGCGCTTTGTGAGCGTGCCGCAGGACTGTTCGTCTATGCCGTTGCAACTGTCAGGTTCATCGACCACAAGAACAACAGTCCTAAGAAGCAGCTGGATCAGCTCCTGGATTCGCCGGAGAGCAGTGCATTCGAGGGAGAGACCAAGTTCACGGCCAATGTGACGCTCGATTTGCTCTACACATCGATTATTCAAGAGGCTTTTGGTGATGGCTACTCAAAGGACGATCCAAAGGTCCGCTCTGTTCTCGGTGCTGTGATCCTGACTGCAAATCCCCTTTCTCCATCCGCAATTGCCGCACTCCTGGGGTTCGATGTCGAAGAGGTGTCCCCCATCTTGTCGTCGGTCCACTCGCTCCTCACCCTCCAGGAGGACGATAATCACCCCGTCCGTCCCTTCCACAAATCGTTTCCCGACTTCATCGTCGATCCGACCCGGTGCGTCAACACGAGGTTTCTTGTCTGCCCCCCCGATCAACACAAGGAGCTTCTGATTGGCTGCCTGGAGTTGATGGATTGGAGCCTGGAGCCGAATATGTGTAAACTCCCGGATGGTGCAATCAACTCTGAGGTCGATGACTTGAAGGAGAGGACCAAGGAATGCATTAGCCAAGCTTTGGAATATGCTTGTAGGTTATGGCACAAGCATCTCGTTGACACGACACCGGCCCACAGACTCGAAATCACATCCGCCCTGCACCGTTTCCTGGAGGGAAAGTTTTTATTTTGGTTGGAGGTACTCAGTGTCCTCGGTGCGGCAAGGGAGGCGGTCAACGCATTGGAGGTGGCTGCGAAGTGGCTGGATGTGCGTTGGGTTCCGTCTCTCGTCTTTCGTCCAGATTTACTCAGAATTCATCTAGGCACCACCAAGTCTCAGCCTCGTCAATGACTACATTCGTTTTGTGGTCACATTCTTCGAGGTCATCAACACCTCCGCTCCGCATATCTATCACTCCGCACTTCCCTTATCCCCCCGAATGTCGATGATGTGCAAACTATACAAACTATACATCCGTCCCCTGGCAAGGGTTGTGCGTGGGGCACCAATCTCATGGGAACCGAATTTCGCAACCGCGGGGCATAGTCATGAGGTTCAGACTGTTGCATGGTCATCATGTAGCAGGTTCGTTGCGGTTGGCCTGTTCGGGGGTAGTACAGAAGTTCTGGATGCAATAACCCTCGAGCGACTCCACACCTTCACACACCGCAGTTCAGGGGGCGGGTGGCTTAGTTTCTCCCCAGACAGCCGCTCATTGACACAGGTCGATTGTCGCTGCATCAGATCCACCACTTGGGACCTTCAGACAGGCGGTCAGATCGGTGACATCCCCATAAACCTAAATGTGCCCTCTTCATTGTATTTCTTATCCACCTATTCCATGGACGGCAAGATGGCTGCGATTGCATACAAACTTTCTTTTAACACAGACACCGTCATCTCCACCTACAACCTCATCTCAGCAACACACATATATTCCCATTATGTCTCGAAAGGATACATTGTGGCCCAAATTTGGACTCATGGTCAATTTATCCGATTCGCCGCTGTGAAGCCAGGGTACATTATCATATGCGAAGTCGGGTTTACCATAGAACACACACTGGCAGAGATCGAGTCTTTGCCTGCCCCAGACTACGCTGGTCACTCAAAAGAATCTCTGTTCCTTCCCACCCTCTCCCGGCTTGCCTTCATCCTCCAAGAAGCAGTTCTGATATGGGACGCCCAAGATTCCAAGTTTCTCCTGAATTTCGTGGGCGGCGGTAAACTCGGGGGGCTCTCCTTCTCCTCCGATGGTCGTTTCTTCGCTTGTGGATCCAACATTGGTCAAGAAGTTCATCTCTGGAAGGAGTCCCCCACTGGCTATGTCCTTCATCGAAAACTCGTACCTGGGCCGATGGATGATTGGATCAGACCATTTCTTTCCCCAGACGGAGAATCAATCATTACGTCCAGAGGTAATGAAACTCAGCTGTGGCGTACAACAGATCCGATCAATCCCCCCCCCAGCGTTCCACAACCTGCCCAGCAAAACGACTTCGTTCTCGCATTTTCTCCAGACAAATCATTCATAACAACTGGACGGTTGGGAGGAAACATAGCCACAATCGTTGACCTCAAATCTGGTGACCCGCGGTTGATCGTCGACACGGGCATGGTGATTTGTGGTCTGGGGGTGACTGCGGACGCCGTCGTTGTTGTTGGTGAGGGAAAGATCATCACTTGGAACCTACCTACAGGGGACTGTGTTCTTAATGCCAGGGCGAACATTCATGACAGCGTCCGGACCATAGTGTTCAATCATCCACCACCATCCCCCGGATCGTTACACTACGCGTCACTATCTCCTGATTTCAACTACTTCGTCATCACGTGGGAAGAGAGCAAGGGTTTAGACATTTACGACATGTCTACTGGTAAGGATATTGTGGGTTCCGCTGTTCTGTATGCGCCCCAACCGTGGTTTACTCGGGACGGACGCGAAGTCTGGCATTCAAGGGGTTTCTCTCGTGGCAGCGGGCAGAAAATCGTCAGGGGTGGAGGATCCGATATCATCGGGCTGGAGCCCCTCGGGGATGGCGATGGTCCGTCGAGGGGATACCTCTGGGAATCCTCTCATGGCTACAAGGTTACGGATGATGGCTGGATACTTGACTCGAGAAAGAAACGAATCATGTGGTTGCCTCACCACTGGAGAGTTTACGAGCTTGGTCGGATAGAATGGGATGGACAGTTTCTTGCGTTGATCCACCCTGGACTACCAGAACCTGTCGTTATAGAGCTGTACAAGTGACCTATGGACAGTGCTTTCCCTTTCCTCTCTCGACATATGTCTACTTTATGTTCACCACTTGTACTTACTCTGATTCGAGTAGTTAGGTAGCAGCCGTGTGTTCATTCGCAATCTCTCCTTGTAGTTGTGTCTAGTTTCTATGCCTGCGAATCTGTATACACATCCATACACATCGCGAGGGGCTGTTTTGATCGTGTGGGTGCCCGAGTGAGTCATACGGGGAGCTGAACGTTGACCACCGATTCCCCGAGCCGGTGAAGACATTCACCCAACGCAGGGGTACGCGATTCAACTGCCGCTCTAGCGCCTCAAACATTCTTCAATGGGACTCCCCCGTTTGTAATTTTGGGGCTCCCGTGCTTACATATATGTAACATCCCTCATCACTACCTCCAGGGCACGCGAGTGAACTTGCATGTGCGGAACGGTTGACCAAAGTCACAGGTTCAGGTGGTCCAACAACCCGACGACCAGCCCAGTTGATACACGACCCACAACCAAGAGGACGACCGCCCACCTCGTCGCCGAGGCTCTCTTTCTACAACGCTCCAAAAGCTCGAAGGGGCCTCGTGGATGCACTCTCCTGACCAACTGGCACGCGTTGAGGCCGTAGCACGAGAAGGCGAGGGAACGTGACGTTTGTGCTTCTCTATAGCTCTCGATCCCCGCTCGGCGACTCCCATGCCATCGGGGGTTCGACTTCACCAACTGGTCTCTGTCCCAGAGGGCGAGGAGGACGTCGGATGTGAGAGCAAGGTAGTTGCTTCTCCCGACGGTCACAATGTGCCCCGATTCGCTCTGGGTGTCTGTAGTGAGTAGGGAGGTGACGGGGAGACTTGATGTTCGCCCGTGACTTATCTGGAAAGGAGCGTCGACACGAATCGACAATCATCATCCCCATGGCTCTTGGCAAGTCCGCGATCGAGGATGTACCCAGACGTGGTTCAGGGAAACACTTCCGGGGAGGACAAAACGAGAACGGATGAGGGACTTCACCTCCCTTCCTCTCGTCGGCTGTGTCTCTTGAGCAAGCCAAATCAAGAAACAGAAAATGCAGCTCCTCGACGGGTCGCTCAGGCTCCGTAGCCGATACGACCGATGAAGAGCTGATAGAGAATTCAGCCCGAATAGCTGTCGATTGCTTGTTGTCGGCCTCGATATCACAACCAAAATGTGGGAGCCATGCGGTGCGAATTATCCGTGGGGTAACGGGGAAAAATGCAGGAGATCATCGATCATTGACAAACGATAAAGGCTACAAAAAGAATGTACGTCTGGTAGTTTCAAGCTAAGGCTGGGGCATCCAGTCAGTACGGTACAACAAGAAGCGAACCAGGATCGCTCACCTTCCATCGTCATTGGTATTCATCAAACACTGGCAGTTTGGTCTCCTTCCTCGGCTTTGATTCCGGCTCCCCATCTTCCACGTCCTCTTCCCCCTTCCGTCCATCGACTTCCTCCGGAGGCGGTTGGTTCGTTCCTTTACCTTCGGGTCGTTCCCCGTCCGTCATCGTGTCATCAAACCCGCCAAACTCCAGCTCCGCCGAGGGTTCCCCGAGTTCCCTCACGGCAGGAAATTCCGTTCTCGGTAATCCCAACCTCAGGGTGAAGGAAGACCCTATCTCTTGCAACGCCGCCTTCTCCGTTGATCCAAAGACATACATGGACGCCCACGAACCAGATCATCGTTACAAAGTTATAGGGTCAGGAATAACCCGAGGAAACCTCGGTGGTTACGCAGCGTGGCGACCTGTCGGCCTTGGAACTGAGGCATGGGGGGAACATTCGATCGGGAGTGACCTGCAGTTTATTAACGTTAGTGGTTGTCTCCAACGAACGGTATCTCGAACGGACTCACGGAGATACGTTTTGAGAGTTCGACCGACGTCAGCTTGAAGTACGCAGTCGGTCCGTTTAAGAAATAATCGCGTCCGAATACCCAAGGTGAGAAGAGCACTCTACGGGCGACGAATCACTTACCGGACTCCTCCACACCTTCATTCACGACCAACATTCGATATCCTCTGTCTGTGACCTACCCTGTAATCCTGCCCATCTCAAATTCTCGCTCCTTCTTCCTCCTGACAAATTCGACTCCGGGGAAAACGCCCGCCAGCTCCTCGAAAACTTGCGCGTCACTTTTGTTGCCTTGGGTGAAGTCGTGATCATGACTTTCGGCGGCGAATTTGGATCCCAATCCGAGAAGTACATACGACGCGAACGTCCCTCGATAGGTCGAGAGGTAGAGAACTTCAAGCGTTATCCCGTGTCTGCCGTGGATCGGCGGTCAATACGGAAGGGTCAAACTCCCATTGGCTGTCGAGGATCTTGGGGACGTTCTAGGCCAACCTTTTGTAAAGTAGAAACGAACGTTGTCTGACAAATTGCACCGGTAACGAGATAGAGGGAGACACACTTTTTTCGCTGCAGGATTTGCTAGTTCGGCCTCGGTTATTGCCAGCCTAGACTGTAACTTGCTTTGACTCTTTTCTCGCTTGAGTTGCCTAGCTATTTAGTCTTGTTCTTTATGGAGGAAGGCTCAAAGCGCGTCAAAGGCATTGGTGGAGAAGGGACAGGAAACGATCGATTGGAGTTGGCCGCTGAGTCGCGCGCTTGCCGCGTCTGCCAGAGGACCAACGGATGTCCGAGAAAAGCATAGAATTACAACGGTCAAGACTACAAGATCGTTTCCACTCCACCCCAGCATACCAGGTCACGTCTATTGGCAGTGGCCTCCAAGAAAGATTTTCAAGAGCAAGTCGAGATACCAGCCCGTTAACCTCCGGGTTTCTAATCGTCCACCGAATCGTCGTCGGTGTCGATTGCAACGCCGTCTTCTCCGTAGACCTGGAGGCATACATGGACGCCCATGAATCAGCTCGTCGTCATAGGGCTGCAAGGTCAGGATGAAACGAATTTGTGATGCCTGAAGAATAGACAATCTCGTTTCTTATGCAGCGTGACCACCTGTTTGCCTTGGAACTGCCAGGGTACAGAGAGGGACATTATTTAGAGCATTCTCCCGACGCGGTGTGTGTCCCAATCGCGTCACGAGGTTGTTCAAAACAAGTTCAGGAAAGTGCGCTGTCAACCGGGCGCGACCCTGCAATTTAGTGATAGTGATTGTCTCCGACGAACGGCATCTTGAACGGACTCACAGGGGTGCGTTTCGAGAGTCCGACCGATGCCAGCTGAAGTACGCGACTGGGCCGCCTGGGAGATGAATAAACGTGATCCCATCTAGACACAGGATGAGATTAGTACTCCAGACGACAAATCGCTCACTAGGCTTCTTCACATCTCCATTCACGACCAGCATCTTCTTATATCATCTGTCTGCGACCTACCCCGTAATCCTATCCATCTCAAATCCTCGCCCCTTCTTCCTCCTGACAAATTCGGCCCTGGGGAAAACGTCCACCAGCTCCTCGCAACAGTCGTACGTTGCATTTGTCGCCCTTGGTGAAGTCGTGATCAGGTCTTTCGGCGGGGTATTTGTATCCCAATCCAAGGAGTATGACGCGAAAAGATCCGACCCCACGTCAGCGAAGGTTTCTGGGGCCACAAATGCACCGTCCGTGAGTACTGTATTTGAGCCACTCGAACCCTCAATAGGTCGAGAGGCGGAGAGCTCCAAAGATTATTTCGTGTCTTCGCGGATCGGTGGTCAATGCGGAAGGGTCAAACTCCCTTCGGCTGTCAAGGCTCTTGTAACTTGGGGCGTTCCGGGCCAACCTTTTCTGAAGTAGAAATAAACGTTGTCTAACCAATTACCTCGGTAACGAGATGAAGGAAGACGCACTTTCTTCGCTGCAGGATCCGCTAGCTCGGCTCCGGCTATTGTCAACCTAGACTGTGGCTTTCCCTGACCCGTTTCTCGCCTAAACTTCCAAGCTGCCTCCTGCCTCTTAGCCTTGTTCTTTATGGAGGAAAGTTCAAAGCGCATTGAAGGTATTGATATCGGAGAAGGATTGAAGACGATCGGCCAGGGTTCGCACGCTTGCCGCGCCTCTGAGGACCAACAGGTATCCAAGAAAAGCGTAGGATTGCAACAGCCAGGACTACAAGATTGCTCCCACTCGACTACACTGCACCAAGCCATGTCTGCTGACTGTGACCTCCACCCACCCCGCCCTTGAAGTCCGCACCTGCATTGGACCACTCAATTCCGGGCGCCACGAGGTCCGTAATGTCGCACGCCCAGTACGGGGTAGATCCGCAGAACTGGTGCTCTAGGAGATAACAAGGGTCTGTGAAACAATTGAGAGGGAGATGGAAGGCGGCGGTGATCTCGACCCGGGATAGCCTCAGGGATGACAAGGGAGGCAAAGGTAGTGTGGATGCATCGTCTACGTCTGGGACTGATCCGTACAGTTTTTCTTGCAAAAACGCCTTCACTTGACGAAACGGTCGAACTCTAAAGCCGTTCAGCGACTGAGTTGGCGGACTGAGCCTTCCTATCTCGACCTTGTCCGCGTCTATCCCCACCCCCTATTTCGCTTCCCGCAATGCAGAGTGTAGCGTGGATTCCTCGGTCGGATCAAATTTTCCGCCCAGAGAACTTGACCAGCATGAGTGAAAATCGGCAAGAGAAAGACTAGTAAACGCCCACCTGACTTCTCCGGACTGTGCCCTCAGCTTCCTCCTCCCTCCTCTCCCCTTATCTGTTCCTCAAACCCTCTCTCACGTACTCGACTGTAGTCTTCGAAAGCGAACAAGATATCCAAGGTGGGGGAGCTTCTGGATCTCCGGATAGGTCTTCCAGGCTTCCGATTCGAGTACCGTCAAGTGCGCGGTCTATCGTTTCGTCAGTACGTCGACTTGTAGTTCCTTGAAAAGATTGACAAGTTTCCCGATGCTCCTGGGGCGTACTGCTCGGCTCTGTTGCTACGAAACGAGCGAAAAAGGAAATGA
>Ga0307515_10021942_pt1 | contig 11288 bp, 12 predicted proteins | sample 17_EM_MG_FD_194513 | JGI IMG/M metagenome (GOLD analysis project Ga0307515, IMG submission 194513) | Populus trichocarpa ectomycorrhiza microbial communities from riparian zone in the Pacific Northwest, United States - 17_EM | ecosystem: Host-associated > Plants > Roots > Unclassified | place... | reverse complement strand
CTGTCGTTGTCGTTGTCGTTGTCCGTCGTGGACATTATTGCCGAGTGTACTCTGTCCTTATTGGGTCCGGTTGGCTTGACAACAGCGAGGCGGCCGCATTTCAATTCACTCTTCATTCACCTTTCGACGGACGCCAAGACTGGTGCTGCAGCTGGCAACCCTCTGGAGGGGCATAACAACCTTGTGTTCTCCGTCGCCTACTCTCCCGATGGGCGGCATATCACCTCTGGATCGTGGGACAACACGATTCGAATCTGGGATGCCGAGACTGGTGCTGCAGTTGGCAACCCTCTGGAGGGGCATAGCAGCGATGTGTTGTCCGTCGCCTACTCTCCCGATGGGCGGCATATCACCTCTGGATCTCATGACAACACGATTCGAATCTGGGATGCCGAGACTGGGGCTGCAGTTGGTAACCATCTGGAGGGGCATAGCTCGGTTGTGTGGTCCGTCGCCTACTCTCCCGATGGGCGGTATATCACCTCTGGATCGCGGGACAAGATGATTCGAATCTGGGATGCCGAGACTGGTGCTGCAGTTGGCAACCCTCTGAAGGGGCATAGCGGCGATGTGTCGTCCGTCGCCTACTCTCCCGATGGGCGGCATATCACCTCTGGATCGTGGGACAACACGATTCGAATTTGGGATGCCGAGACTGGTGCTGCAGTTGGCAACCCTCTGGAGGGGCATAGCAGCTGTGTATCATCCGTCGCCTACTCCCCCGATGGGCGGCATCTCACCTCTGGATCGTGGGACAACACAATTCGAATCTGGGATGCCGAGACTGGTGCTGCAGTTGGCAACCCTCTGAAAGGGCATAGCAGCGAGGTGTCGTCCGTCGCCTACTCCCCCGATGGGCGGTATATCACCTCTGGATCGCGGGACGGGATGATTCGAATCTGGGATGCCGAGACTGGTGCTGCAGTTGGCAACCCTCTGGAGGGGCATAGCAGCTGTGTATCATCCGTCGCCTACTCCCCCGATGGGCGGCATATCATCTCTGGATCGTGGGACAAGACGATTCGAATCTGGGATGCCGAGACTGGTGCTGCAGTTGGCAACCCTCTGAAAGGCCATAGCACGTTTGTGTTGTCCGTTGCCTACTCTCCCGATGGGCGGCATATCATCTCTGGATCGCGGGACGAGACGATTCGAATCTGGGATGCCAAGACTGGTGCTGTAGTTGGCAACCCTCTGGAGGGGCATAGCAACGATGTGTCGTCCGTCGCCTACTCTCCCAATGGACGGCACATAATCTCTGGATCTGATGACAAGACGATTCGAATCTGGGATGCCAACACTCATACCGGGGTTGGTAGGCCTCTGGAAGGAGAAATTCCGACTGCGCTGTCCGTTGCTTCCTCTCCCAATGAGCAGCTCATTGCTTCTGGTTCTAATACCAATACCATCCGTGTGGAGGTGCCATTTTCCCATCAGCCATCCTCCTCTTGTAATCCACTTCATGCTCATTTCTATTCACGGCCTGACTCGGGGGGTTGGGTCAGAGACTCAGACGGCGGCTTACTCTATTGGGTACCCCTAGATTGTCGTACAGGCCTCCATGCAGCCATTCTCATTACAATTCCCTTTATACCTGATGGTCGACTAGTTTCTCTTGATTTTAAAGACTTTGTCTTTGGAACCGCTTGGACCCAAATTTTCAACAGTGCACAGGGCTAACCATGCTTTCCTCGTACCCTTTGTATACTTTGGTGTATGAAATGATCTGTGGTTATTGAAGCTCGATCCCGTCTTAAGCTCCTCATTTTGTCCCAACGCATCCGACGTCATTCGTGACAGCACTGCAGAATAGTATTTATTTGCATAGACAACCAACCAGCGAGATGTACGCGACAGGCACGGAAGAGACGGAGATTAATCCCAAGAGGGGAGGTAAGACTTCAAAGACCCATTAGATGCAATGGGGGAGACAAAGACGAGTCATGAAAAGAAAAGAAAAGAAAATTTGCACTAGGATTCAAAAGCAGATGTGAAGATCGAAATCGTGAATATTCTTTGAGTATATACTTAATCAGGAGACGCTCACAACCGATATCAAAAGAGATTGAGATTGAGGAATTGGAGCTGACGTTCCACAGAATACGAAGAATGCGCGTCTCTTCTGGAAGGGCTGGGGGGATATTCTTTTGGAAGAGGGAGGGACAAACACAAAAGCAGCAGCAGGCGGCGGAGTCTAAAGAAAGAGTGGAAGAACGAAACGGAGCGAACGAAAATACAGTAAGTCGGGTTGACAATTTCATCGAGAAAACACGGAGAGCAAAAGAGAAGAGCCTTATGGGACACACTTGGTTTAGGGCCAGGGAGACGAGTCTTGGAGTGGTAAGGAGAGAGGAAGTAAGCAGGCGCGAACGGCGAGGAGCGGGTTGGTTGCTCTTGTTTCAGTAGGTCCACGGTATTGTGCCATGGGGAGAGGGGGAGGAGGGTAGACGGGGCTGTGGGTCGTAGTGTTGGGTTGTTGACTCGAGCGCAAGAAGGATAGTGTCGAATGTCGAGGTCGCCATAGAGCCGCGCGACTTCCACAGGCGGCCGTTGTTGTGCTGGGATTTGTTGCGGGTGATATGTACGATAAGGAGTCGGAGTCGGATTCGGATCTATGTGTGTATGTGTGTGTGGGTCGGGGGGTTGTATGTCGAGTCGAAAGAGGCTTGCGTAAACCAGTACTACACAAGCTCAACTTCATCCCCTAACTGCTTAGGTATACTTCGACGCATATGCTCCAGCACCACCAGTCGCAGTAGCAGTCGCAGTCGCGCCGTGAGCACCGCTCGCACCGCCCGCACCTCCACCAACGCGGAAGGAGAACAACCCAAGGAGCCCATCAACGCCCGAGAAGTCTCCCGCAGCTGAGCGGGGACCACTGGGCCCTCCACCTGCACCACTTCCGATCGTACCGTTGCCACGGCCAACGCTGGGGAGGCCATAGAGTGAGTGTCCACGAAGGGTATCGGGCGCAGCGGGGAACTGTGCTCGCGTCGTCGAAATCGAATCCTCCAACACCTCGCGCACCACCAGGCGCGGCACCTCCGCTACTCATACCCATTCCAAGTCCACGCACAGCACCACCAAAGCGGTTCATGCTGTCGTAACATGCCAAATCCTCCGTAGGCAGCACCACGGTACGACGATCGAGGGGCAAGTCATCATAACCGCCACCTCCGCCGCCGTATCCACCTCCGTACGGGTCAGGGGGCCAGAAGAGTTGGAGTCTGCCGCCGTAGCTGGTCGCCGAGGACAGAAGGCGGCCCAGCCCTGGCCCCGCCCCCAGCAACTCCATATGCGGAATGACCCATCCTCATACCGCCTCCGTAGCCCTGCGCAGGGTGCCCACCGTATCTACCACCATAGTAGCCATATCCTTCGCCCCCCAAGGGGCGGTGGGGGCGAATACATCCCGCAGTGTCCGTACGCCCTCCTCCGTTGTGCATGTATCCACCTCCAATGCCGCGGGAATAACGTGTCCGCGTTGGGTCGTGGCAGGCAGGACCCACAGCCGGCGGGATGCGCCGCAGTTGATCTGTTCGGACTTGGACCACCACAATTGTTGAGAACGATACACTGAAGGCGTTCAATGATGTGGTTGACTTGATCGTTGGCCAGGGGTCCTTCAGGGACTGGAGTGGCGATTCTCGGTGGGTAGCGGCTCCCGGAAGGTCCGCTATTAGGGTTTTGAGACAGCCGGAGGGGCGGGGTTGGGGCGGCGAAGGAACGATTTAGAAATGGACATGTAACGGTCAGGTAAACAGAGGTATCAGGAGTAGTAAAGATACGCACTGCCGGCCCCAGCTCAGGCGGACCTTACTGCCACAATAGCGCGCTCTGCGTCTGCCTTTCGGACGAATTGGACGAGACCGCATGATTTGCTGGGAGGGACTTTGACCTAGGGAGACGTGTGTATTAGGGACAACAGAGAGACGCACAAGAGATGAGATGAACGACATACGTAGTGAATTCGACCAAATGGCGCGAAGAAGGTTCTCAGGGTGTCCTCGGAGATGAGTGGCCCACCTACAAGGACCTAGCAAACCGTGAATTAAAGTTGCGGCGGCATGGGGGGTTGATACACACCGTTGGTCCGAAGGGGCACTCGGGTCTGGAGCCCCATTGAGCAAGTGCTCAAGCACGGTACGAGTGTGGGGGTTTTGGTGGGCCCAGTGTTGAATCTGCGCGGGAGAAAATCCAGGAGGCAAGATGCCGGGTTTATTCGGATGAGGGCCTTGCGGGCGGTGCTGACCATGCCAGACCATGGTGTTGGACAGCTGCTCGATGCAGGCGACGAGACCCGGGTACAACTCGCTGCGGTAGATGTTCTTTGAGATCTGAGAATCAGCGACTGTGCTCGTGACGCTACGAGGGCGTTGGATCGTCGGGGGGGCGAATATTGCCGGCCTTGCGGACTGTGTCGGGGACTCTTCCTCGTCAGCAGTTGCAGCCTTGTTCTTAGCCGTAGCATGCGACAAGCGCACTGAGCTGGGATACCGGAAAGTCAGAGAGGACGTATTTTGCAAAACTGAAAACATCACATACTGGGGCGAGATTTGCAGTGGAGGCCGCATCTCGGTGAGCGCGCGGATTTGATCGGGGTGGGGAAATCGTCACGTAGACTGGCTGGGATTGGGATTGCGGAAGACATTCATGAGGTCAGCGTTGGTGGCATCGCCAGCAAGGTCGCCGACGACGATGCTGTACCTGATGGTGTTGTCGACGGGGCTGGGCTCCTTTCCGATGGGACGGTTAGAACTTGGAAGAAGAATTGGGTGGGGCGAGGGAGCAGCATCGGGAACAAATTGGTTTGTGGCAGACTCGAAGGGCGGCTTCTGGACTAGCCGCAATGAGAAGAGCGTAGCCAAAGTTGTTGGGATGACGGCTACGGCGGGAGGACGAGGGTGTGCGAGAGGGCTGCAAACGTGGACGAGGTAGTGCTCGTCTATCCAGGGCTCCAGATCGCCAAGGAAGAGGGTGGCATCTTGTGGGAAGTCGTGGTGCACGGGCAAGTGGGAGATGAGGTCGGCGGTGGCTGGGCTGTCGTTGATGTTGGGTGAAATTCGCGGACGTTGTGGTGGTGGTGGTGGTGGTATTTGTGGTTGGATCTAAGCTAAGTACGTTGATAGCTAGATATGGGCCTTATAAACTTGAAAGGCAGCGACGGGAGCAGTTATCGACAGGCGAGACGGACGAAGGCGAGTAACGAAGAGACGTGGCTGCTCAAGCCCTTTGAAGCTGCAGGGAACAGTGTCGACTAGGAGAGATGGTGAGCGAGCGAGCGACAGGACGGGAGAGAACGAAGCCAAGAGGCCCAGCAGGGACGAACGAAAAAAAACAACGCGTTGAGAGCCAAACAAAGTTTGCCACGATGGGCCATAAAATCACCAATTGCTCAAAAAATTATGAAAACCATCATGAAAAATTCTATAATGATATCTATATTAAGACAGGATTTTTTGGAGCATAACCGCTGCGCACACTCTCCCTGGACCGGACAATGGGCTACCGAAGAATTAGTCGGGACCTGAAGGAACGCGCAATATTCCTTCTTGACCGCTTTGAGATATGCCATGATATCTGGGTGTGTCGAAGTGATGGCAGAAGGACATCTGGGACCATAATCCGGGCTAGGCGAAACCGAAAGCTATTAAATGAAGAGAGGATCAATCAAATTGTTCATCTCTACTATGTGACACCATCATCACACCACACAAGGCCTGGGCTTATTTTGGTTATGTTATGCATCCGTTAGACTAGATAGCAAGCAGAGTGTCTCTATACATAGTAATAATGATATGTACAATGTGAAAAAGTGAAGGGAATAAGGGAATGCGTGTCTGCTTGGAAAAAAGGATCGAGGGCATACCTGGCCGATGAAGTCGTCTTTTTGACTCGCTTCGAGGTCTTATTGGTTATAGATGGTGTCCTTGACCGTTTAGATGCATTTGTGCGAGTCTGAATGGTTGGGACCATTGCAACGGGCATTGGGTAATCGAGAGGGCTTGCGAAGGGGACGGAGTCGTTCTGGGGGAATAGAAACAACGTCAGAACTAATAAACGCACTCTAAGACTCAGTGCGAACCTCTTTTGGGGCGTCCTCGACGTCTCTTTGGGGGAGCACTGACAGCCACCGTCGATCGAGGTGGATTGTCGGGTGCAATAGGTGTAGAAATGGTGAAGGAGGGGTGATACCCGTCGGAATCTGAGTCTCCGGCGTCCTGTGATTCGTCTGAAGCGCCCTCGATGAGTTGCAAGGCTTCGTCGTCAGATAGCGTCGCTGCGCATTGCATAGCTTGAGAAAGCAGACCGAAAAATTCTTTCGGTACGTAGGAAACGGAATAGCGGGTGCATGAAGCCCAACGCAATTTTGGTCAGCGTCCGCGCCTGTGATTGTAGTGGCGTGACTGTAACTGACCATGACGAGGCTGCGGTGATGCCATTACAACGGCCAAAAATAGTATGATGAACAAAGAAATGAATATATTTTTTTTTAAAAGAGCGACGGGGATGATGCTGAATTTTGGGTCAAAATCGAGGGTTGGTCAAGGTTTGTTTGTTTGGCTCAAGGTGGGTGCAACGCGTTGTAATTCAATTCGTTCCTGCTGGGCCTTGGCTTCCTCACCGTCTCTCCTAGTCGACACTGTTCCCTGCAGCCACCTCTCCTCTCTGATACTCGCCTTCGTCCGTCTCGTACTCGTGTCGGTAACTGCTCCTGTCGCTCTTTCAACTTTATAAGGCTCATTATCGACCTGCTTAGCTTAGGTCCACGTCCGCAAATTTCACACTCCCTCCACTCCCCGCTGTTCCACAACCTCTCACCGACACCAACATCGACGACAACCCATCTCCCATTCGCCCATGCATCAAATCACAGACCACGACTCCCACCCTCGATGATCTGGAGCCTTGGATGGACGACTACCTCGTCCAGGTTTTGCAACCTCGCACACCCTCGTCCTCCCGCCGTAGCCAACGCCCCACCCAACCCTTGACAAATTATAACCACCCCATCAGAAAGAAGCCCAGCCCAGCCCCGTCGACAACGCCATCGGGTACAGCACCGTCGTCGGCGACCTTGCCGGCGATGCCACCAACGCTGACTTCATGAGCGTCTTCCACAATCCCAATCTCAGTCTACGTGACGATTTCCCCACCCCCGATCAAATCCGCGCACTCACAGAAGATGCAAGGCCTCTACCGCAACTCTCGCCCCGGTATGTGATGTTTTCAGTTTTGCAAAATGTGACCTCTGACTTTCCGGTATCCCACCTCAGTGAGCTTGTCGCATGCTACGGCTAAGAACAAGGTTGCAACCGCGGACGAGGAAGAGTCCCCGACACAGTCCGCAAGGCCGGCAATATTCGCCCCCCCGACGATCCAACGCCCTCGTAGCGTCACGAGCACAGTCGCTGATTCTCAGATCCCAAAGAAAAACTACCACAGCGAGTTGCAGCCGAATCTCGTCACCCGCATCGCGCAGCTGTCCAACACCATGGTCCTCCATGGTCAGCACCGTCCACAAGACCCTTATCCGAATAAACACGGCATCTTGCCTCCCCCTGGATTTTCTCCCGCTCAGATTCAACAGTGGGCCACCAAAAACCCCACACTCGTACCGTGCTTGAGCACTTGCTCAGAGGGGCTCCAGACCCGAGTGCCCGTTCGGTTCCACAGTGTGTATCAACTCCCCCTGCCACCGCAACTTTCATTAACGGTTTGCTAGGTCTTTGTAGGTGGGCGCTCGTCACTCATCTCCAAGGACACCCTGAGAACCTTCTTCGCGCCATTTCGTCTAATTCACTACATATGTGGTTCATCTCATCTCTTGTAAATCCCTCTATTGCCCCTAATGCACACGTCTCCCTAGGTCCCTCCCAGCAAATCATGCGGTTGTCCAATTCACCCGAAAGGCCGACGCAGTGCGCGCTATTGAGGCGCTAAGGTCCGCCTGAGCTGGAACCGGCAGTGTGTATCCTTACTATTCCCGATACCTCTATTTTCCTGACCGTAAACAGACCGTTACATGTCCATTTCTAGATCGTTCCTCCCCCGTCATAACCCCGCCCCTCCAGCTGTGGCTGCAACCCCGCAGTCACCTCAAAACCCTAATAGCGGACCTTCCGGGAGCCGCTACCCACCGAGTATCGCCACTCCAGCCCCTGAAGGACCCCTGAACAACGATCATTGAACAACTTCAGGGTATCATTCTCAACAATGGTGGTGGTCTAAGCCCGAACAGAGGAGCGGCTCGTCAACTACGGCCCATCCTGCCAGCTGTGGGTCCTGCCCGCCACCACCCAACGCCTACGGGACACCTTATTCCAACGGCACTGGAGGTGGATACATGCACAACGGAGGAGGGGCGTACGGGCAAGGCGGGGTGTACTCCCCTTGGGTGAGTCCGGCCGGGACGAAGGATATGGCTACTATGGTGGTAGATACGGTGGACACCTGCGTAGGGCCACGAAGGCGGTATGGGGATGGGTCAATCCGCCTATGGAGCTGCTGGGTAGGGGCCAGGGCTGGGCCGTCTTCTGTCCTCGGCGACCAGCTACGGCGGCAGACTCAAACTCTTCTGTCCCCCCTGTCCCGTACGGAGGTAAATACGGCGTTGGAGGTAGCGGTTATGTTGACTTGCCCTCGATCGTCGTCCTAGTTGTGCTGCCAATGGAGGATTTGGAGTTTTACGACGGCATGGACCGCTTTGGTGTTGCTGTGCGTGAACTCAGAATCGGTGTGAGCAACGGGGGTGTCACACCCGGTGGTGCGCTCGGTGTTGGAGGATTCGATTTCGACGACGTGAGCCCACAGTTCCCCGCTGCGCCCGATACCCTTCGTGGAGACTCACTCTATGGCCTCTTCGGTGTTGGCCGTGGCAACGGTATGATGCAGGTGGAGGACCTGGTGGTCCCTGTTCGGCTGCGGGAGACCCCTCAGGCGTTGATGAGCTCCCTGGGTTGTTCTCCTTCCGCGTTGGAGGTGCGGGCGATGCGAACCGTGCTCCCGGCGCGACTGCGACTGCTACATCGACTGGTTGTGCTGGTGCGTATGTGTCGAGATATACCTACGCAATTAGGGGATGAAATTAAGCTTGTGGAATACCGGTTCACGCAGGCCTCTTTCGACTCGACATACAACCCCCCGGCCCATATACACATACACACATAAATTTGAATTTTAATCCGACTCCTTATCGTATATATCACCCGCAACGAACCCCAGCACACAACGGCCGCCTGTGGAAGTCTTGCGGCTCTATGGCGACCTCGACATTCGACATTACCCTTCTGGCGCTCGAGTCAACAACGCAACCCTACGACCCACAGCACCGTCTACCCTCCTCTCCCTCTCCCCATGGCACAACACCGTGGACATACTGAAACATGAGCAACCAACGCGCGCGCTCCTCACCGTTTGAGCCTCTTTCCTTCCTCTGTCCTTACCACTCCAAGACTCTCGTCTCTCTGGTCCTAAACAAAGTCTGTCACATAACGCTCTTCTCTTTTGCTCTCCGTGTTTTCTCGATGAAATGATGTAACCGACTTAGTGTCTTTCCGTTCGCTCCGTTTCATTCTCCCACGCTTTCTTCAGACTCCGCCGCCCGCTGCTTTTGTCCCTCCATCTTCCAAAAGAATATCGCGTAATTTTCCCTCAGCCCTTCCAGAAGAGACGCGCATTCTTCGTGTTCTGTGGCACGTCAGCTCCAATTTCTCAATCTCAATCACTTTTGATATCGGTTGTGAACGTCTCTTGATTAAGTGTCTGCTCAAAGAATATCTACGATTTCGATCTTCACATCTGCTTTCAAATACTGGTGCAATTCTGCTTTTTTATGACTCGTCTTTGTCTCCCCAATTGCATCTAATGGGTTTCCGAAGTCCTGACTCCCCCCTTGCCTGACTCCCCCCTTGCCTGACTCCCCCCTTGCCTGACTCCCCCCTTGCCTGACTCCCCCTTGGATTATTCTAGCTCCGTCTCTTCCGTGCCTGCCGCGTATATCTCGCTGGTTGGTTGTCTATGCAAATAAGTACTATTCTGCTATACTGTCACGAATGACGTCGGATGCATTGGCCATTTAGGAGCTTAAGAAGACGGGATCGAGCTTCAATAACCACAGATCATTTCATACACGAAAGTATACAAAAGATTACGAGGAAAGATTGGTTAGCGCTGTGCACTGTTGAAAATTTGGGGCCAAGCGGGTCCAAAGACAAAGTCTTCAAAATCAAGAGAAACTGATCGAACACCAGATGTAAGAGGAATTGTAATGAGAGCGGGTGAATGCAGGCCTCTACGACAATCTGGGGGTACCCAATAGAGTAAGCCACCGTCTGAGTCTCTGACCCAACCCTCCGTATCAGTCCGTGAATAAAAATGAGCATGGAGTGGATTACAAGAGGAGGATGGCTGATGCGAAAATGGCCCCGGCACACAGATAGTATTGCTATTAGATCCAGAAACAATGTGTTGCTCATTGGGAGAGGAAGTAACGGACAGCACAGTTGCAATGTCTCCCTCCAGAGACCTACCAACCCTGGTATAAGTGTTGGCATCCCAGACTCAAATTGTCTTGTCATTAGATCCAGAAACGATGTGCCGTCCATTGGGAGAGTAGGTGATGGATGACACAAACTTGCAATGCCCCTCCAAAGGGTTTCCAACTGCAGCACCAGTCTTGGCATCCCAGATTCGAATCATCTTGTCATGAGATCCAGAGATTATATGCCACCCATCGGGAGAGTAGGCAACGGACAACACAGGCTCGCTATGCCCCTCCAGAGGTTTGCCAACTGCAGTGCCAGTCTCAGTATCCCAGATTTGAATTGTGGTGTCATAAGATCCAGAGATGATATGCCACCCATCGGGAGAGTAGGCGACAGATGACACAAGTGAGCTATGCCCCCTCAGAGGGTTGCCAACTGCAGTACCAGTCTCGGCATCCCAGATTCGAATCATCTTGTCATGAGATCCAGAGATGATATGCTGCCCATCGGGAGAGTAGGCGACGGACGACACATGGCATCTATGCCCCTCCAGGGTGTCATGCCCCATGCGTTACACGATTTACAGTGAGCAAAAAAACTGATTCACAGAAGGTCAAATTTTGCTTGTGAGTCAAATTATAGCCCAGAGAACAAAGGTAAACCTGTGGGAATTCGTGATAACAAAGCTAGGTATCATGTCCTTTGTTGTACCAAACACTAAATATTTGGCTCCTTTTGTTGATTTGATATTGACTTTAGAAGGGGCCCCACTCGATGAATCAGTTTTTTTGCCTGCACTAA
>Ga0307515_10021941_pt1 | contig 11288 bp, 8 predicted proteins | sample 17_EM_MG_FD_194513 | JGI IMG/M metagenome (GOLD analysis project Ga0307515, IMG submission 194513) | Populus trichocarpa ectomycorrhiza microbial communities from riparian zone in the Pacific Northwest, United States - 17_EM | ecosystem: Host-associated > Plants > Roots > Unclassified | place... | reverse complement strand
GCGGAGTGGAGCATAGCCTTGAATAACTCAAAGGTATAGTATCGAATCGGAGGCGCTATTTTTAGCCAGTGAACACCTTGCGCGTCAGAAGTAAGCACCTTTACGCGCACAACGGGTGGAGGTAGTTATTCCAGGGGTAAATAAATCAGGAATAGCCTGTGAATAAACGATGTCCACTGTTACATAATCCATACTTATTCCGTACTTATTCCCATTATGAACTACCTCCACCCGTTGTGACGCTTTAGCTGGTTTCTCCATCTGACCCAAGCCGCACTAACGCAAAATTAACGATACAAGTATAAATTATACCACTGGCCCAATTATCGTAAAGATGGTTGGAAGCTTACTTCTTGTGTTTCTTCCTCTCAATGGCCAATAATGGGTGTAATATTATGGTGAGTGCTACGAATTTCGCATGTGGGCCTTGTCATATACCCTTGAATCTGACACAAGAGCTCTGAAGTCATATCGACGGCCAAGACATGCGTCCGAGCTATCCAGTTGGGCCGTCTTAATTCTGATACTCAAGTCAATCGTGCCTCTACTATGGACTATTCATCGTCTACCCCACATGAAGGTACCTCATACTCAAGACTGGCATAATATATAATGATCGGGTGCCGCTGTCGCCCTGGATACCCCTGTCAATATCAACCCAAGTTTAAGGACCACTACCACTGGCCCTATTCGGCCAGATCAGAAACTTCCACGATTTAATGAAGGGAAGCAGCTCCACAGAGAAACGATCAGGGCCTAATGTGAGTCCTAGCACCTTACAGACATCCAGCGACGCATGTGGAATGTCAGCTACCTTATTCGATCTTGGCATAGCGAGTAAACACATCTTCTAGGACTCGGGACGTCCACAGCTGCTCACTGGTTTGCCACAGTCGTCGATCTTGTCCTCATGGTACAGTTGAAGGAGTTAAGCCAGTAATCTCACGGGACTCCCGCACGCGTAATCGTAGTATCAAGGCTAAATTGCATCATTTCTCCATATGGTGGAGGACATCACATATCGTCAAATGACAGGGCGGAAATTTGTGGACCGTAAGGCATTGTTGTCCTCTCACAAGAACCTTATATAATCTTAAATACACTACATTTTTTCATTTGACGAAGCGGGTTGCTCACCGCTTGAGATTTTGGTTACCGTGAGGCGACTTAATTGAGCGACTGTTGGAAGTGGCAAACCGCATTCCAGCGTTCCAGGCTCCACCATACAGGCAAAACACAATTTTATGTTAGAAGAGAAGCTTAAGTGCACGCTCTAGGCACTCCGCTGGCCCTCTTGTTACTCTCAAATTTTGGTTAATCGATCTTGGCCAGTTTCGCCACTACCATAGGGTGTTATCCGGAACCTCCAAAGCGAATTTATTATTATTATACATATGTATATTTTAATTACTTGTAATGTTATCCATTTAGCCGCACTTCTATTTCTTTATTCCGGCTTGATATATGATGTGAAGTGATGTCCCCCACTATAAGTCTGGACACTTCTTTGGATAACAAATTGACCAATCAAACCACCTAACAATACTAGTGCCTGGCCAGCAAATAGAGACCTGCTGACGTACCCCCAAACGTAGCCTCAAACCGTTGGCCATTTCCAATATTTTGATACATAATAAACTATTATTTATTATAATTAAATTATTACCCCTTATTATCCCTTATAAAACTAATTATATGACCAAAGTACCCCAAGCCCCAATCCCAACGCCCGTCACGCCGTCACACCTCGATTGGTTGGTAACCGGATCTGTCAACCGAACCTATCGATCTGTCAAACCCCAACCGTTTCACATTGAGTCATTAGCTTCAAGACTTCAAACCGAAGTCTCATTTTCTGTCAGTCTCCAAGGGTCAACATCCTGACCAGGGTCTGAAAGTGGATACGTGCATCCATGGATGGCTGAGAACGGATGACGGACGGATATGGACATCGGCGAAGGCTGAGAATTATCCACGGTTAATTATCCATTGTTCTCGCCGAGCGGAATATATTCAGATAGCAATGTTATGACTACCGTTTCTCTTGCACAACGTTGTTCCCAAAGCATGATCGGCGCTGTCCACTGACAACTATCAATGTAACATTGAACCGTACCGTGTCTTCGTTTCTGAAACCGGCATTAGAAGAAATGTTCAGAGAACATCTCTGGACTCTTATCAAAAGATGCACGTCAGTCTGGGCCCCGAACCTGGTCCCCTGTTCCTGTGACTCCTGACGAGATCGAGACAACATGGACATGCTCGTCGGAGCGCATGAATTCTTTCCTCGCTCCAGAGAAGTCTCCTTCCAAACCTCCTGCCATAGTCAAGCTTCGTGCAGCAAGGAAGTCAAAATTCATCGGACCAGTAAGTCTGGAATGAAAGCGACAAGAATACCTTAGGTCAGTAAAACATTTTGGTCGTTTTGAGCCTGTACTCACCCACCTCTAGCTGCATCTCTTGCCAATTAGCGGTCTGCTTACTACGATCACTATAGCAGCACTTGACGAGTGATATTTTCTTGATAGATATATCTTCTTTACATGTTTACAGTATGTGCCCATATCCATCCGTATCCATCCGTATCCGTTCATCCAAACTTAGCTGTTCTTGGATGAACGGATGGATGTGGATGGGCCTAGTGAAACCGCGGATAGCACAGAGTGGATAGCACAGAGTGGATACGCTGATCAATCGGATGAATCCGAAGCTAGACCCTAATCCTGATCTCAATATATTTGGGCAAAACAATATATGGTGTGCTGCACTGTTCTTGTCTCATTCACAAAGACCATTTGAATTTCCATTTGTAAGCATCGACATCAATATTCTCAACATTTCAAACTCTGGTCCACTTTGCTATTCCTATACAATTTCCTGGTTATCGTTTATCAGAACTGGGCATCAGGAAAAACGAATCCCCGCGCCAAACAACTCAATCCAGGCACCAGCGCCAGCGAAATCCACCCTGAAGCTTATGCCAATCCCCCCTATAAGATCTGGTTGATTCGTGAGCGTCACCTCAATAGGATTTGTGTAGGAACCGCCTTGGTCATAGATCGCAGGGTATTGATTGGCGTTCCAAACCTGGAAATTTATGATACTGGTTTGCGGCCCGAGTCTGAAGCGGACCAGAGCTGTCCGGGCCTTCAAGGGCGCACCGTCGACCACTACAGGTGTTGGGATCGCGAAGTGGACCCATCCTTTGGAGGGGCCATTGCCAGGGGTCACCGTCGTGTGCTTTCCTTCGCGAAGAGCCCCCCAGCCATTCTCTTGAACCTGGACGGACGTGCCGTGAGTCCACATATCGTGTTTGCGCGACATGTTCTGTTGTCGTGTTCAAATCGAGGAGCGGAGACGACAGGGTATGAGCTCCCGAGCCCTTCGAAGAGAAGGAAGGTTTTGCTTACGGGTTATACAATCCTGAAGTGATCAAGGAGAGGGCTTGGGGAATGTCGGGTCAGAGAACACCCCCCTTAAATACCCAGAATGAAATCCTTACTACTGTTTCAAAAACCAAAGGGTGACACGGGATAGGAATCAGAGCACATGATGCTTACTCTTTTGCAATTGCTGCCACCAAACCAAAAGACAATCAGCTTCGTATGCCTGAATGTTTCTAAATTTGATTCATGGTTCCTGGTTGTGAGAGTTCTTTTGGAATATTGCTGTTCTCGTCATAATTGGTACAGTTTGGGTTTAGCTACGGTTCCTTAATATCGGTCATAGATTAGATAACAGTTCTAATTATAACCAGTGCTGGCCGTTAGGCTCTCTGAACGAAAGGTGATTTCAAATTAATAACAGCCTCGTACATTGTTGATCGAATAAGAAGTAAGCCCCGCATTGATTAAGTGACGTGTGAGGGTCTGACATTAGCGGGAGAACAACCGATTGATGTGCCAGTGTGGTGCGTGAGCGACATAGGATGAGCGGTCTCGCTTCTCTAGGGCAACTGAATGAATAGCCGTCCGCTGATAGTCAACAACTGAGTCACCCGTTGAGGTATTAAGTAGCAAGGGACAGTGCGGCAAGTGGCCGTCCGTTGATAGATAAGGTCACTAAGCGACAGTACACACGCCGTCCCTTGAGATACCTAGTCACAGGGTGACGAGGAGCGTCGTAGGTTACTAAAACGAGGTTTACAGCCCGTACAGTGAATCCGGGTGTAAAATAGGGGTCCAAAATAAATTATATTTCATATGTAGTGGAGTATATACCCCTTCATATACAGGGCCAAAGACGTCTAGGAGAGGGGTAAAACTGATAAAAACTAGAATACAGTAGATAGTCGATTGATCCAGCGACTGAGGGGAGTGCGTTGGGGTCAGATTGGGCGAGCGAGGCTTTCAGCCCACCTACCGGCTGATCATCGCCATTGACTCCGTGTCCCCTACTCACCAACTTTATCGCATACGCTATGCATCGCACCCGCTTCCAACTCTCCCACTTCAAAGATATTTCAACTCTCGTCGACCACAGCCACGATGTATGCAGTTGAAAGCGCGTATTTTGGTAAGTTATTTTACTTTATGTGTTCGATTTTGACGTATAGATAACTTACAGATAATCTACTTATTAGTTGACTAATGCAACGACGGTCTGCACCCGGCTGGCCGCCTTCGGGAGGCTTCTGCATCCATGCCCAGGTTGCGGGACCTAGCGGCGGCTCGTCGCGGGGGCGCAAAGTGCAGCGATTCTCTCGAGGAGGTCAAGGTAAGAACTTCAGAATTGATTTCACCTGCGGAACAGGAACCATAAGTTATCCCATCTTGGCCGAGACCTTGGGCAGGGACCGTCTTCTCAGGAGTACTGCGATGTAGGAGGCGGGAGCTGACGTTAATGCATACAAATGGGTGTGGCTCTTGCAGTTCCAGATCGGGAGTTTACCACGTATAAGTTTTCTACGACCAAAATGTTTTGCATACCATTCCGCCCGCACTCTCGACCCAACCTATCTGCCTTGCAAGAAATAAATCTCCGAGACCATGACCTCGCCGTACTGAATTGCGCCTCTCCCTGAAGACGATGATGGAGACTCCCCCAAACGACTACAAGAGATGCAAAAGCTAGGGTTTAGTGTATTTGTACTTGGAGGTGAGCTGAGGCCGCCCAAGCGTTGGGTAGTCTATGTGGGGAAGAAAGGCAAAAAGATGAGATGTTTTCATTCTAGGTATCCTGGGTTTGGTAGGGTGATTGGTTCCCAAATAATATTTGGTAAATCGAAAGGAAAGTGCGAGAGACGGAGGCGGAGGTGGATAAGCGGTGGGTTGGCAAAGCCAAGGCGAGAAATCGTTGTTAGTTGTTAGTTATTGCTTGTTGGGTGTCGCGTCGCCCTTATTAGGTCTGCTTGGTCATTCCCTTTCCCACTTTTCGCATTCCCCATCGCCATCCGCTCGCCATACGCAACCCCAGCGTGTAGCATGTGAGGTGCAACCCAATAGTGTGCAGCTTAAGGCAGGAAGACCCTGATGGTTCTTTCTCCTCTGAGCTGCGCGCGTCCTAGTTCGTCAACCATTGTTGGCGATTCGACTACCTTGTAACCCTTGAGATAAAGTGACCAAGGGCTTTGTAAACTTGTTGCAAGAATCGCCTTGCCGTTCAATCAGCAAAACATGGTGAAGTTGGGATGCCAGAGATGTTGCAGGAACAACGCTAACTTTCAAGCTCCTGGAGCCCTGGCGTAGGAGAATTAAGACGCAAGGAAAGACACCCACACAGTGGTGCGGGTACGTACGGATGGTCTTTCCTATCAAGAATGAGACATTTCTATCGCTCCCGTTACCAAATCGGCCACTGATACCTCTGCAACCGAGTGGAAATGCCATGTTCCACTCTCGATACCGTATGACGGAATATGCTACAGCCAATATCCCATACCCATCCGATATCTAGCAGACAAGCACCGCTACATTGTGTGCTGTGTGCGGCATGATCTATGTAGGATTTGGGGTGGTTTTTTTTGTAGATAGATTTAGAAGTCAATATCTATCACTCTCCAGAGCGCTTGATTTTTGAGCGGTATTGCCGTCAATACCAATAACCTTCGGACGGTGCCGGTTTGATGATGTTGATTTTGGTTGGCGTGTAGATAAGATATGATATCAGATATCAGACCACCCGGAGTACCCCGGACGAAAGTGGTGTGCCTGAATTTATATTGAATTTATCGGCGTATGATGTCGGATCACCGGTCGATCAGGGCGCCCTCCGACTCGTTCGGCAATGTTGCAGTGCTGTTGCGATGGATGGCCGAGATGGCTGAGATGAACAGCCGGGCTGGTGATCCAACATACAGCAGATCTTCCGCGAAACCCAAATCGTTCAGCCAGGCAGCCAGACAGCCAGGCATTCTCAAGACAAATCCATGACACTTGACGCAGAGAGAAGCAGGAATGCATCGATCAATGCCCTCCAAACGGATGCCTGCCGACCTATCCGGTTGTGATGCTCACGGTGGTTGGGTCTACGAACTACAGCCTCAGGGATCAGCGCAGTTAGGAGGTAGATGTACACAATTCGGACGAAATCCAGCAAATGCTCGCCTGTTGCGTGGTGTAGTTTGCAGTCTGTAGTAATTTAGGAGCGCTCAGCTGTCGCCGCTTGCCTCCCGCCACTACCTCGAGTTCCTGGGCAAGGCGGAACAGTGGTCTCTACAACTTCTTGCAGACTTTTACGCCATTCTTATACAGTTTCCTCTCTTGTCTCCGCTGCATAAGGGTCTTTTACGCCAACTTCCACGCTTCCACTACCGAACCGCGCCTCAAACATAGCAAATCGAAATGACAAGAAAGTATCCTGTAACCTTGTTACCCGCTATCGTGGCGTCTTTCTTTGTCCTCGTCCTCATGGTTGTCGTGCGTTCTCAAGGTCCTGCGTCCATCCGATAAAAATTGAATGTTGCGATGCCTAGGTCACTCTCTCGACTCCAGTCTGGAATACTGTGTGCCATGAAATACGTCACATCCCGCTACTCCTGACGTTTCGTGTCCTACAGGTATATTTCCTTAAACTCAACCTGAAATCAGATTTTGTCACTTTTGGCGTGCTGGGAAGCACTGGAAGGAGTCAGCAACTTGGGTGGATACCGTCACAATGGGGTGGAAACGGAACGGCGTGCGTGGTTACTTTTCCACCGCGTACAAGCTGTGCCTAACATAAATTTCCAGGGATCCTCGTGTAGACGACGAACGTCTTGCAAACATCACATATGCGCTTATCCTTCACCCAGTTGGTCAGTCCATGCGCCCACTCCCACCTCGGCTATGCTCAAACAATCATTAGCCGCAATTCTTTCGATCATCACTGTCGCACTCAGTTTCATTGCACTGGGTACGCGCAAGGCTGCAGTAATGGCGACTCTAACGTCGGTCCTCAATTTTCTCTGCGTCTTTATCGCTTTCATTGTCGACATCGTTCTCTTCAGCATCCTCAAGGCACGTTTCTTGGACCCTCCAGAACAAGAACGTTCAACTTCGTATGGTCCAGCACTATGGATCACTCTCGTCGCTGTAGTGGTAGCGGGTGTTGCGGTCTACTCGACGGCTATCACGACGTTCGGTCGATCGAGGTATCCACGAAAATGGCAAAAGGAAGAATCTTACTAGGAACCCTAGTCCCTTCCTTCATGACGAGTCATCTGTTGGAAGCGTACTTTGTTTCATCCTCCCTTCCGTGTTCATCTCGCTCCTGACATTCGGCCCACTACTCACGACCCTAGATGCCTGGGACCACCGCTATCTCCTTCCTGTATTCGTATGGTGTCTTGCCTTTCATAAAATAGTCGGCCTGAATATACGCGTTGTGTGCGACTTCTCAGTCATCTGTTTCTACTAGGTCCATTTCTCAATACGTGTTTCAATACTTCTACCTCTACGTGCCAATGCTACTTTAGGCAAATTCGTGATGATGGTTCGTGAGCATAAACCTATGTCCTGCGATACTAGTTCGAACAACTCGGAACATTGTCACTATAATGACAAAATGAATTCATCATCCTCCAAAGCAGTCGATGCCGAAGATTCTTCTGCAACAGCAGGAACCCGAAGTGTATGTCTCGAATTCTCGAACTCCATATGTGGACCTAGTTCAACTAGGTATATCAAGGTTACTAAATTTATCACACCCCCTAGTTACATCGATCCCCGCACTTAATTGTGGATAGGTAACAGTCTGTCATCATTCCGAAATTGGATGATGATTAATTCTAGGTATACTACTGGCGCCATGACCCACCCACCCTGTTTGAGATGAAAATTCATGGACGGCCGATATCGAAGGTATCCGACTCTGGAGCTGTGACATCCCCTTCAGCATCACATTTGGTACCTAAGAAAATCCTGAAAATTCTTTTATGATACAAGAACTCAAGGTCTACAGTTAGACACAAGGATGTTATGCAGAAGATAGGAATCTACTCCAGTACAGGCATTCGAGGTTGGTGGAGGTGCAGTGAGAAACACAGAGACGGGGTCGCTGAAAGGGGGGCCTCTATCAATACACTATCAAGCTACTAATACATGGTGGGCGGATGGTTGTACTCAACGAGGAAGGGGTACAATGCAAGTCCTCAAAGTGGAGGTCGAACGTTTGAATGGAAATGAAGAGGCATCGAGCACCCAGTCCTGGTGCTCCACTACTATCCTAATACCAAGAAGAGTACTTGTAGCTTGCTAAAAAAGCGGCTGCTGGATGCGGTTTATCCCGATTTTTGTTTCCGGTCCGCGATGTCTTGTTCCTTAGTGAGTCAAAGGAAGATGAGATCAGCAGATTGTATAATTGGGTGAAGTTTGAACTCGATGATGATATTTGGACAATCCCGAACCAAACAAATGTTGTGCGGTGATCGCTAGATTGCTTGTACGTCGGGTGCTTATCTCCCTTGAGGACGGTCGACACGAGCTTCATTGTTCAAGCCATTACCCCCACCAGCTTGGAGGTTCTCCTTAGCAGTTTATCCTATTCGTGGCCTTTGTGCCAGAGAGCAAGTACCAAGCAGCGGGAGTCGTCGCCGGCCAGGGTGTGGTCAGTATTGTATGACTTGTACGTCTCCTTGTAGTTTAACACCGACGGTTGGTGATTACCTGCTACATCTATCTGTAATCCCATGCATCTTTCTCGCGATCCTTCCTATTCTTTCCGTGTCCTTTGTCAGACCCGTAGCCATCTCCTCCCCACCCAAACCATAACAACTCAACATCCACAAAGCGCCTTCTCTATTACTCACAGAGCTCGATCTGACATATACATCCGGAATAATGTTGATTACGAAGGCGTTTTACGACATCCCGTCCAAACTTTCCCCGAATGGTTCTCCAAACCGGATTTTCGTCATCGCACCAACGGTTCCTGGGTATCCAAAGGCCAAGTTCCCCGGTGTGGTCGTATTCAGGTTCGTTCGTGCGTCATCTCTAGCTCCCAGAAGCACTCCGATCGCCGGTCTGAGGAGATTAAGATTGACTTGCTGGCTTCCGTAGTGAGATATACCAGGTCACAGGACCCGTGGAGCGCTTTGCGGGACAGATCGCGAGCCAGGGATACGTCGTCGGTGAGTCTCGGGCTTGACTTATCTCGGTGAGTAGACGTGCGGCCAAATCTGACGGGTAGTATCGGTTCAGCCTGCCCATCGAGCTTTCATGAGTTTGAGGGGCCCGATCCGATCCCCTATGACGTCGAAGGTGCGTGGGTCTCCATTGCTCTTTGATATTGTTGAGGGGATGAACTAATTTGTGGGACGTCGTAGGCACTGATAGAGGGAATAAATACAAAGTGAGTACGTCCCCAGACGCATTACTTCTGGCCATGCCTATGAAATGGAGCCAGTGGAATAAGCCGTAAACCTCGGATGAAGTATACCAGCTGCAGGTACTTGGTACATAATTATGTATCACAGTATCTGCTCTCCTGCGCCCTACAATAGATCGAACCTCGCAGTTGAGGTGGATCCACCAATTGATTGTTCGGTTTCGTCCTCTTTTCTCCACCTCCAGAGGGGCCCTTGGTCTACCATGCGACTGATTTATTTGGATTTGCTGGAGCCATGATATGAAGTCGAGTTCGACATTTTCTTCTTCGCTCGAAGGGCAGACTCATCCGAAGTGCACCTCCCGTTCGCACTCCACAGGTTTTGACAGGGGGTACGTAATACATGTTTCATAAGGATGATTTGTCCTAAGTCTAGGCATCTCTTCACCTCTCAGTGATCAAAGACTCAGAGTCCTCATCCTTTCCTGGCATGTCTTGGACATAGCACTATGCTTAGGTATGATTAAAATGGCTTTCACATTGATGGGGGTATCATACGTCGTGGCTGCTCTTCTCTCATTTGGCTCACCCACCTCGAATCCGTCGGACCGCAGGGGATGCAGGCAATGAAATCACAATGTGGCATAAATATTGTTAGGGCGGGTTTGTGCGACCCTTCGGTCACTTGGCGACCAGTTTATTGACAGGGGGGAGTAGTGGTGGACGGATTTTTATACCGTTCCAGTCTTGAGGGACACACCCAGCTCTGGTTGTGGTATTCTCTCAAGAATTGATTGAATTTTGACGATCGTCGTCATGCTGGTCCTCCCAAAACTTTAGGCATCCCTTGTGACGGTTCCCGCCTACATTAGGGGTGCTCTCAAGGATCAGATGTTATTGCCATAATAAGAATAAAACCATATGCACACAGCCAATGGCGTGCGTGTCCGTACCCCTAATACTGGTCAACAGTGCTTCAAGAGGGGTTTGTTCTATGACACAGATACAAAACCCGAACCCGTGTGTTCACACTGTTTACTCACTCTTCATGAATACTGCAATACTGCTCTCCTACGTAAATCCCCTCTATATCGCATGGTGCTGACTCTATGCTTCGACGCAGATCGAAAAAACGGTAGCAGGATATGACGAGGTGCGTCCTCAACACAGGATAAAGAACATATAGGTCCGAGCTGGATGGCAGGACGCGACTGTTGCGGTTGATCTGTTGATGGGGTTGGAGAATTGTAATGGGCGTATTGCTGGTGAGAATCCATAGGCTGTGGTGGGTTCGAGTGAAATATTAATGAACTTCCGTGAGGAAGCGACGGGGATGTGCTTGGGAGGCCATTTAGTAGGCACATCCTCCCATTCTCCCTTCGATAGAAACTAATGTATTTTCCCTCAGGCATTCAGGGTACGTCCATCCATGGTCGCTTACCGATCAAACGATCTGTCACCTCACTGGACATGCGCGTGTGGCGATAACAAAAAATGACAGGCGGCGTTCGACCCGCGCGTCAAAGCGGCGGCGTGTTTCTTCG
>Ga0307515_10021940_pt1 | contig 11289 bp, 9 predicted proteins | sample 17_EM_MG_FD_194513 | JGI IMG/M metagenome (GOLD analysis project Ga0307515, IMG submission 194513) | Populus trichocarpa ectomycorrhiza microbial communities from riparian zone in the Pacific Northwest, United States - 17_EM | ecosystem: Host-associated > Plants > Roots > Unclassified | place... | reverse complement strand
TTTGAGCTCTTATCCTCCCACTCTTTTTTTGCTTTTTCATAATTTTCTTCTTCCTCCTCCGACTTGAGCCCATCGATATCCCATCCCGTAATTTTTCTTGATACTTTGACTCCTTCCCCTTCGTCCCATCTTAACTGGGCACACACAATCGCATGATCCGAAGTAGTCGTCAATTCTGTTGAAGTCTCTAATCTATCAGCCATCGAGGCTCTAGTAATAAAGAAGTCAATAAGCGATCCCGAAGTTTCGCCATTTCTCGTATTCGAATGGGTCTCTTCCCCGTCCGTAACATCGATCAAATCGTACTCATCCATAAGATTTTCCAAAAAGTTCGCATCTCGTTTTGGTGGGCACTGCGGGTCCCATATCGACAGCGCTTGCGGGGATTGTGTCGCCTACCGCACCGATAATTGACGAACTTATCGGATCGAAACCGACAAACTCAACGCCTGCCGCATCAGAGTCTGCTTCGGTAGCGACATCGGGTTCTGCAAGTTGGCAAGATCGTCTGGTTGGTTTCGTGGGATTTGTGTGGATAGTATTTGTATCAGCAATCATGTTGATGTGAGCTTCTGCTGTGGTGCATTGAAATATTTTTGTTGTGTATAAGGAGCGGGGCAGTGCCTGATATTCTCACACGTACAAGAGCAGATTGATAGAGTCGGACACGTTCCACCTCGTAACATAAGTATCTAATCTAATCTCTAAAACTGCTTTTAGAAGAATGGCAAACTCTAAACTTGTTTTATCACTTTTGGCAACGAGACTCGATGCCACCCACCCAAATGTATGAGATCTGTTGCTTGGTTTATGTTCTGTACTTGCGAGTGGTTGTGGTACAGTCTCGCGAAAGAGCTCTTAAAGTGGATGGCTGACACTCTGCTCGCATTACTCCGATATCATTATGCCTCCCGTAAATCGGCCGTTTGACGTGGATTGGTGTGACTAGCCGAGATTGATAAGGAAAATGGTGTAGAGTAGCATCGGTGGAGGCATGAATTATCCTGTCAATATATTATTACACATGCCCAAATGTATGCAAGGGCCTAGCGCTAAGCAAGATTTTGAGTGAAAGGTAACACCCGTTTATAACTACCGATGACTGCCACTATGTAGCTAAGGCCATTCTTCATCTTCGTTTCTCGTATACAGTACAAATACCGAGTCTAAGGTCAGGTAGCAATTAGCAATCTACATCTTCTAGAAAGAATTGGTGCAATGCACAAAGTCTCCTGACGATCTCTTATGCCCCCTACATTTGGTGAAACAGTTTGTTGTCGCCTGCTATTTTAGCGCCAGATCATCAACCCAAATCATAAATGTGAAACCCCAAATCTCGGTAAGATACCAGACCCATAGCTAAAACCAACGACATACGAGACAACCCATCCTATACTTGTTCACATCTCCGAAGCAAGCCCTCTCGGGGGAATTCTGAAGCCGATTAGCGAAATGTGGCTCGGTGAAACCCGATAAATTCCGTCAACCGAATCAAGAAACATCACAGGTGCTACGTTTATTTGAACAATAACAGACATACTGCTCTGACGACAAGGAGTTGGAGAAGTAAACAGAAGGTTTATTCTCACGGCCCCATCTGAGGTTTCCGGCTCCGTGATGAGTCATAGTCCGACTCGTTCCAAGCGGGAGCGCTCGGTACTCTGTGGCCAAAACCGTCGCTCATAAACACTCACTCATGGCTGCTCTGATGATTTTACTGGGATTCATGACTCCGTGGCGCAAGGGTAGCGCATCTGATTCCAGACCAGAAGGTTGCGTGTTCAAAGCACGTCGGGGTCAGAATACGAAATCGTTAAATAGTTTTTATTTAGGACATTTGTTTTGGCCGAGTGGGTTCTGGAGGGCACGAATTCTGGGGGGAAATCTTTTGAAATATGACGAGTGGAGCAACAAATGACTATCCGCTCTCCATCCCCACGAACCACTCTCCTGGTGGAACCAGTTGCCGAATTAGCAGGGTATTGTTGATCTAACGTAACAGTCGCGACTTCGTAGGTAGTAGCATATCTCGACCCGAGCCCCGAGAATAAGAATCTAGAAGGACTACTTATACCATTCATAACCACTGTATAGCCTCTGGTACCGGCATCTGTTATGATGACGGTAATATACGTTGTGCGCAACGGTATACCGATATTTATAGCGGTAAGCAAATTAAATTGAAAGTGTTCACTATTGAGACGTTAGAGTAGTTGCAAGATTGAACACGCTGGGAGATAACCGACCGTTACGGTCTGATGGAGAAACCTAGTTTGTTCGTTCAAACATATAGCATTCTACAGCATGAAAGGTTGGGTGAAATGGTAATGGGAGAGATGTCCGTTTCATCGTGTCACGAAGAGGAAGATGCGGGGTAAGGGGTTATAAAGACTAAATCGGCGTCATGGGTGACTCAGATTGCGTATTAGAATCTTCAAATCATCATTAGTTCATACATAAAGACGAAAGAATAGAGAAAGGAAAGAACCGCCGACTTCATACTCTGATAGACTTTTCCGGGAACATACTGAAGCGGTAGAGATGGATTCTCTGGGAACATGCTAGAAACGGTAGAAATAGACTCGCCGGGAGCTAGTTAGAGCTTGAGATGGTTGGGTAAGTCACGATTGTGAAGGCTCATTTAAAGTTCTGTTGAATTATTCCAACCAACTCCCGGTAAACCCAGAGTCGCCGTCGATAGAAATATCGACAGATGCATAGATGCATACCTAGGCAGTTAGATGTATAGAAAGGATAATTGAAATCGCGCAGACTAGATATACTCGTAGATATTCCTGCGTACTCAAACCTTCCTGAGCAGAAACCTACAGTTTCCCGAGCCGGTGAACCTAAAGTTAATTAGTAGCCTTGTTCGCTAGAAAGCTGGAAAGTCGCCTAGCGATCGACCACCGGATAGCTAGATATATCCTGGCGCTTTTAAAGTGGCTCTGAAGATATCAATAGATTTCAGGCTTTCGTGCCGGTGAAAGCCTGAAATCACGTCCAGAATTTTGGCGAGGCGTCGCACGAGCTGTCTTTATAGTCCAACCCTAAACTTGTACTTGTGCAACGTCGGTACAAGTACCATCTCCGCCAACCAACTAAAGAAAGATGTTTTCCTACATGACGTTACGTACCTTGACGTTCAAAGACATTGCTGCAGGTGGGGGAGTTATAGGACTGGAGGACGGTACAGCGAGGGTGATTCTGGCTGCTGAGAGGACGGGGTAAGAAGTGCTCCTGGTGTCTATTGGATTAATTCGTCGAGGGAAGTATCCTTACTCCGTCGTCGTAGGGTGACAATGGTGTAAACCTTGCTTGCCTTCTGTAGGCACACAAAGCTTCCGTAGAATTGTAACGATAAGGACCAGAGACAGATGGACAGTTAGTATCCTCGATTCAATCGTATCTCGTGTTGTTCGACTTCCTGTGTTGAGGAGGCTGTTGTTTGTAAATTCCTTGGCATTCTCCGAATTCAAGGAAGCTTAGGCGTGGATGTACGCCGAAGCAAGGGCGAAATACTCGGACGTTATTTCCAGATCCACCTTATCGGCCGGTGTGAAACTCAGGAGGTTGTTTGTTTTAAGGTTAAAGTTAAAGAAGAGATTTTCTTCTTGGGGAAAAAAACGACGGTGAGTGAATTGTGGGCCTGCTGTGGTCACCTCTAAACAAGAACCTCACCACTAAACAAGAACCGGATCGCGATCGCTGTAATATATTCGTAATCAAGGGATCGTCAATAAGTGCAATCGCGGCGAAACGTGTTCCTACCAACGCCCAGAAATGGGACCGGCAGTCTTGAAGAACAATGTGAACCTATGCTAAAGTCAACTTCCATCGATAGAATTGGAGAAGAAAATCGTGACTGACACAGACCCCGAAACTGCTTCAGTAGCTGCATTTTCAACTAGACTTTGAGCTCTCGAAGTGCTGCTACGACTAACTTCTGTCTTTTCTGTCTTACCCGATTCCCAGAGCACCTTATGTAAATCCTCTTCTAGATATGGTTATCGTCCTCGATGGGGTAAGGGCTTGCTGTCACCGGCGCCAATGTGAAGCAGAAAGTGAGGCATACGAGAAGCCATGAAGTCAAAACCATTGTAGATATTGGTGATGTCTTCATAAACCTAACGCTAATGGAAAGTCCCTCTGTTAGTGCAAATCGGAAGTTACTACCCACTATATAGTGCTCAAAAACTACTGCCTTCCGTGAATAAAGAAATTCAGGCTTAAGCCGGGATCAGCTCATGCGACACTACCCCAGAGACGGCTCGGGCAAGATCTTGGTTATGACAAATTTTCCAATACTGACTGGCCAACAGTGAGCGGGAGCTGCAATAAAATCTCTTTGAACGGGCATTACCGTACGAAGCAGTATCGTTTTCTCTACCTAAACTCCAGCCGCTCGCATGCTATTGCACAAACCCCATTTTGTCAGGCTGGCAAGAGAAAAGTCTATACGCATGAACATACAGCTCTGTCCCATTGTCTGCTAGGTTTTCAATGATATAATGGGAAAATGGCAGAAGGCTGAGTAGGTAGTTGAGAAGATTAGGGTTAGACCCGCTGCAAGTCTATGCGTTCGGCACTAGTCTTCAAAGTCATTTTTCTGTTTGGGATTTGTACCCGATGAATTGGTTAAACGGCTTTGCAATGGCCTCGTACCCCGGCCCTTGGACACACACCTTCGACAACCACACTCAACGCCTGGTTTTGCCAAGCCCACCTCCTTTTGGGGGGGAGCGGGGTATTACTTTGGCTTCACGATATCCCTTTGTCTGTGTCCGCTTGCTTTTGCAAGTGTATCTCGTTGTTTTAAGGTTCTCTTTACTACTCAGCATTGATGTCGACTGGTAGTCTACCCAGCAACTCGCCACTTGACTTTTTATGCCAGTTATCGAAGCTTACGACATGCCTGTGGATATACCAGTACATGAGGACCGGAAGCGTTAAAGCCATGGCCTATCAGCGAAGTATCAGTGAAGTTCCGTCAAGCGGCTGCCTAAAAAACCCCGCGAGACGTGAGTGCTGAGTTACACGCTCTGTACAAGCTCTTCGAACCGACTACGATGGATCAAAGACCCGCTTCTCGGGCATCATATTAGGACGAACTACAAGAGTGGCCTTATGATAACATCACCCTTCCGCCCACCCATCCACGTCATAGCCCGAATGGTCAGCACGCCGTGTATGACCCAGGGAGTTTTCATTTCCGGATCTTCGAAGTCCTGCCTTCCGGGGCGGTTGGGGTATTCCACTGCGATAATATCAATGAGACCGTGGACTGTGCGCAAGCAAGGATTTTCAATTGGCGGTTGTCTGAGATGGGTTTGCAGGTTATACTCTAGGAAAGGGGGGCCTAATTTGGGGGGGATAGAGAGGTATCCCTCCTTGGTATCGATCTTATGCTCACTGGCAAAGCTACTAGTATACTCAGGGAGTGATCGAAGTTATGGGGGAGAGTGCAGTTTTTTCGGGGAGCGGGGCTGATGCAACTTTGTTGTGTGGGAGTTAATTTCGGGGCTTCGGGTTTTGTCAGATTCTCTGGGGTCTTTGAGTTTTCATTTGCGTGGAAGCGGAAGCGGAGGAAGAAACTGTAGTATAATATGCCATGGCCACCAGTGGCCAAATGCAAAATGATTACAACAACAACAACCCCGGCCCTTGATCTCACGTGATTTTATACTAACCGAAATGGTGAGTCTGATCCAAATTGGGATCATGAAAAAAGTGAGATGAAAGGGTCTGGAGACATGACTCCACCAAAAATTCAAATCACCTCCAGAGAGCTGATCTTTTGGGGGGTATTAGTTTACAGCTACCTGAGTCAATGCCGAGTGTTTTTTAAAAAAATCCACCATATTTGCATTCACTGCAGCCTGAACCCGAACCTGATCCGGGTTATTCACACCTTAACCCCGTCACTCTCAATCACTTTACACCACAAATTTTGTCCAATTTGCATAGTGCCCCATATAAAGTTGATTTCTTTTCCCTTGAACTCTTCTTTCCATGTAAACCCAGCTCAAACCCATGGTGTTGAAATTTTAACCGGGTTGACCTAGGAACTTTGTGTGGAGCGAGGTCTCCTGGCTCTCTCACAACTTCATTCCCTCGCCACACTATTCCCTTTTTGTCACTTCCATTTTCATCTTAGTGCACACTTACACAACTGAGAGCCTGATTCGAGGCCAGCTTTGCAACGTGCTTGTATAGCTTACTCAGAGACATCTCGGCTTTTCCCCTTTGCCGCAGCTAGCTATATGTCCAACAAGCCATCCTCGAGACAGGGGCTGCTAGGTGTATCTTCCTATAGTGCAAAGTACACACTTGAAGAGCGATTTTTCAGAGCGGTAGCAAACACCAGCGAATTGGTGGATGGAAGAGCTTAGCGATATGTGACCTGTTATCTTCCGTACACAGCATGTTCCAGACGCGCGGGGCATGCATGTCAGCCGCCCCATTTCGGGCTTCTCCACTACATGCGCGGTTACAGGGACGTAACCTGATGTTAATACCGAACAGGCCACCTTAGCTGGAGCGAAAAAAATTTCAATTGGAGATTTTGGCAAGCAATAGACACTTTAGGGTAGTCTACTGTCGCCCGGAAAAGTCACAGACTAATCAAGTCCTGTGGCTGGTGCACTTATGCAATGCGGCCCGGTTCCGAACTTTGGCTGGCGCTGCAAGTGGTGCTGAATCAGGAACAGGGCTTCTCTGAGATATTGACGATACCTACTAGCTGCTCCACGTTGATTTCCATTGCTCACAACCCCCACGGGAAATGCCGTGGGAAGCGGGGTACTAGTATGTGGCTTCAGAAATAGATAAATACCTTCCTTGCTCCTGAATCTCTTGTATGTACACCCCAAGTTTCTTCAAGCAACGATGGCTCAAAATCCTCAATCATCAACCGACATCGAAGTCGATCCGGCTGTGGTACGCTGACTGGCTCTGGAGTGAGGAGGAAGATACTGACGTACATGCCTGCTCATAGCTTTTAAGTAAGGAGACCGATGATTACACTTCCTCTGGCTACAACACGAGCACCGCTAGTTTGACATCCTCTGTCCAGCAGTACATCTTCGAAAATGGTACGTTGGATATCTCTTATGCCCAAAATTAAATACATGCGTCGGGGGTTTTGAAAAATTAAATATTGATTTTGAGTGTGTAAAGGCAGAAGATACCATGCCTATTTCGGCCCTGAGAAGCATACACAACCTACGGATGAGCAAGAGCAGGACAGGTCCACCACCCTGTCTTTTGCGCAGTTGATGAGATCGCTAATTCCTCTACGCAGGCTTGATTTGCATCACGAGATTATCCTCACGCTGATGGAGGGAGATCTTCATAAGGCCCCCATCGGAAAGAACCCGCAACGCATCCTCGACGTCGGGACCGGAACGGGAATCTGGGCAATTGATATGGCGGATAAGTATCCATCCGCACATGTTTTAGGAACGGATCTGAGGTATGTCATGCATACCAAACCATCATGCATACCAAACCAAACCTCGTCCTTTGTTTTTGACAAGCCGCCAGTCCGATTCAACCGAAATGGGTTCCGCCAAATTGCAACTTCGAGGTGGATGACGCGGAATTGGACTGGACACATATTCCGGTGTGTGTAATTCTTATAGACAGCAACCCCGATAGGCTCTGTGCTGAACATGAAATCTAGGACTCGTTCGATTTCATTCATTTGAGAAACCTTGCCCAATCGGTTACAGATTGGCCGAAAGTGATGTCCGAAGTTTTCCGGTATTTATCTATGCGACCGACAATCTCTCTTTGGGCTAACATGGTTTTTTTACCCAGCTGCGTTAAACCTGGCGGTTATGTAGAGTTGGCTGAACTCGGAGGGTTAGCTTTCATCGACATATGTACCTGTGTTGGTTTCTGAAGAGAATAGGGTTGCTTACTCGGACGATAACACTTTGGACCCCGGTACCAAGAAATGGATCGAGCTGCTCAGTGAAGCCATGAAGAAGATTGGTCGTCCGGCTCACATGACAGGCGAAACACTGAAGCAAAACTTGCTAAAAGCAGGGTCCGTCCCAGTCCCATTTTTCATCAGCGTATGACTAACGGCAGAAATTCATGCAGATTTGAGGATATCCATGTCTTCAGCTACAAGCAGCCCTTAGGCCCATGGCCTAAAGATAGCCGACTGAAGAGAGTGGTACGAATATGCTGCATCAATCGTTTAATGAATCTCCACCAACTGATCTCTGAATAGGGAGCCATGATGTTGCTCAATGGAGAGAGCGGGTACCATTCCTATGGTATGGCTGCCTTCACCCGCATCCTGGGAATGTCGGCGGAGGATGCAGAGAAAGTCTGCCGTGATTGTTATACCGGTGTCCAGAATAAGAACAGCCACAGCTACAATTATTTGTGAGTCATTCATCGTCCATCAAGCCGTTAACCCATTTTTCCCTTGCGCTAACTTAGTGCCCAGCTACGTTGTGTATGGACGAAAGCCCGAGACTGCAGCCGCTTCATGATTAACGATAATTACGGAACTCCGTGATTATGGTATTTGGAATGTGAATTGCTTTTTTGTTGTGCAGGCTGCACGGGACACAATGTATAGCTGGGTAATTATGATGTTACGTATGCCTTGTGTTTTGAGTAATGAAGACCAGACTTCCATGCACGATCAAATCGACCGATATCAACAGAGAAGCACGATTAAGTAAGTACCCTATAGTTATGCTTATGTCTCTTGACTCGCTCGACCTATGTCTATGGACGTATACATAGTCTCCGCAAAAAAAGTGACATGTCATGTACTGCCTGGTATCTTGATAGCCCGGATAAAGATGCGCGTGAGCAGAGATAAACAGGGCGATGGCGTTGTTGCATATATGCCCATATCTCTAAACTGCCATATGTGAGTGACCTCGAGTATCGGTAGACTTTGTATTTCTCACCATCTAAGATATAAATAATTAAGACAAACATCATCTATCACATTCAACTGGAGCGCGATCGAGTCCACTGATCATAAGTAATCCGGGCCACCAAGAAATGTGGACAAACCACCCAGCTGATCAGGAATATTCCTCAGCGCCAGCGTTATATGCTATCGCCCGTTTTAAGCCACACGGTGATCGTCTGCTAAACCAAACATGTACTGCGGGGATAGAAGCTACTGGACGCAGCTAGATATGTACAGTCGAACGCCATCTTGCTGTAAGCGGTTTGGGTTGACTCCAAATTGAGTCGAGATCGGCGACACATCAAATAGTCACAGTTGTCAAGGCGGCTAATTTTTGCCGTGTGTCAAAGTCCATTACTAAATGGTATGTTCGCGTTCTTTCGTCTCGTGTGTGACAGTGTGGGAGGGGGTCGCACGTTAGGCTTTTGATGCAAATGACGAACAATACGGCCTGCAGTTCGCCGCATCATCCCTTACGCTGTTAACACTTACCTATACTCAACAAAGTATGGGATATGGCACTTGATGCATTGATTTTATTGACGGGTTGGACTTCACTGCGGAGGGCCCCGCCATATTGTCATACATTTGCGTCAGTGCATATTGACAGCGGAGATCAGGATACAGAGTACAGTGGGGCATTTTATGCAGCTAGAAAATAGTAGAGAATAAGGTTAGCGGCCCGCTGTATACGCACAAGAGTGCAAACGCCTACAACACACGCTCGTCCGTCGATTAGTTGATTGAACATCAGAAGATCGACCGGCACTGACTAGCAATGTTTAACAATTAGTGTTTGTAAGGGTTTATAGTATGCATACAGCGCAATATTGGGCGTTTAATGCATCAATATGATAATACAGTGGAAATAAAGGTATGCAATGACCTACAGCTCGCAAGGGTTATATTAATTAATGTACTTGCCGGACTGATGGGGCGTGGTAATCTGGAAGAGACGTTCTTGGGAGCAAGTCAATGTTGAACTTGCTAAAAACCTGACCCCGTAAAAACCGACTTGTATTGGCGTCTTCTATTTAACTAGTGCTGGCCTTCTGGTCGGTTCATTAGAGAGATTTCACGGTTCCGGCTCTGGCTTATGGCATGGGTTATTGTGTGCAAGCGAATTATGGATGGTACCTGGGTGAAAATTTGAGCTTTCACAATTTTCTAGCTCGATAGCGGCGAAGCTACTTTAGCCTTGAGTTTTCTACAACACCTTTTCTTTCTAGAGGTGCAATATCATGGTGATCACTATTTACCATGTCTACATATACTGTCGCTATGGTCTCCATTGCAGTGCTTCATGAGTTTTCTCGGCGTTTGAAAGAGCAACAGGAGAAGCAGCAGCAGTACCGGCCATCACTGCAGGTTCCCGTTGGTCCGCGTTTTGAATTAGATGCTTTGAATGAAGTGTACTGCAAAGAGTTCTTTCGGTAGACATTGTGAATCTTGGGTGTGGGTAGGAAGCTATTAGGGAGATCATAGATTCACTCATATGGACGGACAGTGTTCCTAAGCGGCCCGGCCTCAATTTGAAAAGCCTATACCGCAATAAGCCTGGCGGCCGGCCGGCTTTTTAGCGGCCGTGATTTTGGAGGCCTGGCTTGGCGGTGGCCAGGCCAGGCTTCATGAAGGGCCTGGCCGCTTAGGAACACTGCATATAGAGATCCGGATTATACTGCGGACTTCCTGAGTGGCCGGCTAATAGGGGAATTGCGCTAAAATAGCCGATAGGGCTACCACTTGAACGGCCATGGTGGCTGGGTGGTCGAATTATCACGAAGGGGTCTCTCAGCCTCACTGGCTGAGCACGATGCTAGAAGCAAGAAGCGATATCTTGTCTTACAAGGTGGATTGCTGATCATGGTGTCAGAAACACCACGATACGAATCCGAAACCTGGACTTCTCAATGGTGCTAGAAATACTATGGCATGGTGCTGAAAATTCAAAACACCAGGATGTAAGCTCGAAACATGTAGTGCTCTGCAACGAGTACTGGTGCTATAAACACCAAACTCTCAGGTTGGAACCTGCGATTATCTTTATATGCGTGTACACTAATAATTGATTTCAACAGTGAAATAATGTGCCGTGGTTGGGCAATTACTGTTTTTCAATCAGTCCTGCGTCCCTCCAATGTCAAAGCCCATCCTCATGCTCGAGTCCGTCCCCGTACCTGCGTATTATCCCCTGGATCGTAACGGTTCCCGGCCCATACGGGCCGCCCGCGCAACCACCTCACCACACGTCCAAAAATGCTCATCAGAGGCTGTCCTTTTTATCAAGTCTTCTTTAGTAGCAAATAAAACTTTCTGTCAAAGTGAATTGTAAATTATATGTG
>Ga0307515_10021939_pt1 | contig 11289 bp, 5 predicted proteins | sample 17_EM_MG_FD_194513 | JGI IMG/M metagenome (GOLD analysis project Ga0307515, IMG submission 194513) | Populus trichocarpa ectomycorrhiza microbial communities from riparian zone in the Pacific Northwest, United States - 17_EM | ecosystem: Host-associated > Plants > Roots > Unclassified | place... | reverse complement strand
TGATTAGTACTTAAAAGTGCATTTTTATTAAGGTTTTATATCATCATTTTGTACTTGAAGTATCAATAACTTCTTAACTAAAGCATGTTTTATAATAACAAGTCTGATAATATAAGATAGCTTTAATTTATGGTAAATGCTCATTTTAAATGCAGGCATATCTCACAATTTAAAGGATTAATTGATGTGATTAACTGTTGAAAGTGAAAGGACAAAGAAAAGGATAAGCTTAGAAAGGATATACCGATTCAATTCAAATTGGAACATTGTTCAGTTATTGGGTCATATCTGGAGTTGTAGATCTTGGATTTCTGTTTGATTTATATGGATAGAAAGCTAAGAAATAGACCTACAATTTTCATGGGTAGTGGAAGACCCAAATCTGCCATTTTTAAATTCAAAGTTTGGCCACAAAAGTGAAGTCAGAATCTGTTCTGCAATCCAGCCCAAATATTGCTAAACAATTTACCCATATCTGGAGTTCTAGAAGGCAAAATGGCATGAAATTTGGTGGGTGGAAGAAAAAGACAATTTCCAACAACTTGCATGAAGAAGACCTGCTCAAATTCTGATAGTAACAATGATATTTCATCCAGACAAGAGTTTGAGGGCTATCCACCACGTCCACCAGCAGCACTACTCAGTATTTTAGCCATATCTTGAGCTCTAGTGATCCAAATGCTCTGATATTTTATGGGTGGAAAGATAAGATGACTGCCAACAACTATCATGAAGAACACTTTGCCAAATTCTGATTGCATCAATGTCATTTCATCCAGCCAAAATGTTTGATTGTTGCTGTCCACCAAGTCCACTAAATCAATAGTTGACCACTACATCAATAATCAATTACCAAATAAATAGTTCAAAATTTTAGCCTATCAAAGGAGGCATTTGACATTCATTTAGGAATCTTGGTTCTTCAGATCAAGATCATGTTCTTGCTCTCTCTCTTTATATTTTTGTAATGATTAAGTTTTGCTTTTATTAATCTCTTGTTCATGCTTTTCATTTCCTTTACTATACTTAGTTAACTTATATCATGTTTATGTTCTTATATTGTTTATTTATGTTTTTCTTCTTCATAATGTCCAGCTAAGTTAATTATGTCAAGGTGAAAAGGTTTCACTAATGGTGTTAGAATATGTATAATATAAACTCAACATGGACTTTAATGTTTATATCCAAGAAAGTTTGCTATTAACATGTCTTATTATTTTTATCTTATTAACTCTTAATACCTTGCTTGTTAAATGGTTAATCTAGATTTGTGTTGTATAACACTTGGTACATCAAATACTTGATCCTTCATAGTCTTCGGCCGACATCGTTGTTATGAGAGGAACTTGATTTGTTGTCAACATAAGTTAGCATCATGAATACCTCATAAAATTTATAAGTATGGTGTTACGTAAATAAGATGATTAATATGATCATGTTGATAATTTATAAATAGTTTATACTTTACTTATCTCTAATACTATTAGTGGATCCTCTAACCTTGACATTTGTTTTTATCATTGTTTAATCTTCACATTTATCTTACATCTCAAAGTCCTCTTTAACTTATCATCACCATCATCATCGTCGTCGTCGTCGTCGTTGTTGTTATTATTATTATTATTATCATTATTTATAATTTATATAGTTCACCTCCCTGTAGTTAGACCCCGGTCTTGCCGGGTTATTTATTACTTTGACACTCCTGCACTTGGGATAAGACATCAACTCTTTGATCATGTCAATGGAATTGAAAAACAAATATTCAAAACAAAATATATATAGCAATCAAAAGTTTGAGGATCAAATTTGATATAATCAGTAAATAATATGACATTTCTAAATTTTTCACAACTTCCAGAAAGTGTTTTCCGCCCAAAATAAAAGGAAAACACTTTCATGGAAACCAAGCCAAATTTCCCTTTGACTGGAAAGTGTTTTCCGTTGACCGGAAAGTGTTTTTCGTTGACCAACTTTTCTAATGGCAAATAAACACAGGAAAGTTTGGAAAGTGGTTTCCGGGAAACAAACGCAGCCTAAGTTTCGAGTTTTCTTTAAGAATGATGCTATGCAAAATAGGGTTTGGTTATTTATAAGGGTTGTTTTTATGGAGAATTTTCAAATTTTAAAAACTATTCTAAACACATAAACCATTTTGACGTTAGTTTCAAGCACACTTGTTCCAAAAAGAATTCAAGTGATTTCTATGGGCAGGTTTGAAAGTCTTTGTTTTACTATTTTGATAAAAGTATAAATGATGTTTTGTTGATCAGAAGGGTTCAAGCTTTAATTTAAGGGTTTCAGGGAACCAATCTTCAAAAGATTCATTTCATGAATAATTGAGCTAGTTTCACATGAGAAAGCATTGTCCACCGATTCAGATTGTCTGCCTTTGATTAGAAAGGGCTTGATTAGGCATGTAACGTGGGCTTTGGCTCTTGACTACGAAGAAAAAGGATACTTATAGTCTCAAAAGGTGTTTAAGAGATTTTAAGACTAAGAATCACTAGTGGTTATTTCTAGATCTCTTTTGGTCCATGGATTTTTAGACCTTTGACTTGTAAAATGGTATGTCATACCCCCAAGAATTCTTTAGTGTGTTTCTTTTTTTTTCAAAAATTATGCATGATCTCATGTTTTCTCAAAGGATTCTAGAAAAATTAAAGTTTTAGTACAAAAACAAAAATCAAATTGGTGTTTACCCTAATAGACAAGTTTTACAAATTCAAGTGATCTCCTAGAAAGGCAATCATACACTTAGAAAAACTAGAAGAACAACTTAAATACCACAAGATGGCTTCAAAGCTAAGTTTTAACTAATGAATAATGAGAAATCATTTTTGCATGTTCGTATGAAAGAAAGCAAAGTTTATCGATCTTAAATGCATACATTTGAATGAGAAAAGGCCATCTTTGATAATCCTTTCACAAGACTAAATATATCATTTGTAGTCCTTATTGAGCCTAGTTAGTTTTTCTTGAAAATAACCCTGACTAAGATGCCCTACATTAGGAGCAAATGTGAAAATCAAAGAAATATAATCGAAATATACGAAATAATCCTCAATAATTAAAGATGCTCCAACAAAGCTGGAGACATGAAAGAATCTAAAAAATCAAAAAGGTTTGAGCATATCACAAAAATAGCTAATATGATGATGATGCTCAAAACCAAATAATTTTAATTAATTTAAGCGGGTTTTTTTAAATAACATCATTGCCTTCGTTGAAATTGATCAATAAAATTACTGAATCAGACTTAATATTTGTAAAAAGATATATAAATATATACACACGTGCATAAATAAGAAAATCTTTCTATTTCACAACTATAACCAAACCCAAAAGCTATACACATTTTTCCATTTCTTTTCTATACCTAAATTAGGTTGCTTAGTCTATTAATATTATTGCAATTAAGCTATCAAAATAATTAAAATATCTATTGTATAAGTAAATAAATTAAAATTTAGTAAGGACAGTTTTTCATATAAACATGATATTTACGGTGTAGAGAATGTTTGCTTAGTTGTGTATTTAATTTTTTTGGTTAAAATATATATTTATCATAAAAACTTATACGTATGGGCGTGTATGTTTTTATTTTAAGGATTACTTTGTGATGTAATGATGAAGGTTTACTCTCAATTCATTTATTAGCTCGAAACGAGGATAACTTTAGGCCTATTTAGGAGGTGTTTGTTTTTGTGGTGTCACTTTGTTTTTAAAAAACATTTGCTTCAAATTAATTTCTTTTGTGTGTTTTTTGGATCGTTTTTATATGCTGATGTCAAAAATAAATTTAAAAAAATAAAAAAAATATTTTGATACTTTTCCAAGCGAAAAACATTTTGAAAAACAATCGCTATCATAATGTCAAATACTACTTTAAACTAAGAAAATCAAGCTAAGTTTTATGTATTAGACTTGTCATGAAAGTTAAGTCTCGCTAAAATTAGATGAGCTTAACTTTGAACATACTAAAGCTAAATACATTCAACATAATAATATAAATTATATTAGGGTTAATTTCAATTACAAAATCAATTAAAAAAACAAAAAAAAATCCAAAGTCAACATAAACTAACCTATTAAACTCGCGATCTAGAACATGAGACCATGATAATTTCATAAAACGCAAATAAAATAATTGCAAAGCTCCATTTTCAACAGGTCCAATATTAAAGGTTAAAATTGAGGAAAAGAACTAAATCCATGAGACTAGTATAACTCCACAAAAACTAAATTGAAAACAATTATGAAACTCAATTCCCAAACAAGTTAATATTGAAAGATGAAAAAAAACTAAATATAAAAAAAAAGATTGAGTTGTTAAATGGTGAAATTAAAAAAAATCAATTAGAAAAGAACAAGAGAATAAATCGAGTCAACCTACCAAACTCATAATTCGAGTCATGAGATAAGAATAACCCCATAGAAAAAAAATAAAAAAAAATCATAAAACCCAATTTCCAATCAACACAATATTGTAAGATTAAATAAAAAAATCAATTAGAAAAAATAGCAAAAAAAATAACCTGAGTCAACTTATTAAACCCACGACTTAGGTCATAAGATCAGGATAAATTTATAGAAAATAAATAAAAAAGAATTACAAAGCCTCACTTCTAACAAATCTAATGTTGAAGGTTGAAATCGAGAATAACAAATCCATGAAACTAATATATAACGCAACAAAATGAAAAAAAATGAAGTACAATTTTCAAAACAACCTAATATTGAAGGATGAAACTGAAAAAAAAAACTAAATAAAAAAGAAGAAGATTAAGTTGTTGAATGATGAAATTGAAAAAAAATAATTAAAATACCAGCAAAAAAAATATTTTTCCAATAAATAGTGTTTTGTGAGTGTGACTACAACCTTAAATCTTGAAAATGAGAATGTCGGGATTGTTGTCTTTGGTATTTAGCCACACCCTTTACTGTTTTGTTAATATAACCTAATAGGAAAAAAAAAACAATACAAGACATAATTCCTAAACAATCTAATATTGAATGATAAAATTAAAAAATAAATAAAAGAAAACGAAGGCTAAGTTGTTGAATGGTGAAATTAAAAAAAAAAACACAAACTATTCCAATGAATAATGTTTTATGAGTATGGCTACAGTGATTTGGCCCAACCATTTAATGTTCTGTTAATTAATTTTATCAAATATATTATTAATAATTATATCTATGTAATAGTATAAAAGTTTAAAAGTTGTTTTTCTTTTGACATTAGGCTTCTTAGTTCTAGGGTCTTGAAATTATATGATATTTCTAATTTAAATTTTTACTAATTTTAAATTATTTTATATTTTTCCTTGATTTTAATATAAACCATAGTTTTAGTTTTATATCTTATATATTTAAAATAAATGATATATGTGATATTATTTTAAACTTTTAATTGAAGTAAAAGATTTGATTTTGTTAGGTTTAAAAGATATTTAATTCAAAAGTTTAAGGACTATAAAATATATATTTTTTGCTTGGAATAACATGAATGAGGATGTTGATACTTGATTTAAAGTTGAAAAAAGACATCAAAACAATTAAATTTCAGAGGGAAAAGCTAAATTGTCCTCAATCCTTTTTAAGAATTATAATTTAAAGTTTTCTTTAAGAAAAATAAAAAAAAACCTCTTTAATTACTACACTAGAGTTCCAATTTAGGTTTCACTCATAACTTGTTTCCATACAATACAATTTTTTATATGCTATCCTCTTTTGTTTTTGCTTTGATTTAGCCTTTGTGTATTCTTAAATTTTTAAAAAACTACGTCATGTGGTGAATTTACTATAACATTTGAACCATACACTTTTTCACAAATTTTTGTTGATTGAAATATTCTTTTTTTCTAAATTTTCAATGGTCCTTGAACTTTTATTTTTTTGCACAATTAAACCCTTTTGAGCCTAAATTAACACTTAATTGCTTATTTTTTAGGGATGAAGGGTTGGATTGAAAAACGGAGGACTAAGTAAAAATGGTAGGTAATATAGGTGGTGGCTTCAAATTTCATTTGAAAATTTCTTTTCTCCCATATTTTTTAATTATTAGGTAACTAGTCCTTTTAGTTGTCAAAAATTCAATTTTAGTATCAAAATTCATTTTTCTTATTTTTCAGTTCTTTTTTATGAGAGGAGAGAGAAATGCTCATTGGATTCCGATATAGAGAGAGAAAGTCGCAGTTGACAATGATTCTGGCCATAAAAATGGTCAATACCAGCGTCAATGAGTTCCATTTCATGAGAAAAGTTTCACCTAGGTGTTATTTCCCCTTCTCGTTGTCCTGTGAGACATATCTGATAGTACGAATATTTTAAGGTTTAAGTTGATTTTCATATTTTTGAGCTATTAATTAGGTAAGTTTTAGGCAATAAATATGTTTATCAAGGTCTTTAGTGTGCTTTCTAAGTGTTTTAGATCAAAAAAGAGTTGAAAACGTGTTTTTTTTAGCAAAAACAACTTGAGCCTCTGTTTTCTGGTGACTTTAGTTGTCGGATTATGTGTAAAACAGACGACACATTTTTTGTTATCTTTTAGAAAATTAGACAAATGACATGTCGTCCGTCCCTTTTAGAAAATAAAAAAAATAAAGACAGGCTTAGACGCATAGGCTAAGCTGTTTTTCTTTCAATTCTCGGATAAGTTAAGACATCAGGACCATATGCCTGGGCTCCTTTTAGTTTTTTTTTTTAATTTTGCTATTTTATATTTTGTTTAAAAAATGATAAAAAAATCATTGAACTCAATTGAGTTCATGAGTCAGGTTGTAAGTTTAACAGGATAATCAACAACATCTAGGCTATTATTTGTTTTTATTTTTTTGTTGGTTTAATGCTTTTTCTAACCCTCAATTTTAGAAAAAATACACTTTCACCCTTTTTTTTTTATTGATGACCTATTTCTTTTATTTAACTCAAACCTAAAACAATGCAATTTCACCCTTTGTATTAATGATTTACTTTTATTATCTCAACCTCACATGCATATCATGTTCTTTTTGTTTTTTATTTTTTTTTTAAAAAAATATTTTATATACAAAATTATCATGCGTTTTATTGCCATATAATTAAATGAAAAATAATCTTTATGACAAAAAAAATTATTGAATTCAATGACGTGTATAACCTGCGTCGTAAGTTTGCTTTGTTGACTCTAGTTCACGTTTTGTTTTAATTAAATGATGATTTTTTTTACCAATTTAGTCCTTTAACATTGAGTTAATTTGGGATCGAACTTTCCAATTTATTTTTTCCTAGATTATCCCAGCGAGTTTCGCAGGTCATTCCAGATAGATCAAATATTTTTTGATTTCAATATTAGAAAAAAAAATATATTGTTCAAATCATGGTCAGGATCTAATTTTTTTTATTTTGATCTAAATTTGTCTTGTAACCCTCAATTTTAGAAAAAATAAAATTTAGTTGTTACTCATGAACTCAACACATTACTAATTTTTTTTTTAGAAGACACGTTACTAGACAAATTGTTTTTTGCTTCGACTCGTGGCGTAGCGCGAGCCAATGAGTTAATTAAATTTTTAAAAAAACTAAATCGTGTTGCTTTTTACTTTTGAGGATGCACTATTCACTCTCTCATAAATCACTATGGATTGAAATAATAAATTTTTCTAAATTTTTAGTTTGGTCTCTAAACTTATTTGTGCACAATTAAGCCATTTTAAACCCAAATTAGCATCAAATTGCATATTTTTTTAAGAGAGGATTAGATTGAAAGACATAGGATTAAAGTGAAAAGAGCGGGTAAAATATGTGGCGGTTTTGAATTTCTTACCAAAAGTTTATTTTGGTCCCCCATCTTTTTCGGGTTATAGGTGAGCGATCCTTTTAGTTGTTAGAAATTCAATTTTGGTATCAAATTTTATTTTTCTATTTTTTCAGTCTTATTTTTTAGAAGAGTGAGAGGACTGCTAGATTTTGGCGTAGAGAGAGAATGTAGTCATTGACGATGATTCCAGCCATACAAATGGTTTAAATCAGTGTCAATAGGTTTCATTTCATGAGGGGACTTTCACCCAGGTGTGTTTTTTTTTTGCCTTCTCCTTGCTCAATGAGGCAAATATGATCGCGAGAATATTTTTGAGTTCGAGTTTATATTGATCTTTTTAGCCATTTTTAGGTTTTTGAGGCCATTGATAAGTTTATCAAGATTTGTAGGGTGTTTGGGTCAAAATGGGTTGAAAATGAGTTTTTAGACAAAAAGACTGAGGCCCTATTTTTCCTTCTTATCTCTGGTTTCTACAAAAAATAGGCGATGTGTCATTTGCTATCTTTTTTTTTTGAAAAAAATTGTCTTCCACCCTTTTAAGAAATTAAAAAATAATTAAAGATAAGCCTAGGCATACGAGCTAGGATGGAAAGTCTACATACCTAGACTGTTTGTTTTAATGTCCAGATATGTTAGGCCACCATGCCCTCGCGTCTAGGCTCCTTTTAGTCTTATTTTTTTAATTTTGCTATTTTATTTTTGGGTTAAAAAATGATAAAAAAAAATTATTGAACCCAATTGAGTCTATGAGTTGGGTCATAGGTTTAATGAGTTAATCTATAGCATCTAGGGAATTATTTGTTTCTCTTTTTTTTCTTTAATGCTTTTTTTAGCCTCAATTTTAAAATAAATACAACTTCACCCTTTTTATTGATGATCTTTTTTTTTTATTTAACTCAAACCTAAAAGAATACAATTTCACCATTTGTTATTAATTACCTACTTTTGCTATCTCAGCCCCACATACTTATCACATTTTTTTTTTGACTTTTTAGAAAAATTTTTCATATAAAAAAATTAAAAATAATCTCTTTGATAAAAAAAAACTCATTGAAGCTGATGACCTGCATGACTTGCATTGTGTGTTTGAGCAAGTTGACTCGAGTTCACTTGAGTTTTTCTTTCTAATTAAATGTTTTTTTTTTACTGATTTTATTCTTTAACATTGAGTTAATTTGTGATTGAGCTTTCCGAATTGTCTTTTTCAAGATTATCCCTGTGAATTTTATTAGTCAACCTAGATGGATCAAATGTTTTTCCATCTAATATTAGATAAAAATATTGTTCAACTCATGGTTAAAATTTTATTTTTTTAGGAGACACATCAAAAATGCCTATACAATCTTTTTTTGCACTTGAATGTTTTTTGCTCCAACCTGCAACATAGCTGGGTAATGGGCCAGTACATTGTCTATAATGTGGCCCTTTTGTTAGATTTGATCTTTAGTAATTAAAACTGGACTAATATATGATTGACACATGTAAATTTATAATAAAAATATAAAAATTTTATATTCTTATTCTTTATAAATTGAAATATAAATTAAATATTTTTTTAAAATAAAAAAAATCAATCTCCAAAATAAACGATATATCCAATTAAGAATACAATAAGAAATAAGAAATGTTAACAAGAAAAAAAAAGTTATAATTTCAAAATCATTTCAATAAAAAAATCATAACAGGTACAAGTCTAAAACTAATGAAATTAAAAACTAAAATTTTGAAAAAAGAAAAAAGAAAGCTCCCTCTCCTTTACTAAAACAATCGAATGAAAATCAAGGAGAAAAAATAAATTTAGAAATTTTATTTGATATTTTTGTGATAAGTGAGAATTTATATTTGAGACTAATTTAGAGAATATTAAAGTACAATGTTTTCAACAAAGAAACACGTGTCAATTATTTATTGATTTGATTTTATTGATTAACTAATGAAAGGACACATCAAAATGTTGAAGGACTCAATAAAAAAAACTAAATAAAAACAAATTTTAAAACATATATAGAAAGTAATAGGGGTCAAATGCATTTCATATATAAAATAATAAAGAAAAAAGAAAAAAAAGGGGTATATTGTCTATCATAGAAAGTAAAAAAAATTGGTGAATCAACACGCAACAAAAGGTTTTGATGAAGTAGCAATCTTTAGAAAGTCTAGTTTCATAATCGCAACAATTAATTGATGTCGAGGTTCTGAAATGCGACATGTAATTAATGTCGCGTTTTAAAACCACAACATTAATTAAATGTTACAGTAATGAAAAATGACATCAATTAAATTGATGTGGCGTTTCACAACCGTGATATCAATTAAATTTCAATAGCCATCCTACGAAAATCCATCAACAAAATTCAGTTGTTTCTAATTCTAACAAAAAGAGTTCTTATGAGATTTATCATTGAATTACATCACAATTGTAGTTTCAATGGTTATTTAGTTTGTTAATCTTACATTTAATTTAGTTAATGATTTTAGAAAGTAAGAAAATTTTTAATTTTAATAAAATTTCAGTAAAGTTTCCCCTATTTAGCAAGTTTACCCAAAATTTTATCCCATTTAAAAATACCTGCAAATAACCACAAAAACAAAACACAACAAATTCTCACATTTAATAATCACAAATAGCCTCAGGCTTAACACTCAAAACACAAATCTCAATTATTTTCACCCCACATTTATGAATTGTAATTTTATATGAGAATGTTTTCATGAGATGCATGGAAATAAATAAACATACATACATACAAAATAAATATGAAATACTTAAATAATGCAACATTTTACTAATTGAACTCCCTAAATATGTCAACAGAACTCATATATTTATTTACGTTTATGTTATTTACTAGATGATTTGGGCTCATCAATAGCACGACTGCATCTTACTCCTACCTGAGTAGCCTCATCCTTTGTCACGACATCATCAAGAGCATAGTTTTGAAATCCGACCCGGTCATTGACCCGGTCAAGTGATCGGGTCATGGGTCAGATGGGTTGACCCGGGTCAACCCCAAAAAAAATAGCTTTTGTGTTCTTGATGCCTAATAACAAGAATAATTGGCGGTTCCGAATTTGCAATAGCCACTGACTACACTTCCTGCCCTGTGAGACAGTTTTCTCAACCAATCAATGAGCGATTATTATAGAATTTCTACGCGCCATTATCCCAGTTGCTACAAGATCTGAAAATATATTAACTTATCATCAAGAAGTTGGGAGGAAGGAAGAAGGAAGAATGACCCCCTTTTTTATTTTTTTTAAATATATATAATTTTTTATTTAATATCAAATATATTTTTTAAAAATACTTTAACTTTAAAAAACTATTATAAACATACAACATCATCCATCACGATAGCTTAATTATTTTATCTACACACAAAATTGAAATCCATCCTGGAAATTATAAATGATCCCTACTACGAAAACAAAAATAAAATTAATACACACAAAATTTGTTGTTAAGAGGAAAAATTACAAAAATA
>Ga0307515_10021938_pt1 | contig 11289 bp, 11 predicted proteins | sample 17_EM_MG_FD_194513 | JGI IMG/M metagenome (GOLD analysis project Ga0307515, IMG submission 194513) | Populus trichocarpa ectomycorrhiza microbial communities from riparian zone in the Pacific Northwest, United States - 17_EM | ecosystem: Host-associated > Plants > Roots > Unclassified | place... | reverse complement strand
TCAAGCAAGAACCGCTATCTGCCAGTAAGCCCCTCCATCCGAGGCCATCGCACCCCGACGCGTTTGATCTCACAACCAATCCCACTCTCCCAGTTGCTTTACTCAAATCTCGCGTTCCTCGGTACGGCCGTGTACTCTCGGAGGTTCGCTCGACCAAAATGGAGCATGACTAAGCTCGTGACAATAAGCACTTTCCTGGGTTGCGGTAGCTACAGTTTTGGGTTCGACCAAAAGTTGGCTGCCCACGTTAGGTTTGCTCGCACGTTGGAGAATCCCGCAGGATTCAATCGAGCCCTGCGAAACATAAACGCGCGTCTTGGAGGTCGGGAACCCTTCCCGTACGGTGTTCCCGAACAGCAGGAAGAGCGCTTGGCTGTTTTTCTCGGGCCTGGCGCTGCAGCCCTACCAAAAGACCCCAATGTCGGCGGATCGCCCATCGAAACTACGGAACCGGTGGATGGCTGGACCGTCTCCCCATCCCAAGAGGAACCAGATCAAAGCCAAAGTAAGCTTCATACGTCATATCTACGTTCCAAGCATAATTCCCAGCGCCTACGGGCGCGACGAATTCCAAAACGGCCCCCACAAGCTCCGATCTTCCCTTCTTGACTTGCATTTTCCGTCTCATCTAAAATACCGGCTTTTAGCGCAGCAGACCATTCAGCCGAGCGTTCAACGGCCCCCGGGCAAATGGGACGAGATCCGGGCTGCCAACAACAAAGCAGGGTCCGCTTCCTCGTGGGACCTCATACGGCAGAGCCACGAACGGAACAAAATGTCGCCACCTCCGTCGTCTCAATCGTCCACCCATTCTCATAACCCGGTTGGAGGAACCGGTGGTACATACAGCCGCGACAATTCTACCGGCCCCGGTTCATCGGTCCCGGTCGACAAGGACGAGGAACAGTGGGACAGCCGCGCGTCCGACGAAGCTCAGTTTGAGGCCGTGTTGGAGGCTGAAAGGCGCAGAGCCTCCCGGGCCTGACGCGCGCTCCTCGCCCGGATCACGGTCTTCCTTTATCGTTTCTTCCCGACCTCGCGGAGATTGGTTCTCCGACATGTAGCGACCACTTTTGAGCTCCGAAACCCCTGCAGGGTTGAGACTTCCATAGGTGGACCTCGATTCCCCACGACCAGCCAAAGCTCGGAATGATCCATCAACTAAATATCAATTACGATTGACCGCAGAGGCCGGAGTTCATGGATTCATAAGATCGGACGTACGTAGATTACTTGAAGGACTATCGCGCTTTGTACAAATGTTTACATACTACGAAACTAGTCCTGGGTCGCTGCTCACGGGGTGTACGTAAGGACAATCCAAGACGACCCCAGTCAAATCGTCGGGGTGGGTCACGCGGAGGTCGCAAAGTTGGGATGATAACCCAACCGTTCAGTCTTTCGAATTCTAGGTAAATCAAGTAAACAACAGTATATACGAGAGGAAAGCTCACTGCAGGGGGTTCGAAAACGAATCACAAAACGACTAAACGGGTAGAAGGGGGAAGCAGTAATAATGGTAGAGCCCACGAATACAAAAACACAGAGAGCACTAATTGTACAACGAACAAAGCAGGAGAGGTAAGGGGGAAGGATCGATCACATATCAGTAGCCACGTCCCATCAGACGGTCGAGGGATACGAAAAACGCAGAGAACCCTGGGGCGCGAAGAACCCTTACGGCACAAATGAAAACCTTGTTGGGAGTTGAGGCTGGTTGCGCGGTGAGGATGGAAAGGTAAGTGCGCGGAAATCCAGCAAGGTGGCAGAAAAGGTGTTTACGGGTAACCAGCTCCGTGGATCTCCACCGAGAATGGAGACATGTCACCGGGGCTGGTCGACCACAAGTCGCCGTTCGTTCCAGTACCTGAAATGTTTATCCCCGAGCGAGAATTCACGGTCTCAGCCCTTGAACTGCTCCTGAAATTTGGCGAATTGCCTCCATCTTCGAACGGCGATCCGCCTGGGAGGGGGGCGCTGGTCGGAGATGGCTTGTCGAACGCGGTCTCCCTCGAGAAGGGGTATAGAGGTACCCCTACTTCCAGGGGTTGCATCTGACTAGTGAGTCGGACGATCTCGGACATGAGACCCTGCAGAAGCTTTTCCTGTCGTGCTGAATAGTGTTTCAGTATCACGCGGAACCGAAGATGAGGCACAGACTCACTTCCGATGGGAGATCTCTCCCCGTACGCCATCATGGCCGATCTATTGAAAGAAAGAATAATAAATTTCCACCAACACATTTAATTCGCACGAAGAGGCAAGCCGTCAATCAAATGATGTGTGGAGATAGCAACGGCGGCGGTCGGGGGTGGAGTTTCGCCCGAAGGATGTTGGAAAGAATGAAGGAAAGGTGGCTATCATGCGAGGACTGATGCGCACCTTAGAATGTTAATTTCACCCCAGATAGTCGTCTCTCTTGAGATATCACCGATTTCAATGAAGTATTTGCACAGCTGGACCTGCACGACAGCAGCCAAGTACCAACAGATCTGAGAGAAATATAAGCGAGACACCAAAAGTAGACAAGAACGAACACTCACCACCACGGAAGGGTGCAACCTCGTGATGTCAAGCGAAGTCTCATACAGCCGATAATATGCCGTGAGGATGGCTCTCGCAGACTGAACGCATCTCGATGCAGACGTAGATTGTGAGTCGGAAAAGTCAACATATGGGTTGTGCAGTGTGATGCAGGTGCTATGTCAAATTCAAATCAGGTGTGGGACCAAATATCGGCTCCGTGAGGAACAGAAAGGGCCCAAACGATACTCACGCATGAGGGAGCAGATGTGCGAGATACAGGTCCGTATCCATAGAACCATCCTCGTTCAGTCCGAGGTGCTTGTAAGGCGCCGGGAAATTCTCCAAAAAGTCCGTCGAAACCAGCTTGTCGAGCTCTGTGAAACCGGGTCTGAAGAACGGGTTCTGGTTGCGTATGACGGCTGCGGACGCCCGGAGGTTGCTACGGACGTTGAAGTCCGTCACCCGACCAAACAACATGATGGCCTTGATGAGCAACAAGAATGAGTCGGAGTGTTCTGGAGGGTGATTAATGAACAGGTCCTCATTGGACATATCCTGTGGATTATCCGGAACGCTTCGCTATGACAATAGTCAGGCTTCGAAGGCAACAGACACACATGCGTAGATAGACCAACACACCTCTAACTCGAAGTCCACAGCCGTTAATGGGAGCTCAGTACCGATATCCCGTTCATCTACCAAAACAGGTGTCAAAGCATTGTACTTGTGCGAGGCTCATGAACGGCTGACCGACTGCGTGCACCCAACCACCAATGGACACAGTCCGATCAAAAAGGATCGTCATCCACCATGTCCTTCGCCTGATCTCTTGTTCTAGCGGGTCTTGAGGAGGTGGGAGGTACTCTCCGGGTCCGTTTAGGGCGTGGACGGAAAAGGTACCGGGATAATTCAACCGTAACGGGACGGCAACACGTGTCTGGAAACCAGCGTATATCCAGACTTCGACCCATCGCCCTTCTTGGTAAAGATACCAAGACAACACGATGCACGCTTGCATGACCTGAAAGATATCCTTCCCACTGGCCATCGTACGGTCGATGTATTGTCTCGTTTTGCTGGCATGGAACTCGGCAAACTTGTCTCGACGAACGCCGTCCGGAGTTATGGTAGCAGCATTTGAAGTCCACCTTGACGCTGAGGCACACTACGGACTGGTTAACAATTCCATCTACGGGTTGTGACTGAGTCGCTCACAATCGCGTGCAGCAAGGCAACATGAGGGAATTTAGAATGGTAGGCAGGCAACTGCATGGCAGCCAAGAATGACGGTCGATGCAGAATCCTTGAACCGCACGGGTCGCGCGTGAAAAATATGTCGATAAGGTGGTTTACAATCGCAGGGGAAGGTAAATCGGGGTTCCACCCAGCGATGAGCAACTCTCCAGGTGGAGTGGGACTGGATTTGATGGGGTACGGATGGTTGATGATCGGGCTCGATCCAGGAGTACTTCCGGTACCCGTGTTCGTGAGCGAGACATTTGGCAAGACGATGACCCCGGGGCTCAGTTCTGGGGAGTCGCTAAACAGTGATGACACAGCTGGCGTCTGGACGCTCGGTGTTGTTGACGGCCCCGCTACAGAACCCGTTTCGCGGAGTTGATTCCTTAATTGATCTAAATACGTAGGCAATGGTGTTGGGTGAGTCTGAATCGGGGAGGCCATCCGCCTCACTCACTGAGCTGTTCCTCCAGCGCTTTGATCTTTTCTAAGGGTCCGTTATCGGGCGCCATAGGGAGACCATCGACGGGGTCATATGTACATTGCGGCTCGGTAGGGTGGCTACGGATTGAGTCAGAAAGGGGTCGTCCAGACGAAAAGAGAACTTTGGGACTGACGTAAAACCGACCGGAGGGGGGACGCTAATCGTAGCTTTCCACTGCCTATAAGTACAACACACGCGGCTGAATGAGAAACCATTTGCGCGTATCGGCAATGGGTAGACATACTTTACGCAGGTGGTACAATGAGGGCGACCGGCGTCACATTTCTTTGTGCAGGGGGTGGTCAGATGCGCTCCGGAGATTTAAGGAAAATGTGCATACAAGTTTTCTTTTACGACAAGAAAGGCAAGCCTGCGCAGTCGGAAAGATGTAAGAGATCAGGAGAAACGGGGGTCGGACGCGGTAAGACGTGCCTGATTCCGACGGAGGGCTGGTCGCGACGACTGGGCGGAAGGCTGTGCTTTCGGCATTCCGGAAGGGGAGGGGTGAGTGGAATGAGCGGAGGACGAGGCAGCAGCAAGGTACGGCAGATTTCGTGAGGTTTAAATCTCATCACCCTCTTATGAGCGGTTAGGATACAGCTCACGTGACCAGATGAAAACATCATGCATCACCGGTCACCTCTGACCTCAGGGCCACTGGGTCAGGGGAGGCTGAAAGGGCCCAACCATACAGTGGGAGAGTCAGTCGGCAACCATCCTGTACCCCTCCTTTCACTTCCCTTTGTTTTTCGTAGGCAATCGTCTTCCACCGCACAGCTCGCACCCTCCCCTGCGTCTGACACCCGCAGTGACCGAATATCAAATACCTCCACGATCGTCTTTGATCTACCCGACAGATTCGGAGTCGGTCCAGCTCAGATGCGATGAAGCCCTGATCCTTCCCCCCTCTCTCGTACCCGATCAGGACCCGAAGGACAGGCCAGTTTCCATTTCATTTCAAACATGCTACTTGCCCTGCGACGACAAAGCTACCGCCCGGAAGGATCCGACCGACCACCACAAAGCACCATCCACCATCTTTATTCACTCGTCGAACCGCTTGTTCGTCCTGTCAATCCCTCCCCGGTTTCCCGGCTTGTTGCGATTCGTACAATGATTGGCGTAATGTCCCTTCTCACCGCACTTGATTAATTTTAATCGTTGTCAGTTGGAGCAGAAGCAAACCCCGCGCAAAAAAGAATCACTGTACCTTGAAACACATGACTTCGTCCAGGTTCCGACGCGGGGGTTGCCCACCTCCAGGTTGCATCCCTGACCCAGACCCGTGGTCGAAATCTGCGTATCTACCATAACCGGGTGGAGGAGGCCCCAAGTCCCTTGGCGAAGGCGGAGGAGGAGGGTCATAGGCGCTCGGTGGGGGGATGTTCGGCTTAGGGCTGGTCACGTCGTGAGTGGGGTGTAGGGTTGCGGATATGGCGTGGACGCGGATGAACCAGGCTACTTACTGTCCTCGCGGGCAATCCGGGCCCATTGGACAAAATCCCGTGAGGAACAACTGACAAGCCACTCTTCGGACGTGCTTTCGAGGACACGTTGGACCTGTGAGGTTATGGTTGAATCAATGAGAACAACGTGCAAGTCTAGACCCAGTGGGAATAGACGAACCTAACTTGCAGAACCCTCGGTTATAGTCCGGACACTCGACTTTCCGTTCCTTCGGATGAGCATAAAGACATTCGTCCCCGGCTGAACAGTACCCATACTTTGCGAACCACCAACATTCTGGCATACGCCGAAGGTTATACTCGTGCAGAAACTCGCACGCGTCGCCCTTTTTACAAAGTCCACGGAGCCAGTGTTTGCAAACGGTTGCCAAACGCTCTCTGTCCCGAGGATGGGTGGGCAGTTGTTTTGGAGGTTGGAAATTTTGGGGTGACGGTGTCGTGTGCCGTAGCGGACATAACAATGGTCCAAGAGGACAACCCGTAGGTGTCAGCGCGAGTCGACATATCTGATCATCTGCAACAGAATGCGCAATTTCGTGGTTCGATCGTGTTCAGCCACCACACAGCATTGAGGGCGACAAACGCGATTGCGTACCTTTATCTAACTTCAAACCCAGCTCGTTCTTAATAAAGAGTTCTTGGGAGAAGTTGTTCTGATGAAACTGAGGTCTGACAATGTCTCGAAGTGGTGAAGGGCCCGTCAAGGGATTAGGCTGAACGTTCAAAGCCATGGTCGATGAGTAAGTGGCGGAGAGCCGTGACGCGCTCCGAAGTCAGTGCCGAATCCCGCTTTAGCCCAACACAGAATCATTTCCCCACGCTTACTACGCCCCGCTTTCGGCACGGGTACTTCCGAGCCCGGTCCTCTCCCTGGACTCGATCGTTCGACGCCCATGTCGCTTTGACCCGGGGAATAGATTCACCTGTGACGGACCTTATTGTATCAGACGGGTGAATATCAGGTATCCTAATCAACTCCTGGTGGGCAACGCCCAGGACCCCGCCGATTCACACGCTTTCCGATGTATCCAACAACGTTGGTTGTGCGTTAATCATCACTGATCAATGAAAGTTGAACGTTTGAACGTTCAACGTTGAGGCCTCGCTCCCGCTCGTCCGAGTTCTCACTGGGGTTGAGCATTGAACTCTATGACCCCTCGAGGTTCCAAGCACGCGACTATCCAACCACGATAAAGGGTAAATTGCGACAGGGGCCCTGACAACAACTCGTTACGCGTTACGGGTTGTACGCGAGACGTTTGATACAAGGCATCAACACACTCCATCACCAGCTCCCCAGAACTTCTGCATCGCCACCAGCTTCTATAACCCTTTCCGCAGCCTCTCGTAATCTCAAAGCCCACACCGCTTCACCTTCTAATCGCACGAGCGGTTTGTTCGACTGCAATTCAGTCGTGTCACCACACCCTTCCAGCCCGACAGCCACTGCGGAAACTGGGGTGATAGGGGAACTGTTGGCAGAATCCCATGATTGATCGGTATCATCCACTTCGACGATATACAGATGCGCAAACGTCTTCGCACCGAGGATTGGACGTCGGTCCAATCGGCAGACCTGCAAATCCATTGCCAACAATAGGCTCGCCAGGCCGCCTCCGCGTGCTCCGTTACTCGACTGCAAACGCGTGTGTGCGGGACCGTATGACGAATCATGGTTTTGTGGTTCACGAATCCGCAGCAGCCCCTTATTTTGTGAGCTTGGATGTGAATACAAGCCACGATGATTTGGGATTGTCGGGAGCCGTCCATCAATTGACCGCCCGAGGACGTAAAACCTCGTGAAATTTGCTGGGAAAACCGACATCAAAAGAGGAAGGTAAGCTACGTCCCTCACAAGCGACCGTACAGGAAAAAAAACCAGATGCGAACAAGTCAACAACGATAGTGACTCACATGTTTCATCTTGAACCCCTTTCTGCAGCAGCTGGATGCCATCGAACAAGTGTTCACACACACTAGAGGCGATAGCTGCTGACGAATACCCATCCTGTTCGTCGTTCAACAGAGCTTCCACGCCCGCCACCGTAGAGGGTGTCTTCACGAGCTCCGCATCTTTCAAGTGACTCCGGATGAATTTGCGACATTGACCGAGCGCCTAAAAAGAAGAATGGAGAGCGGGGGAGAGTGGCGGGAAGAACAGACCAATAGGTCGGACCGAGGTCGCCAGTGTGAAATAATCCAATAACGGGACGAGGGCACACAACAGGAAGTAGGAGATCAAGGTCACAGCCCCAACCCAAGTGTGGATTTGTGTATAGGAGGTTTGATGGACACCGGGACACGGATGGTGAATAGCCAGGGCGAAGCGCAGTCAAGATCAAGGGGTGGAATTAATTTTGATAGCTTAGCACCACGCAGCACAAACAACCAGGTTTCGTGCTTACCTGTTCGTGGCTGAGGACACGCCTCACGTCTTTGAGTGCGACGCCTTTTCGAGTAATCAGGCAATGCTGAATGCCAATCGTGACCTCTCCCCTAACGAAGACATCTCTTCCAACGTCCGGTGCTCTCAGGATATCGTACGCCTCGATTACAACTCCGTGGGTCGAATTCTCCTGTGGGATAAGCCCCACAGGACACTCTCCCGAACGCACAGATTCGTACACGTCTGAACAAAGCAGGCACCGCCAGAACGTAACACGCGTCAGAGTCCCGACCGATGGATATATGCGAGGGCAAGCGGGGAACACAAGGATTTCTCGTGAGTCCCATCATGCCCCCGAAAAAAATGAACCGTTCTCACCCGCGATGGTGGTTTTTCCAACATATTGAACAGTCTCGCCGAAACGGTCGTAAGCTGCCTAAACCCGTGACGAACACGCGTCAAATGGTGATATCGCACGAATGGTTGTCCCAAGAACGTGAATGGTGGAGTCAGAACGCTTAAACTCGGTTTCTATCCGGAGAGTGGGTCACTGACCTGATGTGAGTATGTCCCCTTGGGACCGAGGAAGGCCAACTCCAGCTTCGTCCCGGGGGCGGAGGGTAGTCGAGAAGAGGTGAAACCCGTAGTCACTACGGTGGGCATGGTATATGGCGGAGTCGCACGAAGTGGTGGTCGATGTCCAGATGAGTCAAAGTGGTCGGCGTCAGAAAGTGAACGTCACCAGAGTCTGCCACGGAGGGGGTTATAAACGTTTTCGAGAAAGAATGAAAGCTGTCACTCTCAATGCCCGGTGTGGGTAATGGCGTTCCGCCTCGTTACTAATAATACTTACGCCTTTCGGAGTCTGTACATGTCGAGTTTTTACGCGGCGCGGATTTAAACAACACGGATCAAGCCCTACATAAAGGGAGGACCAGATTCCATTCCCTCGACCTCAACTCCATAATTGGGGATAAAGCCACTACACGACCCGGAGATGAATTGCGGGTCCATCAGACGATCCACAACGTTTTGTCAAGTAACCGGGTCCGAAAAGCATTATATAAATGTCCGCCTCCGTGCTCTATATGATTACAAACAACAGATCGGAAGCCAGAGAAAAAACCGCGATTTATAGAATGTCGTTCGCATAAATAAGGAGCGCGAAGCGATCAGCGACAGCAAAAGGCAAATAATAGCATGAGGGCAAGTGTTAGAGAGGCGAATGGGGGACAAGTTAATTGAGGATGCGACTACTATGGAATGGGCGCCGTGCTAGAATAAAACCTGACGTCGTTGAGGATCGGCTCTTCGGGCACAACTTGCGACGTTCCCCTGATCACTTGTGACGCGATGGACGACAGCATGGTGTAATACCGATCTGAGATAAACCGGTGAGTATTGGCGGGAGGACACTACCAGGTTCGGGGATACGTACGAGCGACCGGGATCCTTTCGCCCATCTTCCCCAAGGCAAACTGGACGGACTGAAATTCGGTTTTCAGGGTTTCGACTTGATCCGGTCGATTTGCCTCATAAGCAGCCTGGATGAACTTCGCAAAGATCCTCCCACATGTGTACCAGCTGAACTGTAAGGCCCAGATAATCTAGAGTCAGGACCGGCGGTACATCAATATCACAAAGGCCAGACGTACACAGATGAACACATCCAGCAGGGCCAAGTCGAAACTCGTCGACCAAATCGAGTATATCAACGTAAGGACCTGCCTGGCAGCAACGAGAAGGCTCGTCGCAGAAATGCATCCAGTAGCCTGCAAAACCGCGTGGGGCTCATGTAGGACAATTGCGGCACTGCGAAATGCCATCTCTGAGCAATGTGCGCTGGGACGATCGGGGAAAGTTACCTACATGTGGGGGATCGTGCAAGCCGTGAACAGATGGACATCCACAACATTCCCATTGATCGGGTTCCTCAAGTCAGGGGGGAACGAGCTCCTGAAGCTTCTCACGAGATTATCCACCTCTATGAAAGCAGGAGTCGACCTTGGGTCCAGAAGTTCTAAACTCGGCAGCCGCGTCGGCGCAGGGATGGTCGGAGTGTAGTCCAAGTCTTTCGCAAAGTACCGAGCACGGTATCGGAGGTTGAAATTCTTGACCTTCGAGAGGATGACCGAGGCCTTGACCATCAGAATGAATGAATCGGTCTGGCTGCCGGGGTGGGCGAGCAACATGTGCGGATCGTGGAACCACTGTCGCTCCTTCGCAAGCACAAGCGTCTATCATCAATGGAGGGTTAGCGCTTCCTCGGAAGGGAGAAGTTGGTTAAATTTGTACCCCTTGTTCAAATTGGTCCCCTCGTAACGGAAGAAGTTGGGTGATATCCATGTCATCTTTGATTGTTCTGTATCAGTTGCGTAGCGACGACAATAATCTCCCGACACTCACCAAGAGCCATCGCCCATCCATTCGCAAACCCCTGTTGCCTATCCAACAAGTAACAAAAATAAAATGCGTTCCTCCTAATCTCATCCTCCGACACGCTGTTTGCAGGAGGCAAGATGGATGGGAGCCGTGCGACCTCCTGAATTGAGTGGAACGGTGGACAAATGCTAATTCCCAAAGGAACGCAACTACGCAAAGCCCGGCCAGTGGCAATAAAAACCTCAATTATTTGTCAACATACAAAGAGAGAGCGCAAATTCAAGAGGTAGCCTACCTCAACCCATCTGGCATGCATCCAATAGAACCAGCTTAGAACAATCAGGGCTTGGAGCAACTATCACCATGCTATACACGCATATAGTCTGAACTGTTTCACACCTTGAAGCGACTCAAACAAGCTTTCTCCAAGATTAGTCAAGAGATCAATCTGCTCGGCAGCGTACTTCGCCTGCTCTTCCGCGAAAGTGGAGGGTGAACCCACCCCCCTTCGTTTCATATCAAAAATTTCATCTGAACAGAAGCGAAACGGTCAAAAAATAAAGATAACTGGGATGTCATCTTGCGTTACCTCGGGTTCCGTGTAGGTTCGGGTTAGACACGGCGGGCGTGAAAACGCTGGCCAAAGCACATATAGCATGCAAAAGGGCGGCACGGGGGTACTTTGGATGGGTCTGCGGCAGCGAGAGGTTACTGTAGATCTCGCGGGTGAACGAGGGGTTACAACGCAAGGAGGGGAAACATACTTACAAAATAAATGTGGATCGGTGAAGTAGTCGATTTGCATG
>Ga0307515_10021937_pt1 | contig 11290 bp, 5 predicted proteins | sample 17_EM_MG_FD_194513 | JGI IMG/M metagenome (GOLD analysis project Ga0307515, IMG submission 194513) | Populus trichocarpa ectomycorrhiza microbial communities from riparian zone in the Pacific Northwest, United States - 17_EM | ecosystem: Host-associated > Plants > Roots > Unclassified | place... | reverse complement strand
CTAGAAATAATGGTAACAACACATAATCCAAGCTTCTTCCAAATTTGTGACCAGATACAACTGACCTGTGTTCTTGGTATTACAGTTTGACTCCTTTATTATCCTTCACCATGAAGGCGGTTTTGTACTGTTATCATTTATCACCCTTGCTTTCCTTTTTCAAGAAAATAATTCATCACATTTTATATTCATCAAGAATGACTACTATACCATAAAGTAAATAATTATCATTACCCACAGAGATTGCTATCTTGTACGCAAAGCAGACGGTATGATGCTCTTGAATCTTTTCTTGAGAAAAGGAAAAAGAGCAGAACCGACAAGGGGCCAGGTTGTTACGATAGCAATGTAAGCAAGGAGCCAGATCGAATTTCTATTCAGTCGTAAAAGCTGATCCATTCGTCTTCTAACAGGAACATCCAAATCATTGAGATTCTGATCCAATGGCTGGTTGAGGTCAACTTTAGAATGGGTTTTCTCTGTCAAAAGATTACTTCTTTCTTCGTGCAAAATGGCATCTTCATCCTTCCTGATGTGGTCCACATCTTCATTGCATTCATCTTCAGCTATGAAATCTTCTTGACTGTTGCCAACAGCAGTCACCATGCCATCCTCCGAGACATTCACATAAGGTCCTTGATCAATTGAAGACTCCGGTGGAATGGACAAGCTAGGCCCTTCCACCTGAAAGACAACCAAACAAAGAAATTTCAACTTCCTGGAAACTGACAGTTAAACTAGAATAAGTTGTCCCCTTGCTATGCTTGCGTTGGAAGATTTAAATTCAGATATTCCCACCGCAAGACAAATATAACTGGTAACAGTTGATCGAATGACTGGACACTGGAAACAGCTGGTCTTTTAATCTCTTTGAGTTCCAAAAACATAATCTCTTTCCCAGGAATTTTAACCCACTCAAAAAAAAAAAAAAAGGTTTAAATTATTGCGAAAACATTTGGCTTTCACAGCCAAATAATGGAAATTTCTCCTCCATCTCATGTTTGAAAGGTGAATTTTAACAAGCAGAAGTAACATTAGGAAAATATATACTTCATACTTCCATGGGATCTGGCAATGTGCTCCACTGTGGTGCTAGAGTATGTGGTATGTCCTTGTCCATTTCTTTGTGTGTTAAAATGTGTGCATACTAATTTCTATCAACTGACTCCAAAAATCATTAGCGAACTATTTTGCACCTTCTTTCTTCTGTTGCTTAATGGGCTAGACTGCAAGACATCAAAGAATTCATCTACAGCTCTCACCCACCTGCAAGGAAATGAAGAAAACAATTCAATCCAAGTTTATCAAGAGACAAAATGAGAATCATACAGTAACTGCTGCTAAAGATGATGGACAACATTGTTGATTATCATCCAAGAAAAAGAATGTTAGCATGTGAGCTCCTAGATAATATCTAATGCAAACCCTTAATAGATGGTAAAAAATAATCACTCTTGACCTCCGCATAGGACTACAACAGACTCTGACATGCTTTTTTTTTTGCAGATGTCTATGCATGTTTGATAATAAAGAGTTGTCAAACATGCCAAAAGAGGAAGACAGTAGTTACCACATGCTATCTGCAGATATCCCCTCATAATAAGCAAGGTGTCCGCCATGCTGTGTGACAGCAAGGATAATATTTTCATTTGCCCTGTAAGGAATCAAACAGTTTAATGTTGCATAGATTGAAAACATTGTTGAACGCATGATATCATGAGCTTCAAAGTATAGTGGCGACAGCTAGACTTATTCCGGTTATGAAAATTTAGAATTCATACATTTGGTATGCTATTCACATACTGTTGATCATATCTAAATCTTTAACCATGCTTCATGTTGTGGCATTTTCAAACGTATTGTGTTAAGCATCATCTACCTGGTTCTTTCAGACTATGAGGGAATTTAAAATCCATCAATATCACCCTGATTCCTTATCAATTTCAACAGCAAGTGTTCTAATCACTCCATGGTTGATTGCTGCCCTATGTGACAACTCTAGGTGTGAAATAAAATGTTCACTAGGACACTCAGCTAACTGAGTAGAAGTCGGCAGCATTCAAAATCCCTTCATGTTATAACTAAAGCATTTTAGCTGTGGTGCAACATAAATTTTTGGAATATGGTATTTAAACAATTCTATATCTGAGCATGCACTAGTTAGTCAAAATAATTTTTGCTCCATGATAAATGTTTTGCCTCCATTTAATTGGAAAATGTGACTAGAACTTTTATACAGTGTCTGTGTGCCTACAAACAACCCCATTTATAGTTAGTAGAGGCCAAATTGGAGCGGTTTTAGGAAAGCCAACAACCAGTCAGGGCCTGCTGCAACAGAGATAGCGGAATAAAGAAATCCATGTTGAGCATTCAAGAATGTCATAAATAAAGAACAAATCACACGCTCAAATGATCAGAGAGTGGGGAAAAGTAAAGAAGCTGATTCCCTACCTGCATTCATCCCATGGGATGGCCTCCCTTGTACAAACTGGATCATCCATGGCACTGATGCACAGAAGAGGCACTGATACATTTCCCACAAAATTCACACAACTAGAACGCCTGTAATATGCATCAACAGTCTGAGGAAAAGAACAGTGGTTTTAGTCAATCAAGAAAGGATGAGTCATTTTGGTGAAAATGAGGATCAATCAGCTTTCACCTCAAATTTTCCAAGAATGCGGGTTGCATAGTTGTCGAAGTCTCGAACAGAACGTGACTGTCACACAAAGGAAAAAAAACAGATTCTTTAAAAGCAAGGCATTTGCTTCACCAATACAATCCTCTGATTACGTTTTCATCTTTACATGTCAACATATCAATGGATTGTTAAGGAGTATGTACCAACCAAATGTATTTTGCTAAAAATAAGTAGAAGCATAATTTGCTTGTGATATATCTAAACCATCAATTTGGAAAGTGTTATATAGATATAGGCTCTTTCCACTTTCCAATGCAATCTCACTTCAAAAGAAATAATGCCAATAAGCAACTATTTTATGCAGTTTCATAATGTGATTTAATTGACACCATGATGATGAGCATGTTGAATGTGAAGAGCTACAATACAACATCTCATTAATCAGCATCCCTCTAAAGATGAATGCAGGGTAATCCAATATATCCCATAAATTAAACTAGGGGGAAATGCAGCACCTATGGCTTGGTTATATTGGATTTATAAGACAAAAATTGTTCATTTGCCCTTAAGTATCTTGTGCTTTGCTCCATTAGCAGTGTACTGACTGCTGAACTCCAATAGCAATATTAAAGTGGCATTTGGTACAAGGTTAAAAAATGAGAGGGAATTTGTACAAGAACACTAATTATATGAGGAATTGTTAAAGTGTAAAGTTAATATTCAAAGGTTGTTTGGTGTGTTAACAAATTATAGGGTAAATTGTTAGTAAGGAGAGAGAGAGAGAGAGTTTATATATATTTTTCTAATTCTCCTACATGTCTTAACTATTAAGTTTAGTAAATAGCATCTCATGTGTTGGCATGGATCTAAAACATAATGAGCTGAACAAAAAAAATTTGTAAGTCTGTGTTTACACTTATTGTATAGATTACTTTACATCTTATGCATGCACAAATATATACATACCTCTACAAGTAAAAAAGAAAAACTAGAAAACTATTACTTTACAAATATATAATTGCATCCCTTATGGTTTAAAATGGGCTTGCTTCTAAAAGCATATCGAATGATATTTTTACTACTCCAACAACCAACTTCATATATTCACTTAAGTAGAGGAGTTTAAGAAAGAAATAAAATGAAGGCACTCCCTCCATCCCACAAAGGATGTCCCAATTGACTATTCACACGTATTAAAAAATGAAAATAAATGTTGTGCCAGACCATCTATTTTTATTGCATTAACTACATTATCCTTCCAAATTAAATGCAGTTAAAGAAAAAGCATATGAATTTAATTTTTAAAGAGTCAAAGTATTTAAGTAACATAACCGATCCTTCAACATATTGAAAATAGACAATGCATTTTGGTAAGGAAATAAAGAGGTAAATAGCTCAATCTGTCCTTATATAATTGGACAAGTCTCCAATATATCCCTACATTTTTAATTGTGTCTACCACGTCATTGTATAATATTCAATTCTCCAATATGTCATTCGGTCAAGTTTTTCCACCCAAATTGACAAAATTACATTTTTTTCATTCTAAAGTTGTCCTTGAGTTATATAAGAATATAATAGAAAAGTTTCTTAAGATTGATCAAAATGTTTTAAGAAATAAAAAGTTTGAAAATTATTCAACCATTAAAATTTAAAAAACTAAAGATTTCAATCTTTTCTCAAACAACTAAAATTATATTCCTGTACAGCTCAAGGGTATTTTCAGAATGAAAAATATAATTATGTCAATTTGAATAGAAAAACTTGAGATAAAAATATATTGGAGAATTGGATATTATACAATGACATAATTGACACAATTAGAAACACAGGGATATATTGGAGACTTAATCAATTATATAAGGATATAATGAGTCATTTAACTGAAAATAAGGACGCTTTTTGAGGAACTGAGGGATTACCTTCTTTACACCATCCCAATCTGTAAGACGTGACAAGATAGACTCATGCCTGCATAACAATACAGTTAGATCTTTGGAAAACAAAAACCCTGGAAGTTCAAAAAATTAAAAACACAAGCTGAAATCATAATTTTGAAGTGATCAAGTGGAGTTCACACAGGATAACTAAGCAAAAGAAGGTTCATTGTCAGAAAAATTAGCAAAGCAGTGATGGAGACATACAGTTGTGCATAACCTTGTAGGCCAACTGTTAGCACTTTGTCATACAATTTCTGCACAAGTCTACGATTGATATATCTATCACATATCTGTAAAGCAACAATAGAGGGACTTTAAATAATTTTCAACAGTTAGTTCCATAAGTGGATTATTTAACAAAAACAAGGATTTTAATAATTTATTGACTTATAACTCAATAAGAAAGCAATTTACATAACTTCTGATTTAGTTGAACCTGTCCAGATTAGTACTAACTAAAGATCTTGACATGATCCCACCATCTTTTCTACAAATTTTCTTAAACAATTCTCTTCTACTTTGCCTCCAAAGTATTTTGACTTTTATGAAGGAATTTCATAACCAGAGTTGATCTTTCCATTCAGAATAACATCCACTGGAGAATTATGCGTCTTTTCTTTTATGTATTGTATCAATAAAATAAAATCATGAAATTATAGATTCAAACAAGCTTGGAACAAGAACTTCCAAGTGAAAGACAACCAAGCATATAAAGGGAGAGATGATCAAAGAAATAGTTGGTCGCATCACATGGAATTCATATGGATGAACATTCAATAAGAACTATATGTAAAAACTATACAAATTCATATAAAAAACCACATAAATTTAATATAAACAACCAAGTTCGTTGGTCGAGCAAGCCCAAGGAAACCCAGTGCAATGAGACACTTCCTATTAGAACAAACTAATATCCATCAAATATCTACCGAGAGACTATCCTTAACGTTCATGATTTTGCAGTTCAATCTCTATTGCACAACCCATTTTCCATTTTACTGCGACAACTGCAAACTTTTTTTCTTTCTTTTTCTTTTTTTAATAGAACTATCATACTTCCTTTACAAAAAGAAACTGAGAAATTCCTTTACTGCGAACAAATTTTACAATCTTCCGAAGCACATGAGGCATGGGGAGCCATTGGCATGACAAGTTATTCCTTTTAGTACTCCACAATCAATGAAGATACCCAAGTTGTTCCTTTTATTCCCTCTCCTTTAATTTCTTCTCTTTTCTAGTTTATCCACTTGAAGGCAAGTGGTTCAGTTCAATGGGACAAATCCCATGCCATGCTGCAAAGCAAAAGTGAGTCATCAGACAGCAGCAACTTCACGTGAAATGCTGGTTGTTAGAACCTATCTGGTTACTTCCCAACATTGCTCTAGCAAAAGCAGCAACAGGTGTGGTCTCTTTTCTCTTCCACTGCCACCCTATATAGTCTTCTTCTCATTAATGACATACTCTTAAAATTCTACCTGTAAATTTTTTCTTTAACTAAAACCGCAAGTAAAGAAGAGCTAGATCTACATTCTCACTATACTAGTACTTCTAAAGGAACCCATTTATGAGGAAGTAATGGTTGTGCAATTTTCTCAGGAAAACAAAGCAAAAGAAAATGAAGATGTTTTCTCTCTCTGCGGAAGACATTTTAGTTTCTACCATTCACTTCAACATGTTGCTGAATATGGTTGTTGGAGCCCCACTACATCACCATCTACCTTTAACATTTTCTGGTCACATTACTGTCTTCATTGCTGGAACGAATAAAAATATATAAATTGCAATATCTTGCATCTTAAAAAATCAAGATGTGCCAATGAAACAAGGTACCTAATTTGGCATGGTAATAGATAAATACAAAAACTACAAAGATATACCTACTCCCATAACATGTAAATATAGATGAAGCACTCACCAAAAGGTCCCAAGGAGAGCAGACAGCCGCAGCTCCAACAAGAAGACAATTAACCCCATCTTCTCCAAGATATTTCACCTGGAACAATTAACATTAACAACACATCACTTGGATTCAAAGTTCCAACTCTAAACAAAGCAATTTCTTGTATACACCCTTGTTCAATGTGCATCAAAAAGAATCCTACTAACTGTGTGATTTAGCTTGACAAATCCACCATAAATAAGTATGGTTAGAGTTTATCCTCCAAATTAGACAAATCAAACTCATTCAGAATTTGATACAGTCATAATCCATTTACCAATATCTACCAGGAAGCATTGGCATTATAAAACATGAAGCAAAATGGCCATGCGGCAGGTTAAAGATGAAATGTATAAAAATCTCATCAGGAAGGTAGTTTATTGAGATGATAATTTGATGTCTTTCAAGATAAAAAAATACACATACTACTTTGCAAGTAGGGAAAAAATAAAAGGAGAAGCATACCAAAATATTTGCCCCAATACTAGTTCCAACAGCATATAAAGGAGCTTCAGGATATTGACAATGAATATGATCAATGACCTTTCGTACATCCTCTGTCCACCCAGCATTGTAGAAGCAATCAGACTGACCATATATATTTATAACAAATGACCTTGTTAGTCAACGATTTATTGCAATAAGTACAGACCACGAGAGATGTCTGAACAAGCTTTGATGCAGCTCAAAACACACATGAAAGTTTGACATTTAAGAAAACATATTCAAAAGCAACCTAAAAAAGAAAAGCAGTCACAGTTATGCAAAGTTAAATATTCTCTGAATAACAAGATCCTCATTAAGCACATTATCTATTAACAAAATAACATATATAAAATCCCCTCTCAACAAAGAAAAGAGAAACCCATGGGTATACAAGTCTGTGAATGAGCAATTTCACATTCAGAATTGTCATAAAAAAAAGAAAAGAAAAGAGCTTCCTGCATCTTAGCAGTATATTTCTTTTATTCACTTGGATGAATCGAAAGAGAGGTTTCTTCTAAATTGCCTTCTTCTGTTCCAGTATTTTAACTTGTGACAACTAGCTTAAGAGAAAACTATTTAACAAAGTGAAGCCATTTGCATTTTCTTGAAAAGCTTTTGCTACTTCTTCTATTTGGCTTTTGATGATCTGTCCATGTGGGCATGTACCACAGCATGTCTGATGCTTTTTCATAAACTTGTGGTTATTTAACTCAGTTTCTGTTTCACTGAAACAAGGTTTTGTGAAGGAAAACCCTAGAGAGAGTCCCACCTCTAAAACAATTTTAAATCAAAACAATTTTCCTGTAACCTATAAGCTCTTGGTTGTAACCCAAAATCTATCATATGTAGGGACAGTAAAGTTGTAAAAAAAAGAGAGTGAGAGAGGAGGAAAGTTGAAGCCTAGGATCCAGTACTTTAACAACAACTAAAAGATATTCCAAGAATTGAACTGTGGAAAAAGAAAACCAAAAGAACAAACTTCACAAGATTTTCAATTTGGTTTAACTGATCTGTCAAATCCTTCAAAAATTCTAACATTTTTTTCTTCCTCACTAAATTTCAAAGTCAAGATACAATTAACCAGCCTGTACCGCTCTTCCGTATTTGTTGTTTTTCTTCTTCAAAAACCTTGTTTGGATGATATCATACTAAATGCAATGACTTCTTAATGAATGCAAGCCCTTACGTATAATATTCATAAAGGGGAACAGAGAGAGAGAGAGAGAGAATGGTGATCCATGAAGAATGAAAAGGAAAAGTTGCTTTATGAGAAATCAAAAGCTTGCATATAATATTTGACACTCACAGTTATTGATATGCCTCCAAGTCCACGATGATTGCTCACAACAACATTCCAGCCATGCTTTGCCATCTTATCTACGAGATGCTTTACATACTGTTGCACCGTAAAATTACATTAGAAATTTAAAAAGGAGAAAGGAAAAAAACCCTACTGACCACAAGAAAAAAACAAACTCCTCAAAAGAGACACAACAATTAATGCAGCATGTCTATCACCAATATAACTGAAAAGGGCAGCATCAAAAAGGAATTTCATAAGTTACTTCTATTCAGCCAACTGAGGTCTTGCTTAGGGGATGAACGCAAGAAGTAAAGGAATCTCCAGCAGAAGGTACCAACTACATGAAAATGAAAAAAACTTCAATTTCAAAATGATAAAAAGGACTTACAGCAGAACCCGAGTCACTTGTTAAACCAGGAATCACGATCAAAATAGGAGTTTTATCATTTTCTCGAGTTGCATCATTTGTGCAGGAAGCACCTTTAACTGAAAAATTAAGAAGCAAAAATTAGATTTAAACAATACCAAACAACAAGTAAAGCAGCAAAAATATAAAACACACATGTTAAATTCAAGACATAAATCATTCCCCCAAAAAAAAAATGATACACACGACTCAAACCAAAGTTCAAAGTCACCGTTATCACAACTCGACCCAAAGTTAGCATCTTTTCAGAAAACAATATATTGGGAAACTCCAAGCAAGAGTGATCATAATGTGCAGTGGATAAAAGATGCACTCGACCTAGCAGTAATCCTAGCTTACTTCAGGTTACATAAGTTCGCCTCTACCATTCAACGAGAAAAAAAAAATCAAACACCAAAGCCATTGCGAATTATTGCATCAAAAATTGAAAATTTAACCTAATCTAGTCAAAGATAGCTCATGTTTTCTTCAAGATTCAGATAGTTTCACATAAAATTTGTATTATACTAACCATCAGAAGACATTAGCCAGTCCAGAGCAATGGTACCGCCATCAGTAGCAAAAAACATGTGTCTGCAGAGTACAAAAAAATAAACGTATAAAATTAGGGTCTGCAGAAAAAAACAAAAGCAAGAGAGAAAAAAGAAAGAAAAAATAACCTTTTGTAGGTGACATGAGGAGATTTTGCAACAAGACTCAAGAAAGCTGTTTGGAGATGAGGACTTGATAGCCATGGAGTAGGCAAAAACCTTCCGTGGAGGATGCGGCACTTGGAAGCGACGGATTTGTAGAGTTGAGAGCTGGGATTATAGGTGAGCGACACAGGGTCGCCTCTGAAGGCGGTGAGTAAATCGGCGAGAAAGTGTATCTCAAGAAAATTGTAGAAAAAGACTAGAAATGCTAGGAAGAGGAGGAGGACGATGAATAGGAGGAGGAGGAGGAGTAGGAGATGATTCTGAGAGATTGAAAAAAGAGACAGAGATTTGACGAAGAGCTCGTCGTAGTCGTATGATGATGCTCTGTAATCTTCTTCCATTTCAAAGATTTTCGAGGTTGTGGAGGTTGGAGAAGAGTAGGTGGTTAAGACTTTGTAAGATGGAGTTAGTTATAAAGTTCGTCCCTGTAGTTTAATGAAACTAAATAATTAGTCTTGTAGTCTTAGAAATTATATATTTTATCTATTTATATTTTTTTTTTTCTTCTCCTCTCCTCTCCTCTCCTAAAAAACAAATATACGATTCCTACCCATACTTGTAATATATTAGAGATAGATGCATGAAAAAGAGAAAATTACATCTAAACCCAAAAAAAATTCCCTTCTTTTTAGTTTTTTTTCCTAATTTAACTTGATTTTATAAAATTATAAATAATAAATAATATTTGGAATTATGAATAAGTGAGATAATGTAGAATAAAATAACTATGAAAATCTTAATATAATGTGAGTTACAATAGTTAAGCGTAATGTTTTTTTTTTTTTAATTTTTCTGTCACTTGAATATTTTTATATTAAATTAATTTAGAATTGAGTTTGATGTTTTATTTTGATTTATTTTATTTGAGTTTCTTGTAGTGTTAAAAATAAATTTTGATGTTGAGTTAATATTTAATTTTATTAATTCAAATTAATTAAAATTTTAGGAATTTAATTTTAAATTAAAATAAATATTTAACTTCTTTTGTTTCCAAGAAATTTTTTTTTTCATAGCTTTCTGACTCAATCTTGATTGGAATCAGTATATTTATTATTATTTATTAATATAATTTTTAATTTATTTTATTAAATATATGAATAAACTTTTCAAGTGGTATTCAAAGAAGAATTGATGGTGAAAAAATTGTTCATTTGATTTTTTTTTTCTCAGTACAATTTTTTTTAATTAATTTTATTCAATTTTCTCTGTTTAATTAGTCATTCGGCTTTCTCATCCTCTCTTGTTACTGCATATAAGTTTAAAGATTACTGTTTTCTTCTCTGGAAACCATCACTCACTAAACAAACAATCCTTCACCACTCCCGCTTCCCCAACACTTTGAACACAGCAGCATCAATTCCATTTTCTTCCATGAGAGATGATGATGTCTCTCTACAGCACCAAACTCCCACACCAACTCAACCAAGCCAGGACCTTCATAGCTGTCAGGATCAAATGGGCCTGTGACCCTTACCTTGACACAGCTGTTTCCAAAGAAAAAGACTTGAAACAAGTCATTTCTATCAAGAACCAACTAATTTCCTCTCCCTCGAAATCCCTCCCTCTTTCCTCTCTTTCCCTTCTAAAACCCTACTTCAACCTCTCCACTACAGCCCTCAATTTCTTCCATAAGTACTCCACAGTTTTCTCTCAATTCCAGCCCTCCCCTTCCCTCCCCTTCCACATCAAACTCAGCCCTCAAGCCATCTCACTTCACAAGGAGGAGCAACTAATTCTAAAGTCACAACCTTTACGTGATGACACCATAAAAAGGTTAGCTAAACTCTTAATGCTTTCCGGGGCAAAAAGATTGCCTTTGCATATTGTTGATAGGTTCAAGTATGATTTGGGTTTGCCTC
>Ga0307515_10021936_pt1 | contig 11290 bp, 11 predicted proteins | sample 17_EM_MG_FD_194513 | JGI IMG/M metagenome (GOLD analysis project Ga0307515, IMG submission 194513) | Populus trichocarpa ectomycorrhiza microbial communities from riparian zone in the Pacific Northwest, United States - 17_EM | ecosystem: Host-associated > Plants > Roots > Unclassified | place... | reverse complement strand
GGAACGGCCGCTCGATACCAATGTCGAGTTCTTCACCGCGATCCTGCTCGACGCCCTGAAAATCCCGCGGCAGGCGTTCACGCCGATCTTCGCCGTGGCGCGCGCCGCCGGCTGGACCGCGCACGCCCGCGAGCAGCAACGCGGCGGGCGGTTGATCCGGCCGAGTTCGGCGTATGTCGGGCCGATGCCGGGGTAAGGTGTTGGTTCGATCTTAGCTTCGTCGTCCGGCCTAGTGCGCAATTGCGCACGGGGGCCGGGACGACAACTGAAAATCAGGTCGCGCCGCGCACGACGGTCTTGAGGTAATTATACGCCTTGATGATCTCGATCAGGCGGTCCTCGGTGGAGCGGTCGCCGCCATTGGCGTCGGGATGGTGCTGCTTCACCAATGCCTTGTATTTCGCCTTCACGGTTTCCAGCGTCGCGTCGGGGCCAAGCCCCATCACCTGCAGCGCCTTGCGCTCGGCGTTCATGATCTTGCGGGTCTCAGGCTTGACTTCGCCGGCCGCACCGCCCGGACCGGGCCGCCAGCGGCCGCGGCCGTTGAGCTCCGAGAACATGCTGAACGGGTCGGAGGCGGCGTCGAGTTCGGCCTCGGCGCCGGCCTTGCCCTTCTTGCCGCCATTGGCGCCCATCTTCCAGGTCGGGCGGTGGCCGGTCAGTGCATCCTTCTGGTAGCGCGCGACGGAGTCGGCGCTCATGCCCTGGAAGAAGTTGTAGCCCTGATTGTATTCGCGGACGTGGTTGAGGCAGAAGTGCCAGTACTCTTTCGAGTTCTCGCGGCCCTTGGGGGCGCGGTGCGGACCCTTGTTCTTGCACTCCGGCCATTCGCACATGGCGGATTCTTCGCGCGCCGCAGCCTGCTGCTTCGCGCTCAGCTTGTTGGGCTTGATGCGAATGGAGTCGAAGAATTTGGATGAATCAATTGGCATGGCTGACTTTGACTACGCAATGCCTGCGGCTTCAAGTCTTGACATTGCGAAACCCTCTCCTTCGATGTGCCATTGACGGAAAGCAGTCACGGACGTAATGCCGCCGCCATGAGCACCAAAGACGATATCATAAAGAAGTTGCGTGAAGCTTTCGTGCCCGAAAGCCTCGATGTTGTCGATGAATCGCATCTGCATGAGGGCCATGCCGGCCACAGGCCGGGCGGCGAGACGCATTTCAGGGTCTATATTGTGTCGCCGGCCTTCGAAGGGAAGAGCCGGATCGAACGCCACCGCATGGTCAATCTGGCGCTGGACGCGGAACTCAAGGGATCCGTCCACGCATTGGCGATCAAGGCGCAGGCACCCGGGGAAAATACGGGCCGCTGATTTCGCAGCTTTGCCGCAAGGGTGAGCAGGCGATCACATCGCTGTGCCCAACGCCGACCGGGACGGTGGCAGCAATTGCTTCTTTGTGAGACAATCGGCCGCGCGATGGCTCGGTTCCCAGCGAAGCGCGGGGTCGGGCTGACCTCGATGCCATCGCCATGTGGTGGGGTCGTCCGATGCGTTATTGGGCACGTCAGGGGTTGGCGACCGCCGTTCTGGCGTTGACCGCGACTTGTCCGGCTGTCGCGCTCGACATGCCCGGGCCCTCCGCCCAGGAGGTGCTGGTGAAAAGCATCCTGGTGACGCTCAACGATGCGGTGGCGTCAGACAATTTCACCATCCTCCACGCCAAGATCTCAAAGCCGTTTCGCGAGCAATTTCCGCCGGAAAAACTGCGCGCCGTGTTCAAGGACCTGGTCGAGAAGCACGCGGTGTTCGACGCCGTCGTCGCGCAAAAGATGATTCCGGACGAGGACGCCAAAATCGACGAGCAAGGCGTGCTGAAATTGAAGGGCCGTTTCCAGACCGCGCCCAAACAAGTGAAGTACCAGCTTGGATTCATTGAGTCGGAAGGCGCTTGGAAACTCAGCGGCGTTTCGATCGATATCGAATGATCATTACTCGTGGGAAACTCGAACTTCCTCTCCCTATGCCGGCCGGGAATGTTATGCGGATGCTTACAATCAAAGCGGTATCTTTTCCCGGAAAGGCACGCGATGCACGCTCCTTCATGGATTGAGCTGGTCGAGCAGAACGTTGCCCGATATGGCGATCTCGTCGCCGGCATCGACCCATCGTATTCCGACGTCCCCGAGTTCTTCGGCCACGACAGCGCCTGGATCGACCGGTTCGTCCATTTCGCGATCGAAACCATCGGGGGACGTATCGGCTTCGTCAAATTCCAGTCGGCCTATTTTGAAGCCTGCGGATTGATCGGCCTCACCGCGCTCGCGGCCGGAATCAGACAAGCAAAGGCCGCGGGCATCGGTGTCATTCTCGACGCCAAGCGCGGCGATATCGGTGCGACGGCCGCCGCCTACGCCCGCGCCTATCTAACCCCGGCATCCGCCGGTGGCAGCGGCGATTTCGAAGCCGACTGCCTGACCGTCAATCCCCTGATGGGCCCGGACACGCTCGAACCCTTCGTGGAATGCGCGAACCGCTTCGGCAAGGGCTTGTTCGTGCTCTGCCGCACGTCCAATCCCGGCGCCGGCTGGCTGCAGGACAAGATGACGGGCAACCGGCTTGTGTCCGACCGCCTCGCCGATCTCATTACCGCGATGGGCGCCAACGCCGGCAGCCCGGCCCGGCTGAATGCGGTGGGCGCCGTGGTCGGCGCGACGGTGCCGCATGAAGGGCGGCGCCTGCGCCAATTGCTGCCCCGTTCGATCATCCTGGCGCCCGGCCTTGGCGCACAGGGCGGCGATGCTGCGGCCATTCACTCACTTCGCGGCAACACGCCGGGCGACCTGCTGATTCCGGTATCGCGCGGCCTGACGCGGGTCGCGGATCGTGCCATTTCCGAGGAGGACTACCGAGCACTGATCATCGGCAGGATCGACGAGTTCAAGTCGGCGATTGCCTATGACTATCCCGGAGATCGCGCCATCCCGGCCTGACCTTTATTGTGGATGTAGCGTTTAGAACGCCGTGCCTGCCCGCTTCGGCTTCTTTTCCTCGCCCTCGGCCTCGCGCGGCACGGCGACGATCCGCAAGGCGGTGATGCGGTTGCGCTCGCGGCGCAGCACGCGAAAGCGGAAGCCGTGGAAGGTAAAACTCTGGCCGCGTTCGGGGATCGAGCGCGCCTCGTGAATCACGAGGCCGGCGATCGTGGTCGCCTCCTCGTCGGGCAGATGCCAATCCATCGCGCGGTTGAGATCGCGGATCGGCACCGAGCCGTCGACCACGACCGAACCGTCAGGCTGCGCGCGGACGCCGGCCACCACCACATCGTGCTCGTCGGAAATATCGCCGACGATTTCTTCCAGAATGTCCTCCAGCGTCACCATGCCCTCGACTTCGCCATACTCGTCGACGACGAGCGCGAAGTGGGTCTTGCGGCGGCGGAACGCCTTGAGCTGTTCGGAGACCGGACGCATTTCCGGAACGAACCAGGGCGGCAGCGCGATGGTCGAGACGTCGATGCCGGACGTATCGCCTTCGGAGGCGCGGATCGCGCGCAGCAGATCCTTGGCGTGCAATACGCCGATGATGTTTTCTGGTTTCTCGCGCCACAAGGGAATGCGGGTATATTCGGTCGCTAGCACCTCGCGCACCAGCTCTTCCGGCGGCAAATCGGCGTTGATCATCACCATCTCGGTGCGATGGACCATGACATCGGAGACCTGCAGTTCGTTGAGGTCCAAAAGACCGCCGAACATGTCGCGGTCCTGCTTTTCGACCTTGCCCTCGTGGTGCAAGAGGTCGACTGCGCCGCGCAGGCGCTCGGTCGGCGACAGGATCGCCTGGTTGGCGCCGATCGCAATGCCCAGCATCTTCATCAGCGCCAGCACGATCGCCTCGATGATCGTGAGCAGCGGCCCTAGAATGAAGACCATCAGCTTCATCGGGCGCGCCACCAATAGCGACACCCGGTCCGGCGCGTTGATCGCAATGGTTTTGGGCAGCACTTCGGCGAAGATCACGACCAATACTGTCATCACGCCGGTGGCATAGAGCACGCCGACCTCGCCGAACCACGCGGTAAAGATGCCGGTCGCAAGCGCGGACGCGCCGATATTGGCGATGTTGTTGCCGAGCAGCAGCGCGCCGATCATCCGCTCGCGCATCGCGAACAGGCTGGAAACGACGCCGGCGTCGCGGTTGCCCTGCTTGGAGAGCCGCAACATGCTGGCGCGCGACGCACCGGTCAACGCGGTCTCGCTCGCCGAGAAGAAGGCGGAGACGAACAGACAGGCAACAACGATGGAGAACGTAATCCAGTCCACTCTATGTCATCCGGACAGAGTTCAGCTTTTCGTCAGTCTGGCTTTGAGAAAATCGCGAACCAAGGAAGGCTCCACGTCGTTTGCAATCACCGCGCGGCCGACAGCTTCCAGCAAGATGAAGGTGAGCTTGCCGCGCTTGACCTTCTTGTCCTGCGCCATCAGCGCCATCAGCGCATCGGCATCCGCCAACCCCTCCTGGGTGAAGCCGGCGATGTCCTGCAACCGGGTCGGCAATCCCACGGACGAAAGATGACGTTCGACGCGCGCGGCGTCCGCTTGCGAGATCATGCCGAGCTCTGCGGAAAATTCCGCCGCCAGCACCGTGCCGATGGCAACGCCCTCGCCATGGAACAGCCGATCGGAGAAGCCGGTTGCAGCCTCCAGCGCATGGCCGAAAGTATGGCCGAGATTGAGCAGCGCGCGCTCGCCGGTTTCGCGTTCGTCGCGCGACACGATCGCGGCCTTGGCGCGGCAGGAGGTGGCAACCGCGTGCTCGCGCGCCGCACTACCGGAAAAGATGCCAGCATGATTGGTCTCAAGCCAGGCAAAGAAGGCTTCATCGCCAAGCACGCCATATTTGGCGACTTCGGCATAGCCGGAGCGGAACTGGCGCGGCGACAGCGTATCCAGTGCGGACGTATCGGCGACGACAAGCACCGGCTGATGGAACGCGCCGAGCAGGTTCTTGCCTTGCGGCGAGTTGATGCCGGTTTTGCCGCCGACGGAAGAATCCACCTGCGCCAATAGCGACGTCGGCACCTGCACGAAATCGACGCCGCGGCGCAGGATCGCCGCCGCAAAGCCGGCGAGATCGCCGACCACGCCGCCGCCGAGCGCGATCACCAGATCGTTGCGTTCGATTTTCGCCGCGATCAGCGCCTCGGAAACCTTCTCGAGTCCGGCATAGGTTTTCGACCCCTCGCCTTCGTCGACGACCACATGCGACGTCGGGATGCCGGCCGCCGCGAGCGACGCTTGCGTCTGTTCCAGCCAGTGCTTGGCAACCGTGCGGTCGGTGACGATGGCGGTTCGCACGCCCGGCCGAAGGGCGGCGATACGCGCGCCCAGCGACTGCAGCACGTCGCGGCCGATGATGATGTCATAGGCACGCTCGCCGAGCGCGACCTCGACGGTGATGGGATCGGAATGCTTCAGTGGTGCCGTCATGACGTCGCGCTCATTCCGTTCGTTGTAGCCGTTGTAACCGTGGTTACTGTCATAACCATCTTTTTTTGGGTCGCCGGCACAGTGTTTCCGACACAACCGGGCGTGCAAGGCGTCCATGCATTCGTCGACGATCCGTTCGTGCGGAACGTCGCGCGACAGGATCGTGAGATCGGCACCCTGATAGACCGGCTCGCGGGCTTCGAGCAGCCGGGCGACGGTCGCCACCGGATCCTCGGTCTGCAGCAATGGCCGGTCGGCGCGGCGCTTGACGCGCTTCATGATCACGTCGAGATCCGCCTTCAGCCAAACCGAGACCGCCTTGTCGGCGATCCGCTTGCGGGTCTCCTCGCGCATGAAGGCGCCGCCGCCGGTGGCAATCACGGCCGGCCCATTGTCGAGCAGCCGGGCAATCACCCGGGCCTCGCCGTCCCGAAAATATAGCTCGCCATGGGTGGCGAAAATCTCCGGGATCGACATGCTGGCCGCCGCCTCGATCTCGGTATCGGCATCGAGGAACGGCAAATGCAGCCGGCCTGCCAACCGGCGGCCGATGGTGGATTTGCCGGCGCCCATCATGCCGACCAGCACAATCGAACGCCTTCCCAAGGCGGCCGAAATCTCGGTCTCGTGGCGGGGTCCTTCTGGTGCCGGTGAGGCGGTCTCGGGCATCTAAATCTCTGTCGGCCGCGGAATTTCCGCGTTTCTGCGCCACCTATACTACCCCCGCCGATACCGTTGCCAGACCTTTGCCAGAGACTCTTGCAACGCCAAGGGGAACATGTAGGTAGTCGGGCTCGGCCTATCCCCGATGATTTCAATGGTTAATTCGCCGCCTGAGGCGCCCTGATGCCCAGCCTGTTCCGCTTTCTGACCGTTGTCGGCATCATTGCCGGGATCGGCTATGGCGTCGTCTTCGCGCTGGCGAATTTCGTCAATCCGAAGCCGCGGGAAATGACCGTCACCATTCCCCCGGATAAGTTCCTCAAGAAATAGACGCTATGGTCGTCGGATGGCCTCCAGGACCACTTCGAAGACAAATTCCGACTCAAAGCTGACCAACCTGTTCCTCGACATGCTCGCGGCGGAACAGGGGGCGGGCGACAATACGCTCGACGCCTATCGCCGCGACCTCACGGATTTCTCCGAGTTCTTGAACCATAGCGGCCAAAGTTTTGCCGGCGCAGAGACCCAGACGCTGCGCGATTATCTGGCCGATCTCGACACCCGCGGTTTCAAATCATCGAGCGTGGCGCGGCGGCTGTCGGCGATGCGGCATCTGTTTCGCTTCCTGCTCAATGAGCGCATCCGCAGCGACGATCCGGCGGCGATTCTGTCGGGCCCGAAACGCGGCCGCGGCCTGCCCAAGGTGCTGTCGATATCAGATGTCGACCGCATGCTGACGCGGTCCAAGGAGCTGACGGAAACGGACGTCACGCCGCAGCAACGGCTCCGCGCGCTGCGGCTGCATTGCCTGCTCGAAGTGCTCTACGCCACCGGCTTGCGGGTTTCCGAACTGGTGGCGCTGCCGCTGTCGGCGGCGCGCCGCGACGCCCGCATGATCGTGGTGCGCGGCAAGGGCAACAAGGAACGGCTGGTGCCGCTCAACGAAGCCTCGCGTCAGGCGATGGCCGATTACCTCGCCGCGATGGAGGCGCTCAAACCAGAGAAGAAGAAAAACGCCGCCGCCTCGAAATGGCTGTTTCCTTCGTTCGGCGAAAGCGGACACCTGACGCGGCAGCATTTCGCGCGCGACCTGAAAGAGCTCGCATCCGCCTCGGGGCTGGCGCCGCGGCTGGTGTCGCCGCACGTGCTGCGCCACGCCTTCGCCAGTCATCTTCTGCACAACGGTGCCGATCTGCGCATCGTGCAGACGCTGCTCGGCCACACCGATATCTCGACCACGCAGATCTATACCCATGTGGTCGAGGAGCGCCTGAAGAGCCTGGTGCGCGACCTGCATCCGCTGGCGGAGAAGGGGTAAGCCCCCGCGATTGCTCCGGATTTCTAGCGACGCTTCTAAAATATATCTTTTCTAATCTAAAACCTATCTTTGAGGTTGCGTCTCCGATCTTATGATATATCTTAGACTGATCAAAGTAGGATCATAGGAGAAAAGACAATGTTTGGACTTAGGCACGCAAGGCACGAGGGCCGTCCCTGCCACGGTCGCGATTTCGGCGGCCACCACGCCGGTCCCCGCGGCGGCAGGTCGGGCCGCGGCGAAGGGCCAAGAGGCTGGGGCGAGGATGGTCCCGGCTTCGGACGCGGCGGCGGGCGGCGACGGGTGTTCGAAGGCGGTGAACTGCGCCTCGTTCTGCTCAAGTTGATCGCGGACAAGCCCCGCCACGGCTACGATTTGATCCGCGCCATCGAGGAGCGGACCGGTGGCGCCTATGCGCCGAGCCCCGGCATCGTCTACCCGACGCTGACGATGCTCAGCGAAATGGGATTGATCGACGAGCAATTGGCCGAGGGCGCGCGCAAACAATTCGCCATCACGGCTGATGGCACCACGCATCTCGCCGAACACGCCATCGAAGTCGTCGCGATGCTGGCGCGGCTCGACGCACTGGGCGCGATGCGCGAACGCACGGATTCCGTCCCGATCCGCCGCGCGATGCAAAATCTGCGTAGCGTGCTGGTCAGCCGCCTCGGGCAAGGGCTGGACAAGGATCGGATGCACGACGCCGTGGCATTGATCGACGAAGCGGCGCAAAAGATCGAGCGGCTCTGACATGGACCTGCAACGTCACGCGACCACACGCATCCGCCACGAAGTTCGGCGGCGGATGCTGACCGTATCCTCAACCGAGTTCTTGACGCCGCGCATGCGGCGCTTCGGCTTCACCTCGCCGGAACTGCACGATTTCGTCAGCGCCTCACATGACGATCACGTCAAGCTGTTCTTCCCGGGCACCGATGCCGATGGCCGGGACATGTGCATGCGCGACTTCACGCCACGACGCTTCGACACCAGCCAGGGAACGCTGGTCATCGACTTCGCGCTCCATGAGGCCGGTCCGGCGACGCAATGGGCCATGTCGGCCCAGATCGGCGACACGCTGCAGATCGGCGGCCCAAGGGGCTCCAGCATCGTCCCCGACGATTTCGACTGGTATCTCTTGATCGGCGACGAGACGGCGCTTCCCGCGATCGGACGTCGCGTGGAAGAGCTGCGCGCCGACGTGCCAGTGGCCACCTTCGTCTTGATGGAAGCCGACGAAACTCAGGCGTTTCAAACGAGGTCGGCCTGGACACCGCGCTGGATAGCGCGAGACAACTCGATGGACGACGCATCATTGCTGCGCACCGCACTTGCGGATTACGCGTTGCCGGCAGGCGAAGGTTTTGTCTGGATAGCGGCCGAAGCATCGGTCGCGCGCAGTCTGCGAACCCACATCATCGATGACCTCGGACACCCCAAGCAGTGGACCAAGGCAGCCGGTTACTGGAAGCGCGGGCATTCCGAGGTCCACGAAAAGATCGAGGATTGAATCTCGAGCGGTAAGCGAACATTGGGGGCCCGCCCCCTTTGACGCCTTGACTTCGGCGCCTTCTCCCCCGAAACAGCTTCACCCCATCGCACCCTGCCGTGGGCATTCACCCAGAGCACCCGCTAAATCGTTGAAGAGACTAATCTTCTTTCTCAAAGACGAAACCACTTCGCCCGCAGCTAAGTTCCTCCCTATATTGGTTTGATGCCGGATCAAATGCGCAGCTATCTCGACTTCGAAAAACCCGTCGCCGAACTCGAGGCCAAGGTCGATGAGCTGCGCGCGCTAGCCGCGACCGGCAGCGACATCGGCGATGAGATCGCGCGAATCGAGGACAAGGCGTCACAGGCGCTGACCGACCTCTATGCCAGCCTGACGCCGTGGCAGAAGACGCTGGTGGCGCGCCATCCGCAGCGCCCGCATTTCACCGATTTCATCAACACGCTGATCACGGAATTCACGCCGATGGCGGGCGACCGCAAGTTCGGCGAGGACGAAGCGTTGATGGGCGGCTTCGGCCGCTTCCGCGGCGAGGCAATCTGCGTGGTCGGCCAGGAAAAGGGCGCCACCACCGAGAGCCGCATCAAGCATAATTTCGGCATGGCGCGCCCGGAAGGCTATCGCAAGGCCGTCCGCCTGATGGAGATGGCCGACCGTTTTGGCATTCCCGTGCTGTCGATCGTCGATTCGGCCGGCGCCTATCCCGGCATCGGCGCCGAGGAACGCGGACAGGCGGAAGCGATCGCGCGCTCGACCGACGCCTGCCTGTCGCTCGGCGTCCCCAATGTCGCGATCATCACTGGCGAGGGCATGTCCGGCGGGGCGATCGCGATCACCACCGCCAATCGCGTGCTAATGTTCGAACACGCGATCTACAGCGTGATCTCGCCGGAAGCGGCGTCCTCGATCCTGTGGCGGGACGGCACCAAGGCGCAAGAAGCCGCGACCAGCATGAAGATCACCGCCCAGGACATGCTGCGATTCGGCGTCATCGACCAGATCCTCAAAGAGCCCCCCGGCGGCGCCCATCGCGACCCAGCCGCCATCATCGCGGCCACCGGCGATGCCATCGCCCAGGCCTTCAACGACCTCCGCAACCTCGATGCGGACGGGGTTCGCAAGCAGCGGCGACAGAAGTTCCTCGATATCGGCCGCAAACTCGGCTGATAGAGCTTCGATTCCGCCCCTTTTGCGGGACAGATCGGGCCGTTGCGGCCGCGAAAAGCGGCACCGCATCCCAAAATCGCCGATTTTTCGCCAAATCATTGAATTTGGCCGCAATTATGCCCCGACCGCGTTCTTTAAGGTCTGTTGACCATGCCGGCCAAGGAACCGGCTGGCCGGGCCCGTTCGAGTTGCGGCAAAACGGCCTAAAGGGTAAGATTTTATACATCGGCTTCAGGGCATGACGCTGTGGTTGGGGTGCGGAAATTGCCCGATGGGTGTGGAGCTTAGCTTTTGATTTATCGCTCGCTGGTTCGCGCGCTCATCACGTCGGCTGCCCTTGTCGCAGCCAGCGTCATGCTGGCTGGCTGCAACAGCGACGAGATTTCGCTGGCCAGCAACGCCAAGGCCAACCAGCCGGTGCCGCCGAAGCTGATCCAGGCCATGGTCGAAAAGGACATGGACCTGAATTCGCCGATCCTGGTCCGCCTGTTCAAGCAGGAAGCCGAACTCGAGATCTGGAAGCAGGACCGCACCGGACGTTTTGCGCTGCTCAAGACCTACCCGATCTGCCGCTGGTCGGGCGATCTCGGACCGAAGATCAAAGAGGGCGACCGCCAGGCGCCGGAAGGCTTCTATTCGATCTCGCCGGGGCAGATGAATCCGCAATCGGCCTATTACCTGTCATTCAATACCGGCTATCCGAACGCCTTCGACAAGGCGCTCGGCCGCACCGGCTCGCAGTTGATGGTGCATGGCGATTGCTCCTCGCGCGGCTGCTATGCGATGACCGACGAGCAGATTGCGGAGATCTATTCACTCGGCCGTGAGTCCTTCTTCGGCGGCCAGAAATCGTTCCAGCTGCAGGCCTATCCGTTCAAGATGACGCCAGTGAACATGGCGAAGCATCGCAACAACCAGCACATGCCGTTCTGGAAGATGATCAAGGAAGGCTACGATCATTTCGAGGTGACGAAGCAGGAGCCGAAGGTCGATTTCTGCGAGAAGAAATACGTATTCGACGCCACCCGCGCGCCCAACGCCACGCGCGACCCGGTGTTCGACGCATCAGCCAAATGCCCGGCCTACGCGATCCCCGATGACATCGCCGACGCCGTGCGCGAGAAACAGCAGGCCGAGGCCGCTGAAACCGCCAAGCTGATTTCGAAGGGCACGCCGGTCGCGCGCACCAACACCG
>Ga0307515_10021935_pt1 | contig 11290 bp, 6 predicted proteins | sample 17_EM_MG_FD_194513 | JGI IMG/M metagenome (GOLD analysis project Ga0307515, IMG submission 194513) | Populus trichocarpa ectomycorrhiza microbial communities from riparian zone in the Pacific Northwest, United States - 17_EM | ecosystem: Host-associated > Plants > Roots > Unclassified | place... | reverse complement strand
TAATCAAGCATCATTTTTTTTTTTTTTTTTTGCATTCTATTAAGTTATCCTATTTGCATGATCCGGATCTCGAGGTTTGGTAGTTTTACTTGGGTTTGCCGGTTTTTTTATCCTTTTTGTTAATTAATTTTTTTATTTTATTTTTCAACATTTGACTATTATTTTATATTTTATATTTTATTTTCTATAAGATTATTTTAATCTCGTGGATTGAATTATAAATTTAATAAGCTAATTCAAGTTTATTCAACCAGATTCATGACCAACCTATTATCTTCATTCTAAATCATTTATTAACTGTAGCTATTAATGTCCGGACTCGATTTTTTTTTCTTTCTATTATGTATGACCGTGTTGTCATGCCATGAGAATAAAAGCACTAACTAGCGGGTGTTTAATTATCAGTTTTTATTTATTTTAAATTTTTATTTAATTTATTAATAACAAATTCTCTAATTACATAAATCTATCATCAGTATTAATTTTATAATCGATTTTATTTATGATTAAAGTCAAGTCACCACACATATCAAGTTATATATTCGTTTTTTTTTTTGATAATTTCATAACTTAATTTTTTTTAGATTATATTACTTAGCATTTACTTCCGCAATTCTAAGATGATTTGTAAATATGGAAAAATTCAATCTTTTATAATAGAAATTTCAGTAAATCATTTTATTATTATATTTAGATAGATTGTTGTTGTTGTTGTTATATACATCTAGATTTTTCAGTCCCTAGCTATCATTTTCTGTCTATCTCCCGACCATCGATCTTCTTCAATAAATTCCTTCGATACATTAACCAAATCATTTCAGACTACTCACACGTAGCAGTAATCTTTCTTTTTAATAATTCTTACCCCATTTTTTTAATACCAAACTTTTTTAGCAGATTATTCATATATTTAGATTGATGATTAATTTATAATGAATTAATTTCTTTGAATTCGGGATGATAACCTACATAGCAGATCTGTTCGCCACTCAACCAAGCATAAATGGTTTTATTTTCTTAATATTCCATTATTGAAAAAAAGGAGCATGAAGAATCAAAATCTAAAGCAGGAAAAAAAAAAAAAAAGGAAATCAAAAGCAGCACGAAAAAAATCAGCAAGCTAGAAATCTGACGGGTGTACATACAATAAAATGGTGATAAAATAATTGAAAAATATTAAACAAACGTGCTTCCTCCTCTTTTCTTGAAGTCACAGCATACGACTTAAAGGCAATTTGATGGACAATTCTATGGCTATTGTTTTTTAAATTATTTTAAAAAAATATATATTAAAATAATAATTTTTTATTTTTTAAATTTTACTTTTTAAATAAATATATTAAAAGAATCTAAAAACTATCAAAAAATATTATTTTCTTACACAAACACAGCAAAAACAAACCATTACTTATTTGGCAAAATCTGATAGAATTGATTTCCTCAAAATGAGACCTTTGATTTCTTTTTCTTAAATGATAAACCAGGTGTGAATTTTTTATTAGATAATTTTTTTTATTTCATTTAAATTCCATATATATCCTTTGCTTCAAATTGTAAAGAATCAGCCAAATACTAGTTTTCTTTTTACTTTTCAAAAGGTGTTTTTTTTTTTTAATTCAGACCTCTATTTTACAAATAAACTTGCAAGGAATCTAGCGCCATGCATGATCATTGGTAGACCTGAGAGGGGGAATTTTCTTTTTAAAATCTCTGTTGAAATATTAATGAACCTAGTTGCATGCATCCAAAGGGCACTTTGTTAAGGTAAGATCATAAAATATCTACCTTTAACTAACTCTTTGTCTAAAGAAAAAAAGGGGCTTCTTATGAACAAAGGTATAGTTTGGGTGGTTTTAGAAACATGCTTCCCTTGAAAGTTGTCATAGTACTAACTAATTTGATGATCCTCGCGAATAGAAGAGAGAGAGAGATGGAGAGATGCCACTAGTACTTTTTTCAATTTTAATGTATTTTTAGATAAAAAATAATTTAAAAAACAAAAAAAAATAGCAAATGATTCTTAAAACGAAGTGCCTGAATCCAACACTACGGAAGCAACACTTGTGCTCCTCTTTGTCATTGAGATAATGAATCAAGCCACGAGAAATTACAAGACGCTTGGTAGCCGACCAGGATTTGACTATAGAAACATTTTGTTTTATGCTGCACTCAGGATTTGCGATCTAATTTATTGGTTAATCCGATCATGGTTTTAGGGGGTACTCTTACCTTATTTGATCTGAAAGATCTTCATCTTGAAATTGGATCGGAAAAGAATATCATATACAAAAAGCATATATATATTGTCCTTTTATAGAAAAAGAGAGCAATCAAAGAGCAGTCAAAGAATTTTCAAGCTAGAGTATAGTTTATTTTAGGATTAATATTTCGACCCCTTTTAGTGTTGTCAAATCCATGGTCTTAATGATGACTTATCACAAAGAACTTTGAATTGTCGATACCCAACGGTGTTCAAGGCACAACCCACTTCCTCACTCAATGGGAAGCCATGTTCTTTTGGTCCAGGTTTTTTCTTTTTTCTTTTTTTCTTTTTTTGTCTAAAGTATGTGCATGCTTGAAGATTAGGTGTCCCAAAAATATCGCAGCAGCAAATTTTGCATTTTGCACCTGAAATGATCCGGGGTGGGGGGGGAGGGGGAAGAACCGTAATTTTTCATTCAAAGATCTGTAAGGTAAAGATTTGGAATTGGATTTAGAACTAGCAAGATCTTGTAAATGAATAATAGAAAAACTAAAGAAAGGGGAAGCTTTACAGCAAGAAAAAACATTAGGGCTAGCATGTAGACTGTCTGCCAAGGACAGATATGAAATATTTAAGTTGATGCTGGCAGGAACCTAAATCTACAGGATGCTATCGCTTCAAATAGAAGATTTGGAATGATTTATCATTTAGCATAGCATCTCTAACATAGTAGATTTCATGTTTATTGAAACAATTTCTTGAATCGTGGCGAAGGGAGGCATCATCGAATTAACTAGTGTATTATATAAGGCAGCAGAAAGATAGATGCCTTGATACATATCTTACTATGAAATATCAAAAGTCGCAACTCTCATCAACATATATATTGGCATCTTCAGGACAACCACTATGTCTATAATTGACCACCCTTCTACGGTGAAAGACATGAGCATTTTCTTCTCAATTCATATAAAGAAACCCAGACCTAGCTAGCTAGTTTCCTTGTTTAGATTGATAGCCAATAAGAGATCAAACAGCCAAAAGTTCCAGTGGAAACCCAAAAAGAAACAATAAGCATCTAATCATAAATAGTCACTGAAACAAAGACCGAATCTCATCAATCCGACAGCTCTTTCCTCTTGGGCTTTTTCTTGATTCCAACCTACAAACCTGTCATAATATGACCAGTTAAACCTGTACGGGTTAACACAAGTAGTAAAGAGTTAGCTTAGAGCACATAATCGATCGATCGTGGCCTCAAATTTCTTTGAATAACCTCAAAAAAATTTATTTCTTATTGGCTAACAAGATGAATTATCGTGATACATATAAGCCACTAGTTTTAAACAGTCGAGGTATTCCAGTCCTGCTTGAGCGTGTGTCTATATATATATATATATAATTGTGATCACTAGCTAGAAAACCATCTTCCTATAAGAGACGCCCAAGTTAATGGAGAGAGCAGTAAAGAAAAGAATGCTTATAATATTTTGATCCTATAAGCACCCGCAATGATTCCAAACACTTCCTTTTGACCAAAACAATATAAGAAGAAATGATATTATAAATTACTTAAATACATCCAATCATTGCAAGCTATAGAATAGGAAATGATTATTAAAATTTAGGCTTATTTGAAAGATACCCTCAAAAAACATGTGAAATCTAGAGATGAAAAAAAGTTTTTGTCGACTCCATGTCCTTTTGTTTTGCCCAGCAAACGGATTCTTGTTGGTACATGAAAATTCCAGGCCCTATAAAATATTTTAATTGACTCTTTTTATAAGAATTGAAATGATTAATTATTTATCAACTATATATATGCACGAATGCTAAATTAATGATTGTTAAGTGGACCGGCTACATTATTTAAAATAATGTGCATATAGCAGACAAGAGAAAACCCATCTATATGTCATTGATGATGAAACTTTTCGTTTAAGGCAAAAGAAGGGAATCGTGAAAGCTCAAACAAAGAAAAGAGAAAAGGGAGAAAAATTCCAAGCTCTTTTCCTTTACTTAGCTAGGAATCATGTCCAAGATAGTCACATAACAGCTAGCACTTTACACAAATATTATGAAAAAACTTAAATGTAGATCAGTGGAATAACGTAGGCAAGAAAAGTCATGATTCATAATTACTCGAGAAAGGATTGGCTATGAGGCTTGGTTCGAGGTTCCAGCGTAGAAATCCTTTGGCTCAAACTGTTCTACTTGGAGAAGAGGTCAGGAAACATATTATCAGGAATGACCCCTTCAAAGACATTGAATAGTTAACTTCAAATTACCACCATCAAAGAATGGTCAAATAAAACAGAAATGCCGACTTCCGTTGGTATATTGCAATAACCTTTATTGATAGAATTTTTTATTCTTATATCCATCGGTAAATACCGATAATAAATTCTCTCGGTATATACCGAGCGAATTACAGTGGAAAAATAAAGATTGAAAAAAAACTAAATAATACGATGACGTGTAACTTTTACAGATGACATTACCGATGAAATTAACTTGACGATAAAGTACATCTATAAATTTGCCGACAAAAAACTTTCCTCGGTATATACCGGGGGAATTATGGAGGGTATTACAGTGGAATTCAAAAAAAAAAATTACACGGTGATATGATATTTTTACTGACGGAATGACCAATGAAGTTACTAAAGAATAATTCTATCGGTAATACCGTTGGTAATATTTAATTTATGACCTCGCGATCGACTTTCATCTCCCCCTCCCAAATTTCTCCTTCCTCCTTATACATTTTTTTCTACAACAAACAACCACCTCCTTCCCTCCCATTCTCAACACAATTTAACCTCCCACAATAAATCTGACCACCACAACACTTAGTTTTCAGTATCCATGTTCTGATTTAAATTTTATCGAGGATTTTTCAATTTAAGTAAGCAAATCTATCCTTTTTTTTATCTGAACTCAATTTTAAAAGGTTGATTTATTTATTTTTGCATATTTTTGTAGTATATGTATTTTATTTAGGTGTTTACTTGTTTTATAGTTTTTTTCTCATACAAGTTTGTTATATGGATTTATGATTTGTACATGTTAAAGTTTGTTTTAGATTTGGAAAATTGTATTTGTTTGTAAATTTATGAAACTTATGTCAAATTTTTAACTTAGACATTTTGAGATGAAATAAATAATGGCTTATTTAACGGGTCTATTTTATATTTTATCATTTTATTACTGAGTTGAAATTTTTGGTAAATGTGTAGAAATTTAAATTTATATAAATAATTGATAATAAATTAAGAGTACTGTGAAAATATATTGAATAAGTTTGAGCTAACGTAGTTAATTAATACATGTTGCTATCATTATTTTATATAAGTTTGATATAAGTAATGGATGATCGTTCATGGATATATAGAGATTCATCCCAAGGGTTGTGGAGGATAGTTTATTTTATATCATTATTTTATATAATCTATTTGGGTCATTTGCTACTCCTTATTCTTGTTGGCCGGTAATGCTCACAATTTACAACCTGTTACCGGGGATGTGTATGAGGTCAAAGTTCATATTTTATCTACGATCATACTCGATTGTAAGAAACAAGGCACATATTGAGACTTCGATCTGCGAGGTCTATATTGTTGATGAGATCTCAATAATTATCTCATACTATTTCAAGCCTCAGTTAAAAACAAGAATCAACTGCGTTTCAAAGCATGATGATGGTAGGGAAGTGTCTTTGTGTGAGAACTTATCAATATTCTCCCCTCCTGGATGGCCCGTACCAAAAAATATTGTGATGGGAAGATATTTGTCAGAAATAGAATTTAAACAAGCACATAATTATGTGATATTTAACTGTGATGAACTGAGACCTTTTATTCAGTAAGTATACTACTTAACATGTCATTATTTTTAAATAATTTATCTCTTATAATATTATAAACTGATACATTTTTTAATTTCTCGTAAGCAACATCTTTAATATTTATTGTACCAAAACTCACAGTTGACTGAATTCCAAATCTTTTGATTGCAAAATGAACAATTTTTCACATAGTTCAAAAAACATGTAAGTATTGGTTAATTATTATTATCTCTCAGGATACTTAATTTCCTTACACATTTCTCATTAATTGTTCATGGTTGTATTTCATGCACTAGGTTTATCAATTGAGAAAGAATGTTAGTGTTACTTTGTCTTTATTAAGTCCGAGTCCTTAAATAAAAGTGAAGTGCTATAATGGGTATTTCTTTAATGGACATGTGTTTTATACTGAAGAATATGATCAGGGTAGAAAGACATGTAATCATAGTTTTGAAACCTGGCTCGGCCCGGCGGGTCGACCCGGGGCTGGAACCGGGCCAGGTTGAAGAAAAAATATGGGAAGGAATAACTCGGTGTGACCCGGTTGACCCGGCAAGACTCGGTCAAAAACCTGGTTGCAACCGGTTGACTTTTGTTTTTTTTACTAAAACGACGTCGTTTTGATTTAAAAAAATTGACCCGAGCGACCCGGTGACCCGGTCAAAACCCGGAACCCGGGCCTTGGACCGGGCCGGGTCTGAAAACTATGCATATAATAGTGGGGTTTGTGTTAAGGGATCAACTTCTAATGAGTTTGAAGTTGACTACTATGGAAAGTTGGAAAAGGTAATTGAGTTGTAATATCATAGTGAGTAGAATAGAGTATTTTTATTCAAATATTATTGATATAACACCACTGACAGAGGAATCAAAGTAGATTCTCATTATAATTTGGTTGAAATTAATTCAAATGATAGACTCCACAACGTCGATGATGTTTTTTTTTCGCCAAGCAATGCAGGCAAGATTATTACACATACACTTTTTTCTTTAGAAAGAATCGTTTAAGAGTTGATTGGTTATCCGTAGTGAAAACCAAACTCAGGGGTTGTGTCGAGGTTGTCCAGGATGACAATGATGAATTAATTATGGGAGATGATGTCTTTCAACTTAGTGAGTGGGTTGATCCGTATCAAGTTGCTCTATCTAATGACTTGGAAGAAAATTCAAATTTTCACATCGCTGAGAATATTTTTGTTGATATTGACGCTAAGGAGTTGAATGATGTTTTGAACTCTGACGGACATACACAAGTCGATGAAGATGATAGCGATGAAATCAACATAGAAGATTATGATGGAGATGAGGACGAGTTAATTGACAAAGAAAAAGGTAATTTTGATTAATTTGCACAACACAAATGTGTAATGCTATAAATTATAATGTGAACGGGTGTTATTGTGTTGTGTATGAAGCTGTGAATTTAAGTATTTGCAGGATGGATAGATAGGAAATACAAATATAATTTGGCATAAGATAATATTTTACACTGATGGAAATACCAACAGAATGTACATTACATATGGGTATATCGATAAAATGTGTCAATCAGTATATTCTAGTGATTATGAGAATTGTTCCCCTTCTTCTTGGTACTGTTCGTGGTGTTCATTAAATACACATATATCAATGGAATGTGTCAGTCGGTATATTCTAGTGATTATGAGAATTGTTCACTTCTCAATACTGTTCATGGTTTATTTTAGATTTATTGTATGTGAATGTACAAATGTTTAAATTTGTAATAAATATTTGATTTTTATATTATTTAAATTATTTTTTTACTTTTGTTCAATATTTTTAAAAAAAAAAATATTTCTAACGGGATTACCGATGGAACAATTTCGTTGATATATTCCAAAGAGAGATGAAAAAGAATTATTACAAATGTCATTGTTACTATTAACTCATCGATAGAATTACAGATAATATTTTATCGATGATATGTTAAATTTACCGATAAATATACCGACGGACAAATAAAAACACCAATTACATTACATACGGTTTTCATGTTGATAATATGTTAAATTTACAGAAGGAGATACCGACAGAATGAAATGGATAATTGTTTTTTTGATGTATTTTGTCTGTCTATAAATCCATCAGTATATTTATTACTAATAAACCATAAATTACCGACGAGCTGTTTCTGTCCGTGAGCTTGTTGGTGATATACGTACCGACGGACTATGAGTGTAAATACTGATATAAATTTCTGTCGGTAAAACTGTTAAGTATGGTAGTGTACTAATACAAATAAGGGAATATGATCGAAAACAAAAAAGCCAATGGAATTCCAAACAGAAAAGGATTATCGGAATAAATTGTAATGAAATTTAGAACATACATGCCTTATCATTATCGAATTTAGTTGCCTCCACAATTTGATAATACCAGTTTTCTACAGTAACTTATTGGTTGATATGTATGAGTTTGAACCAAAATTTTATTTGATATTTTCCTATGTATATATCTCCATGAACGAATTCTGTTAAAAGGCTTGATTGAACTCACAGCATCTATTGGTGGTCATGTTAATGTGGGCTATTAGGTAGCTCAAACCCCAAAAGAAGGTTCCTTGGGAATAATGAGTAATTTAACTTCTATCAAAACTTTCTTTTAACTTGTGTATTAGTCCTACTTTGCTGCTAACAGTTGTTTATTATGTTCTGTCTCCACTACTTGAGAAGATAAGTTGCACAAGTCGATGTCAAACTAAAATATTGTAATCTACTTTGTATCTCACCTTATCTTTCACTCTTCTATTTCTTAGGACTTGAATATATATATATATATATATATATATATGCAAGCAGCCATGGTCTACCTGTTGTGGCTTGGTGAATTGAACCTTTGGCTTGAAGAGGGAGGAAGTGGCCTTTTCCTTTCCTTTTTTACTTTCTCTATGCAATAGCCAATATATGTAAGGAGTCTCCATGTGTAGTGAAAAACATTCGGTAATCAAAGTGCAATTTGTACAAGCCAGGCTATGCAAAAGGAATGTCTCAAAAGCAGTCAAATGCTAAAGTCCCTGACTGGGTCATAGCAAAATTCTCTAACGTGTGAACAATCCATAAAGGCGTCCATCAGCTCTCCTCTCTTTTTTTCTCAAAAGTGCGTTTTTGTGGGGTTTCCTACCAACTTCAAGATAGTGACGGCTAAAGTAGTCTTCACGCTTCAAGAATGTGCCTATGGAGAACATGAATTCAATACCAACACAACTTGAGCAAACTCGAACATTAGTATTGGAAACTTTTCTGGGTGCATATTGGCATGGCTTCAAATGGACTCATGGTAGACAAACTACAGTAATAGTCAATTTTGTTGGTGCATATATTAGCATTGGTTGCCAATAGAACTACTTGTGTTCTACATCTATATAGGAAGATGATGTCTAAAATAGTTTTTGGTGGATGAGTGTATTTTATATATGTTATTTTTGTTTAATGCCTATGTTTAGAGAGTCAAAGGCAGGGTAATAATTCAACATACTTAGACTTGGCAGAATACCAAGCTTAGATAACATGGATCTAGCTTGCTTTCAGACCCAACATCCTTGGGTTCAGCTACGCGCTAAACCCTAGTACATGTGGGTCTAGCGAGCTGTCAGACCTGTCACCCTTGAACTTGGGATCATTTCATATCCAAATGCATATGTAATTGAAAATCATCATAGATTAAATGTTGGGTCACGAGGTTTTGTTTGTTTATTTTTATAGCTCTTAACATAAAATATTAAAAGTCAAGAATAATAATCTTTCTACATCTCTAGGTGTATAAAAGTCTCTTAAAGGCCTATCATATTTCTATCCCTCATTAATGCTATAAAAAGAAAATAATATTTCAACTCCTTCATTCAAGTAACATGACAAGGTTCAGATGCTATATGTACCTCATAAACCACTCAGGTAAAGGGTTCATAATTTTTCTCTATTTTCTAAGTACTCATACTCTTATTCGTAAAGCATTTATCATAAAATAACAAGAACAAATACTTTTATTTTTAGAATTTAAAGCTCATCTCTCATTTATTGCAATTTCTTATTAAAAATCATTGACTTTATCATCAGACGGTCTCTAAATTCCACCAAAAAGAATTATTTTGCAAGTGTTAGATCTTGTATCATCAACTTCATGAACTCTAGAGAGAAGAAAATATTGACGCGAAGGTATAATTATTCATTGTCTAAACACTTAAAAATCCTCATTCCTGAGCATTTTAAATTTTAAAAAATCATCGATTTTCAATTACAATTTACATAACCACTTGAAGAGTGTCACCTTTTTAGTATCTAGATTAACATGTATTACTTTCTTATTTCAAGTTTTAGACTACATTTAATTAATAAAACGGTTTTAATTTGTTTAAAAGTGTTTTTTAAAATATCTTTTAACTATAAAACATAAAAATGTGTATTTTCAAGTAATTTTTTTAGATGGTTTTGATATGAAAATATCAAAATTAATAAAAATATCTTAAAAAATATTAATTTTTAAAGCATTTTTAAAACATAAAAACAAACACACTTTAAAGTATTTTTTAAACATAAAAACAAACACACTCTTGGACTAAAGCAACATGTTTTTGACACTATAAATAAAGAAAATCATAGGTTGCAAAATGTATGTCCAATGAGACTAAAGCTACATGCACGATCATGCATTGAGAATCTTTCGTAGAATATTTTCCAAATAAAGCAGATTTGTATCAAGTTCTGAATTAAAAAAAAAAAGGTAACATCGTACATTCTAGACATTATTAATTATACCAAAGAAGTCAAATACAAGTAGTAGATGACGACAAAGTAAATTCTTGATTTAACAACAAATTAAAGGATACGGATCGTTTCAACCGGGAATCTTTTCTGTATTACTTCTGTTTCAATGATTAATCAAACTATATATTAAGATGTAGTTTTAGCATAAATTAAAACCTATTTGTAACCAATTCATTTAACCGAATGCAATGCTTTTCTTTTCTTAAACTCAATGGCCAATACGTAGACTATTTGTCTGTAATTGCGCGCGCGCGCGCGCACACACTCTAGAAACCCAACATCTGCACTCTCCTGTGGAACCACCAGTTGGTCAATAATATTATTCTCAAAGTTTTTCAACACTGGTTTCACTTTTAGCTCCAATGCAATGCATGGCAATCTCAAACTATTACGTGTGGATAACATTAATTTCTTTTTATTATAACTATTATGTGTCGATAACATTAATTTCTTTTTACT
>Ga0307515_10021934_pt1 | contig 11290 bp, 16 predicted proteins | sample 17_EM_MG_FD_194513 | JGI IMG/M metagenome (GOLD analysis project Ga0307515, IMG submission 194513) | Populus trichocarpa ectomycorrhiza microbial communities from riparian zone in the Pacific Northwest, United States - 17_EM | ecosystem: Host-associated > Plants > Roots > Unclassified | place... | reverse complement strand
AAAGTATTTGGGAAAAAGGAAGGTCGGCCAACAGATTAGACATTTCTTCAGCGGAGACGATGTACAAAGCAAGATCATCGCTATCGATAGCAAAGTACACTCAGTCTACCTCCATTGCCTAGTAAGTGAAAAGATATTTGTACTCAGGTCAACCTCAGGGATCTGAACCTCCTTGCGTTTCAGGTCGTTCTCCATATTGGAACAGAGGTCCATCTCACCTCCTTTGAAAGCAAGCTCGACCTTCCGATCTCCACAGTTTTCCACGCCATGACCTTGACCAGGGACGAAGTTCGAGGAGATGTACAAAAACTTATCAACTCTGTACAGCGGATAGAACACCACATATCCCGGAATGAGAGGGTTCCAACTCGTCAGGATTCAGACGGCGTTATCACAGCCCAGGTGAGGCTGCTTTGAGATGAGGGTTCGGATGGTGTTTCACTAATGAATGCAATACATAGGATATAAATGTTCAAACGATGTCGGGTACCGTCGAGAAGATGTTGTTCAACTCCCGCTTTGAAATCCTCATCTCGGCACTTGATCGGGAAATTCCGCTGTTGCCATTTCCATCAGACTTCAAGCGGGTCTACGACACTGATGAGGAACATGACGTGATCCTCGATGATGCTCTGGCGGACTGCATGTCTTTACTTCGTCAATTGCGCTACCGGAAGCCGCTTGACCGAATGCGGCATTTTCTCAATCTCCGGACACTCGTCCGTCAGCTCATAGCATTACGCTTTTGGAAATCGGCACTCAACCTTAGCGTTAAACTTATCGCACTTCTCCACGACTTTAGAATCTACCTCCCCAACGAATTTCTGCTGGACCTCATTGTCGCTTATGCGACGCACGCCCTATTGCTCGGCGCTAACTCCCAACTTTCGGAAGCACAAACCGCATGTGAACGGGCGCTGAGTCTCACCAAGCAGCTTGGGAGGGAAGCGAATACTCATCCTATCTACCCGTTGGTCCATCGCATTGCTGCGTATTTTGTGGATGACATCACAGCTCGCCTCACTTATCTCTTGGAAGCAGCTCAATACTATCGATCTATTCTGCCGTCATCGTTGGAAACACTCCCCTGCGCAGAGACACTTTCATCTATTGGGCGGTGCTACTTGAAGCAGCAGAAACCGTTATTGGCAATTGAGGTACTTGAGGAAGCAAAGGAGATATTCTGTGGCACACCATCTACGCCTCCCGACGACCTGATTATTTGTTTTATTCGGCTCGGACGCGCGTTCCAAGCCACTGGTCAGCTTAAAAGGGCTAACGAGATCCTGGAGAAAGCCTACCATGCCCTCGAATGTGCCAAGGAGACCTCGCTTAACGAGCTTCTTGCTCGTGTACGCCAAGAGCACGGAATTCCATCCTCCGTCTCCGCCCAATCCGATCCAGTTATCCTTCTACCTTCAATTTACCAAGCTGAAGGCAGTGTAGCTAATAAACGTACGTGTATCAGTTCTCCCACGAGTTCTTTTTCTTGCTGTGACGTTCTGATGCTCTAACATGGGGTATATGTAGATGGGTTCATGCTTAGTTCGGTTCTGTTCAATATTGATGAGGATACTACCAATCCTCTCAACTCTTCTTCCGATCAGGTATGTTTATTTTGTTGAAGCCGCACTCTGTTTACCCGAATCTCACGAGGAAACCCAATTAGGAACGGTGGATCCCCAACAGGATGTCTTTGTCTTCACGTTTCCTCAGCCCAGAGGTAGCACAGGAAGACGCGCCAGTCAGCCCCGTGGGTACTGGCTCTACAGATAGCCTTTCTTTTGATTCCCCAACACCGACTCCCTTCAACAAAGATCAGCTATTACCAACGGCGGAAGACTTCTGATTCTTGTTAGAAACGAAAGTGTCACTCCACCAGTTTATTTTATTTTATTTTTTCCAAGTAGGCGGCTGTATGGCGAGGCCTCCTCTCCTTTTGCTCCGCCATGGACTTACATTCCTAGATATTATTTTGGGCGGATATGCTATATACCAGTGATTTGGATGAGAAAGCTGTAGGATTGAAACGATGGATGGATTCGCTGGTTCAAGGGTATAAATGCTGATCCGCGAGCACACGATGGGACAATATCCGTATACGTACATGTAGAGGGGTAATCGGACACGCTCCCGCTGTCAAAATGTGATAAATGTAAACCGATAGGAGCAGGCTATCGGAAAGCTCGGAAAGTGGTCATAGATACACCAAAATTGAATGAGCAGGCATGGATGGGTACTGTGTCTGAGCCCCACTTTGTAGGAGTGACGTGACTGAGTTTGGCGCTAGGCACGTGCAAGGGGAAGCCACAGTTAGCCTCCGCCATCCCTGCGACCACTGCGATCTCTTCGATCTGTGATACGGTATTTGTAGTACGGTTCCAATGGATATGGATATCGATTTCCGGGATGCACTCGGTGAGCATAGAGGGCGGCTTGCGAGTCCAAAACAGGAAAACAAAGGGTTGTACTCAGTCCCCACGGCGCACCTTTTGCAGGACACGTACGCCACAACTCAACGAGTTCCGATTCTTCCGGGCCGCGAGAACGCACGTCGTCGCTGTATGTCCTCTGCTTTGTCACCGTCCCCGAGCGAGCGAGCGTGTGCCCCCGGTCCACGATTCACGGACGCTTGCTTGCCCGACGACGCCCGACCCCCAAGTGTCCTGGCTCGCTCGTACCCCCCCGCTCGCTCGTTGGCTACCATAAAATGCTTCCCAGTTTGTTCACGTATTCCCATATCCCAAGCAGACGAGAGAAACCCCATCCCCGCCTCGATCCAGCCCTCGTGAAGGAAGTCCTACAGCCAAGACCGATGACGCTCGAATCTCCAAACGCACGGAGCAAATCGATAACGATTGCAGATGGCCCAAATACAGGTGGTGTACGTTATTCGACCCAAACCCGCGGTCGCGCTACTGCTAAGCCTTTTTTTTCCGCCCCGATTTCTCCAGGCACTCAACCGCCACCCATCACAAGTGTCCATATTCCAAGTAGGCGTCGCAGAGGACAAGGGGACGCGCAGAACAATGGAAGACGCCCACTCGTTCGTCGTCGATTTCGATAATATCCGTGGACAAGGTTATTTCGGTTTGTTTGACGGCCATGCAGGCAAGCATGCTGCAGAGTGGTGTGGTCAACATTTTCACGAAGTCAGTACTTTCCTTTACGTTCACCAGACCTTGTGGAGGTCGTGGGTCGGCCTCGTACCGTACCCAGGAGCGAGTGCATCGGACAGCCGACATCTCACGGCTATCACAAGAAGCTTACTCTTGTATTCACCTGTTGACACGTCATATAGTACCTTCTGGATGCTCTGCATTCAAAATCAAGCCTTACCATCCCCGAAATCCTAAATAGCACCTTCCATTCCGTCGATACACAACTCTCGCGTATGGCTCAAGAGCAGAAGACCCATTCGGGGTGCACAGCCGTGACGGCCTTCCTTCGATGGGAGGACGCACAAAGTGGACAGTCATTCCTGAAAGATCAACAGCAACAGTCCTCTCAATCCCTCCTTACTCATCCAGAACGTACCGTATCCCCCGCTCCCGTCGAGCCTTTGCACTCTTCAAGCCCAGAATCACCAGAAACTGGGCGGCCCATAACGCCGTCGGGCGGCTCGCGGATTCGAAATGCCGTGAAGAACATTGCGAACCGTCTCTCTACGTCCTCCTCTTCGTCCACCAATCCCACAGGCTCTTCACCCGCGCCCGCGCGCGTCGTCAACGGCACAAAGCAGCCACCATTTGAGCTCAAGGACAACGGTGCAGGCATGCGCAAGGTGCTATATGCGGCTAATGCGGGAGATGCGCGGGCCGTCTTGTGTAGAGGTGGCGAGGCCCTCAGGTTGACGTATGATCATAAGGGGAGTGACCCGCAGGAGACGAGGCGCATTCAGAATGCTGGTGGATATATGATGAATAATCGGGTGAATGGTCAGTGTGCGGCCGTATATTGGCTCAAGTTGTTGCAAGTGCAACGCTGATGGTGGTGAATAGGTGTGCTTGCAGTTACGCGTAGTCTTGGGGACTCGAGCATGAAGGATTATGTCGTTGGATCACCTTATACCACTGAGACGGAGCTATGTGATGTGGACGAGTTTTTGATTATCGCTTGTGATGGAGTGCGTCCTCCTTCCTTTCCTTTCCTCTATTTTGACCGAGTTTTGATGGGTGCCACGAACGCAGCTTTGGGACGTATGCGAAGACCAAGAAGCGGTCGACCTGGTGCGGTTCATGCAGGATGCCCAGGCGATGGCGAAGAAACTGCTCGACCACGCACTCGCCAAGTTTTCCACAGATAACGTCACCGTGGTCGTCGTCCGGCTCCGGCTTGATAAGAGGAGCAGTGTTAGCATGAACGATGGGAGTTCGATAACGGTCGTTTCAAATGGGGCCATGAGTAGTGGCAAGGCATAGTTGGGGGGGGGGGCTTGTTTTGCGACCCCTGGTGGTTGGGAGTGGAACGAAGAGATTTAATTCGTCCTTTTCGGTCTTATGGACCCCATTCGTCCTGATTCGACTACTAATACCTTAGCTCGCCTTCTGTTCTTCACCCGTCCGCCCGTCTCTGCTCGGTTCCCTATATAGTACAAGCGTCAACGTGTACGACCTGTACAATCATTCGCATATTCGCATATTATCGCTCATGTCAAGGTCGTGATTACGTTCTGGTGTGAAATTGGGCGTGTGCCGATTGTCTTCCGACAGACCACAGACACCCAAACTCGGATCCAAAAAGAGGATTTACTAAATATAGACAATCCAAGGTACGGGGAAGGTAATCAGCACGGTCCCAAGAGCTCAGCTAACGAATGGAATGGAGCCAGCAAGCGCGAACTGAGCGAAGAGCAAAGCAGAACGTCATACCCATTCGAAATGTCGGTTTTAGGGAGTCCCGAGGAATCCCGGGAACCCACCCCCGATAATATTCCGGCCTCCGATATAGATATCCATGAAGCATGTGGTCTGTCGATCCATGTCAAATAATACACCTATGTAACAGTATTGTATTATATACAGATATATGTATGCTATGAGGATCATCTCTCAATAACGAACGATGGTTTCGATACCGATCATTGGACCCACGAATCCTGTATTGTCCCTGTAAGTAGATAAACGAAATTCCAGCTCTAAACTATAAGCCCCCTATGTGCTCGGAGGAATCGAGGTCACATGATAATTTGACTGTTTAAATAATTCCTCCAACTGCACCTTTTGCGAGGAGAGGCGCACATCTTCATGTGTAGCAAACCGCTTAGTGGTAGCAGGCCCCATATTGACGAGAATCACTTACCACATCACTATGCTATGCGCGACCTTGCACCCGTTCTCCGCATCGCAGTACAACGCTTCAACTTATGTCTCGATGAACGTTTCCCAACATCTTCGCGGTGAAAGCCAAGCTCCTGATCTGCATATGCACTTCCCATATTCATGGGGCTATGCAATTCTCGCTGACAGATGGTACAAGTGCATGAGGAGTCTTGGTCTTGATCACTAAGCTGATCTAAATCTATTTTTGTAGCTTGCTGGTTGACTTGAGTTGGACCCATGGTGTCCTCTTGGGGTACGGGTACGGGTACGGGAACAGGCACGGGTGTAACGTTCGAGGTTCTACTGGGCCATGGCACTTCTGAGGGGTACGAAAGAGGAGGAGCGGCTAATGGTGTTGCCGAGAGTCGTTTAATTCGACGAAGCTGTTGTATATAAAAAGGGGGTGGGTATCCGATTACCGGACCTGTGTCGTGGGCATTGAGCGCTAAAGAATCAGCCGAAAGCATGTTAGAATGATATACTGACGTGGTTCGTGATTATCGATTTCAGGAAGCCAGGGCACCTATCCATAAAACAACGTAAATAATTAAATAATTAAGGTGGCCCGATAAAAGGTGACTTGGACAAACGCCTCACCTTCTCATCGCTAATGACCAATGGAGGGAATGGAATGGATCCTTGGTATCCTCCATCCGCCCCCACTGAGTCTCGACCAACACGCCGTAATGACCTCTTCACACTTGAAAGCCGAGTAGGAACCGGTGAACCATTGGCCAGTGATCGAAGGGCCACCTGGACAGAGATACTGATGGCGCGGATCCGAATAGAACCAGGAACAGTTTCCCCAGCCATCGCACGCCGAAGTTCGTTTCTCAATGGACGAACCCAGGGCTTGACAGCTCCATGGACAGCATTATTGTTCACAATCTGTGCAGCAACGTCGAATTGCTTGCCGGCTTCTTCGGTGTGCCCCAACACATTATAGGTTTGTCCGAGTCGAACGAGGCACACCCCAAGATGTTCTGGTGTCGTCGCACCTAGGAGCTCAAACATTTGCTTTGCACGGTTCAAGTCCTGGAGAGCGGCTGTAGTTTGGTTAGACTTCAGAAAGAGCCGTCCACGAGAGCTAAGGGTCTCAGCGAGACGCACGAGGACAACATCCTTGTCCTCGCGTTGGTGATTGACTAAAAGCTCGTAGATGGTAATAGCTCGAGAGAGGAGTGAAAGTTTGACCTCTTGAGATTCCTCAAGTGAGTACTGGACCCGGAGAAGGAGTGGAAGGATAGGGTGTGGGAGGAGGTTGCTAAGGCTCTCAGCAATCAGAAGAGCACGTGCACAGACTGCGCGGGCTTCGCTTATACTATCACTGTTGTTTCCCGCGAGGAGAGGGACGAGCGAGCCAAGTGTAGCGGCAAGGTCGAAGCGAAACGCGCCAGGGACCTCAAGCTGCGCCTCGAAGTCGATCAAGAGCTTCTCGATAAAGCGAAGGACGTCAACCGCAGCGGCGTGTTGACTGAGAACCACCAATTGGCGGGAGAGGTTCCGCAGAGTAAAGAACAAGTCGAATGGGGGTAGCGGCCGCTTATGTCGTAGGGAATTGAGGACTCGCAAACAGGTCTCCACTGCGTCGTCGTGGGTGATTGCAGCGGGGTCATCGCGGGGAAGAGGATTAAGTGGACGGGTGGACTGAGGCGAAATGCGTGGAATATGCGTCTCTTGTAACGCTTTCATGAGAGCGGAAAACCGTGATTGAAGGAGTGAGTGATCAGCGGTGGGTTCTACCTCGCTGGTTATGATTGCCTGGGGAGCGCATTAGATGGACTAGTGATTGAGAGATAAGTATAACCAATGCACCTTGTCCACCGCTCTACTGTCAGTTATTTCATTCGGAGTAGCCGTATTCCTTAGTTCTCCCGTCCCGTCAGGTTGAAGCGACATGAACGCCTCCACGAAGCATCGCATGTTTGCTTGCAGTTCATTAAGGCCATCCGCCAGTCCGGACATATTTGAGCGATTAAGAGCAGCTTCTTTATCAAACTTCCTCTCAAACCCATGTATTTGGGCACTGGTACGGGCCTGGATATCAAACTTGCATACAAAATATATATCAGTCTGTCTCCGGTTTCTGGTCAACGAGAACTTACCTGCCATTTATTATACGTGTGCGTGATATTATCGTGAAGTGCAGACACTTGTCTAGCAAGGTCCTTCCCCACGAAACGCCTTGCTAATCGTTGCCGAACAGTGGTTCTCGCACTGCCGAACGTCTGGCATTGATCACGAATTTTTTTGAGCTCCCTAGTTAAAGATTAGGAGGAACGAACGAGCGGCTAGAAGGTAATTCGCGCACAGCTGAAACTCTTTGATCGCCTCTTGGACTAGCGGGTCGAGTAAGTACCCTTGGTCTTGATCCAAAAGTTTGTCCATGCTTCCCAGGTGGCGTTCAATCAGACAAATGATGGTAGAAACCTGCTTGGGTACGTCTTTGCACTTTGGGGGGAGTGTGGAGTGAGCAACCAGCGAGTCGGGCATTAGTGAGGATGCACACGTACTTCTTGGATTGCGACCAGAGTGTGTCGGCAGAGCTCTATGAGCCCTGGTATCGCGAGTACAACGCCCACGATTTCGACGCCGCTCATTCTGGGGGGGTATTCGAAGAATCGAGGAAGAGATTGTAGGATCCAAGTTCCTGGAGGCGCTCTGGCCAGATTCGAGGTTTGGATTTCGCTCTCGGAATGTCGGCGCCTGCTTTTAGGCCGCCGTTCCTGTCGATGACGTTTTTCGACCAGGTTCGGACAATTGGCCGGGGACGCCCGGCATTTATTTCTCTTCGCGTACAGTTAGTTTAACTCGGCGCCTGATGCTTATGTGTTTCACTTGTCGCTGTTCAATATATCAGCTGCTACTCTCGCTATAAATATATTATTACTTGTGGGTTAATTGGTAACCTCAAATTTTGAGATGGTTGATTGTTGAAAGGCCATGACAATGAAATATTCAAATTTATCAGTATCTTCCCGTATTGCACATGAGAGACCCCACGTATTAACCCTGTTTAGTTGACTTGATGATTGACGACCAAGCCCCCCCTATCCCAATTACTATATTTCCAAACTTTGAGTAATCGACGACCCCGGGTTCGACGGTGAGGGATTAGTATAGATGAGGGAACAATGGACAGTGGATGACTCACCATGTCTGCTTCTTCGACCCAGCTGACCAATACCCTATACAAACAGATTTCTAAACTTGATCATTTCAAATTGCCTCTTCCAAGGATGTGCATTCCGGGAAAGCTGTCCCAGTCCAGATTAAGGTGATTCCTCCACCCAACTCGTAGGCTATATTTCGTGGGGTTGCAGAGTAACAGGGGACAGTACAGAACAATAGCACAGTTGACAAGAGCGGGTCTCCTTGTTGAAAGGGTGTCATACGTGTGGTCGTCCCACCCTCAAATCCATTGGATTGGAGATGTACGACGCCCCTATATAGAGTGCTACAATGGGGCCCATTGAGCGCATAAAGCCCGATCCGCTCGGTACTTACCTACCAACGCTCTGGCCGTATAGGGGCACTAAGGATTACGATTCTAGAATTTCTGAATATCACGCAAGCGGTCAAGAAAGTTCAATTTCGTAACTGTGTGACTTTGTGCACCACCTCGGAAGAGCGATAGGGACCTCGTGGAACGGGATGAATTTTCTGTCTACGATTCCTCTAAGGGGTTTGTGTTTCTCAAGCTGATGAGCTCACGCAAACTACTTGCATCTGTGCTGCCTTCGATGTGGCATATTATTCTTGTCTTGCTGAAATACTTCCTACCGCTTAGGGGTTTCCGATCAAGGTTGTCCTCGGCTCTCTCAATGGAGAATATGACTGGGCAGCAGGTCACGGAGTACCCCAAAATGCAGATATGGAGCAGATACACTGCTAACTGAACAAACAAACTTGTAAGACGACTAGGTTATGGAACGAGAACTACAGTTGAAATGCTAATAATGCAAAAGGTCGGTCGACGCTCAATCCTATGCATTATTACATATTTGCATTATCAGATCAAGGTTTGTATTTCAAGGAAAGACGGTCCTAGTTCGACTTGGAATTAAAGAACATATTAATAGTGGTCTGTTTAGTGCCTTCCCTGCTCATCCTCTGGAGGCAGCCTCAGTATCGGCGCAGGACCTGTGCTACCTCGAGTGCACCCTCTGGACATAGAGCCAGACTGTTCTCCTCAAGTAACCAACATGCGTCTATCATCTCCTTGAAAGATGGAAGCACCACTTCGAGCCAATCTTGTTAGAGTTTATTGGTCTTCGCCGCGCGCCGATCTGTGCGCGCTTCTTGCGCCCAGTTTTTCACGTGCTTGTATATAATACAAACTCCGCTGCCACTTTCAGACTCAGCTGTTTCCCCCAAAACGCTGAGCTGTAAGTCGCCTATTTCTTGTTGTATCACGTTGTTACTTATATCGAGTACCTAGCACTATACTCTAGGTACTTAATACAGAGCTGTTTCCCCCGAAACGCTGAGCTCACTATACTCTAGTCTAGGCTATTTACGTCATGCTGTGCCATCATCATTGCATCTAAGAGGTTGATTTTGTAAATATCTTCCGATTCGGTGTCGTCTTGCGCAATAGCACGGAGGCAGAACTGCCGTCGGTAATGAGCTTTGAAGCAGCGGATAGTCCCAGCATCGAGAGGTTGGATGTGCGATGTGAGACCTGGCTCAAAGTAGATTAATTTCATTTGTTTTGGTTTATACTGAATACTATGGCTGGTAAAGTTGTCCAATGTAAGAGCAATTCGACAGTTTTCAAGCTGCAATTCAATATCCCATGATATTATAGCCAAATCTTACTTATTGCGGCCGATCAAGGCCGATCAGGTTGGCTTATTTCCAATCCTCATAATGCAAAATCACGCCATAAGGCTTTGCATTATGCATTATGCAAAAATGGTCGATTTAGATAGGAACCAACTCCGTCGACGCCAAAAGTTTTGCATTATGGGAATTTTGCATTATTACCATTTGCATTATTAGCATTTCAACTGTAGAAAGAAGAACGAAATGACCATCAGACAGCTCAGTTGGGTCCAATTCCCTATGCCCTGATAGTCCCAAACCGTCCTAAATATCTGTCATCCTTAGAGGACCTGCCCTAAGAAGCGACTTGCCCGACCTCGAAGAGTACGTAACACGACCGGAGCTGGAGGGGCTTGATCAGCACCCGCAGTGCTTGTATTCTCAATTGGTGGCTGAACTTCACTCCTGTGTTGTTGTGAAAGCCATTTACCAGTTATGCCCGTGATTTTGTCGTAGTGACCGTTCCAGTTACGGTCCGCTCCCTCTACGATCTCCATCTTCAAATTCTCCCCTGGACAATTTCCCGTTTGTATCTCAATCCAGAGCGCACATAGCGTTCTGACTCCCCTTGTGTATTCTCTTCCTGTGATAAGGAGTATTTCTGTGGGGGGTTCCTCACCTGCCAAGCTCCCCCCTCGAACCAGGGACTCGAGAGCGCGATAGTGATTGCCTGTACCCCGCAGGGTAAAACCAACTGAGCGTGCCGGATATGAAATGAGGATATATCGCGTCTTGCGATTGAAGCATGGTGAGGATGGAGGCCGAACGGTTCCAGCGTACATGGCCCCAAAATCATGACCCTATATCCAGGCGTCCATGACTACAAGATTAATCACACGTACTATGATACTCACACAAATGAATAGCCTGCAATCCGTTATTTCTGGGAATTCCTGGGTAAAGCTGTCCATCGCCATTTCAAGCATTCTCTAAACCTCATTCCGAAGGAGGTTGTATCGCTCAGCTCCGACTCCTTGTATGGGTATGTCCACAGACCACACTCACATTGTAGTCCATTCGATTTTCGAGGTGGGACCCTTCCGTGCCTTCGCTGTTCCCAACACCTCGAGCGCTCCAAGTGACAGTTCGGCATCCATGTTTCTCCCTCAGGCACTTTGCGAGCGTGTCTACCACAGGGCAAT
>Ga0307515_10021933_pt1 | contig 11290 bp, 6 predicted proteins | sample 17_EM_MG_FD_194513 | JGI IMG/M metagenome (GOLD analysis project Ga0307515, IMG submission 194513) | Populus trichocarpa ectomycorrhiza microbial communities from riparian zone in the Pacific Northwest, United States - 17_EM | ecosystem: Host-associated > Plants > Roots > Unclassified | place... | reverse complement strand
CCGCCACTGGTTCAACACGCTGCAGGACGTGACCATCCAGAAGGTGGTGACCGCCGATGCGCAGCGCCTGAACGAGGTGCTGGAGCGTCGCATCCACGAACGCACGGCCGAGCTCGAGCGCTCGAACGAAGAGCTGACGGCCGCCAAGGCCGCTGCGGATCGCGCGAACCGGGCCAAATCCGACTTTTTGTCCAGCATGAGCCACGAACTGCGCACGCCGCTGAACGCGGTCATCGGGTTCGGCCAGCTGCTGGCGAGCACCAGCGGTAAGGCGGCCAATGCAGAGCAGCACGCGGGTTATGTGCGCCACATCGTCGATGCCGGTCAGCACCTGCTGTTGTTGATCAACGAGTTGCTCGACCTGGCGCAGATCGAAGCAGGCAAGGTCAACATCCAGCTGCAGGCGGTCGAGCTGCCGCCGCTGTTGGACGAATGCCTGCGCATGATGGAGCCGATGGCCGCTGTCCGGTCCGTCCGGCTCATCCCACCGACCGATTGCGACCTGCTCGCGCTGGCCGACCGGGGCCGGCTGAAGCAGGCGCTGATCAACCTGCTGTCCAACGCGATCAAGTACAACCGCCCGAACGGCACCGTCCACATCGTCTGCAGCCGGCCGCGCGACTTGCGGCTGCGCATCGAAGTGCGCGACACCGGTGCCGGGCTGTGGCCGGCGCAGATGGCCGCGCTGTTCCAGCCCTTCAACCGCCTCGGGCAGGAAACCGGCAAGACCGAAGGCTCGGGCATCGGCCTGGTGTTGACCAAGCGCCTGGTCGAGCTGATGAACGGCCAGATCGGTGCCACCAGCACGCCGGACGTGGGCAGCGCGTTCTGGATCGAGCTGCCCGAGGCTGCCGCGCCACCGGCATGGGCCGATGCGGATGCGCGTGAACACGCCGTGCCATCGGCAGCGCACACCGACCACGACGGCGGCCCGCAAATCCCGGTGCTGTGCGTGGACGACCATCCGGCGAGCCAGATGCTGGTCGAAGAAATCCTGCGGCACCGCCCGCAGCTGAAACTACTGAAGGCCGACAACGGCCGGTTGGGTGTGGAGCTGGCTCGCATGCATCAGCCCGCGATCATCTTCATGGACAACAACATGCCGGGCCTGAGCGGCCGCGAGGCACAGCGCATCTTGCACAGCGATTCGCGCACAGCCCATATCCCGATCATTGCACTGACCGCCAGTGCGACCCCGGGCGACGTGCAGAGTGGCGTGGCCGCAGGCTTCTTTCGCTACCTGACCAAGCCTGTCGACGTGGCCGAGTTGCTGTCGGCAGTCGACGACGCGTTGAAGCCGGCGGACGCTGGTCAGGCCTAACTCTACACCTGCACACACCGCCGCATTCGGCGAAGAAAACCGTGTCCGAATCCGGCGCGACAGCGACCGATGCTGCCGGCACATTGAGGCACTGTGTTTTCAATGCTTCATCAGGAGTCGGCATGCACCAGCGGCAAGAACCCGCCATTCTTTACTTCGGCACGCCCGTGGTCGTGATCAGCACGGTCAACGAGGACGGCAGCCCCAACCTCGCACCGATGTCATCGGCCTTCTGGCTCGGCTGGCGCTGCGTGCTGGGCCTGGGGGCCAGCTCTCAAACGGCGCGCAACCTGCGGCGCGAGCGCGAGTGTGTGCTGAACCTGCCGTCGCAGCACGAGGTCGGCTTCGTCGACAGACTGGCCTTGACGACTGGCAAGAACCCCGTGCCGCCGTGGAAGGCCTCTCGCGGCTATCGCCACGTGCAGGACAAGTTCGAGGTCTCAGGTTTCACGCCGGTGCCGTCAGAGACCGTGGCGCCGCCGCGGGCGCATGAATGCCCGGTGCAACTGGAAGCCGTGGTCGAAGCCATTCACGGCGTCGCCGACGACGACGCGCTGCTGCGCGGCAATATCCTGAACATCGAGCTGCGCATCCAGCGTGTGCACCTGCACCCCTCGATCCTGATGGCCGACCAGCCTAACCACATCGATCCCGACAAGTGGCGCCCACTGATCATGAGCTTCCAGAAGTTCTACGGCCTGTCCGACGGGCAACTGCAGCCGTCGGCGTTGTCCTCGATCCCCGAGGCGGCGTACCGCAGCCCGGATGTGGACCGCGCGCGCGAAGCCGGCGCGTTGCTCACCCCGATGTGAGGCGCTCAGCGGTGCAGCGCGGCGGCCAGCGCTGCCAGCCCTTGCGCCATGCGCTCGAGCGTCGCCGGTTCAGGCAACGGCAATTTCATGCATTCGCGGCCGGCGGCGGCATCGCGCTCGATCCACGCCGCCGGCAACGCGGCCGGATCGCCGCCCCGGCGCGCGCCAGCTCGCCGATCAACGCCAGGCCCGCATCCACCAAGGGGCCCAAGGATCAGCGGCAGGTGGCTGCGTCGCCTCGGGCACGCCTGGCACGAGAGGGTCCGCTGCCGCCGCAGGTTCCGACGCCCGCACGGCTTGCGCCGATTCGATCAGCTCGCCGTCCTCGGCCACCGGCGACGCTTCGGCGCTCGCGATCGCGCTCGTCACGCTCTCAACGTTCTCCATGAACCTCGACAGTCGCGTGCCCTGCATGAAGGCATCGCCAGGCCCGCCGTCGAGCACGCCGGCAAACAACGACTTCTTGAACGACAGCACCTGCAGCATGCTCTCCTCGATGCTGCCTTGCGCCACAAAGTTGAGCACCTGCACGCTGCGTCGCTGTCCCATGCGGTGCACACGGCCGATGCGCTGTTCGAGCACCGCGGGATTCCACGGCATGTCCATGTTGACCACGACGGTGCCGATTTGTGGCGTGCTTCAGCAGCGCCACCTGGCTCTCACAGACCGCCGTCGACGGGTGGTCCGAAACCGGACAAGGCCTGCTCGACCCAGTGGAACCCGATCCGCTCCTGCTCTAACCGAACCTGTCGGTCCTCCAGCCGCTGCCAGCGCAGGTCGTCGAACAGCGTTCGTTCGGCCGGTCGCAGACGCGGCAGATCGCGCAACACCGGTTGCGACTCGCTGGTCCACTGTGCCCTGTGCGCCATCAGCGTCGCGTGGTCCATCAGGAACGATTCGACCTGCGCGAAATGACCGCGCAGCTGGTCCAGGATCGCGAAGCCGTGGGTGTCGATATCGCCCCAGTAGCAGAGGGTTCGCTCGTGCAGCCAGCGCGCCGACGCCAGCGCATCGAACCCGTAGCCGGCGCCGAAGATGACCATCGCGTCGGCCATGGGCGGGAAGGCCAGAAAGTTGACTTCGTTCTCGGTGATGAAAACGCGCGAAACGGCGAGGGCCAGGCGTGCAAAGCACGCGTGGTCGAGCGTGATGTCCTCGTCCGCGCCGGTGCTGAACAATGCCCGGGCGGGATCGAGCACGCGCAATCGCACGCGAACGGGCTTGGTGCGAAAGCCGTAGCGGCGAGCCAGGTTCGCCGTGCCAGGCGCTGAAGCATCGATCGCCTGCGGCGCCAGGGCCAGATCGAACAGATCGCCCAACACCGCGGCATGCTCTTCGACGTACTTGCTGTGCACGTCTGGCAGGTCCATCTGGCGCAGGTAGATGTCGGGCCTCGGGTGGGCCTGCAGCCAGGCCACGATGTCCATCAGCCGCGACCAGTGCTCGTGCAGCGCGAGCGCGCGCAGCGGGTTCGCCTGCAGCCAGGGCAGCAGCACGGGCAGCCGCGTGCGCGTCTCGGTGACCAGCGCAGCGAATCGTTGCGCTTCGCGCCGCTTGCCGATCAACTGCAGCGCATCGTCCAGCGTGTCGACCCACGCTTCGGCCGGCACGGCGTTGTGGCCGAGAACCCGGTGCCTGAATTCGCGCGGCACCAGCCGGCAGCCCTCGACCTCTTGCTGCAGCGAGCGCGACCAGTTTCGGGCCTCGTCAAAGCGGTCTGACAGCTCGTTGGACGACGGTGTCTTCAGGACCAGGCGCAATGGGAACGGCTGCTCGGCATCGACGAGGCAGGCCAGCAGGCGCCCCTTGTCCCACAGCCGCTGCACCTGGGCGCGAAGATCAGCGGCGTTCGTCCAGCGATTCATGAGCCACGTGCGTCCCGCTCGGCCCGGTACTCCTCGATGCCAAGGTTGCGCAGGCGCGATGCACTGCCGCCCTCGTTGTGCACGAAGCCCACGCCCGCCACATAAGGCTCGATGATGTGGATCTTCTGCAAGGGCGTCACGATGAGCAGCTGCAGGTTGAGCTGACGGAACAGCTCGAGGCCGTAGCGCGCCGATTCGTCGGAACCTCGACCGAAGGCCTCGTCGATCACGACGAAGCGGAACGTGCGCGAACGCGACACCCCCCATTCGAGCCCGAACTGGTAGGCCAGGCTGGCGGCAAGGATGGTGTACGCGAGCTTCTCTTTTTGCCCGCCGGACTTTCCGCCCGAATCAGAGTAGTGCTCGTGTTCGCTGCCGTCCTCGCGCCACCGCTCGCAAGCGGCGAACACGAACCAATGGCGCACGTCGGTCACTTTTGCTGCCCAGCGCCGGTCCATTTCGGCCGAGCCTTCGCGCCCGCGCAGGCGCTCAATGATGCGCTTGACCTGCAGGAACTTGGCTTCGGAGTACTGCGCGTCCTCTGATCCGCTGAGCGCACCCTCAGTACACGCGCGCAGTTCGGTTTGGAAGTCGCGCACGTCCGCGTCGGTGGCGCCCTGGGCTTCGAGTTCGATGTAGCGGCCGGGGTTGTAGTCGATCTGCGTCAGCGACTGGTTGATGTGCGCGATGCGTTCCTTGATCTGCTCACGCTCGCGGTGCAGCTGCGACTGGAAGTTCGCCACCTCGCGGATCGTGTTTTCGTTCAGCAGCTCCTTGAAGCGCTGCTCGAAGCGCGGCAGGTCGTCCGCCTGGAGCTTGTCGAGCATCGCGCGGTATTCGTGCGCTGCCTCCAGGCTGGCGTCGACCTCCTGCGTGTCGAGCTTGAAGGCCTCTTTGTATTCGGCCATCGCCCTGATGATCTTCTCGCGCAGCCGCTGCAGCCGTTTGTCCTCGGCATCGATGCGGTCCTGCAGCCACTTGCGCAAGTCCTGCTCGCGGTGGTCGCAGGACTCGACGGTCAAGGAAGCGACAGGCTGGGCGGGCTCGGCCCGCCCAGCCCCGGGATCAGCCCCGTCATGCGCGCTCAGAGCTTCGCTGCGCAGACGCTCGATCAACGCGAAGTGCTGCGCCTGCTCGGCAGCGCCCTGCGCCTCGACGATCGCGCGGGCCTGCTCGAGCTGCGCCTGCGCGTCGCTTTGTTTCTGAGTGGCCTTCGAACGCTGGTCCTTGCGCTCGTCGAGCGCCCGCTCCATGTCGGCCAGCGCCTGTGTGGTGACGGCCAAGCGCTCGGTCAAGGTCTTGAGCAGGTCCGATGCCGCCTCGAGCGTCTGCTTTTCCGTCTGCAGCCGCGCGATCTCGGCGGCGGTGGTCTGCCAGTCCAGCTCGGCAAAGTCGCGGTACTCCTCGAGCCGGCTCAAGGCCTGCACCTGCTCGCGCGCCTCGTGCTGGCTCTTCTGCAGCGCCGCGATCTGCGTGCCCATCTCGCCCAGGCGCACCTGCAGTGCACGCAGCCGGCCTTGCAGCGTGGCCAGCTTGGCCTCGTTGCTCCAGCCGAGCACGTAGCGGCTGCGGTCGTCGATGCGGTGGCGGTCGTCTTTCTCGTGGCGCTCGCCGGGCGCCTTGGTCTGGCCGGCGCGCGTGATGGCGCGCGTCTCGCGGCGGAACTGCTCCTGGCTCGTGCAACAGGCAACATCGAAGCGGTGCGCGATTTCGCGCTCCAGCCAGGCGTAGAACGGCGAGTCGGGTTTGATCGCCAGCCTGTGCACCAGCGAATCGGGATGCAGGGTGGGCAGCTCGCGGCGCGCTTCCTTGCGCACGCGGAAGTACACCAACCGGCCCTTCAGGTGCGTGCGATCGACCCAGTCGCTCACCGCGGCGTAGTGCGCATCGGGCACCAGCAGTGACAAGCCGAAGCCGCGCAGCAACCGTTCGGCAGCCCCCTCCCAGTCGCGCTCGTTCTCGCGCACCTGCAGCAGCTCACCGGCGAACGGCATCTCGCTTTCGCGCAGGCTCAAGCGCTCGCACAGTGCCGCACGCATCGCAATCTGCTGCGCGTCGATGTTGCTGCGGCGGGCCTTGAGGCTGTCGATCTCGGCCGACAGCGCGTCGTGCTCCTGCCGGCCCTGCGCAAAGGCGACGCCGGCCTCGGTCAGCTTGTTTTGCAGCGCGGCCTCGCTTTCTGCAGCAACCTCGCGAAGCTGCAGGCACACCTGGCGTTGGGCGATGAAGTCCTCGGCGGCGTGCATGGGCAACAGCCCCAGCACGCGCCGCAGGTCGTCGTAACGGCGGTGCTTGTCGGCGCGGCGCTGCTTTTCCTGCTCATGCTGCGCCATCTCCAGCGCCAGGCGTTCGATGCGGTCGCCACCATTGTCGGCAATGGCCCGTCGCAGCTCTCGCTCCTCGTCCCGCCGCGCCGAACGCTGTGCCAGCAGACGTTCGATGTGCGATTCGTGGCGGGCCAGCTCATGGGCCAGGTGCTCCAGACGCCTTTGAAGCAGCTCGGCCTTGAGGCCAGCGAAATAGGGCTTCAGCGCCTCGCGGCAGGCGCGCAGGGCCTCGGTCTCCGTGGCCTGCGCATCATGCCGCTCGCAGTCGGCCACGAGCGGCATGAGCAGCTCGACCTGGCGCTTGGCCTTGAGCACGGCTTCGTGCGCACGATGCAGGTCGTCGAAATGCGTGATCAGCGCCTGCAGCCGCGGCGCCACGTCAAAGGGTTCGAGCATGTGCTGGCGCACAAAGTCGGTGAGGTTGCCCACCGACTTCATCGACACGGTTTGGTGAAACAGCTCCAGCGCCTGCTCGTTGCGGATGCCCATCAGGCGCCGCAACTGGGCGCCGTAGGGCGGGAAGCTGTCCTCGACCGCCACGCCACCGGTGCGCAGGCGTTTGCGCAGCCGCGTCACGTCCGTGCCGAAGTCGGCGAATTCACCGGCAATCGACAGTGCGCGCTCAGCCACCGCGTACAGTCGTGCAGGCTGGCCATGCGGGTCCTTGAGCCAGAACACCTGGGCCAGCGTGACCGTCTGGTTATAGGCAGTGTTATGGAACACGCCGAGGATGACGCTGTAGCTGCTGGCGTCACGCAGCGCCACCGGGCGCCCGGAGCCGCCAAGGTCACTGCGCTCGGCTTTGTAGTGGCCCAGGACGTACGAACGCAGCGTGCGCTCGCGCGCGTCGGCACCGGCCGCACGGTTGTAGGCCACGCGGTTCGCGGGTACGAGCAGCGTGGTGATCGCGTCGATCAGCGTGGACTTGCCCGAGCCGATGTCGCCGGTGAGCAAGGCGTTTCGGCCGTCGGTGCGCAACGTCCACACGCGGCCGTCGAAGGTGCCCCAGTTGAAGACCTCGAGCCGCTGCAAGCGAAAGCCGGCAAGCTGTTCGTCGACAGGACCGGTCCCGCCTGATTGGGATGGCTCGGCGCTGGCGCACTCCAGACTCAACGATTCATTCTTCATCGCCGCCTCCCCCGAGCTGCGCTCGGTACGCCGCCAGGCGCGCATCGAACTCCCCCAGCCACTGTGCGTCGACGAAAGCCTTGAGGATGCGCTGCACCTCGACCATCTGCTCTTGACCGCGCAGCCGGCGCACGAAGCCGAGCTCCGCGATGCGGTTCAGGTGCGTGTCCACCTGGTCGACCAGGCGCGCGTCGTTGCTGCCCGCCGGCAGGAACACCCGGATCATTTCGACCACGTCTTCGCGCGACAGGATCAAACGCGTACCGCTTCCGGCGGCATCGAACTCGGCCAGCTTCTTGCGCAACAGCGCGAGCATCAGGCTGACCGGAAACGACATGGGCCGGCGCACGACGAGCCGCGGTCGGCGCGACATGCCCGGCTCGTCGGGCGACTCGGGGCGCGAACGCAGGAATGCATAGCCCTCGGCCTCGTCGACCATCAAGTCGAGCCTGAGCACGGCGACATGGTCGCGCACCCGTGGCTGCAGGTCGAGCAAGGCGCTCCACGCTGGCGGATTGTCGTCGCGGTAAACCACGCCCTTGAGCAGCGATATCACGACCACGGAAAGGTCGGGTGACGATGTGGCGGTGGCGAGGTCGGCGCTGTCCATGCTCATCTCGAAAAGATCACGCGCGGCAGGCGTGCCAACTTGGCGGTGCCGGCCGGCGAGTGCCAGGTCACGATGTCCTGCTCGGCATCGTCCGACACGGCCGCCCCCTGTTCAGCCGCCAACTGCAGGTAGGCCACCAACTCGGCGAGACCTTTTTGCAGCGGGTTCAGCGCCAGCAACTCGGCCAGCGTGATTTGCGTACGCTGCTGCAGTGCCTGGCGAATGTGCTGCGCCAGCACGGCCCTGTCGACAACGAACTGCGAATACAGTGCCGCGGCATCGAGGTCTTCGTCGCCGGCCTCGATCTGCAAGCGCGTGAGCACGGTCTTGGCCGTGGGCGCGTACAAGGGCCGTTCCATCGGCAATTCGATGCTCGCTGCCGTGTCGGCGATGGACATGAACTCGCCCACCGGTGGCGCCTCGCGCAGCGCCAGCGCCGCCGCCTCGATGCCGCGCAGCATCTCCATGATGCGGCGGTTCTCCAGCCAGGCCTGGTCGTCGAGAAAGCGCCGCAGCTGCTGCGACAGCAGCGCCACAGTGCGCTGTGCGTGCTCGCCGGCCTCAAGCCAGTCGTAGTGCACCCTTTTCAGGCGCGTATCAGGTGCCAGTTCGGCCACCGGTTCCAGCTGCAACACGCGCTCGAGCAGTTGCGTCAGTTCTTCCTGGCGCGTCTGCGACATCAGAAAGTCCCAGAACGCGCGGAAACTGCGGCCCTGGTCGGAATCGGCGATCAGATCGCGCTCGCCCAGGATGTCTTGCAGCAGGTCGCCCTTGCGGCCGTCCCACAGCGCGATGCGTTCGCGCACGCGCCGGTCCAATGCGCGAAAGTTGTGCTCGACCTCCCGAAAGTCGCCAAGCAGCTCACGCGCCAGGCCGGCGAACTGCTGGAAGCGCTCTTTCAGAGCGGTGTCGCTCATCAGCGCCATGTCGCCCCGCTGCACCTTATCGATCTCCGCATCGATCTCGTCGCGGCGCCGAGCCAGGTCCTGCAATCGCGAGGTGGGATCGGCTTGGGTGCCTTCGATCATCTGCCGCAGCAACTCGAACAGCGTCAGCAAGCGCGACTCGGTACCAACGAAGGATCGCTCGGCCAGCCCTGCGAGCCAGGCGATCGCTTTCTCCGTGGCCGGCGTCAGGTCGAAATGCGGCTCATCGGAGCCCGGAGGATAGAACTTGCGCAACCAGCCTTTGTCGCTGGCCGCCCAATCGTTCAGATACTCCGAAGCGGCCTTGGGATAGATCTCGGTGCCTCGCTGCTCACGCAGCGCGAACAGCGTGTCTTCCAGCGCTTCGGCGAGGTCGGCGCGGCTCATGGTGCGCACGTTCGGCACGATGAACACGCGATGCAGAAAGCTCGCGACCAGCTGCGCTGAATCGGCCGCCAGCAGTCGCCATGCCGGGTGCTGGCGCCGCATCGCGTCGAGGGTGGAGTGCTCCAGAGCCATTGCGTGATTGTCGTGCAGGCCCAGGTCAAGGCCTTGCGTTCACGGGCGGGCAGGATCACGTCGTGCCGACCACGTAGAGCTGCACGTGCACGACCTCTGCGCCCCACCGTGGGCCTGCGCCTGCGTGAAGCGGGCCTGTCGAACTCGACGCGAGCGGACGTGCTGTGGCACAGCACGCCGACGATGACGCACCACTGCTGCGTGGCGCAGATCGTCGAGCTGCATGGGGCGCTGGAGAAGGTGAAGGACGACTCAGGCCGCTGGAACAAGAGCCTGGCAACTCTTCGCCGCGAACTACAGGCGCGGGCGAATGACAGTCCCCCGAAAGTCCCTCGGGAATAAAAAAATGGGCTAGGTGTTGTTAACACCTAACCCATTGATTCTGTTCTAGTTATTTTTGGTGCGGCTGGCAGGATTCGAACCCACGACCCCTTGGTTCGTAGCCAAGTACTCTATCCAACTGAGCTACAGCCGCTGAGCCTTGCACTATAGCATGGGTTTTCGCGATGACGCAACTTTCGTGGGGTGCGATGCACGCCATCAGTCGATCGCCGCCGCGCGTTGATCGTAGCTTTGGGCGTGCTCTTCATGACCTTCCTCGCGGGCGATCGCGGCCAGGCAACGCAGAGCCTGACGGCGCACTGGTGACGGCAGGCTGGATGAAGAGGCCGTCTGCTCGAGCGGGCGGCGGGCCTTGCCCCAGAGCTGGCGATCGGCGAAGGCCATGCCGGCAGCGGCCACCAGTGCAGGCTCATGGCCGTGCACCGCGAGGGCCGATTCAATGCGCGGCAACCAGTCGCTGCCGACGCCGGGTGCGCAGTCGATCAGTGCCAGTGCAAGTTCGCGGCGGGCATCCGGGCCGGCGGTCGCGATGGCGTCCCACGAAGGCTGCAGCCAGGTGCGGCCTTGCGCGGCGTGGCCCAAGGCTTGTGCGCGTCGCGCAGCGCGTGCAACGACGAACGCATCGCGCCGATCGTCGGCATCGAGGTTCGCCCAGACGCGGCGCACCTGATCCAGGTCGAATGCCTGATCGATCGCTTCGATCGCCAATGAGCGCAGCAGCGACTGCGCGGCCGGTGCCGAGAACCCCTGGTGCTTGGCCAGCAGGCGCGCGGTCTGCAATGCGTCCAAGGGACGGCGCTGTTGGCGTGCGGCTTGCAGCTTCAAGCGCAGCGCTTGTGTGCGACGCGCCACACCGGGCGGCAACTCGGCCAGCAGAGCCAAACCACGTTCGGCGTCACGGTCTTCCAGCGCCCATTCGGCGCTCAGCAATTGCAGCCCATCGAACGCGGTGCTGCTGCTGATGCGGCCTCGCACCAGCGCCAGAGCCGTGTTGACGTGCTCGTCACGGGCCTTCTTGTCTTGCAGCCGGTGCAGGCCCGAGGCGGCCACCATCTCGGCTAGCACGGTGAACTGCAGATCACCCCGCAAGCCACTGCTTAGCGCCTGCAAGTCGAGCGCACGTTGCGCAGCACGCTGGGCGCGCGCATAGCGGGCTGCAAACAATTCGGCCAGTGCCTCGCGCAGCGCAGTGCCCGCGGCGCGCTCGCGCTTTTGCTCGCGCCACTCCCGCGCCCGCGTCGGCAAGCTCAGCAGCGACTGGGCGGCCTGCAGGCCGGCGAAGACGATGAAGATCAGCGCCAACAGCAGCAGCAGGAACAGGTTGAGCGAGAAGTCGACGCGCCAGGTGCCGTAGAACACCGACACCAACGCATCGTTGCGGCCCAGCACCGTGGCGGTGACGACCGCCGCGGTGAACAACAACACCAGCCAGATGACCGA
>Ga0307515_10021932_pt1 | contig 11291 bp, 6 predicted proteins | sample 17_EM_MG_FD_194513 | JGI IMG/M metagenome (GOLD analysis project Ga0307515, IMG submission 194513) | Populus trichocarpa ectomycorrhiza microbial communities from riparian zone in the Pacific Northwest, United States - 17_EM | ecosystem: Host-associated > Plants > Roots > Unclassified | place... | reverse complement strand
GGGCTGACAATTGAACGACTTGTGGTTTACAACAACTCAGCCTTTAAAGAATTATTCAAAGCCAAAAAAGATCAGATCTTCAAGTAATAAATCCCTAAACAACTCTAGATTTGTCTAACAGGATTCTAAGGACTCCCGAATAATTTTGTTTTATTGTTTCCGCTGCATATATGATATTCAGGAACCTAACATATTATCCACAGTGTGAGATAAGTGTTGCACCATATATCTTACAAATATCATTGCATGAAATTTTATCAAATAATTAAGTACATAATGTAATTAAAACAAATTTAAAAGATAATGTCTTAGCAATTTCATTAAATAACTATATTATGGTTACACCTACAAGCTAATATCTATTGGCTCTTAAGTCATGACACTTTCAACAATTGCGCTTTTTTTTTACTTTCATGTTTTTGTTTCACGGGTGATTAGTGTTCTCTACATCTCACGACCTCAGTATCCTCTGTTTGTGCACTGTTATAGTTGATGTCTTGTTACTCTCTGACTTATTTATTTACATATGCTGTTAGCTTATTGTGCACTTGTTCTGGTTTCTTTCTAGTTGGCCCAAGCAGCATGCCATGCCAGCTGATGGTGGGTTTCTTTGCATATGCAAAATCACTTGAAATAAAAGTAGACAAGGCAGAGTTGGAAGGTAATTGAAAATTTAGAATTTGGTTGATTACTCTTGGGTCTCTCCTTTCCCTCCTGAAACCTCTTTCTTTAGTATGGAAAAAATTCTGGGCACAATACAAACTCTAGAGCAAAAGGAGTAGCCAAGATTTTACCTTCAGGTCGGTTGAAGTTCCACATCTCTCCATTTTAGATGTGAAAGAGCTTTTGATCCCTTAACTGTAGAAAGGGAAAGGAAACTAAATCTATACTTTCACTAAGTTGATATGATTTCTGGTGGAAAAGGTGACAGTAATGCGCATATAATGGGGGGAAAGAAATCATTCGATACACATTTATTGGTCTCTTCCATCTCTTTTTGTTTATGTCATGTATAATACTTAAGCGAGCTTGGGTTTACTTTATTTTATACTTGGATGGTCTGCTGGAGACATATCATGGGGCTAATATTGAATTTTTGAATCATTTAGATGCTCAATGGCACAGTAGAGAAGATGTCCGAAAAGCTTTAATGTTTGCGGAATACGAGAAGGCACAAAGAACAGCAGCGGACAAGGTAGACCAGATGTGTAGAGGGGTTGAGAAAGGACAGAGTTTATCATCAGATTTTAATGTAGAAAGTGGGGAACTTGCTCCGATGTTTTTCCCTGGACCTTTCGCAATTGCGCATCGCCTAATAACTTCCTGGGTAAATCAAGGTTCAACATTTGATGCTCTGCAATTGAAACAACAACCAAATAGTTATCAGTCAAATTTGTAGCAGTCCCAAGCTAAAAACTTCACTCTTGCAGGAAGAGTATATTTGAATTTCATCATTCTCTTGTGTTTGTCAAGAGATTAGAGACAGTATTTGATTCTAGTTTGTTCTGTATTCCAATATTCGTTCAAAATAAAGGAAAACGACATCCGTTGATCTTCTGGGAGATTGCTGTCTAGAAAACGTCTGCTAAGATTTTCTATTTAAATGTTTGTTGTAGACTGGACTTTATAATTGTGTTACGTGCACTTGGATCCGGAAGCCAGCTTTTCCCCTCTTTCTTTACGATTTCTTATTTTCCAAGCTCAGAAGTTCCTAGAATACTCTAGGTTTTCTTTTGTACTTGCTTTGTCCAATATTTTCCTCTTCAAAAAGGGCTTATAACCGTTCTCGTGTGTTGCAAGCTTTATTTTATATAGTTGCACCATGTAAGGAACTTTATTTTTGTGCAATTAAGTTCTTGCCTATAATATCAAGGGAATGAAAAGAAAAAAGAGAATGAAAAGAAAAGAGAGATAAATTTATATTAATGGTTGAGTTCATGAGTATCAAATCTTAATTAATGTTGGACTCATTAAAATATACTAGAGCTCGACTTCACAACTTTATATTAATAATTATAACTTTCAATTTAATTATTGGATTAAATTAAAAACTTTTCAAAAATTTTTAAAAGTCTTGTTGTTTATTGGGTTAAATTTTATAGTGATCAGATATCGGGAAGATCTTTTGATAAGATCTAAAAGTTACTATGCAGATTGAGATTTATTTTTAAGACTTGGAATTTTTTTATTTTATTTTAAAAGTACTCTTAAACTATTTTATATTTGAGTTTTAATTTTAACCCAATATTTTAGTAGGGTTTATTATATTGAACTATAAATAATTTTTTTTGTGTAAGCTATGAAAACTCATTGATTTTTAGAAATAATATTGGAGAAGATTTCTTTTACTCTTGATTCTTCATTGAACTATTCAAAACTTATCAAATATTCATTATTTGTGGCATTCAACTTTTATAACTTCGGTTTACATAATTATTGGGTTAGGTTCTTTTCAACTTGATTTTAGCTTTATTGAGTTATGTTCAATTTTAATTGTGGGTTCTAGGATTCTAACCCTCTAGGTTTGTATTAGTTGATAACACGGCGTATAACATGGATAAAATTTAGAGTTCTTAAGTCCTAATGTTACATATGTAAGTTAGAGATTTAGAAAAAACTCTCTGGTATTTTATAAAATCTGAATAATAACTTGATTATAAATAAAATAAACTAAATATCTCTATTCATATTAGTTTTTATACATAGAATCATTTATAGAAAATGATTCCTAATTAAATCTAAAATCCTTTATAGAAAATGATTTCTAATTAAAACTTACTTAACTAATAGAATCTATCTAACATTAGAATTCTTAAATAGTAAAATACTAATTAAATTAAAATTCCTAATCTAAATAGAAAAAGAATCTAAATACAATAAGGTAAATAAAAACAATCTCACACAATAATATTTGAGCTTTATTTAAAGGTTTTCCCAATATTCGATCATTATGAACCTTTAACCCAATAGAAAATAAAGCCTTTAAAATCATTTTCAAGATTTTAGCTTGATCAAACAGTCAGATTACAAGTTATGCTTGATTTACCAAACTACATCTAGAATTCTTCTTAAACTCTTCAAAAATTAAAAATCTTAACCATTAATGAAATAATGAAGTAAAAATTATTATATCAAGAATATGGAAGAAATGTTCACACATCAGTCCCCTTTACTTCCAAAAATTTTGCCCTCAAGTTATTTGCTAAAAATTGAACTCTTCCACTCCAAAGGAATAAATAATTTGAATATAACATTGTCCCTAATGTATGCATGAGATAGCTTACTCCAAATATCTTAAATCTAATTTTAATGAAAATATATCAATGTAAAATTTCTAAATCTAAACAAAACTGTTTAAGACCTAAAAAATCAACCTCGTATAAAACCATCTTTTGAGATAATGAAAACTTTAGTTGACATATTTGGTTATCTCTAATAACAATGTCTTAAACATCAGATGGTTTGATAATTTCATAATATTGACCCAACATGGAAGCTCGATTTAGATGACACATCCATACTTAAGTCCTCTTTAATGTCAACTTCATCCTCATAAGTAATTCTAACTTGTTCTAGATTTTCTTTTAGTGCTTCAAGGCTTTAGGAATCACTATGTAATAGTAATTTAGGAGCTTTTTTATTTTTTATTTACCAATAGTATATGAAACATTGACAAGTAAAGAAATATTTGCAGACGTGTTGTTGTTATCACTAACATGATGTTGAAATTGTCTACTTTGAAGAGATAACACCTCCTCCATATTTATTTTCATTGCTATTTGAGAAGGTTTAATAAAAGGCAAATAATAACAGTATATTTACTTATCTATCCAATATCAAATTTCTTCATAATCATCTTGTATAAACTTCAAAATTAATGATTGTCTCAAATCTTGCAAAGATGGTATTGAAGACATACCAATATGATTTCTAAAGTCTACAAATTCAAACCATCATTCTCTAGCACCATAATAAAGTTTGTGTACGACAAGTCCTATTTTTTTATAACAAGGAACCTTGTTGAAACAAAAGGTAAGTTTCCAACATTGTCAATAAGTTAATAAATATTTTCTTCAAAAATTTCCTTTCATAGAATGGAATCTCATCAAATTCATAAATAAGTTTGGGGTTTGGCTGCCATGAGGTAAGTCTCAAAGCAATTTCCTCTCCAATTCATGGTCCCTGTTTGTGTTACCTATTAGCCGAGTTAGATTTGCCATGGCTTGCTCTAAACAATCCATTCTCTATTCTTGAGCTAGCACAAAATGATCTAGTTTTTGCTCCTATGCCCGTATGATGCCTTGAAAGGCCTTCACTCTTACATCATAGAGTGAGTTGCTATCATATCCATCTATCAAAGAGGTCAACTTACTCTGATACCACTTGACATTGTGTATAATGTGGATAGAAGTTTGGATTCTCAAACCCTGAGGTTATAAACCTAAACTATAGATAAATTTAGAGAAAAATCTCTGGTATTTTATAAAACCTAAATAATGATCTAAATGTGAATAAAATAAAATGAACATCCCTATTTATACTAATTTTAGACCTGGAATCCTTTATAGGAAATGATTTCTAATTAAAACTAAATCCTTTATAGAAAAGGATTCCTAATAAAATCTTACGTAACTAATAGAATTCATCTAGTATCAAGATTCCTATTTATTAATTAAATTAAAAGTCTTAATCTAAATAGGAAAAAAAAATCCAAATACAATAAGGTAAATAAAAAAATCTCGTATAGTAACTTCCAAGCCTTATTTCTAAATTTTCGATCTTCATGAAAATTTAACTTATTAGAAAACACAACCTTTAAATTTTTTTGTTAAAATTTTAGCTTGATCAAACGATCAACTTACAAGTTACACTTGATTTACCGAGCAGTATCTTATACTCTTATTAAACTCTTCAAAACCTAAAAATCTTAATCATTAATGAAATAATGCAATAAACATTATTATGCCATGGATATGGAAGAAATTTCTCCATGTCAGTTGATATCAGAGCTTGGCTCTAAAATCATCTTTCATCCATTTATCTTTAAATATAGTTTTGTTCATTTTACATCGTGTCTTTTCTTGTTAGATTTTATTTACTCTTTAAATTTCTGAACCCTAGTTTTCTTGGTGTTCTTGATTTCAACTTTACCTTAATTCATATTTTTATTTGTGTTCTTGATTCAGCCTTACCCTAATTTTATAGTTTAGGTTTTCATTGATAAAAAAAGGTTATCTTTCAAACTAGTATTCTGTTGAAATATATATATATATTAGAGAGAGAGAGAGAGAGAGAGAGAGAGAGAGAGAGAGAGAGAATTTATGTTATAAATAGTTTCTGCTAAAATTTAAAAAGAAAAAGAAAGATAAAAGAAATTGCAAATCATAGTTGATTGAAATGGTTTGTTTTTTGGATTGTGGAATTAAGATTGGTTTGAATTGAAAGAGCTAAGTTGATTTTGAATTCTTGAGTTCTATTCAATTGACAATCAATTTGTTTGGTTTGATTCTAAATTAAATTTGGGTTGTTAGTGAATTTGGTTTTTTGGTACTGATTTGGGTTTGTTTGTTGAGTTTTCCGTATTCCTAGTTTTCCTATTATTTTTCTTGATTGTTGTGTCTTTTTTAATCAATTGATTGAATGATATAATCTAATTATTGCTTTTGTTTAGTTCCTTAAAGAATTAAAGAGTGAAGCTAAAAAGGGTAAAGGGCATAAAGTGTGAGAATATTATTATGAAAAGCCAAATTATAAGTGATACACAAGTGAAGTGACACATCTTTGAAAGTAAGCACTAAGGGAGTGTGTGAGGATTATTTACTAACATATTTTTTAGATTTGATGTTGTTTTTCAAATGAGAATCATCACCTAAGAAAAAGAAGAATAATGAGAACACTTTATTTGTTTCACAGGCCATGTAACAACCGTTTGAGAGGATGAATGTGTTGTTTGGCAAAGTAAATAATCAAATGGATAGAAAGGATGTCATGATTGCTAGTTTATAAAAGGGGTCATCCCGAAAGATTCATAATACTAGAAGTCTAGAAAGACATGTTACCACATCTATAGATGAGTTTTGTTTTTTAGAATAAGGATGATGATTTAGATGAATTTGATCAAGTTTTATTCGACCAATGAAGTAGAATTCAACATCATGATACTTGTTTATGATAAGAGATTTCAACATCATGGGGATTTAAAAGAGTGTTGGGTTTAAAATGAAGATTCTTACCTTCTAATATAGGAATGATCTAGAAGCTTACTTAGAGTGGAAAAACAAAATAGAGTTTATTTTTTATTATCACAACTATTCGAAAGAGAAAAAGGTAAAATTAATTGTGAATGAATTTATTGATTATGGTATTATTTAGTAGGATCAACCTGTTTAAAGTAAAAGAAAAAATCATGAAAGGCCTATTATTACTTGGGATGAGATGAAGGCAATCATAAGGATGAGATTTGTTCCTAATCACTAGTATCAGGATTTTGTATTAGAAATTGCAAAGCTTAACTAACTCAATGTTCTAAAAGTATAAAGGACGACCATAAAGAGATAGAGGTAGTTAGGATTCAGGTGGACATAGAGGTGAGTAAAGAAGCTACCATGGCTAGATTCTTGAATGATTTGAATTTTGAGATATCGAATATTATGGAGTTACAATACTTTTTTGAGTTGAAAGATATAATGCATATGGATACAAAGGTGGAACAATAACTTAAGAGAAAGGGTAATTCATGACAAGTTATAAATTCAAGTTCTTTTTTGACACATAGACTAAATTGGAAGAAGGATGGGGCTACCCAATCTAATTTGAATGTGAGTAATAATACCGAGACACCTAAAGTTAAGAAAGAAGCCTTCACCAATATTCGAGGTAAATCTGATTCTCAACCACCTCATAATCATGATATTAATTGTTTTCATTGTTTGGGAATAAGTCACATAACTTTTATGTGTTCAAATGAAAAAACTATGATCTTTCATGACCATAGAAAAGTAAAAAAAAAAAAAAGTGACAGCGATGATGAGAAGATGTCGCCATTTGAGGTTGTTAATAATAATGAGGTAGAGAACCTGCTTATCGGTAAGTCACTTATGGTTAGACGTGCATTGAGTGTTCAAGTAAAAAAGGATGGTTTAAAGCAGCACATATATAATATTTTTTGTATGACCATATAAGGTATGTAGTATAATTATAGATGATAGAAGTTGTACCATGGCCAAAGCGTACATGTCTTCTTGCTCTATTAAGCCCAAACTTATTTCCTTGGCCTACAGATGCAAACTTATAGTCATCATCAACCACATCTGGGTTATCATTAACAAACTCATCAAAATTAATTTTAACATTTCGTACAGCCCTTCAGACATTACTTCCTTGGCGACCAGTCCCATTAATCTATTACTACATTAATTCAATATCATTTTTCAGCTTTTTGGTCACCCTAGCCAAAAGTTCAAGTTGTTGGCCAATAGCTCGTATTTGGAAAGCGCCATTAACATTTGGTGTCATATACTCGTGATTTTTATACATATTTTGAATCTATAAAAAATTATTAGTGGCACAAAATATATCATCACACCTCCCGTGTTTCACATAAAATCAAGGTTTTTCACTCTAAAAAACTCACTACGCCTTTTACCTCACAACTTGCTTTCTTTCAGTTCTTTCAAAACTGAAAATCCAATCAATCCAAGTCAAAGGCTTTGGAAATGCAATCCAATTATGAATGTAGACTCAAGAATCAATAAATATACTAAAAACAAACAAAACAAAACTATGATTATGATTTCACAGGTAGCAATGCAAATTCCTACGAACTGTGGACAAAACGAAGATATGAAATGAAACAAAAGACAAAATTAATGGAGACACTTATTTGAATCCTAAATAACCTAAATATAATAGAAAAAACTGATTTTCTTGAAACAAATAGTACAAAAAAAACATGTTTTGAAATTTGACGCAAATCTGACTTGTTACATAATTTTAAAGCACCAAAATTGAAATTAAGACCTAATAATATCAGAATGACCTGAAATTTAATATGTAGTATCTTGATACCTAACAAACTATAGATCTCAGTTTATAGGTTGTTCTCTTATGTCTAGGTATCGAAATCAATGTATGATCAATTTACTATAAAATTGAACCCCAAATTGAAACCTTAAGAAATTGATATCAAAATAAGATTAAATTTAATAAATAGTGCAATTTCACCCCCAGTAAGAAGTATATGAAATTTAAATTAATTCTAAGGTGGCTTGTTTAGAGTTCTTTATGAGTTGTGTTTTTACGACAGAATTGCAACAAGCTTTGAATAACATCATTTTTTTTTTTTAATTTTATGCTATTGATATGTTTAGGGATAGTAAAAAATGAAATATTTTTTTATGTACTAGGATGCCACAAACACAAAGAAGAAGGAGAAGAAGAAGATTGAATCAAATATTGAAAACTTAACGAACACAAGGAAAACATAACTTATAACTTATAATCAAAATTAAGATCTGATATCAAAAAGCTGAAAAATTATGATATGAGTGTGACACAATTAAAACTTGTTCTAAGGCACCAATACTATTAGAATGAAGTCGAATGATGCTACGAAGCTAGTTAATCTTTGATAAGTTAGATTCAGTTTGTTTAAGAGTCAAAGAATGCAATAATCTCTCTCACACGTTATACTGAAAAAGTCCAAAAGTATTATTGATCAAAAATCTTGAAATTTAGGCTTACATGTGTTTAAATAATTCTGAGAAATTAACCCTAATGGATCTATCCTTGTGGGCTAAATCAACCCACTTATAAGAATTGACTCAAAACCTTTACTAGTAAACCAAAACCTTGATTCAAACAAGTCTTGTGTCCTAGATAAAAATAAAGTATTAATTAAGCCCAAACAAGCCTTGAGCTATAACTAACAAAATAAAAATAAAGCCCATAAGTCCAAGTCTTATTTTGCCATGAAAAGAAATAAAACATTGCAGGTCTAATACAAGACTTATTTATAGCCTATAATGCTACCCAATAATCCTAAGAACTAAAAGAGAAGTTGTCGCCCCTTTGGTTTCCAAGTTAAAATATGATTTTAATCTCAACCTTGTATTTATCTTTTTTTTTTTGAAGAAAAAGGATGTTGCCTTCAACGCTCTCTTTTGTCACCTTTTGGTATCCTTTCAATAGTAGGAAATACAATTAAGTTGCTGAATTATTTTCCTTGCTTAACAAGGAAACTTCGCCACCACGTGTGTTTCCTAAGTCAGCTTGAATTCTTTTTTTCCTTTGTTGTGTTTTCTCCTCACCTGATAAGAAAATAAAATAATAAATTCTAATATTTAAAGGAAATAATTAATGTTCCCACACATAATAGAAAATTCAAAACTAGTTAGGAATCCACAAAACATTTGGAAACATCACAAAACAAAGTTGGCTGAAACTAATACAAAATTGATAGTCTTATTATCGAAACTTCATGGCCCAAATAAAGGTGGATTAAGCCCCTCTTATATATGAATTAAATGTATTGATGCCTCTTCTTGATGCTTTAAAGGATCCCTAAGTTCAGCCTTGGTTGAAACTTGCACAACCAGCCTATTCAATGTTTTTTTCAATGCCTTCGCTTTGGACCTTGTGATTGACCCATTTGGAACATGTAATGGTTCTTTGGTGTTCGTAAATTGATCTATATCATGACATGTTGCTAAACGATGCACTTGATCTTGAAATATAAATTAATCAATTATTGAATTGATAATAAATTATATTGTTTAATTTATTTAATTTAATTTAATTAGAATTAGAATTTATATTTGGACCAACATATTAGAAACCTAATGGGCTACACACATTAAGAATCATTAGCAAGAAATTAAACTAGAATGATTTAATTAAGTATAACTTGATTAAAATATATTTTAGAAATTAAGAACTTGAATATAATTAATACAAAGATTATATTTCTAGACCTAAAAAAATCAAGTAAAGGTTCGATTGAGTTAATTTCTAAAATTGTCCTGAATTAATATATGGATATCATTCAGGAGGTAAATTGATATATAAGGTTTTTCATACTTTTCTATAAATAGTGAGCTATACCTCTTATTTAGAAGTGATTGTCTATTAGATATAAAAAGACTAAGTAAGTCACAAAATAGAGAGCTAATACTTTAGGTATAACAATCTCTCTCTTCTAAATTGAAATTTATTAAATTTTTCATTTGTAAATCTTGTAAATTACCGAGCAAGTTATGATTTATAACAACCCAGCTTTTAAAGAATTTTTCAAAATTAAATAAAATCAAATCTTTAAATAATAAATTCACACACACACACACGTGTGTGTGTGTGTAAAATGATATTCATAAACCCAACACCAACTTTCATTTACAAAACTAGTGAAGTTTTGAATTCAACCTAGTATTGTTGTGCGTGGCCAAGTATAACTTGTGACGGGGTGATCATGGTTGTGTTTTCAGCATGGGACTTGAGCTCTGAATGAATCAATGGGTGGACATGACGCTTCAAGTGGGCCTTTTAGTCTTCAGTTTTTCCAGAGTCTACACTTATCTTTCAACAACTTCAACATAACTATGCGGCCAGTCAAAGTTTGATATATAAGGTTTTTCATACTTTTCTATAAATAGTGAGTTATATCTTTTATTTAGAAGTGATTGTTTATTAGACATAAAAAGACTAACTAAGTCACAAAATAAAAAAGCTAATATTTTAGATATAACAATCTCTCTCTTAATAGAAATTTAGCAAATTTCTTATTTATAACTCTTGTAAATTACCGAGTAACTTATGATTTATAACAACCCAGCTTTCAAAGAATTGTTCAACATTAAATAAGATCAAATCTTCAAATAATACAATACGAGGTTGAATTCAAAACTTCACTAGTTTTGTAAATGTAAGTTGTGTTGGGTTTATGAATACCATTTTTTTTTTATATATATATATATATATAAAAAAAAAAAACTATTGAAGTTTTGAATTCATACTCGGAGTGTTGTGAGTGTGCAGGTATAACTTGTGACGAGGGTGATCGCGGTTTTGTTTTCAGCGTGGGACTTGAGCTTTGAATGAATCAATGGTGGACATGACGCTTCAAGTGGGCCTTTTAATCTTCAGTTTTTTGGGAGTTTACACTTATCTTTCAACAACTTCAACACAACCATGCGGCCAGTCAAAGTTTGCCAACCTCTCACAGATTTGTCCAACGCTGGCCTTAAAGGCCAGATTCCAAATGAGATCTCAAAGCTGAGAAAGCTGGTTAGTCTTGA
>Ga0307515_10021931_pt1 | contig 11291 bp, 6 predicted proteins | sample 17_EM_MG_FD_194513 | JGI IMG/M metagenome (GOLD analysis project Ga0307515, IMG submission 194513) | Populus trichocarpa ectomycorrhiza microbial communities from riparian zone in the Pacific Northwest, United States - 17_EM | ecosystem: Host-associated > Plants > Roots > Unclassified | place... | reverse complement strand
TTTCATTTTCCAGCAAGTCATTTCACAAGGGACTTATTGTCACTGTTTCAATGAAGATAACCTACTTGGGACCTCAAAAATTGACCAGTGAGAGAAAGATGCCAAACATTACTCATTCATTCTTGGATTTCTTTCTTCACCTAATCAATTGAGCCCTCCCAATTTCATCAGCCTCCTAGTTCTAAAGGCATTATGAAGCACCGAATTCTCGAAACTCATCCAATAAAAGGAGTGACCCTTGATGGATCGAGACGTCGAGCTCGAGTGGAATAAGCTGGCATCACTTTGCTGGTGTGACGAAGGGGAAGTAGGGCAATGCAAGAGAGCATCACATGGTCAATTCTTATGTGATAATATTCCAGAGAATAACGATCGAGCAAGAAGTGGCTATCATTTGAAGATACAAAGGCCACGAACACCGTGAAGAATAAATGAATAATTCAGTTTCTGGCAGCTTTCCATAGCTATCACAAACAGAATCAAAACGTCAACAGAGGTGAAAGGTGACATAAATATCTCTGATATTCTTGGTGGTGGATGATTATTTTCTGAGCTATAAAATATTTCTCGTTAATGATTTGCCTTCATCGTTAGAGAGTAAGTTATATATAGTTAAGAGATTTTTAAAAATATTCAGATTTTTTAATATTATATATTAGAGTTTCATTTAAATATTCAGATTTTTTAATATATATGATGTTAAAATTTCGATGATAATTAATAATTTTATTTTAATTATAGAATATATCACGACAATAAATATCATTAAATTAAATTACCTAATAGTAATGGATTTCTTTTTCAGAATTTCTCCCTAAATTGCAATCAACTCTCCTTTAACAAAGCAATCAACTGTCCACTCTCGTGATTCCATCATCATGTTCTTAAATATACTGAAATTGCTTTAAAAAAAGCTTCACGAGGAAAATTATCCATGATCAAACATGGCTTATGGTACGCACGTTCAGCTGTCGGAAAATTAATTAACTATTATAATTGTAATCACATAATAACATTTTTTAATGTCCTCCAATAATCTAGCGGCAATCTGCTTACATAAACCTCCTAAATCCTTATTTTATGTGGTCGGACGTTGTGCATTAATTTGTATTATTTTTATACATATAATTTTTCTATGATATCCTCGAATTAATTTTCTCTATTAATTTCAAATTATTTTTTATCATCCATCTAAATTACTAATCATAGATTCAAAATATTTCTTTTTTCTTGAAAATCTCAAATTAAATTGAAGTAAAAGATACAAATATAAAAAACTAAGCCAAATCTCAATAGATGACAAAGAGATAGGAAGATTTATCTTAAGCTCAGGTGGAGATCACAATCTGAAGATATTTTGTGTCTATTTTAGATTGCGGTTTAAATAGAGATAGTTAAAATTTAATTTTTTTAACTAAAATTAAACTTTTTTTATGTTTTTATATTATTTTATTGGATAATATCAAAAATAAAATTTTTAAAATATATATATATATATTATTTTAATATATTTATAAATAAAAAAACAATCATTATCATAATTCCAAATACATCCTATATCGTACTCCTAATTACTCCCTCCTCACCGTCTTGCAGCCGCAGATTATTCATTTGTGTTTGGGAAACCATGTCCTCTTCTGTTGGCAGGAATGAATATTTTATTAATTTAAATCCTAGTACAATGCATGTGGCCCAGGTGAGGCACTAGTCTCACCTGAAACCATTCAATTTTTTTATTACCACATAAAAAATTTGAAAGGAAGGCAATGAAACAAAGAACAGCAGCTGGGACTTCAGCAACAAAACTTGTGGTTCTTGCAAAAGAAACAATGAAGGCATACTACCATCAACCCCAGAGTCAATGGATTTTGTCATGATCTGCTACGTTTATATTCGTTGGTCAAAGAATCAAAACCATTTCCTCTAAGTAAATGAGAGAGATGATGGTATCCACATTCTTTCTAGAGTAGGGTCCCACATTCAGTTGGGGACGAAATCTGCACCACAGAAGAAGTTTTTGACATGGACCATCCAAACACCTGGTGATTCCATCATGTCATATTGAAAATCTAGGACAATTTCTTGAAGAAAAACTGAACCAAAACTTGTAGAATAGTGCAGCTAGAATTTTACAATAGAATTTGTATTTCAGTTTGGAGAAAGATATATGCATTGCTGCAGGAAATTGCAGGAACTTATGATTAGTGCAAACAATAGTCTTAGTGAAAGGTTAAATATCAGAGAGTAAATAAAGATCATTCTAAGATTCAAGTTATAACAACTTCGCTATTACAGAAAAATTACCTGGCTATTACAATCCAGTGAAAATCATCATTCAGCAAATCCAGGTTCTTGATTTGCTGGGCTTGTTGTGACATGGGAAATTTTAGCTATCCTTAAGCTCAAGGTACCCATAAAAGTTGATTCACTTGACTTCAACACATTCAGGTTATCTTGCAACAAGAAGCAGCCTAGCTACCCTACATGATACTGATTCAGAAGAGAGAGTTCTATCTTTACAATCTTCAATTTCGCTTCAAGATTTATAAGGGCTTGGATGAAAGATTTTGATTATCAAAATTAACATCAAACACAGATGACTCGTAGCCTAAACCCGATGAGAATTAGTAGGCTAAGGCACAGTTCCACGCCTGTGTTTCGAAGAAAATGCTCTTCTTGATTTTGATATCCCTCCATCACTGTCACAAAATCTGCTTGAACATTCTTCACTATCATTAGAAGGGCTTGAAACAGGCGGAGGCGGCGTAGAAGACCATGGAACTACTTGATTTTCTTCATCATCTTCACCCCCATGATCATTACCACCATCACCATTTTCTTCATCTTCATCTTCATCACCATCTTCTTCTCTATCAAGATCATCATCATCATCATCATCATCATCACCATCATCATTGTCGCCTTCTTCGTCATCTTCTCTTCCTCTTTCTTCTCTACAAACCGAGTTGTTTACGCAGTTGTTGCAGACAGAAAGGGTAGGGCCTAACTTGTGTCCGGTTCCCGTCCAGGGCGTGAGAGATTGACAAACATGACAAAGAAGTGATCTTGAATGTTTGGCAACAAGAAAATTTGCACTATGAACATTAGCATCACAGTCCCAACATAGGTTGGCTTGATCTGATTCACAGTATACTTTTGCTAAAGAATCACAGAGCTCACACCTTTTCATTTCTTTCCTCTCTATTTGGAGACGGACTAAATTAACCTGCAAATTTCTATGTGCATGTCCTGCTTTTATCTGTGTCTTTGTTTGGGCCTAAAAAAACAAAACACATGGTTCAGGACAACTTGCAACTGTTCATATTTAAGACCTGCTTAGTTTTTTTTATTCTTAAAATGAAAAAAAGGGAAATTTTCTTTTGAAATTGGAAAATTGCACCGACTCCCTATTTCTTGTTGCTTAACTTCAGAAATTATTGTTTTTAGATAGATTTGATGTTATTATGCCGACTTTAATAAATCTGATTAACTGTAATCTCGTGTTAACTTTTATCTTATAATAATTTAAGATTTTAATGCATTAAGAATGAAAAATAGGTCACATGATCTTAGATCAAAACATTATAGTAAAAAATCATAAATTTAAGATATCAATGAGCATGTTCTTGCATAGGAGGAATTACGAAGGAAGAAGTTTCACTTTTGAATTTCATCTCTGGAGATTCAAATCTAATAAAATCAAATAACACTTATAAGGAAAAGGATATTGATAAGAATTCGATCGAAAGAGTTCAATGCAATATTAAGAATTCGATCAAGTGGCATCCATCTCTCATCGCTTAAGAATTTATTCAAAGTCAATATAAACTATAATGAAATTGTTTCAATAATGCCAACTTGCTGTAAAAAACCAATCCTCAGCCAACGGATTGTTCAAATTGGCGTGCTATAGAAAGTAAAAGCTTGTACAAGCCATCGTGAGGCAAAATTGTGAATAACGAGGATGATTGTGGATAGGGAGAGAAAGGGGTCTTGCTTTGTGTTCTATTGGGTGGGGATTAGGTTAACTATTGGACAAGTCAGTGCCCACCAAATCAAAACGCTAACGTGGGGGTTGAAGCGAGGCACTTGAGGTCAAGCACTGGACCTAACCCCCTGGTCACCCCCTGGTCCCTGCTTTTCTTGCATTTAATTTCTTGCTCTTGTGCATGCATCAAGTTACAAGGCTATATATGTTGTAAGACAAATGCAGAAAAGCTTTCAAATCTGCTTCTGTACCGATAAGAAACGCGATCGATGTTGATAGTGTTGTCGTCTCATGTCCAGATGTTCCTCTTTCAGGTCTACAGTTTTTGAAATAGAAGTCCAATTCGAGCCAAGACTCAATCAGCATCTTCGAAGATAAGTCAATCTATCTCCAAAGATAAGTCAATCTATCTCCAATAATAATATCTTATATAAAATTACCAGTATTTATTTAAGAGCATATCTAGGTCCTTTCATATGTTATGAACTCATTACAACAAAATTGGAAAACGTTAATGAAATATTCTTTCAAGTATTGTTTCTTCAATAATTTATATCCCTAATAGATTTACTGACAAAAACATGTTGCTGGGAAAATTTTTCTTCAGCAATTCTATTGCTAAATAATGATGTATCAATTTTTTAATGAAATTATTGATGATATTTATTAATTTTTTTTATTACTTTTGATACTTTATCAAAAATTTCATTAAAAATTACCAACAAAATATATTTCGTTGTTATATATGACATTAGAAATTTTCGATATAAATTTTTTGTTACTATTTACATCAAAAAGTAATGACGAAATATTTTTCATCTGCATTTATATTACTATTTACCAATTTTTATGTTTATATACCATGGTATTTCCAATCCTCACTTTTAATGATGTAGCTCCAATTAATTCTTCTTCGTTAATATATAATTTAGTGATGGTCTCACTATTATTCTACAAATCCAAACGTTGGAGCTTTAACCTTTCAATATAACTTTAGAATCATTTTAACACACATTAGATACATGAAAGATTTGATAGATTCAATTCGTTAGATATTTAAACGTTGGAATGCCATATGTGAGATGCTTGCCTGTACTCCTTGGAATAACAGATCTGTAAATTCCTCTGAATGCAAAACTATATATGCAAGTACTTGGATTAATGGATTTTGAGGTTGATCCGGATCGCAGATGGCACGATAGAACAAATAACATTGGATGCCATTCAAACATGTGACAAAGATCTGATGATCTAGACTGTCAAATCATGTAGAAATTGCATGTGATGCTGCTGTGACCAGTGCATATATGAAAGCAAGCTGGGGGTTTTATTTTTTCTGTAGCCAGGAAAGTGATGTATTGGCATCAAAACAATGTCATTATGAAATTGCATGGCGTGGCTCATCTTACTTCAATGGCTATTTATAGGGTACTTGTTGCTTTATAGGATTTTAGGGCATTTAATAAAAATCTGAATTGATTTGAATTAACTCATTTAACCTACAACAAGTCGACTTTCAAATCAAGTTTTATTCCAATGATTATGACCTGACTAAGGATAATTCTAATTTTTTTTAAAAAAAGCTCGTAGATTGAATGTTACAATGGATATCCGTCTTCTTGTACAAACATAACAATCAGGTCTTCTCCTCAATTGTGAAGGTGTTAAAAATATTGTACAAACAAACATAATAGCCAAACCCATTTTGCAATAGTGACAATACTGTTCAAAAAACTCCGATGTAATCTCACCATCGAATAGCTAAGGAAACAAAGGATGAACATTTTGTGAATGTTTCGTGTCTTCTGTCAGGAAAATATGTATACGATATGATTATTCGCGTTGAATTTTTGAGAGGAAAGAATTTGAAAACTGAAAGAAAACATGCAAAGGCCTGTATAATTAAGCTATGATAATTGTTACTCACTCTTAGAGAATAATATAAATAATATCTTGAAACCTCACCTAACAGTTTAAACTATTGGGTTGAGATGGTTCTTTGACATGGTATTAGAGCCTTGATGACCAAGCGGTCACGAGTTCGAATCTCATCATCCCCATTTATTTGATAAAAATTAAGCACAAGGTAAAGTGAGCATGTGAAAATTTAAAGTTTAAAGGGTTTTTGAGGAGGTGTGTTAGAAAATAATATAAATCATATCCTGAGACCTCACCTAACAACTTAATTCACCAACCTCCATACATTCACTGGTGACTTTAATTGCTTTTGTTATAAATCACAAACAGTGAGCGACAGGAAATTAAGTATGTGATATATTTTCTAGGTAAGGAGTACTTGCTAGATATCACTGGGGGTTAATTAGCATAAACAACTACCAAAACATGTCTGCAAAATAATAATCATGCACACCAAGAATTGTTGTACGAGGCACATGTCTCTTGTCTTCTTAACCACAAAAATCCTAAATTCTAGAACAACTTCTTGATGACAAAATGACCTCTCTAGCTAGAAGCAGTTGGATTCATAAATTTGCATGTTAAAGAGGCATCCTTTTTAGTGATCTCTAGGTGGAAAGCATACAGCATTTCCAACCAGGGAATATGCTTCCATTTCTTTCCACACAGAAGGTTCACTAGCAAGGTCTCTTGTGCCATCCATGTATTCCTGTTCCTCATCTTTTCCCTTTCTCTAAAGATTAGTGTCCATTATCATCACAACTCAGGCACAAATGCAACTTGGAGATGCATTTTGAAGCTGCACTTTAACCTAACTTAGACCTTGACGAGCTTAGGTCCTGTTTGTTTTTGCGTTTTAAAAGCGCTTTTGAAAAAATTTAAATTTTTATTATTTTTTTCTTTACTTCAAATTAATATTTTTTTAATGTTTTCAGATCATTTTGATATGTTGATATCAAAAATAATTTTTAAAAAATAAAAATAAATATTATTTTGATATATTTTTAAATAAAAAACACTTTAAAAAACAATCAGAAACACAATTTTATGAGCCAATAAAAAAAAAAAGCTATCCCATTATTGCTTACCTGCACTCGTAAGCCGATCTAGAAGAGACTTTGTCCCCTCTAGGCCATCTATCATTTGGAGTTGTAAAAGGATCTCCATATATATTATAGTCAGATTCCTTTCTCTGGCCATAGTTTGAGTTTCTTTCTCTTGCTGCCTTAGATTTGTATTTTATATTCTAAGAATTGAATAAACTTTTCGATTATTTACATAGTTAATATTGTGGAATACTGGCTTAGCTTGCAGTTCCATAGGCTTATAATAAGAATAAAAAATTTAATCTTCCAAAAAGCAGCCCTCAAACTACTACCGGAGACTTTATATCCGCAACAACTCCTCCTGTTTTTTATTCATAGTTTTAGGCCGTAATATTTTATTTTATTTTATTTTATTTTCTACCGTATATTGTTTGTTGATCTTGTTCATCTTAATTTATTCCTTTTAATAAAGGATTAATAATTATTTATGACTAGATGGAGAAAATTAACCTTAATTGCCAGAAGTCCCTTTCACAATGGGAATCTCAGTCCCCGTGTTTTCCGCTAACACCGCTGACGGGGGCTCTCTCTTTTCTTGTGTTCTTGTCCATCTTCATTTATTCCTTTTAACAAAGGATTGATGATTATTTCTGATTGGATGGAGAAAAATTAACTTTAATTGATGCTTTTGAATATTATATAATTAAAATTATTTTATATAACTCGATTTTGACTCCTTTTTAATTATATACTAGTTATTTGACTTATGCTTGCCGTCGGTCAGATAATTTTTATGGCAAATAAAATAAAAACACAAGCTTTTCAAATATGTTTTTTTAAATCTAATTATAAATAAATAAAAACCCATGCATGAATTTAATTAAATATATCAAGAAGTATTAAAGCATTTATACAATTTGTCTCGTTGCAGGTTGACTAATTTTTTCTTTAACACAAAAGAATTAATGTGTAAATATTATTAACATGTTTTTTAATAGAGTAAAAAATATAACCGTAAATAAAAAAATTGATGCTTACATATAATAAATTATAGTAAATATCATATGCGTTAATAAAAATATGTAAGATTTCAAGCTAATTTTTAACGTAGTAGAAGAATAGAATAATTTTTCAATTGCTACAAAGAAATATCATTTTTTTAGTTTTTGTATAATAATTTTTCAAAAACAAAAGTGTAAAGAAAAAACTAAAATAAAAATTACAAAAAATAAAGATAAGAACCAAAAGAATTGTATCAATATGCCAAATGTAGAGTGATCAATATTAAAATTGTAAAAAATAAAAAATAATATTTTTTTCTGAAAAATATTGTAAAGAAAAAAAAGGAAAAACTAAAAACAATACAAAAAAATGAAGATAAGAAAAAAAATGATGATAAATAGGCCAAGTGAAAAATGATAAAAATTCTAAGTATGAATAGAAAAAAATATAAGAAAAACTTGTTTTCTAAATTAAAAAAAAATCCGAAAATTTTACAATTTTGTCACTACTATAATACCGTTACAGTAAAAAAATTAAAAAAATTTACAATTATGTTATTTCTATAGAAAAATATCATTTCCTGTTAGTATATGTATAATTTTAAAAAGTTTCATAAAAACAAAAATTTCTAAATATATTTACTAATTTTAGCTATTCATTACAGGTTTCAATGCACTTTTTGATGAATTTTTAAAAATAAAATAAAAGCTGAAAAAAACCAAAGAAAAAAATATAAAAAAAATATAGTGAGCATAGTGATAATTGAGGAAGGGCTGAGGGATTAATTAACATAATCGTCTCTAATCCCTTCCCCTATCCTAACAACTAAGGGATAAGGTAAAAAAATAAATAAAAGAAAAAAAAAAGTTGAAGATGGGATCTGAGTTGTGAGAGAATAATGGGGAGTATAAATAGATGTATGATACACACAAGCAAAGCATGGAAGAAAAATTTGAAGGAGAAAAGAAAAAAGAAAAAAGAAAAAAAGAGAAGTGTGAGAGAAAAAAAAGAGAAAATCAAGAGAGAAAAAACTTAAAGGGTGAGCAAAGATTTGGGTTGGAGAGAAAATTTTAGGAAAAAAAATATGGGGAGAAGAAAAAAGAGAGGGTGGAGTGAAAATAAAAAATTGAGAAAAAAGAAGAGAAAAAGCGTGCAGAAAGAAAAAGAGAGACTGGAGAGAAAAGAGGAGAAAAGAGAGAAGGCTCTCTCTATTCCTAGCCAACTTTGGCAAGCGCTTGCCCCTCCTCTATTTCTTCTTTTCCCTACCGATCCGCCAACACCAAAGACTCCACTGACCGGTCACGCTCTCCTCTCCTTCTAGCTGACCGAACCTCCTGTCTACCTCCATTTTTCAAAAAGCAAAACTTGGCTCCCTTGCTAAGATAGCAGCCGTTGCGGAGGAGAGATCGAAGAAGATATAGAAATAAGTGAAACTGAGACTCCAAGCACGTCGATCTCCCCCCACAATGGATCCACATGGCAACATTTCCCAATTTGTCACCGCTGCCGGTCACTATTCCAACAGCTTCCAATAAACCTCAAATGCATTTTATTGATTATTTAAAACAATTTTAGCATGTTATTGATTTTTATTAAAATTGTGATGAAATGTTTCAATTCAAACCATTTTTAACATGTTATTGATTGTTGTGAGATATTTAAAGTGTTGGGGTCCACACATTAATATGAAAATGTCTAAAGGTATAATGTCTTTAAAAAATTTATTTTTTAAGGTGAAATAAAGTTGGAATTAATATCTCGTGATGAGATTGGAAGGATCGGGTTACAATAGGTTTATCTGAGGCATAATGGTTTGGTCTCGGTGTGAAATTTAATATATGCCGATGTGTTTTTGAATTGTTATGTTGCGTAGATATTATTTTTACTATGTGGTACTGATGTTTTTACTTGTTATATTGATGTTTGTTTTTAGGGTGTTATGAGAATGTTTTTGACTCGTTGTGTTGTTGTATTGTATGTTATGTTGATTGTTTAATATGCAATTTTGTTATTCACTAATCATCTCCCTGTGATAGATGTATAATCATTGAGTCATGCCATAGGGTGAGATTAGTAAATAATATAATCTCTCAATAAGTTACATTATAGTATTTAAAATATTGTCAAGATTGTTAAAATATTGTCAAGATTGTTATTGATCATTTACCTATGACAAATGTACAATTATCGAGCAATCTCATTATATAATATTAGTAAATAATAAAAATCCCTTAATACGTTAGTTATATTTTCGTGTTTAAAATATTTTTAAAATTTTGTTTTTCTTTGCAATTTTGTTATGTATTAATTAATTATATTGTTCGTCGATCCTCTTTACTATATATAAATGTACCATCACCGGGCAGTGTCATAGGTGCGTTTACAAAATAATAAAAACACACATTATTAGGTTAAAATGTTTATGAATATAGCCTAATTAATTCATACAATCCTAAAGAGTAACAATGCTCCATATCGGCAAGCCAATGAGTACAGCTATTCTACTCACACAGTATGTTATGAACTTGCACTCTTCAAGGTCGTCGAAGATGCAAGCAAAACCTCCAGGAAGATACCATTACATGTTTTGAAATTTTTGAAAGGAAAGAGATGAAACGTGAAAGATAAGATGGCGTGCAAGCTAATATGTTTTCATACACCAACTAATTTTGTTAGAAATCACAACTGATAAGGAGCGATTCCTGAAGGGTAAGGAATTCTATCACCAAAGAAAAGGACATGAAGAACATTATTCACGTATAGAGATCATGGGTGATCATATAATATCTCTAGGCACGACTACTGAATATCATCAGGAATTATTATTTTAATATATTTTAAAATAAAAATTACTTAAAAAACGTATGTATTTTGCATAGAAATAAGCTGAGATGGGGATATAAGAAACCCACCCCATTATCTCTTTGGACATGTAAGCTGGCCTAAAAAAGTTTGTCCCAAAAAGCCCATAAATTCTCTGGACTTGCAATTTGGTCTTAAAAATGGCTTCACAGTCTAGCCAGATTCCTTTCTCTGGCCCTTTCTTCTTTTACCTTTGATTTTGTTACCTTCTTAGAAATGAGCTCTTGGCATAAGATTCATTTTAAAGAATTGAATCAAACTGTTGTGTTGCATACTTAAAAAGGAAGGTTGATATATTGCAATCAATGAGATTCATATTAAAGTTTTAATGTGTTCTATGTAATGAAAATGGAAGAGAAGAATAAAATGGCTGCAATATTGCAACAAATTAGATCGATGGAGAGCTACAATATCTTTAGAAAGGAAGAAGAAGAAGAAGAAGAAGAAGAAGAAGAATGATAAGAAGAAGAAAAAAA
>Ga0307515_10021930_pt1 | contig 11292 bp, 10 predicted proteins | sample 17_EM_MG_FD_194513 | JGI IMG/M metagenome (GOLD analysis project Ga0307515, IMG submission 194513) | Populus trichocarpa ectomycorrhiza microbial communities from riparian zone in the Pacific Northwest, United States - 17_EM | ecosystem: Host-associated > Plants > Roots > Unclassified | place... | reverse complement strand
GCGATCACCCCGGCCAACACGCCGCGCACGATGCGCGCATCGCCGAGGTCGAGCGTGAGCTTGCCCAGCCTCGCCGTGCGCAAACAATCGAGCGCCAGATCCACGACCTCGAGGTCGGCCTCGAGGCCGCTGTGGCCATAGATCTCGGCGCCGAACTGCATCGGCTCGCGCGTCGAATGCAGCCCCGACGGCAGCGCATGCAGCACCGGCCCGCAGTAGCAAAGCCGCGTCACGCCGACGCGGTTCAGCAAATGCGCATCGATGCGCGCGACCTGCGGCGTGCTGTCGGCGCGCACGCCCAGGGTGCGGCCGCTGAGCTGATCGACGAGCTTGAAGGTCTTCAGATCGAGCGAGTGGCTGGCCCCGGTCAGCAGCGACTCGATGTGCTCAAGCAGCGGCGGCATCACGAGTTCGCAACCATAGCCACGTGCCACGTCGAGCAGCCCGCGACGCAGTTCTTCGATGTGTCGTGCCTGCGCAGGCAGCACGTCGGCAATGTGCTCGGGCAGCAGCCAAGCAGATGACATGGGAAAACGCCGGGGGGTTAAAACGGAGATTGTACCGGCGTGATTGTGGGGGTCAGGACAGAAAGAACCACAGCATCACCAACCCCACGAGCATGCTGAAGAGGCCGACGAAACGGATCTGGCCGTCGCTCATCTTCATCGCGCGCTCGAACACGTTGCGCCACTTCGGCGGGCTGATGAAGGGCAGCAGCCCTTCGATCACCAGCATCAGCGCGAACGCGCCGAGCAGCAGGTCGGACAGGCCGGGCGCGTCGCCCACGGGCACCGCCTATCGCTTGGCCGCGGGCGCCGGTGCTGGCGCCGTGCCACCGCGCATGGCCTTGAAGAACTCGCTGCCCGGGTCCACGATCATCATGTCGGACTTGTTGCGGAAGCTCGATCGGTAGGCCTCGAGGCTGCGATAGAACTGCGCGAATTGCGGGTCGCGGCCGAAGGCGTCGGCAAAAATGGCCGAGGCCTTGGCATCGCCCTCGCCTTTGACCTTCTGTGCATCGCGATACGCCTCGGCGACGATCACCTCGCGCTGGCGATCGGCGTCGGCGCGGATCTTCTCGCCCTCGGCGCCTCCGGTGGCACGCAGCTGGTTGGCGACCTGCTGGCGCTCCGAGCGCATGCGGCTGTAGATCGAGTCGGTGATGTTGGCGACGAAATCGACACGCTTGATCCGCACGTCGAGGATCTCGATGCCGAAGGACTTGGCCTCGTCGGTCAGGCGCCCGCGCACGTCTTGCATGACCTTGTCGCGCCCGCTCGACAGCACCTCGCCGACGGTGCGCTTCGTGACCTCTTCGTTGAACGCCGCGTGCACGATCGGGCTCAGGCGCGTTTCAAGGCTGCGCATGTCGGAGCCGTTGTTGCGGATGAACTGGCGCGGATCGGTGACGCGCCATTTGACCAGCCAGTCGATCACCAGGCTCTTCTTCTCGGCGGTGAAGATCGGGCGCGTCTCGGGGCTGTCCATGGTCTGGATGCGGCGGTCGAGGAAGATGACGTTCTGGAACGGCGGCGGCAGCTTCCATTTGAGGCCAGGCTCCTGGATCACTTCCTTGATCTCGCCGAGCGCGTAGACCACGGCCACCTGGCGCTGATCGACGATGAACAGCGTCGAGGCGAGCGCCATCAATACCAGCAGCAAGCCGCCGACGAACAGAGCGATGCGATTCATGTTGTTGTTCTTGACATGAGGGTTGTCATCTCAGCGTGCGTCGCGATCGCGACCACGCTGGTTGTCGCGCGAGCGCGCGTCGCCGCTGCTGCCGCTGCCCGTCGCAGGCGGCTCGGTCGCCGTCGCCGGCGGCACGACGACCGTGGGGGTCGTGACGGTGGTCTGCTGCAAGAGCTTGTCCAGCGGCAGGTACAGCAGATTCGAGTTGTTGCGGGTGTCCACCATCACCTTGCTGACGTTGGAATAGATCTGCTGCATCGTGTCGATGTACATGCGGTCGCGCGTTACCGTCGGCGCCTTCTGGTACTCGGTGAGCACGCTGCTGAAACGCTGCGCATCGCCGTCGGACTGCGCGATCACGCGCGACTTGTAGCCCTCGGCTTCTTCGCGCAGGCGTGCCGAGGTGCCTTGCGCCTTCGGGATCACGTCGCTGGCATAGGCCAGGCCTTCTTTCTTCAGGCGGTCGCCGTCCTGACCGGCTTTCAGCGTGTCTTCGAATGCGGCCTGCACCTGCTCGGGCGGCTGCACGCTTTGCACGTTGACGTTGACGACGACGATGCCGGCCTTCAGCCGATCCAGTTGGCCCTGCACCGACTTCACCAGATCAGAGGCGATCGCGTCGCGCTGCTCGTACAGCACCGAATCGATCTTGCTCTTGCCGACGATCTCGCGCACTGCCGATTCGGCCGCCAGCGTGACCGCCTCTTCGGGGTCGCGGTTCTCGAACAGGAAGGCGCGCGCGTCCTTCAAGCGGTACTGCACCGTGAAGCGGATGTCGACGATGTTCTCGTCCTGCGTCAGCATCGACGAATCGCGCAGGCCGGTGGCGGCGATTACTGCATTGCGGCCGACCTCTTTCGAACGCAGCTGCGTGACATTGACCGTCTCGTTGGCCTGGAACGGATAAGGCATGCGCCACTGGAACCCGGCTTCGACCGTGTGGCTGTACCGGCCGAACGAAGTGACGACGGCCTGCTGGCCTTCCTGCACGATAAAGAAGCCGCTGCCGAGCCAGATCACCGCGACCACGCCGGCGACCAGCCCGGCGCCAATGCCGGCACTCTTCATGTCGGGCTGGAAGTTCGAACCATTGCCACCGCCACCGCCGCTGCCGTCACCCGAGCCGTTGGGACGCGGGCTGCCGCCACCGCCCTTGCCACCGAACAGGCCGCTGAGCTTGCGGTTGAAATCGCGCCAGAGTTCGTCGAGATCGGGCGGGCCATCGCCGCGATTGTTCAGCAGGATCAGGTCGGCAAGGCGGCGCCACGCACGGGGGCGCGAGGCGCGGCCTGAAGAATCGGAGGTCGGGTGGCTCATGGTCATGCGAGTGAATGCTGGGATCCGTTGGGCTGGGCGGCCGCCGGGTTGTCTTCTTGGTCGTCGTACCCGTCCGAGTCATGGGCCAGGCGGATGTCATGTGGGGCCGGCGCATCCAGGTTCAAGAAGCCTTCGAGCGTGCCTGCCACCGCTTCCGAGAGTATCGCGCGCAATGTGCCCATGCCCTCGCCGCTGCGTGCACTGACGAAGACGCGGGGCACGCGCAGCTGACCTTCGATCTCGAGCAGGTCGCGCAGCTCGCGCGGGCGCTGCGTCTCCTCGAGCTGATCGAGCTTGTTGTAGACCAGCACCTGCGGAATGCCGCTGGCGCCGATCTCGACCAGCACGCGCTGCACCTCGGCCATCTGCTCGGCCAGCACCGGGCTCGCGCAATCGACGACATGCAGCAGCAGGTCGGCGTCGTTGGCTTCCTGCAGCGTGGCCTCGAAGGCCTCGATCAGCTTGTGCGGCAGGTCGCGGATGAAGCCCACGGTGTCGGACAGCGACACCGAGCGCTGCGCGTCTTCGAGGAAGAGCTGGCGCGTCGTCGTGTCCAGCGTCGCGAACAGCTGATCGGCGGCGTAGGCACGTGCGTTCACCAGCGCATTGAACAGCGTCGACTTGCCCGCGTTGGTGTAGCCCACCAGCGAAATGCGGAAGGTCTGGTTGCGCTCGCGCGAGCGGCGCTGCGTGCTGCGCTGCTTCTTGACGCGCTCGAGCTGCTTCTTCACGCCCTTGATGCGCTCGCCGATCATGCGGCGGTCGAGCTCGATCTGCGCCTCGCCCGGCCCGCCGCGCATGCCGATGCCGCCGCTTTGCCGCTCCAGGTGGCTCCAGCGGCGCACCAGGCGGGTCGAGAGGTATTGCAGCCGTGCCAGTTCGACCTGCAGCTTGCCCTCGTGGCTTTGCGCGCGCTCGCCGAAGATCTCGAGGATCAGCATCGTGCGGTCGGCCACGGCCACACCCAGGTGCTGCTCGAGGTTGCGCTGCTGCGCCGGCGACAAGGCCTGATCGAACAGCACCGCATCGGCCCGATGGGCCTGCACCATCGCCTTGATCTCGTCGGCCTTGCCCGAGCCGACAAACAGCGCGGCATCGGGCGCCTTGCGCTTGGCGACGATGCGCGCGACCGCGACATCGCCGGCCGACTCGGCCAGCAACGCGAGCTCGTCGAGCGTCGCGTCGAACGCCTTGCCGCGGCCGAAGTCCACGCCCACCAGGATCGCCCGCGCGGGCGTGCTTGATCCGTCGATGACGGTCGGATCCGTGGAACTCAAGGCGCGGTGGGTTCGGTCAAGGTCACGCAGCCGGCTCGTTGGGCTCGGTCGCGTGGAAGTTCACGGCCCGGCCCGGCACGACGGTCGAGATCGCGTGCTTGTAGACCATCTGCGTCACCGTATTGCGAAGCAGCACCACATACTGGTCGAAGGACTCGATGTGGCCTTGCAGCTTGATCCCGTTGACGAGGTAGATCGAGACCGGAACATGCTCCTTGCGCAGCAGGTTCAGGAAGGGGTCTTGTAGGAGTTGCCCTTTATTGCTCACGTGTTAGCTCCGTGATGAAAGTTCAGAAGTGGCCACATTAACACAGGGTCGTGGGCGCAATGGAGGTTTACGCCAATACCCTGAATAGCCCTCGATTCAGCTCTTGTCGTCGAAGGGGTTTTTCGACGAGCGCAGCTCGATGCGCATCGGCGTCCCGGTGAGCTTGAAGTGCTCGCGGAACCGCCCTTCGAGGAAGCGCTTGTACGAGTCGGTGATGTGGTCCAGCGAGTTGCCGTGGATCACGATCAGCGGCGGGTTCATGCCGCCCTGGTGGGCGTAGCGCAGCTTCGGCCGGAACGCGCCGGCGCGCTTCGGCGCCTGGTGCTCGACGGCGTCCTGCAGCAGGCGCGTCAGCACCGGCGTCGACATCTTGCGCGTCGCCGACGCATGCGCATCGGCGATCGCCTTCCAGACCGGCCCCAGCCCCTGGCGCTTGATCGCCGAGATGTGCAGCACCGGAGCGAACTTCAGGAACGCCAGGCGCTGCTCGATCGAGCGCTGCAGCGTCTGCTTTTGGTAGTCGTCGACGGCATCCCACTTGTTCACCGCCACCGCCACCGCGCGGCCGCTCTCGAGGATGTAGCCGGCGATGTGCGCGTCCTGGTCGGTCACGCCCTGCGTCGCGTCGAGCAGCAGCAGCACGACGTTGGCATCGGCGATCGCCTGCAAGGTCTTGACGACCGAGAACTTCTCGATCGCCTCGAAGACCTTGCCGCGGCGCCGCAGGCCGGCGGTGTCGATCAGCTCGAATTTCTGGCCGTTGCGCTCGAACGGCACGGTGATCGCGTCGCGCGTCGTGCCGGGCTGGTCGAACGCGACCAGGCGCTCTTCGCCCAGCCAGGTGTTGATCAGCGTCGACTTGCCGACGTTCGGCCGCCCGGCCACCGCGAGCCGGATCGGCCCGCCGTCGACCGGCTGCTCGTCGGCTTCGTCCTCGAACTCGAAGTGCGCGAGCGCCGCGTCGGTCAGGCTGCGGATGCCCTGGCCGTGCGCGGCCGAGATCGGGTGCGGGTCGCCGAGGCCGAGCTCGAAGAACTCGGCCAGCAGCGGTGATTCCTGCATGCCTTCGGCCTTGTTGACCGCGATGATGACCTTCTTGCCGACCGTGCGCAGGTAGCGCGCGATGTCGAAGTCCTGCCCCGACACGCCCGAGCGCACGTCGACGACGAAGATCACCGCATCGGCCTCGGCCACCGCCTGGCGCGTCTGCTTGGCCATTTCCTTGACGATGCCGGTCGTGCTGTCGGGCTCGAAGCCGCCGGTGTCGACGACGATGAACTCGTGCTCGCCGCTGCGCCCGTCGCCGTAGTGGCGGTCGCGCGTGAGCCCGGAGAAGTCGGCCACGATCGCATCGCGGCTCTTCGTCATCCGGTTGAACAGCGTGGACTTGCCCACATTCGGGCGGCCCACGATGGCGATCACGGGTTTCATGTCGGCCTACTGTGGGCGGAAGGCGAACAGGCCGCCGTTGCGCGTCACGACGAGCATCACGGTGCCCGACACCACCGGCTGCGCGACGATCGCGCTGCCGTCGGTCGTCAGGCGCAGCAGCGCTTCGCCGCTGTCGCGCGCGAAGAAATGCAGCATGCCGTCGCCATCGCCGAACACCACCGTCTTGCCGGTGCTCAGCGGTGCGCTCAGGCTGCGGTACAGCAGCTTGTCGTAGGTCCATGCCGCGTCGCCGTTGATCTTCCAGGCGGTAATGCGATCCGAGGCATCGCCGGCGAACACGAATTCGCTGTCGGCCGCGACCGCGTCGGTGCCGCCGATGTTCTTGCTCCACGTGGTCGTGCCCTTCTGGGCGTCGACGCAACCGACCGCGGCCTGGAACGAGCGTGCGCAGATCGTGTCGCCGACGCGCACCGCCGGGCCGACCAGATCGGCCAGGCGCTCGATCTCGTTGGCGCCGCGCGGCGAGCCGATCGTGGCCTCCCAGCGCACCTCGCCGCGCAGCGGATCGACACCCGCCATCCGCGGCCCCTGGCCGACGATCAGCGTGTCCTTGAACGCGCTCAGCACGCCCGATTGCGCCAGCGTGAGCGGGTCGCCGGGGCGCTGCATGACCCAGAGCTTGCGGCCGTCGATCGCATCGAAGGCCTGCACCGCACGGTCCACGCCAACCACGAACACGCGTTCGCCGGCGACCAGCGGCGCGGTCGTGACGCGCACGCCGAGGGGCTTGCGCCACTTGACCACACCCTGATCGAAGACGACGAGCTCGCCCTCGCGCGTCGCGACCGCCGCGAAGCGACCATCGCTGCCGACCCCGGCACTGAGCTTCGCGCCGGCACTGCCGCGCCAGACCTCGCGGCCGGTCTCTGCGTCCAGCGCCAGCACCGTGCCGTCATTGCCGGCGACCGTGAACATGCCTTTCGTCACTGCCACTGCGAGTGGAAACTGCACGCCCTCGATGCGCTGGCTCCAGGCCTGCACACCGACGATCTTCGGGGTCAGCGGCGGTAAGGGTTCCGGCTTGGGTTTGCTGCCGCTGGCGCAGCCGGCGATGAATGCCACCGCCGCCAGGGCTGCGCACAGGCCCGACCATCGGCCGTGTCGTGCCTTCATCGTCATTGCGTCGTCTCCACCTTGGCCGTTGGCGGCGCGGCGCCGAGCGCCGTCAGCTTGGCCTCGATCAAGCGGCGATAGTCGACCTTCGCGTCCATCGCCGTCCAGGCCTTGGTGTAGGCGGCCTTCGCGGCATCGGCCTTGCCTTGCGCCTGCAGGATGTCGCCGCGGCGGTCGTCGGCGAGCGCGCCGAACTCGGCCGCGGCATCTTTCAACACGATCGCGTCGAGCCGCTTCAGCGCCTCGTCGTACTTCTTCTGGTCGAGCAGCACGCCGGCCGCACGCAGCCGCGCGATGGTCTGGTACTCGGCCTCGGTGGCGTTGGACTCGATCCAGGCCAGCGTCGCCAGCGCGTCGTCGGCCTTGCCTTTCTCGAACTGAAGTTTCGCGACAGCCAAGCCGCCCTGCTCGGTGAACGCCGTGCCCGGATAGCGGCTCTTCAAGTCGGCGAAGACGCGCGCCGCCTGGTCGACGTCACCGGCCTGCGTGGCCTTATCGAGCTGGTCGTACATCGAGCCGGCCTTCACGCCCTGATCGCGCTGCCACCAGTTCCAGCCGTTCCATGCGGCGTAGCTGCCCAACGCAGCGATCAACAGCCAGGTGATGAGGTTGCCGTATTTCTTCCAGAAGGCTTTCAGCTGGTCGAGCTGTTCCTGTTCTTCGAGATCGAGATTGGTGGCCATTGACGAGTGATTTCCGGTTCGGTGAGTGCGGGATTATGCGTTGCGAAGCTCGGCTACACGGTGAGCAACCCAGCTTGCGACCTCGGTCAGCCGCAGGCTGATCTGCGGGGTACTCGCGTGGTACAGCGTCTTGATTCCAACCTCGCCGCGCGCGAGTTCGTCGGCGCCGAAGATCAGCGCGAAGCGCGCGCCGCTCGCGTCGGCGCGCTTGAACTGCGACTTGATGCTGCCCCAGCCCGCAGCACCGGCGGCGTGCATCTGCACCGACAGGCCGGCGCTTCGCAGCGCCTCACAGGTGACCATCGCGGCGGGCAGCGCATCGGCGCCGGGGACGATCGCGAACACGTCGGGCGCCGCGACCGGCGTCGCGATGCCGACCGCCTCGAGCAGCAGCAGCATGCGCTCGATGCCCATGCCCCAGCCGACCGCCGGCGTCGGCTTACCGCCGAGCTGCTCGAACAGGCCGTCGTAGCGGCCGCCGCCGCACACCGTGCCCTGCGAGCCGAGCTTGTCGGTGATCCACTCGAAGACGGTCAGGTTGTAGTAGTCCATGCCGCGCACCAGGCGCGGATTGATCTTGTACGCGAGGCCGGCCGCGTCGAGCACGGCGCGCACGGCGTTCAGGTGCGCAAGCGATGCTTCGCCGAGGAAGTCCATCAACTTCGGCGCGGCTTCGACGATCGCCTGCATCGCAGGATTCTTCGTGTCGAGGATGCGCAGCGGGTTGCTGTGCAGGCGGCGCTTCGCGTCGTCGTCGAGCACGTCGGCATGGCGCTCGAAGTGCGCGATCAGTGCCGCGCGGTGCGCCATGCGCTCGGCGGGTTCGCCGAGGCTGTTCAGTTCGAGCCGGACATCGTGTTCGCCGAGGCCGAGATCGCGCAGCAGCGCGCGGCACATTAGGATCTGCTCGGCATCGACGTCCGGCCCGGGCAGGCCCAGCGCCTCGACGTCGATCTGGTGAAACTGGCGATAGCGGCCCTTCTGCGGCCGCTCGTGGCGAAACAGCGAGACGTTGGACCACACCCGCAGCGGGCCGTTGTACAGCGCGTTGTGCTCGACCATCGCGCGTACGATGCCGGCGGTCGCCTCGGGGCGCAAGGTCAGGCGGTCGCCGTTCATCGAGTCCTCGAAGGAGTACATCTCCTTCTCGACGATGTCGGTCACCTCGCCGAGGCCGCGCACGAACAGCGCGGTCGGTTCGACGATGGGCGTGCGCACGTTGAGGTAGCCGTAGCGCGCCATCAGTGCGCGCACCTTGTCCTCGAACCACTCCCAGCGCGCCGAGTCGGGCGGCAGGATGTCGTTCATGCCCTTCACGGCTTGCAGGGCTTCGGGCTTGCGGGGTTTGATCTCGGTCATGGAATGCTTGTCTCGGTCGAATGCGGCCAACGCTGCCTGCGGTGAAGGCAGCTCCGATGGATGCGCAAGCCCTCAGGCGTGCGCGGTCGGATGCTCTGCGGGGGCCGCGCCGAAGCGCTTGTCGATGTAGCGCTCGACCAGCGCATGGAACTCGGCGGCAATGTTGTCGCCGCGCAATGTGAGCGCCTTCTCGCCATCGATGAAGACCGGCGCGGCCGGCGCTTCGCCGGTGCCGGGCAGGCTGATGCCGATGTCGGCATGCTTGCTTTCGCCCGGGCCATTGACGATGCAGCCCATCACCGCGACCTTCATCTTCTCGACACCGGGGTAGCGCGCCTTCCAGACCGGCATCTGCGCGCGCAGGAAGTCGTCGATCTGCTTCGCCAGCTCTTGGAACGTCGTGCTGGTGGTGCGGCCACAACCGGGACAGGCGGTGACGCTCGGGTTGAACGAGCGCAGGCCGAGCGATTGCAGGATCTCGAGCGCGACGACGACCTCTTGCGTGCGCGCTTCGCCGGGCTGCGGCGTGAGCGACACGCGGATCGTGTCGCCGATGCCCTCTTGCAGCAGCACACCCAACGCGGCGGTCGACGCGACCGTGCCCTTGGTGCCCATGCCGGCTTCGGTCAGACCCAGGTGCAGCGCGTAGTCGCAGCGCTTGGCGAGTGCGCGGTAGACGCTGATCAGGTCCTGCACGCCGGACATCTTGCACGACAGGATGATCTGGTCGCCACGCAAGCCGATCGCCTCGGCGCGCCGTGCCGACTGGATCGCCGACGTGAGGATCGCGCGGTACATGATCTGCTGCGGCTCGAACGGCTCGGCCAGCTTGGCGTTGGCGTCCATCATCTCGGTCAGCAGTTCCTGGTCGAGGCTGCCCCAGTTGACGCCGATGCGCACCGCCTTGTCGTACTTGGCCGCGACCTCGACCATCTGCGCAAACTGCTTGTCGTGCTTGTCGCCCTTGCCGACATTGCCGGGGTTGATGCGGTACTTGCTGAGCGCCTCGGCGCACGCCGGGTGATCGGTCAGCAGGCGGTGACCGTTGTAATGAAAGTCGCCGATCAGCGGCACGTCGATGCCCATGCGGTCGAGCTGCTCGCGGATGTAGGGCACGGCCGCCGCGGCCTCGGGCGTGTTGACGGTGATGCGCACCATCTCCGAGCCGGCGATGGCCAGCTCCTTGACCTGGATCGCGGTGCCGATCGCATCGACCGTGTCGGTGTTCGTCATCGCCTGCACACGCACCGGCGCACCGCCGCCGACCGTGACCACGCGCGAGCCCCAGCGCACCAGCGCCTGGCGCGTGCGATGCGGTGCCGGCACTGCCGGCTCGATGAAGTCGTCGAGCGCGATCGAGGCGTGGGTCAGGTCGTTCATGATGGCGTTACTTGAGTTCGAGCTTGGCCATGTTGTCGCGGGTGAAAGGCCCGAGGTCGAGCGGCTGGCCGCGGAACACCACTTCGGTGGCGTTGGCGTTGCCGATTTTCACCTTGAACGGCATCGCCCCGTCGAGACCCACGCTCTCGCCGGGCTGCACCAGTCGCGAGATCAGCGGCTTGCCATGCGCGTCGATCACTTCGATCCACGAGGTCTCGCTCGGTTGCAGTTGCAGCACGCCGGCCGCGGCGATGACGGGGCTCGGCGCCTCGGATGCGGCCTCGGCAGGCGGCATGACGTCGGCTGCTGCTGCGACGGACGCTGCTTGTGCCGGCGCCGATGCGGCCGTCTGCGGCAGCACGATGGTCTCGGTCACCGGCGCAGGCGTGGCCGCGGGCTCGCTGCTGCCGCTGACCCGCGAGAACGCGCTCTTGGCCAGCGGCGCCCAGCCGGGCGGCAGCAGATAGATCACGGCCGCGGCGATCACGAGCAGCGCGGCGATCACCAGCGCGGGCGTCGCGACGCTCGTCCATTCCTTCGGCACGAGTCGCCCGGGGCGCTCGTGGAACGGCGTGTTCAGCCCGCCGCCGACCTGCTCAAGCCGGTAGCCGCTCGGCGGCGGCAGCAGCGCGAGGATGGGCGCGGCATCGATCTTCAGCGTGCGGCACACCGTCTGCGCGAGTGCGCGCGTGAAGGTGGCATCGGGCAGCTGATCGAACTGGTCTGACTCGAGCAGTTCCAGCTTGCGCGG
>Ga0307515_10021929_pt1 | contig 11293 bp, 12 predicted proteins | sample 17_EM_MG_FD_194513 | JGI IMG/M metagenome (GOLD analysis project Ga0307515, IMG submission 194513) | Populus trichocarpa ectomycorrhiza microbial communities from riparian zone in the Pacific Northwest, United States - 17_EM | ecosystem: Host-associated > Plants > Roots > Unclassified | place... | reverse complement strand
GAAACCGCCACCGCCGATGATGGTATCGCCTGTAGTCAGGCCGCTTTCCAAAGTCTTGTTGCTAACAAGCGAAAAGTCGAAAATATCGTTGCCCATGCCTCCGGTCAGATGTTCCTTGCCCGGCGAGCGGACGGCAATGTGAACAGAGTATTTGGCATCGGTCAGGCTTGAGGCGTCAACTGTCATCGCCCCACCTCGGCTTCCCTCGCGGTTTCTGATCAGCAGCTGGCCATTTTCGTCGTGATTTTTTTTCAGGAAATTCTGACTGACTTCAAAAGCAACGTAGCTGGCACTGAGGTCGACTATTTCGATGCCGGATATCGTGGCGGAATCAAGAACGCCTTTCGGAATTTCACGCCCCGAAAGCTGGAGGGTATCGGTGCCGGCCCCCCCTGAGATCAAATCTTTAACGAGCTCGGAGTTCCAATAGTAAGCCGAGATATCAAAGATGTCGTTTCCCTCGCCACCGAACATCCTGTCGCTACCGGGTTTGCCTTGCAACATCCCTTGGATTTCATAGTCACCTGCATACAGGCTGGTGTCGCCGATGAACACGTCATTTCCTAGCCCACCGGAAAGCCAATCGTCCCCGTTTCCGCCAACCAGTATGTCATTTCCCTTGCTACCGGACAGATGGTCATTGGCCGCGCCACCAATCAGGATGTCTCCCGCGTTGCCGCCCTTGACGTTGAGGTTGCTATCTTGGGACTTCAAACTCGATCCATCGACGATCAGCTTTCCGTCTATGGCAGTCGCAGCTTTTTCGGTGCCATAATTTCGATCCGTGGTGATGTTGATGGCGTTTCGGCCCTTGTACCAACTGCTATTGCCGAAGTCGATCGTGCGAGATTGTCCCGCCGACAGATCCGTGATCACGATGTTTTCGACATTCTTGACATTCGTAAGCTTGGTGAAGCCGTTGGGGTCGGTGTTATCGCGACCGTTCTTGGTCGTCGTGCGGCCTGCTCCGACGAGCACAATGGTGTCTGTTCCCGCTCCACCGTCGATCCCGTCGTCCATCAACGAGTTGGCGTAGTAGATGAATCTGTCGTTCTTGGCGCCGGTGCGCAGCTGGTCGTAGCTCTCCTCTTCCCTGCCGCTTTCAAAAATGTATCCCGTGGATCCATAAATATCGAACGACATATTGGTGACAGCGGATGCTTTGAGCTGCAAATTCGCCTCATCGAGGCCGAGATAGGAGGCATCGATTGTGAAGCTGGAAACCTTGTTTGCCTTGAAGAAATTGTCGTCAAACGTGAGCTTGAACCCAACAGAATCTGAGCCGTCGTAGCCCTCTGCGAGCAGAGCTATGCCTTGGACTTTGGATAGGGCGGGCCAGCTCGTACCAGAAACCGACCAGACAACGCCAGTGTTATTGACAAGCACAAGCGCATTCGTACCGCCGCCGCCATTTATCCGATCGGTGGCGTTCAGAAGTGACGGTGCAAAATAGAAAAAATCGTTTTCGCTGCCGCCAGTAAAATGATCGACACTCTTGGTTCCAATAAACTCAGCCATCGCAAGCTAACCTCATACGCTGGTACGATTTCTCATGGGTTATGCCAGCGTCGAGGCAGATATCCAACGAATCGAAGGTGGTCAAAATATACAATTAAATCAATGACGATAATTAGAACCAGCGTGCAACCCTTTGTCAAGGCGCCAGTGCAACTTTCCCGCGCGCTCACTCTCCGTCCAGCGGCTCCACGCCTTGCGGCTTGCCCGCCCGGTCGAGCCTGATCTTCTCGATGCGGTTTTCGGCGGCACCGAGCAGTGCCTCGCAATGTTTTTTCAGCGCCTCGCCGCGTTCGTAGATTTCGATCGACTTGTCGAGCGCCACGTCGCCGCGCTCCAGCGCCGAGACGATGGCTTCCAGTTCCTCGACTGCCTTTTCGAAGGAGAGCGAGGATACGTCGATCTGGGGTGCTGTGGTCATGGTCATCCTCTCATCAGGCGATAGATATGCGTGCCGGCCGATTCGGCCAGCGCTTGGAGATCGTAGCCGCCTTCGAGCAGGCTGACGATGCGGTTGTTGGCGGTCTTGCCGGCCATATCGAGAAGCCGGCCGGTCGCCCAGTCGAAATCGTCGGCGACGAGATTGATCTGTGCCAGGGGATCGCGGTGGTGGGCGTCGAAGCCGGCGGAGATCAGGATGAAATCCGGCCGGAATTCGTCGAGGGCCGCAAGCACGCGCGACTTGAAGGCCTCGCGAAAATGGTCGCTGCCGGTGTCGGGCGAGAGCGGTGCGTTGACGATATTGCCCGCACCCGTCTCGGTCTTGGCGCCGCTGCCGGGATAAAGCGGCATCTGGTGCGTCGAGCAGAACAGGACGGACGGATCGTCCCAGAAGATATCCTGCGTGCCGTTGCCGTGATGCACGTCCCAGTCGACAATGGCGACGCGCTCGGCGCCGTGTTTCTGCTGCGCATGGCGGGCGGCAATGGCGATGTTGTTGAAGAAACAGAAGCCCATCGCCTTGTTTCTCTCGGCGTGGTGGCCGGGCGGACGCGACGCGACGAAGGCATTGTCGGCCTTGCCGGAAAACACTGCGTCAACCGCCGCGACCGCGCCGCCGATGCCGGTCAATGCCGCCTGCAGGCTGGCGGGGCTGGCATGCGTGTCGGCCTCGAAGGAGTTGATGCCTTCCTCGGGGATAACCGACATCACCTTGCGCAAATGCTCTTCCGGATGGGCGAGCAGCACCAGATCCTCGTTGCCCTGCGGCGCCTGAAGCCGTGATAGCGGCGAAAATCGCTCATGCTCCAGCGCAAGATTGAGCGCCTTCAGCCGGTCGGGCCGCTCCGGGTGACCTTCGGGAACTTTGTGTTCCAGAAAGATCGGGTTTTCGAACAGGATCGTGGTCATGGCGGGAACCTATGGCTTAGCGGATGCAAGGTCCATGGTTTAGGTAGGGCATTTGCGGTTTTTTCAACAGCGGCGCACTGACGCAAAAAGCCCGGACGCAACGCCCGGGCCATTTGGCGCTGGACGAAGCGCTCAGGCGCGTGCGTGCAGCAGCGGATAACCGGCGAGAACGGCCCGTGCCGCCAGCGTTGCGATCACGGCCTTGACGAGATCCCCCGGAATGAAGGCAAGCGAACCGGTCGCAACAGCTGAAAGCGGCGTCCCGGTGACTGCTGTCACCCATGGCATGCCGATGGCATAGAGTACGGCGATACCGCCGACGATGGAGGCGATGAAGAAGCCGGTGAATTGCTTGATCTCGCTCTGGCCATCCTTGACCAGCCGTTCGGCGATCAGGCCGGTGACGAATGTGGCGGGGATCCAGCCGAGGATGAAACCGCCGGTCGCGCCCTGGATGATGGCAAGACCGCCGCGGCCGCCGGAGAGAACCGGAAGCCCGATCGCGACCAGCAATACGAAGAGTACATAGGCAAGCGCGCCGCGCCTGGCACCGATGATGCAGCCCGCCAGCATCACGCCCATCGACTGGGCCGTGATCGGCACGGGAATGAAGCCGAGCGTGATCGGCGGAATCATGCCGAGTACCACGATGATCGCGGTGAAGAGGGCAACGAGAACGAGGTCTCTGGTGGTCATGGCAGGTCCTTTGTCTATCGTGTTTACGCATGCATTCGGCCAAAGCCGGAAAGTCGAGAGGTTGGAATTTCTCTCGCTGTCAGTGGTGTTTTTCGCGCGGTCGCCTGAAGCCGCGCGCGTCGATCGCCATGGCGATCGTGTCGGCGTCCTTCAGCGTCAGGATGATCAACGGTGCAAGGATCGTCAACGGCCGGGCCTTCAGGCCCCGCGCCCGGTGCGCCTCGCGGATCGACTGGTAGTGGTTGAAGATATCCGGCACGAAGCGCAGCACCAGTCCGAAGGCGAGCCCCACATCGGCCGCCCGCACAAGACCCAGGCGGTCGAGCGGCTGCAGCAGCCGGGTGATCTCGTCGATGAAATCGCCGGTCGCTGTGGTCGCCGTGACCGCGCCGGCAAACAGCACGATCGCCATCAGCCTGAAGAAGCTTTCGGCGGCCTCGCGCAGCGACGTGAAATAGGCTGTGGCGATCAGAAGGATCAGGATGGTGAAAAGGATGGGTTTCAGGCGGGAAACGGCCTCGCCAAACGCAAGGCCCGTGGTGAAATGGATCAAGGCGGCAATCGCAAAGGCCGGGATCAGAATGAAGAGGGAGGAAACGGTATAGAGCGCAAGCCCGGCAGCCAAAAGGATGGCCAGCTTCATCCGCACCGACATCCGGTGCAGCGGCGTTGTCCCCTCGACATTCAGCCCGTTCAGCATCCTGCCACCTCGTGATAGGCGCGGATCGCGTCCTGCGCCGGGCCGTCGGCAACAAGCCTGCCGTCGTGGAACAGAAGCACCCGCTCGAAATGTTCGATCAGCGGCAGGTCGTGGCTGATCACGATGCTGTGCTCGTCCAGTCTGGTTATGGTGTTTTCCACCAATCGGCGGTTTTTCAGATCCAGCTGGTTGGTCGGCTCGTCGAGAATGAGGATTCCGGGGCCGGTGACCAGCACGCTGGCGATGGCAACCAGCTGCGTCTCGCCGCCCGACAGCTGGTGCACGCGCCGCTTGGCCAGATGCGTGATGCCGAACCGCTCAAATACGGCGGCTGTCCTGCGCTCGATCTCGTCCGCCTTCAGCCCACGGTTTTTCAGCCCGAACGCGATGTCCTCATGCACGATCGGCATGATGATCTGGTGCTGCGGATTCTGGAAGATGAAGCCGGCGGCAGCCAGAACGGCGCCTTCGTCGCGCACCGTATCGAGACCGTTGACGGTCACTTCGCCGGTGGTCGGCTTGACCAGCCCGTTGATCAGCCGCGCGAACGTGGTCTTGCCGGAGCCGTTCAGCCCGATCACGCCGATGCGGCGCTCGCTCAGCGTCAGCGTCAGCGGCTGAAGAACCATGCGCCCGCCAAAACTGACCGATGCGCCGGAAAAGCGTATGTCCAACCCGCGTCCCCCCGCGTTCGAATGTCGGGGCTCTATAGGACGATTTCGTTGCCGATGGAAATGGGGATGGTTCGGACTTGAACAAAGTGTGAACATGCGCCTAGATTGTCCTATGGCGATTCTCGTTTCCAACCGCGATGCGCGGCGCATTTTTCTCAACAAGCAGGGTCTGGCCGCGCCGCCCAACCGGGCGCTCGGCAAGCAGGGGCTGCTCGATCTCATCCATGATATCGGCTTCGTCCAGGTCGATAGCATCTCGACCGTCGAGCGCGCCCATCACCAGATCCTGTTTTCGCGCAACCAGACCTACAGGCGCGAACATCTGACCGAGCTTCTGGAAAAGGACGGCGCCCTGTTCGAGCACTGGACGCATGATGCCTCGATCATCCCGAGCCGCTTCTTCGTCTACTGGAAACACCGCTTCCGGCGCGAAGGCGAAACGATCATCGAGCGCTGGCGCAAATGGCGTGAAGAGGGTTTCGAAGAGGCTTTCGACGAGATCTACGCGAAAATTCACGCCGAAGGCGCCGTCATGGCGCGTGATTTCAAGTTCGAGGGCAGGGTATCCGGCGGCTGGTGGAACTGGCATCCGTCAAAGACGGCGCTCGAATATCTCTGGCGCACCGGCAAGGTGGCCATCGCCCGGCGCGATAATTTCCAGAAGGTCTACGATCTGACGGAGCGGGTCATTCCCGGCCATCATCACGAGCCGGATGTCAGCCACGAAGCCTTCGTCGACTGGTGCTGCCGGGCAGCGCTGACGCGGCTCGGCTTTGCCACCCACGGCGAAATCTCGGCCTTCTTCGCCCTGATCTCGCCGGAAGAAGCCAAGGCCTGGGTGACAGACCATCGCGACGAACTCTGCGAGGTGATGATCGAACCTGCCGACGGCGAGAAACCGCGGCTGTCCTATGCCTTCACCGGGTTTCCCGACAATCTCGGCGATCTCATCGATCCGCCCGCCCGCCTGCGCGTACTCAGCCCCTTCGACCCGCTGATCCGCGACCGAAACCGCACCGAACGCCTGTTCGGCTTCTACTACCGCATCGAGATCTTCGTCCCCGAGCCAAAGCGTGAATACGGCTACTACGTCTTTCCGCTGCTCGAAGGCGACCGCATCGTCGGCCGCATCGACATGAAGGCGGACCGCAAGGCGGGTTCGCTCGACGTCAAGCGGCTCTGGTGGGAGAAGGGCGTGCGGGCCTCGGCTGGGCGCATGGAGCGGCTGGAGGCGGAGCTTGGCCGGGTGGCGAAGTTCGCCGGCGTCGAGCGGGTGGTGTTTCTGGATGGGTGGAGTGATTGAGGCAGCGAGCGCCTTGCGTGTCGCTGCACTCTACAGGGTCGGCGGCCATCGCTGGGCGGTATGCATGACGGTGATGATTTCGATGGAGTCGGGCATGACCCGGTAGGGAACGATATAGGAAATATCTGCCGGAACGAGTTCTCGTGTGCCCTTGATGCGGCCCGTCCTGCCCATGGCAGGCTGTTGCGCCAAAGCGTCGACACCGGAAACGATGCGGGAAATGACACGAGCAGCGGCGGCGGGATTGTCTTTTTCGATATGGCCGCCAATTTCACCAAGACGTCTCACAGCCCGTTCTGTCCAGCGGATTGTCCTGCGGCTCATGATGGTCGAGCTGGTTTAACATATTTTCCGACCACAGCTGCCAAGGCCTCGGTCGTGGCAAATTCCCCACGGTCGGCTTCCGCCAGCCCGGCCTCTATCTCTGCAAGCTGCCATTCTTCGCGGGCGATAAAGTCCTCTATAGCCTGCGCTGCCATGTAGGAACGCGAGCGGTCGAGCTTTTCGGCCAGTTGGTCAAGTTTGGCAGCCGTCTCGTCCGGCAGACGCACGGTAAACGCTGTCATGGTTTATGGCCCTCATTGGTTCACCTTGAATGTGAGTGAACCAATGTGGTTCGTCAAGCTCCGCGTTTTCGGGGGCTCGTCGTCTGGCGGGACGTTTAGCCACCGTTCCATTCCGCGCGCGTCAACGCGTACCAAACTTCGCCGTGCTCGCTGCCCGCAATGGGATCAGGCCCTTCGAAGGCGACTGTGCGAGCATAGTTCAGACCGATCTTTTCCATCACGCGGCGCGATCCGTGGTTCACGGCCATCGTCGTCGCCACGATCTTGTCGTACCCACCGCTTTCAAACCCCCAATCGACGAGAGCCGAAGCCCCTTCCGAGGCCAACCCCTGACCCCAATCCATCCGGCGCAGGCGATATCCGAGTTCGGCCAGCCTCTCACCCTCCGGCCACAAACAGAACCAACCGACGAACGCGCCGTTGTTTGTACGACGCGCCGTCCAAACGTAAGGCTCCGTTCCTCTGGGCATGAGGAACGTCGCGTTCGGATTTTCCCGGTCGTGGTCGACGGCGTATCCGCCGTTCAGAAAGCGCATGACCTCCGGATCAAGCTCAAGGTCGATGAAGTCAGAGCTGTCACTCGGGCAGCAAGGACTGAGCGTCAGCTGCGTCGTCTGCAAAACGGCCATTTTCGAACATCCATCCATCGCCCTGGCAAATATGCCTGACTTGCTCGCCTTTCCAGATTTAAAGCCAAATTGGTCGCATTTATGGGGCGATGCAAACTGCAAAACAATTGAGCCTGCTGTGCCGCAGCAAAGATTTCAGATCGCAACCCTTTCAAGCCTCTCACCTCACCTCCGGAACCCCACTTCCGCCCAAGGCCTTGTCCTTGATCTCGCGAAACTTCGCCGAAACGTCCGAAAGTTTCGCGTCCCATTCCGGATTGGGCACTTGCCCCTCGATCATCTTGAAATAGACGCTCATCAGCGCGGCGATGGCGAAAGGTTCAAGCACTGCGGCCTTGAAGGACCAGGCAAAGACGATGGCGAGAACGAAAGCATAGCCGGCCCATTCGCCCGGCAGGACATAGAGCAGGGCAGCCGCCGGAGCGAGCGCCAGCAGGAACACGGCAAAGGCGAGGATGTAGAGGAAGATCGACAGCCAGATGGCATTGCGGATCATCGTCTTGCCATTCTGTGTATAGAGGACCAGTGCCTGCCGAGAGGTCTCCCACGGGTTCTGGCTGTTGATGCGCATGTTGTAGCCGAGAATGATCTCGTCGACATAGGTGAGCGAGATGCGGATCACCGTGTTGACGAAGCCGGCAATCGTATCGAGCCCCGGGATCGGCAGGAAGGCGGCAACACCGCCGATCACGCCGGTGACGACCCTGATCACGCCCTTGATCAGCTGGTCGAGCACGAAAAGCACGTTGGCCTCGCCAAAACGCGCCGTCACCGTCTCGCGCCCATACGCAATCTGGCTCTTGCCGTCGGGAATCGGCTGACCGTCGATCAGCCGTACCATGACGGCGATATGGGCGGCCTTGAGCATGTAGAGCAGGTATTCGCGCAGCCAGTAGATCGCGCCGGCGACAAGCCCGAAACCGAAGATGCCGCCCCAGACCGTGAAGGATTCCGCATCGTTGCTCCAGGCGCCCAGCCCGTAGCCGATCCCGGCACCGATGCCGGTCGATAAAACGAAGGCGATGGTGATGCCGAAATAGATGGCCATGCGCATGAGGATGAACGGCATCGTCCGCAAGAGAATGCCGATCGTCTTGCCGATTTCGAAATCCCACATATTGCCCGCCCCCAACGATCCAGCCGATGATACGGGCTGTTTTCCGATTGTCCAACGGTCGAGGAGAATGATTTATTCAGGCGATCGCTCGGCGATGCCGGTTAAACCACGAGCCGATATCGGCGAAATGCAAAAGGCCACCGGTCGTGTCGACTCGGTGGCCTTTGAATACCGCGAGCAATACGGCGTCAGATGATCTCGGTCGCCGCGATCTGGATGCCGAAGCCTTCCAGCCCGACATAGTGGCGTTCGCGCGAGGAGAGCAGGCGGATCGAGGTGATGCCGAGGTCTTTCAGGATCTGCGCGCCGAGGCCGATTTCCAGCCATTCGCTTTCGCGTGCCTGGGCCTCGCTGTGATCTTCACGCTCGTGTTTGCCGGCACGCGCTGTTGTGGATACGCCGACGCCCACCGAGCCTTCGCGCAGATAGACGATGACGCCGCGGCCCTGTTCGGACATGCGCTTCATGATCGGATCGAGCTGGCAATCCTTGCCGAAAACGTCGGCAGCGACATTTTCCAGATGCAGGCGAACGGGGATATCGACGCCGTCGCGGATGTCGCCAAAGGTGACGGCCAGGTGCTGCATCGGATCCCAGGGCAGGGAATAGGCATGCGCCTTGGCCTTGCCGTAGGGGGTATCGACGTCGAAGGTCGCCTCAAGATTGATCAACGTTTCCTTGCGCTGGCGGTAGGCAATGAGATCGGCGACCGAAACCTGCTTGAGGCCGTGCTTCTCGGCAAAGGCGATGACCTGTGGCCCGCGCGTCACGGTACCGTCATCGTTGACCAGTTCGCAGATGACGCCGATCGGCGGCAGGCTGGCAAGGCGGCAGAGATCGACGGCGGCTTCCGTATGGCCGGACCGCATCAAGACGCCGCCCTCGCGGGCGACCAGCGGGAAGATATGGCCGGGACGGGTAAAGTCGGCGGCACCGACATTCGGGTTGGCAAGGTTGCGGACCGTCAATGTCCGGTCTTCGGCCGAAATGCCTGTCGTCGTGCCATGCTTGAAATCGACGGTGACGGTGAAGGCCGTCGTATGGGCGGAGTCGTTCTCGGCCACCATGGCGTTAAGGTTGAGGCGCTTGGCCTCTTCCTTCGGCATCGGCGTGCAGACGATGCCCGAGGTGTGGCGGACGATGAAGGCCATCTTTTCCGGAGTGCAATGGACGGCGGCGACAATCAGGTCGCCTTCGTTCTCCCGGCCGTCGTCATCGGTGACGACAACGATCTCGCCGGCTTCGAAGGCCCGGATGGCATCGGCAACGCGCTTCTGGTCAAAGGGCATGGGGTTCTTCCTTGGATGTTACTTCAACCGGCCGGTCTGGCCACGGTCGCGCAGATAATGATCGGCAATGGTGCAGGCAAGCATCGCCTCGCCGATCGGCACAGCGCGGATGCCGACGCAGGGGTCGTGGCGGCCCTTGGTGCGGATATCGACATTGTTGCCGTCACTGTCGATCGACTGGCGCTCGGTGAGGATCGAGGAGGTCGGCTTGATGGCAAAACGGGCGATCACCGGCTGGCCGGTCGCAATGCCGCCGAGGATGCCGCCGGCATGGTTGGACAGGAAGATCGGGTTGCCGTCATTGCCCATGCGCATCTCGTCGGCATTTTCCTCGCCGGTGATTTCAGCGGCGCCAAAACCGTTGCCGATCTCCACGCCCTTGACGGCATTGATCGACATCAGGTTGGAGGCGATGTCCTGGTCGAGCTTGGCATAGATCGGCGCACCGATGCCCGCCGGCACACCTTCGGCAATGACCTCGACGACAGCGCCGACCGAGGAGCCGGATTTGCGGATGCCGTCGAGGTATTCTTCCCAGACGGGAACGATCGCCGGGTCAGGTGCGAAGAACGGATTGTTGCCGACTTCGTTCCAGTCCCAGTTGTCGCGGTTGATCTTGTGTTTGCCGATCTGCACCAGGGCGCCGCGCACAAGCAGTCCCGGCACGACCTTGCGGGCAAGGCCGCCGGCGGCGACACGGGCCGCCGTTTCGCGGGCCGACGACCGGCCGCCACCGCGATAGTCGCGGATGCCGTATTTGACATCATAGGTGTAGTCGGCGTGTCCCGGCCGGTAGCTCTTGGCGATCTCGGAATAATCCTTGGAGCGCTGGTCGGTATTCTCGATCATCATCGACACCGGCGTGCCGGTGGTGATCATCGTCTCGCCGTCCGCATCCAGCATCACGCCGGAGAGCACCTTGACCAGATCGTCCTCGCGGCGCTGGGTGACGAAGCGCGACTGGCCGGGCTTGCGCTTGTCGAGCCAGGCCTGCAACTCGGGCAGCGTGAAGCGGATGCCCGGGGGGCAGCCATCGATGACGCAGCCGAGCGCCGGCCCATGGCTTTCGCCCCAGGTGGTGACGCGGAAAAGATGACCAAAGGTATTGTGCGACATGGATCAGGCAACCGGATGTGTGTACGCGCAGCCGGGCGAGCCGTTGCGCCTTTCATTCGGCCGTGACTAATAGTGGAAAATGCCGGAAAGGGAAAACCTTTCTGGCAAAATTTGGCGATTGCGGCGTGAACAGTGTGTTGCGTCCGTGAAGGGGTGATCAGGACGCCAGTTGCAGGGCCTCGTTGTTGGCGAATGCGACGAACTTGTCGAAGCTCAGGGGCTTGGCGAAGGCGTAACCCTGTAGCAGATCGCAGCCGAGCAGCCCCAGCATTTCCGCGTGCGCCATGGTTTCCACGCCCTCGGCCACTGTTTCGATGCCGAGCGAGCGGCCGATTTCA
>Ga0307515_10021928_pt1 | contig 11294 bp, 12 predicted proteins | sample 17_EM_MG_FD_194513 | JGI IMG/M metagenome (GOLD analysis project Ga0307515, IMG submission 194513) | Populus trichocarpa ectomycorrhiza microbial communities from riparian zone in the Pacific Northwest, United States - 17_EM | ecosystem: Host-associated > Plants > Roots > Unclassified | place... | reverse complement strand
CCGATGCGGGACTATGCGCGATTGCAGGCCGCCTTCACGCTTTTTACCACCTGAGCGCGCGTGAGATTCGCCAAGGGACGCTTGCGCTCGCCTCCCACACCGGCTGGTCGTTAGCCGAGATCACCGCTTTGCGAGTGTCTAAGTTCATCTGGTGGATCGAAGGGCTTCCGCGTGGCGACTAAGCAACTTAAGGCGTCCGTCATCATTGGCGGATCGATCTCGAGCGCGCTTCGCAATGCTCTCGGAACGACGACCGATGGCCTGAAGCGCATCGGTCAAGAGATCGCAAATGTCGGGCGGCGCAAGCGTCTGCTGTCTACCAGCATCGATACGTTCGGGCGTATGGGCAAGAACGTGGACACACTGCGCGCGCAATATGCACATCTTACGCGTGAGGCGGACCGACTTCGAGCCGCACAAGAGCGGCTTGCGAGCGCGAATGCTCGAATTGATGCAAACAACGCACGCCGGGGCGAACTCGGAGGTAGCCTCCGCAACGCAATCGGCGTGTTCGGTGCCACGGCTGCTGCAACGTTCTTCCCGATTCGAAGCGCTGTTGATTTTGAATCCGCCATGCTGGGCGTTGCCAAGCAAGTCGAAGGCGCACGCGATGGCACTGGGAACCTCACGTCCGTCTACTTCGACATGGCGCAGCAGGTTCAGAGACTGGGTCGCGAGATTCCCATAGCGACAGACGACATCGCCGCGATGGTCGCCGCGGGTGCCCGCATGGGGGTGGCGCGCGATGCGCTGCTCGACTTCACGCGCACGTCCGCGATGATGGCGGATGCCTTCGAGCTGCCAGCCGGTCAGCTTGCGGATGACATGGGGAAGATCGCGGGTCTTTTCCACATCCCGATCCCCCGTGTCGGCGAGCTCGCCGATGCAATCAACTTCCTGGACGACAACGCCATATCGAAGGGCGGCGACATCATCGACGTGATGCGTCGAATGGGCGGGATGGCGCAAACGCTTCGGGTGCCCGCGAAGGAAGCGGCTGCTCTCGCCTCGACGTTTCTAACGTTAGGTAGCTCGGCGGAAGTGTCAGGGACCGCCTCTAACGCCTTGCTCCGCATTCTCGGCGCGGCGACCACGCAGTCCAAAAAGGTTCAGGCCGGCTTTGCGGATATCGGCATGACGGCACGCGGCGTTCAGTCGAGCATGGCGAAAGATGCGACCGGCACCATACTTCGAGTGCTGGATGTGCTGAATTCGTTGAACGAGGAACAGCGCATCGTCGCGGCGACGCGCATTTTCGGCGCGGAGTATGGCGATGACATCGCGAAGCTCGCAGCCGGCACCCAAGAGTATCGGCGGCAGCTTGCACTGGCCAACGGCGAGGCCGCTCAAGGCAGCATGTCGCGCGAATTCCAATCACGACTCAAGACGACGGCAGCGCAGTGGCAGATTGCGAAGAATCGCTTAAGCGAAGTCGCGGTCACCATTGGCTCGGCGCTTCTACCGGCAGTCAATAGCTTGATGTCGTCGATCGCTCCAGCAATAGAATCGTTTGCGAGCTGGTCACGAGGGAATCCTCGGCTGATCAGAGGCATCATCGGTGCAGCATTGGCGCTCACCGGCTTGCGCGTCGTGAGTTTGGGCGCGGCGTACGCATGGACCTTAATCAGGACGCCCATCCTTTCGGTGCTTGGATTTATCGCGCGCTGGCGAGCGGGCAGCGCGCTCGCATCGCTGGGTGAGTTCGGCACGACTGCAGGGCGTGTTGTGGGTGTTGTGCGGACGCTGGGGCTTGCGGTTGGTGCAGTGGGTGCCGGCTCCATCGCTGTCGTAATCGGTGCGCTCATCGCCGGTGCCTTGCTTGTACGCAAGTATTGGCAGCCGATTAGCGCCTGGTTGGACGGATTCTTTGATGGCCTTCGCGCAAGTGTCGCACCCTTATTTGCGGAGCTCGGCCGCGCACTCGGTCCACTCAAACCCGCGTGGGATGCGATTGCTCGCGCCGTGAGCGCTGCCTGGAATGGGTTCACACGGATCTTAGAGCCTCTGAAAATGGCCCGTGCAGAACTTTCGAGCACGGCCGAAGCGGGTCGAATCTTCGGCGGCATCGTCGGCGCCGCAATCAGCTTGCCGTTCAAGTTGCTCGCACTAGGCATTAACGCGGTACGGTCAGCTTGGGAGACTCTGAAGCAGATCATCGGCGCCGGTGTGGATTGGATCCTTCAACGTGTGCAGCCGGTGTTGAATTTGATTCCGAGCTTTGGCGCGTTGGCGAGCCGATTTACTGGAAACAGGGAGCGACGCACTGCGCCGCACCTTGCGCAACAGTTGATGCCAGGATCAACACGGGGGCGACAGGCGCCTTCGATGCCCGCGACAGGTACGCGCGCAGCTCCGGGCGTGAGCGTGTCTCAGCAGAACACCTTCCACATCACGCAGCAGCCCGGTGAGTCCACCGAAGAACTCGCACGACGCATCGCACGTCACACGCGGCAACAGCAAGCCATCGCTCGCCGCGGTAGTTTGATTGATGAGGCGGCGTAGTGTCATTCCGCGAAACCGTCAACGGAATCATTCAAAGCGCGCAGGGTGCGTTTCAGGGCAACGACAGCGGCAACGCGCCCGTCATGCTGATGCTCGGCGGATTTAAGTTCTCACTGAATACGGCGGTGTTTCAGCAGGTCCAGCGCTCAACGTCCTATCGATGGCCTGCTCAAGAGCGCATCGGCCAATTAGATGCCTTGCAGTTCACCGGCCCTGGGGATGATCGCATCACATTGCCTGGCATCGTGTATCCCGACTTTCGGGGCGATGTGCACCAGATCGCACAGCTCCGGGAGCTTGCGAGTGTGGGCCGTCCGCTGCGACTGATCGCTGCAACGGGCGACATTCTCGGGCTGTGGGTGATCGAGTCGGTGGACGAAACGCAGTCGATCTTCAAGCCGGATGGATTGCCTCGGCGGCAAGAGTTCACGCTCAGCATCCGGAAGTTCAGTGACGATGCTGACATATAAAACTCGCAACGGTGATGTCGTCGATCAGATTGTGTGGCGTCATTACGGCGCACAGAACGCCGCGATTTTGAGAGAAGTATTCCAGGCCAATCCGGGCCTCGCCGATTACGGTCCCGTGCTGCAAGCGGGCGTCGAAATGTTGTTGCCTGACATCGAGCAGCCGGCCGATGAGAATCAAGGCGTCGCGATGTGGGACTGAATCTCGCGCCACAATTCCGCGTCATTGCGAATAGTCAGGACATCACGGCGAAGGTTCGCGAGCGCTTGAAGCACTTGAAGCTAACGGACGAGACCGGCGTTACGTCCGATACGCTCGAGATTTGTCTTGCAGATCACAACCCGCACGCTCCCGTACAGATTCCATCGACGGGCGCAGAGCTGCAAGTGTTTCTCGGCTATGACGGCAGTGCGCGCCGCATGGGCTTGTTCATCGTCGATGAGATCGAGCTCTCGGGCTTTCCGGGTCAAATGACGATCCGGGCACGCGCGGCGCCGTATGAGACTACAAAGCAGGGTCGCGTGGACTTGCAGTCGCAAAAGACGCGGTCGTGGAAGGCTGGTACGACACTCGGGCAGCTCGTGCGCCGGATTGCAGGCGAGCATCGAATGGCGCCTTCGGTTTCCGCAAGTCTCGCCAGAATCGCGCTTCCGCACACGGACCAGACGAACGAGTCCGATATGAATCTCTTGCGCAGGCTCGCCGAACGCTATGACGCCGTCGCAAAGCCCGCTGGTGGCCATCTGCTCTTTCTAAGGCGCGGTGATGCTCAGTCGGTCACCGGCGCAGCGCTTGCGCGTGTGACGCTGACGCCGAGCGACGGCGGCGATTACACCGTCAACATCACAAGCCGCGACAGTCCCGGCACCGTCATTGCCTATTACCGCGATATCTCACAAGCCGAACGACACGCTGTGGCAGTGGGAGAGGGCGAACCCGTCCGGCGGTTGCGTATGGCGTATCGGGACAAAGCGTCGGCCGAATCTGCCGCGTCGGCGGAACTGCGCAGGCGTGCGCGCGGCGAGCGGAACCTGTCATACACTTGTCCCGGTCGTCCCGAAGTGATCGCTGAATGCTTAGTTGTCATGCGGGGATTTCGCGTGGGCGTAGATGGCGAGTGGCTAGTAACGCGTGCTGTGCACTACGTCGGCTCGGGTGGCTATAGCTGCACGATAGAAGCGGAACAGCCGAGCAGCGCGCCACGCGTTCAGGAAGTCTCTAGTTCAGAGATCGATGATCAGGTGCAGAGCCATGAGCGATCGAGGGCTAATCAAAGTTCAAGACAGAATTAATCTGAGCTCGCCCCATTCGCCCCCTAACTGCATTCGGCGCATCCGCGTGACGAGGGCAAATCGTTTCTCACGCACGATTCATCTTCAATCAAGTTTTGCCAATCAAGAGCGCCAATCCAAGAGCCGCTGGCGGTACGAGCAGAACGCTGTATATAAGCCACTTAGACACAGTTACTACATCACGTTTCAGTTCGATCCACGCCGCCGCCCCGGCGCCGATCCACACCCCCAACAATGCACCACGGCTGTGAGACATCGTGCTTTGAATATCGTCAAAAATGGCTCCAGCATCGGGAGATCCTGGGAATGCCGCAGGGCCGCTGGCGTGCTGCCATCCGATGAGCATTTCTAAGTGCCATCCAAGCACAACGGCAATCACTACTTCAACTCCGAGCAAAAATAGAAACACACGGTTCATTGCGACTGGTTCCCTCTATTCCTTCCCCGAGCCCGTCCGCCATTCTCAAGACAATCGCAATCGATCTGCTTGGTCAGAATTCGTTTTCTCACAGCGTAGGACCGCTTGTAACCTTCCGCGTAAGCCTCTGACTCGCTGCCCATGCTCCCCCTGTTATAAAAAGGCTGCTTATCGTAGTGCCAGGATTCGTGAATGATGGTGTTGTACAGGTCGAATATGCCCTCTGGATCCAGATGTTTCAAATACATGCTGTCAATATATGTCGTACTCCAGGGCCACCTACCGGTTTCGCCCGCAATCTTGTCTCCGCGACGGGTGTATCCGAGGTCATCCACTATGGGATATGGAATCTCCAGATCAGGATTCATGCGGCGCGCGAAGCACACCATTGCGTCGATATCCTCGCGTGTAAGCCCGAAGGGATCGATGAACGAGACAGGATTGGCACCGACATAGAGATAGGTATTGATCCCAGCTCGCAGCCCTACCAGATCACTTTCGAGGTAGCGACCTGTCAGAGGATCGTAGTCGCGGAAAGTGTTCTGATGCAGCCCGGCCTGAGTGTCGTATAGCTGACCTGCCATCCGCAGGTTGTAGTTGAAAGTGCCACCGCCGGCCGGATTCTCAATTGCCGAATCGGTGCCGAAGGGGCTTGCATACCACATCCACATCAATACGTTGTCGCTCGGCCTGGTCACGCGAACCGGTGTATTCAAGTGATCGGTGTGTACGTAATAGATTGAGAGCGCTGCGCCGTTCGGTCGAAGCGTCGCGATCGGGATATCCCCAAGCCATACCGTCTCTTGTATCAACGCACCAGTGCTCGTGTATTCGCCGACGAGATGTCCGGCTTCATCGTACATATACAGCACGGTGCTGGAAGGGCCGCCGCCCTGTTTGATCAGCTGCCCCAGTACGCTGTACACGTAGCTTGCTGTCACCGAAGCCTTCGTCAGTGTCTTCATCCGACCACGGTTATTGTAAGTGGCTGTTGCCGTGGAGTAACCGGTCGTGTTGCCCGAGGCGTCGTAGCTATACGTGCGGGCGATCGAACCACTTACGGAGCTGATCTTGTTCGAGCTGCTTGCAATCGTGAACGTAGAAGCGGACGACCCCGTCTGCGTTAATCGATTGCCGTTTGCATCGTAGGTCCATCCGAGTGTCATTCCGGTCTTTGTCGCGGAAGTGATTCGGTCCAGCCCGTCATAGCCGTACGTCCAGGAGTTCGCAGGCACGACCGCATCAGTGATGCCGGTGATGCGGAAGGCATCATCGTAGGCATACGTCTTCAACCCGCCACTAACGAACTGCGCAAGCTTGCCGTCCGTATCGTAGCTCCGAGACATCAGCGTGCCGTTGCCCCAGGTCCAACCCCTGACCGGGCCGAAAGGATCATACAGCGCATTGGACAGCACCATAGTCGATCCCACCCGAACGCTGATTACTTGGTTGTTGTCGTTATAGCCGTACGTCACCAGCTGCCCCGAGGGCAGCGCCATTGTAGTGAGCTGTCCGTTCGAGAAGCCGTACCCGATTGACTGATTCACAGTGCCGATCGTCTGCCCCTTGCCCGTCACGCGCCCGAGCGCATCGTAGGTGTAGGCGAGCGAGTGGTTCGCATCAGATGCGCCCGTCAAGTGTCCTTTGCCATAGGTGCCGGAGTCATATGTGAAGTTGATTGTGGTCGGTCGTCGTGCCCACCTTGAAGGCTACCGAGCTCACTCGGTTCAGAGCATCGTAGGTGTAGGTCGTGATCGCATTGCGCGCGTCGGTCGAGGTTTTGAGATTGCCACCGGAGTCATAGGCGTTGGCGGTATTGCCCGTATCCGGACTCGTCTGGGTCTTCAAATTCCCAAAGCCATCGTAGGTATAGCTTGTCACCAGATTCCGCGGATCGGTAACCGAGGTCAGATTATCGTTCGCGTCGTAGCCGAACCGTGTAACGCCATTGCCGGGATCGGTGATCTGCTTGAGACGATTGAGCTCGTCATAGGCATTGGTGCTATTGCGAGCAAGCGGCGCATTCGTCGTGGTTGGATTGCCGTTGTTATCGTAACCGAGTGTGGTCGTGACGGCCGCTGTGCCTGCCGCACCGATTTGCTTCCACAGCTGATTGAGAGTGTTGAAGACTTGTGTGCGCGTGCGCGCAAGCAAATTCGACGGATCGTAGACATTCTCGGCCGTGCGATTGCCCATCGCATCGAGCGTGTATTGAATGCGGTTGCCCTGGCCGTCTTCGAGCTTGTACAGGCGATGTGCCGCATCGTAGGTGTAGAGCATGTAGCTGCCATCGGTGTGCGTAACTTCTTTCAGCAATCCCGTCGGCCAGTATTCAAAGCTCGTCGTCTCGCCCGAGGTGGTTCGGGAAGTGAGTCGTTGACGTGCGTCGTAGGTGAGCGTCGTTCCAACGCCGTTCGCATCCGAGATCGTGAGCGGCTGGCCGTGTGCGTTATAGGTTTCGTAGGTCGTCGTTTGACCGGCGGCATTCGTCACTGTGTGCAGCTGGCCGCACTGGTACCCGGTCATGCACGAGTAGTAGGTGTAGGTCGTGACATCTGAGACATCGGTGCGTGGACCGTCTTCGGTCAGCACCCGTCCATAGCCACTGTAGGCGTATGTCCAAGTGCGTGAGACATTCGGACTCACTGAAGTGTCAGAAATCGTGCTCGTTAGCACATTCCCGAACGAATCGTAAGTGTAGGCCGTCGTGCGGTTGGGCTCAGTGATGAGTGAAGGCTGCCGCCATATCGCATTCCACTGCGTCGTGATTGTTCGAGCCTTCGCCGTGCCATAAGCTTCAGTACGGCTTTCCTCTAGATGCGTTGAATTAGACGAAAAGGATATTTGATTTCCGTTGAAATCCGTCTTTAGCGTAAGGTCTCCCAGTACGCTGTAACTATAGTTGGCAGCAAGTCCACAATTCGCGCACGCACCGCCGCTGACACTAGACAAATGATTTACATTTTCAACCGTTTGAAATGTCTGCGTGCGCGTTAACCCGAGCCCGTCTGTAGCACTTACGCTTCCATTGGAGTTGTAAGTGAGCTGGAGACGATTTGCTCCGCCTGCATGCTCAGTGCTTACCGCACGGGATTGGCTGTTGTACTGGAAAGTCGCAAAACGCTGAGTGCTCTCGTCCAGTATTCCCGTGAGAAGGTTAGATCCCGCGCCGGCGGCGATATAGGCAGACTCGTTATAAAGATAGGTTAGAGCGGAATTGTCCGGGTAAGTGACAGATGACAAATTGCCCGTCGCGTCGTACGCATAGTCGATCGCTTCATTGTCTGGCAGCGTCAGCTGAGATATCCGATTCGATGAGTCGTAACTAAACGAAAGCCGACGACCGAAGGAATCTGTTACGGAACTCAGCTGAGCATCTGTGTTATACGACAACGTGTGACTGACTCCCGTGCGAGAGGTTTCAGACAACAGGCTTCCGACACCATCATAAACTTCAATCACATCGTTCTCGTCCGTATACTCCCAGCCTGTCGTTGTACCAATGTCACTGGTGAGTTGAATCAAGCTTCCCGATTCGTCAGCGCTCGCGCACCATAGGCTTCCGCATTGCTGGAAAAACAAAACCTCGCCATCGTCTCGAAATAGCTTAATTTCAGCGTCGCTCTGCCATATCAGCTTTCGGCCAAAGGTCTGACTCCAGCGCGCTCCAATGGAGTTGTCTCCTGAACCTGCGCTGTTGTACTGCCTGTGAAATACCAGAGGAAATGATCCGCTCGCTTCGTAGTCTTCCTCGTTCTGATATTTATTCCCGAGCGATGTGTTGACTGGGTTTTCGAACATGGGCCCGCCCTTGGCCGGGCACGATTTCTGGCCTAAGTTTCGCTCAATGGGTTGGCAGTCCTGTCCCTGCGAAACTCGAGTGACAGGGGAGCCGTAAATGCCATTACTCGCCGGTTTCCAACGGATATGTCCGCCGGCACCGCCGGAAAAAATCTGCACGTCGAGAAAAGTCACAGGTCCGAAGCTATTGAGGTATGCCTCAGAGCAAGCCCGCATCTGGGCCAGCGTTCCGTCTGGGCACGTGTTCTCCGAGCTGCCTCGCGAGCAAATTCCACCATCACAACGATAAATTGGCTCTGCAGGCGCTTCAGTGCACGCTGCTCTAGCGAGACTTCCGGCCCCAGTCAGAACAAGAATGCCGAGAAGCATGAAGACCCGATGCATCGAAATTTCCCTTTGCAATACCGGACGAGCCTTTCACTTTTTGGAATGGGCTAATGAGTCAGGGCCGTCCATGGCAGTGTGCATGATGAATTGATGAACCAATGGCGACAACGGTTAGAACCCGTGCATATGTCGCAAAAGCAGCAATCGTTCTTACCAGAATATCAATCTCATTTAGGGGCAGACATAAAAACGGCGGTGAGCAGCGCATTGAGCCCGGTAGCCGTCTCCCAACCGAAATGTTGGCGCGCTTATTGGGCAACGAGCTCGGTAAGTGCTAGCAGCCTCCGCTTCTTTTTTACTCATCGTGTTGTTGCTTCAGGTGACTCTCTATTCGTTCGACATTCGCTTTCAAGGAATCAGTGTTCTCGTGCAAGGTCTTGATCGAGACGGCTGAGATTCTACGCATGTAAAGTGTTAAGAAAATGGCGATGATCGCTATAGCAGTAGTCAGCACCGCCACCGCAATCAAAAGGGTTTCGAGGTAAAACTGGTCTTCCATGATTCCCATCGAGCTGCTTGCGAGATAGTGCGCTATGGTTTTTGGACCAAGACGTGCGCCGTTTGTGGAAAGTGCTCTTCGAAGAGCCTGACCAATTCGGATGGATCAATTTCGACTGCCTGCGCAATCCGGAACAGTTCGATGAGATCCGGCTCAGAACATCCTAGGTCGATCTGGGTGTAGCGTTGAATAGGCATGGATGCACCGCTCGCGACGTGCTCCTGTGTCAGATTTCTCTTCTGTCGCAAATGTCGGAGTACCTGGCCGAACGCGCGAGCAGAGTTTGAGGCTGTGAGTTCTGATATTTTGCGTTCCATGCGAATTGCTCCAGCAGAGGATCACAGGTCGATTAGCGTTCGGGGGAGTGAGTTGCGGCGAATGAAATTCGGCAGGACTTAATCGCGCGGCACAGATACTTCTTCGCGGTGTGCACCGAGATCCCTAGTTCACGTGCAATTTCCTCGATCGTCATCCCGTTGTATTCTTTAAGAACCAGGATCGCTGCATCTAACGGTCGGAGGTGCACAAGAGTTGTGTAAACTTGCTGATGCGTACTTAGGCTGCCGGACACTTCATCTGCAGTCGGATCAATTGCCTGTTCACCCAAGCGTTCGACGAGCCATGAGTCGAATCTAATAGGGCAGCGCCTTTCTTGTTTTACTTGCTCGTATATGACATTCGACGCGATTCGAAAAAGGTAGGCTCGAGGCGTACGAATGGTGGTGTGTTCCGCAGCTAGAATGAGCTTCAGATACGTTTCTTGCGCCACATCTCTCGCGCGCTCTTTGTTCGACAAGCGACGCATGAGATAGCGGTGTAATGCATCGCCATAGGCGTCAACGATTGCCACCGCGAAATCTATCGCGACGGCTTTTCGAACTTTCCCAAGTGCTGTGCCAGTTCATCCAGCGGCTCTAAGGCGCGCCTTTGCAGGACAGCGGCAATGTCCGCGTCAGTTCTTATATTCTGGCAGCGTAGAGAATCGATGGACGTGCGAACAGCGGCCCGAATGTCGTCCATTCGAGTTGCGATTTCGGCGGTTAGTTCCCGCAAATTTCGAGAGCTGGCGTTGCTTTGGGCAGCGCGAATCCGTGCCGAGCCTGTAACATTACTGGCAGCCATGTGACATCCTAGTCCGATGTTCGTGGTTAGGCGTTCGTCGGTGTTTCAGCACCGGCGGACGCCGAGTCCTAGCAGTCAAAGCATCCAATCATGTGCAATGCCCTAACTTCTGTGCTGAGTATACTCATCAGGCGCGTTTTGCTCAACCATGCGGTGTTTGGTCGATGACTGAACTGCTCGAACTGCTTGGCGAGCGGATCAAATATTTGCGCAACGAGCGAGGCTTGACGCAGCAACAACTTGCGGCTGCTGCGGATATATCCAGAGACTACGTCAGCCTTATTGAAAACGGCCGCTATAAAATGACTGTAACTGTGCTCGTCCGTATGGCGAATGCGCTCGGAACTGACGGATGGGCCGTTATGCAATACGCAGAACGTAAGGCTCGAAAGTAACGCTCGTGCGTATGTCTTTTGATTGTCGAGTCGGGACTCATTGCGGCTTGCCGAGATCCATACTCGCAAGTGTTCGCTCTACAGTCGCATGCGCCGCGGCTCTTCTCGTGTGATCACAGACTGATCGTGTGATCACAGACTGACCCATTTTTGAATTCTTCACACTCGCAATGCCAGCCATTGGTCTTTGTGAATGTTACGCGGAAGGCTTCCAGCTCTTTGCGCGTCTCGTCCATCACGCGAGCCGAGAATCTGCAACGAATGTTCGTTACTCATATTGGTGTCCGCGGCCGTGAAGTCGGCTGGGATATCGCTGAAGCAGAGGCCCAGCGATGACGGGGGGAATAGCGAACTTCAGGCAAGTTGCGGAGAAAGTATTCCACACCTGTCATTTTGTTCCACGATGGCAT
>Ga0307515_10021927_pt1 | contig 11294 bp, 6 predicted proteins | sample 17_EM_MG_FD_194513 | JGI IMG/M metagenome (GOLD analysis project Ga0307515, IMG submission 194513) | Populus trichocarpa ectomycorrhiza microbial communities from riparian zone in the Pacific Northwest, United States - 17_EM | ecosystem: Host-associated > Plants > Roots > Unclassified | place... | reverse complement strand
CTTGAGCGCCGAGTACAGCGCCTCCTCGTCGACGATCCCGCCGCGCGCGGCGTTCACGATCCGGACGCTCGGCTTGACCTTGTGCAGCGCCTCGTCACCGATGAGCCCGACCGTCTCGGGGGTCTTGGGCAGATGGACGGTGATGAAGTCGGAGACCTCGAGCAGCTCGTCCAGCGACAGGACCTTCACGCCCATCTGCGCGGCGCGCGCGGGCTGGATGTAGGGGTCGTACGCGACGACCTTCATCCCGAAGCCGGACATGCGCTGGGCGACCAGCGCACCGATCCGCCCCAGACCCACGACACCGAGGGTCTTCTCGGCCAGCTCCACGCCCGTGTACTTGCTGCGCTTCCACTCGCCGTTCTTCAGCGCGGCGTTGGCCTGCGGAATGTGACGGGCGGTGGCGAGCAGGAGACCACAGGCCAGTTCGGCGGCGGTCACGATGTTGGAGGTGGGGGCGTTGACGACCATCACGCCGGCCTTGGTGGCGGACGGCACGTCCACGTTGTCCAGACCGACGCCGGCTCGTGCGACGACCTTGAGTTTCCGGGCGGCGGCGACCGCTTCCGCGTCGACCTTGGTGGCCGAGCGGATCAGGATCGCGTCGACATCGGCGATGGCAGGGAGCAGTTCGGCTCGGTCCGCTCCGTTGCAGTGCCGGATCTCGAAGTCCGGGCCGAGCGCGTCGACGGTCGCGGGCGACAGCTCTTCAGCGATGAGTACGACAGGTTTCGAGCTCACGTGAGTCCTCACTCAGTCCTTTGCGGACGGCCGTCCCGACGGCCGCAGGCGGTGGAGGGGCTACCGCGTGGAAGACGCACGACGCTGTGGGCCTGACGCGAATGTAGTACGGCAGTGTAGTGGCGCGGCGAGGGCGTTCTCCCGCCTGCGCGGAAGGATCACCCGCACGTGCCGAATCCAGCGGGACCCCGGGCACACAATCAGGCCGTGACGCCGGTGCACCACCGGCGTCACGCGGCCCCCCCCGGCGCGCCCCGCCCCGACCGACGGACTCACGCCTCGTCGTTGACCCACGACATGAGCTTGCGCAGCTCCTTGCCCGTGGTCTCCAGGAGGCTCTGCTCGTCCTGCGACTTGTACTCGTTGTACTTCTTCAGACCGCCGTGGTACTCGGCCATCCACTCACGCGCGAAGGTGCCGTCCTGGATCTCGGCGAGGACCTTCTTCATCTCGGCCTTGGTGGCGTCCGTGATGATGCGGGGGCCGGTGACGTAGTCGCCCCACTCGGCGGTCTCGGAGACGCTCCAGCGCATCTTCTCCAGGCCGCCCTCGTACATCAGGTCGACGATCAGCTTCAGCTCGTGCAGGCACTCGAAGTACGCGATCTCCGGCTGGTAGCCGGCCTCGGTCAGCGTCTCGAAACCGGCCTTGACCAGCGCGGCCGTACCACCGCAGAGAACGGCCTGCTCACCGAACAGGTCGGTCTCGGTCTCCTCGGTGAAGGTCGTCTTGATGACGCCGGCGCGGGTGCCACCGATGCCCTTGGCGTACGACAGGGCCAGCGCGAAGGCGTTGCCGGTCGCGTCCTGCTCGACGGCCGCGATACACGGAACGCCGCGGCCCTCCTCGTACTGGCGACGGACGAGGTGGCCCGGGCCCTTGGGGGCGACCATGCAGACGTCGATGCCGGCCGGGGGCTTGATGAAGTCGAAGCGGATGTTCAGGCCGTGGCCGAAGAACAGCGCGTCGCCCGCGTTGAGGTTGTCCTTGATGGACTCCTCGTAGACCTGGGCCTGGATCGGGTCCGGGACGAGGATCATGATGACGTCGGCCTCGGCGGTGGCCTCGGCGGGGGTCACCACGCGCAGGCCCTGCTCCTCGGCCTTCGCCTTGGACTTGGAGCCCTCGTGCAGACCGACGCGGACGTCGACACCCGAGTCACGGAGCGACAGCGCGTGGGCGTGGCCCTGGCTGCCGTAACCGATGACCGCGACCTTGCGGCCCTGGATGATGGACAGGTCGGCGTCGGCGTCGTAGAACAGCTCGGCCACTTTGGGTTCTCTCCTTGAGTGCAGGTGTTGCGTCCCACCGTATGACGGCGGGGGGAAGTGAAGTTCGGGGGTCTCGCAATACGGGCGGCCGACGACCGACGGCCGCCCGTGATCAAACAGGTCTGCGGGTCAATCAGGTCTGCGTGTCCATGCTCAGGCAGACCGGTCCAGCGCGCGCAGCGACCGGTCGGTGATCGAGCGCGCGCCGCGCCCGATCGCGATCGTGCCGGACTGCACCAGTTCCTTGATGCCGTACGGCTCCAGCATCTTGAGCATCGCGGACAGCTTGTCGCTGCTGCCGGTGGCCTCGATGGTGACGGCCTCCGGGGAGACGTCGACCGTCTTGGCGCGGAACAGCTGGACGATCTCGACGATCTGGGAACGCGTCTCGTTGTCCGCGCGCACCTTCACCAGAACGAGTTCACGCTGAACGGCCGAGCCGGATTCCAGTTCGACGATCTTCAGCACGTTGACGAGCTTGTTGAGCTGCTTGGTCACCTGTTCGAGGGGCAGTGCCTCGATCACGTTGACCACGATGGTGATGCGGGAGATCTCGGGGTGCTCGGTGACGCCGACGGCGAGCGAGTCGATGTTGAAGCCGCGCCGGGAGAACAGGGCGGTGATCCGGGCGAGGACACCTGGCTTGTTCTCGACGAGGACGGAGAGGGTGTGCTTGGACATGTCTCTTTACGTCTCTCTCGCTCAGTCGTCTTCGTTGTCGCCGAAGTCGGGGCGGACGTCCCGGGCGGCCATGATCTCGTCGTTCGAAGTGCCGGCGGCGACCATCGGCCACACCATGGCGTCCTCGTGGACGATGAAGTCGATCACGACGGGGCGGTCGTTGACCGAGTTCGCCTCCTCGATGACCTTGTCGAGGTCGTCGGGGGACTCGCAGCGGATCGCGTAGCAGCCCATCGCCTCGGACAGCTTCACGAAGTCGGGGACGCGGGTGCCCTTGGCGTCCGGATTGACGTCGCCCGGGCCCGAGTGCAGCACGGTGTTGGAGTACCGCTGGTTGTAGAACAGGGTCTGCCACTGGCGGACCATCCCGAGGGCGCCGTTGTTGATGATGGCGACCTTGATCGGGATGTTGTTGAGCGCGCAGGTGGTGAGTTCCTGGTTGGTCATCTGGAAACAGCCGTCGCCGTCGATCGCCCAGACCGTACGGTCCGGGGCGCCGGCCTTGGCTCCCATCGCGGCGGGGACCGCGTACCCCATCGTTCCGGCGCCGCCGGAGTTCAGCCAGGTCGCGGGCTTCTCGTACTGGATGTAGTGCGCGGCCCACATCTGGTGCTGGCCGACGCCCGCCGTGAAGATCGTGCCCTCGGGGGCGAGCTGTCCGATGCGCTCGATGACCTGCTGCGGGGAGAGCGAGCCATTGTCGGGCTGCTCGTAACCCAGCGGGTAGGTCTCGCGCCAGCGGTTGAGGTCCTTCCACCAGGCGGTGTAGTCGCCGGCGTGGCCCTCGCTGTGTTCCTTCTGCACGGCCTGGACCAGGTCGGCGATGACCTCGCGGGCGTCCCCGACGATCGGGACGTCGGCGGCGCGGTTCTTGCCGATCTCCGCCGGGTCGATGTCGGCGTGGACGATCTTGGCGTGCGGGGCGAAGCTGGACAGCTTGCCGGTGACACGGTCGTCGAAGCGGGCTCCGAGGGCGACGATCAGGTCGGCCTTCTGCAGCGCGGTGACGGCGGTGACCGCACCGTGCATGCCCGGCATTCCCACGTGCAGCGGGTGGCTGTCGGGGAATGCGCCGAGCGCCATCAGGGTGGTGGTGACGGGCGCTCCGGTGAGTTCTGCGAGGACCTTCAGCTCGGCGGTGGCCTTGGCCTTGATGACACCGCCGCCGACGTAGAGGACCGGCCGCTTGGCGGCGGTGATCAGCTTGGCCGCCTCGCGGATCTGCTTCGCGTGCGGCTTGGTCACCGGGCGGTAGCCGGGCAGGTCGGTGACCGGCGGCCACTGGAAGACGGTCTGGGCCTGGAGGATGTCCTTGGGGATGTCGACCAGGACCGGGCCCGGGCGGCCGGTGGAGGCGATGTGGAACGCCTGCGCGATCGCCTGGGGGATGTCCTCCGCCTTGGTGACCAGGAAGCTGTGCTTGGTGATCGGCATGGTGATGCCGACGATGTCCGCCTCCTGGAAGGCGTCCGTACCGATCGCCTTGGACACGACCTGCCCGGTGATCGCCACGAGCGGCACCGAGTCCATGTGCGCGTCGGCGATCGGGGTCACCAGGTTGGTGGCACCGGGGCCGCTGGTCGCCATGCACACGCCGACCTTGCCGGTGGCCTGCGCGTAACCGGTGGCCGCGTGACCCGCGCCCTGCTCGTGGCGGACCAGCACGTGGCGCACCCGCGTGGAGTCCATCATCGGGTCGTACGCCGGCAGGATGGTGCCCCCGGGAATGCCGAATACCGTCTCGGCCCCGACCTCCTCAAGCGAGCGGATGAGGGACTTCGCACCCGTGACGTGCTCGGGGGCGGACTGCTGTCCTCCGGAACGGGGCCGCGGCTGCGGGTGATGGGCCCCGGTGGCCTGCTCGGTCATCGGCATTCTCTTCTCGATGCTGAGGGTTTTTGCGAGTTTTGTGCGGTGTGCGTTGTGATTTTGTCGCGGTCCGACTGGTGTCGGTGCAACAAAAAACCCCTCGTGCCGTGAGGCAAGCGAGGGGAGCGCGCCGGGTGCGGTCGCTGGGAGTTCCGGGTCCGTCCGAAACGTTCACCAGCGTCAGCCGACGCGCTTTCCAAGTACGAGAATTCGGGTGCGCATGGGGTCGACCCTCCCCCCGGCACGCACCGACTGTCAAGTGGGTGGGACGGGAGTCTCATTATGTGAGCGGAGGGCCGTTCCGCCCCCGAGAACGGCGGGCACACCCGTGCTTGCGGACACAGTTGTACTGGCGGACACAGTTGTACTTGTGTACACCCCGGAGCCGCCCCCCGCGAACGCGGGCTCGGCCGGGCCGTTGGGCACGGGATAGCGGCCGGTGGACAGGGCCCGGCGCAGCCGGTACTCGTCCAGCGGCCCGGAGAAGGCCATGCCCTGTCCGTGTGTGCAGCCCATCGCGCGCAGGGCGATCACCTGCTCCGGCAGGTCCACGCCGTCGGCCACGGACTGGAGCCCGAGGTCGTTGGCGATTCTGAGCAGCCCGCTGGTGATCTTGTGCAGCCGCGCGGACTCGACGACGCCCTCGACCAGTCCGCGGTCGAGTTTCAGTACGTCGACGGGGAGCCGTCGCAGTGCCGTGATCGCCGCGTAGCCGCTGCCGAAGCCGTCCAGCGCGATCTGTACGCCGAGCCGCCGGAAGGCGTTCAGCCGGCGCTCCAGCTCGTCCAGGGAGACCCGGGGGTCGGTGTCCGCCAGCTCGATCACCAGGGCGCCGGTGGGCAGCCCGTGCCGGGTCAGCAGGGTCTCGATCGATCCGAGGGGCAGGGAGCGGTCGAGGAGCCGCCGGGCGCTCATCCGGACGGCGACGGGTACGGCGAGCCCGGTCGCGGCGCGTTCGGCGGCCTGTTCGACGGCCTCCTCCAGCATCCAGCGGTCCAGCTCGGCGGTCTTGTCGCTGTCCTCGGTGACGCGCAGGAACTCGGCGGGCGTGAACAGCACGCCCTGGGAGGAGCGCCAGCGCGCCTGGGCGGCGACCGACGTGATCCGGCCGTTCTCCAGGGCCACCACCGGCTGGTGCAGCAGCGCGAACTCGCCGTCGTGCAGTGCGGCCCGCAGCCGCGTGGCCAGCTCCGCCTTCCGTACGACGTCCTGCTGCATCTGGGGCGCGTACAGCTCGACGCGGCCCTTGCCGGAGGCCTTGGCGCGGTACATCGCCAGGTCGGCGTTGCGCAGCAGCTCGCCCGCGCCGAGACCGGGCTCGGCGAAGGCCACGCCGATGGAGGCGTTGACCCGGACGTCGTTGCCGTCGATGTCGTACGGCTGCGAGAGAGTGAGCCGCAGCCTGTCGGCCAGTTCCATTATGTGGCGCTCGCGGGCGGTACGGTCCCGGGTGCCGTCGCCGACGATCAGGGCGGCGAACTCGTCGCCGCCGAGGCGGGAGGCGGTGTCGCCGTACCGGACGGAGTCCTGGAGTCGGCGGGCGGCCTGGACGAGCAGTTCGTCCCCGGCCTGGTGCCCGATCGTGTCGTTGACGGCCTTGAAGCCGTCGAGGTCGATGAAGAGGACGGCCGTGCCGCGGTCGGTGGAGCGGCGGCCGGACAGGGCCTGCTGGACGCGCTGGGTGAACAGCGCGCGGTTGGGCAGGTCGGTGAGCGGGTCGTGCTCGGCGTTGTGCTGCAACTGGGCCTGGAGCCGCACCCGTTCGGTGACGTCCCGGCTGTTGAAGATGAGGCCGCCGTGGTGCCGGTTGACCGTGGACTCCACGTTCAGCCAGCCGCCGTCGCCGGACTTGAAGCGGCACTCGATGCGGGTCGTGGGTTCTTCGCCGGGGCTGGCGGCAAGGAAGCGGCGCACTTCGTGCACCACGCAGCCCAGGTCCTCCGGGTGGATGAGATGGGCCAGTTCGGTGCCGACGAGGTCCTCCGCGGACCGGCCGTAGACCCCGGCGGCGGCCGGACTGACGTACCGCAGCATCCCGCTGGGAGCGGCGATCATGATGACGTCGCTGGAGCCCTGGACCAGGGAGCGGAAGTGGTTCTCCTTCTGGGCCAGTTCCTGGGTGAGGGTGATGTTGTCGAGCAGCATGATGCCCTGGCGCACGACGAGCGCGAGGACGACGGCGCCCGCGGTGATGAGCACGACGCGGTCGGGGCTGCGGCCGTTGAGGACGTTGTAGAGGATGCCCAGCGTGCACACCGCGGCGGCCAGATACGGCGTGAGCGCGGCCAGCGAGCCGGTGATGGGCCGGGTGGCCGGATACCGGCTGTGATCACCGCCCGGTGCGGGCGGATGCCCTTGCCCGGGGGCGGACGGGTGGCCCTGGCGAGGCGCGTGGGCCATGTGGGACGTGTGAGGCGCGTGCTGGTGTCCGCCGGGACGGCCACCGGGGCGCTGCTGTCCGGGGAGGTGCTCGTGCACCACGCGCGTGTGCCCGCCGGAATCACCGGGACCCTCGTGGCCGGAGCCCACCCATGGCGCGTACGCCAGCAGCAGCGAGCCGGCGAACCAGCCCGCGTCGAGCAGCTGGCCCGAGTGGTAGTTGTTGTGCATCAGGGGCGAGGTGAACAGGGCGTCGCAGCCCACGGTCAGGGCGAGCGCGCCGATCGCGGTGTTCACCGCCGAGCGGTTCACGGTGGAGCGCCGGAAGTGCAGCGCGAGGACCATGCTGACGAGAGCGATGTCGAGCAGCGGGTACGCCAGCGACAGCGCGGTGTGCGCGACGCTCGGCCCGTCGAACTTCGCCGTCTGCGCCAGGGCGAGGCTCCAGGACAGGGTGAGCAGCGAGCCGCCGATCAGCCAGGCGTCGAGGACCATGCAGACCCAGCCGGCCTTCGTCACCGGCCGCTTGGCGAGGACCAGGAGTCCCACGATGGCGGGCGGGGCGAAGCACAGGAAGAACAGGTCGGCGAGGCTGGGGCTGGGCACGTCCACGTCGAGCACGACCTCGTACCACCCCCAGACCAGGTTGCCCAGGGAGGCCATGGCGGACGACAGCGCGAACAGCAGCCAGGCAGGTCGAAAGCGGATACGGCTGCGGGCGTAGAGGAAGCAGGACACGGCCGCTGTGGCCGCCGCCGCGCTCAGCCCGAAGTCGCCCATGATCAGGGCGAGTCGGGGGGAGCCCCAGCCGAGCGCGGAACCGACGGCGTATCCCGCGCACACCAGGGCCAGTGCGAGCTGCGTGACCAGGTTCGTCCCCCCACCGGCGATCGGCCGGCGGGCCAGCAGTGCCCCGGGGGAACTCACCGGACCCTCCGGACCCGCGCCGCTCCCGCGTCCCGCGTGACCCGGTGCGGCGGGTGCGCGGCGGGTGCCGGGGGCGCGGTGTGCGGATGCCTCCGGCGACCGCTGTGCCGGCGGTGGTGGTGATGGCTGCTGTGGCCGCGTCTGCGCGCGGCCGTGCGCCAGGGTCGCCGTCGGCGGCCCCGCCGCGTCGGATCGTTCGCCCATAGGCCGTGCATCGCCCGTCGCCCCCCTCACAGTCTGAAATGTCCAACCCCGGCGCCGAACGGTACGCGGCGCAGCCCCTGTCGGGACGATACACCAGTCTCGTCACTCAGGGACATAGTTCCTCTACGCTCCGTGACGACCAGCGGCAACACGAACACACCTCGCATCCGGGGGAATGCGGAGGGTGCCCGAACCGGACTACGTGTCGCTGGTCCCCGTCGTAAGGATCACGTTCCGCAGCGGCTCCTGGTTCATGAAACGACTCAACTGGTCCACCAGCAACCGCTCGGCGCGTGGCCGGAACGCGGAGGTGGGGCCGCCGACATGGGGGCTGATGAGCACGCCGGGCGCCTGCCACAAGGGGTGTCCCGGTGGCAGCGGTTCCGGATCGGTGACGTCGAGGGCGGCGGTGAGGCGTCCGGACTCCAGCTCGGCCAAGAGTGCCTTGGTGTCGACGACGGGCCCGCGGGCCACGTTCACGAGCAGTGCGCCGTCCTTCATGCGCGCCAGGAAGTCGCCGTTCACCAGTCCTCTCGTCTGATCGGTGAGGGGCGTGGCGAGGATCACGATGTCGGCTTCGGGCAGCAGGGCGGGCAGTTCGGTGAGCGGATGCACCGGTCCGCGCGCCGTGGTGCGCTCAGAGCGCGCGACGCGCGCCACCCGCGCGAGCTCGAAGGGCGCGAGCCGGTCTTCGATGGCGGCGCCGATCGACCCGTACCCGACGATGAGGACGCTCTTGTCGGCGAGCGCCGGCCGGAACCCGCCCAGCCACTCCCCCCTGTCCTGCGCGCGCACGAAGTCGGGGATGCCGCGCAGGGAGGCCAGGATGAGGGCGAGGGTCAGCTCCCCGGTGCTCGCCTCGTGCACTCCGCGCGCGTTGCACAGCCGTACGCCCGGGTGCAGTTGCCCGAGCCCCGGCTGGATGTTGTCGACGCCGGCGGACAGCGTCTGGAGCACCTGGACGCCGGTCATGTCCGGCAGGGGACGTACACACACCTTGACGGGCTTCATGTACGGCACCACGTAGAACGTGCAATCGGCCGGGTCCCCCGGGTAGTCGTGATCGCCGTTCCAGAAGAGGTAGTTCGGCCCCTCGGGGAGGCCCTCGATCTCTTCCGGCGGGATGGGAAGCCACACGTCAGCAGTCATGGTCACGAGGCTAGAGCCTGGGCCGTGGATCGGTCCTGGGCGAACCCCTGTGCGTGCAGAGGTTAGGTTTGGGGCGCAGGGAGAGAGAGGTTCACGACCAGGTGGAGCGCAGGACGATCGGCGCGGCGGCGCTCGAAGTGGGGGCCGTGGGCCTCGGGTGCATGCCGATGAGCTGGGCGTACAGCGCGTCCCGGCAGCGCGGCGAGGAGTCGGTGCGGGCCGTGCACCGGGCCCTGGACGAGGGCTCGACGCTCCTGGACACGGCCGACATGTACGGCCCGTTCACCAACGAGCTGCTGGTGGGGCGGGTGTTGAGGGAACGGCGCCCGGACGCCTTCGTGTCGACGAAGGTCGGTCTGCTGGTGGGCGATCAGCACATCGTGGCCAACGGCCGCCCGGGATACGTGAGACGGGCGTGCGACGCGTCGCTGCGCCGCCTCCAGACGGACGTCATCGACCTGTACCAGCTGCACCGCGCGGACCCGGAGGTTCCCGTCGAGGAGACCTGGGGCGCGCTGGCGGAACTCGTACAGGCCGGAAAGGTACGGGCGTTGGGGCTGTCCGCGATGGGCGCGCGGACCGGGCGCCGGTCGCAGGCGCGGCTGTACGACGCGACGATCCGCCAGTTGGAGCGGGTGCAGCAGGTGTTTCCGGTCAGCGCGGTGCAGGCCGAGCTGTCGGTGTGGTCGACGGAGGCACTGGAGACGCTGCTGCCGTGGTGCACCACGCGCGGGGTGGGCTTTCTGGCGGCGATGCCATTGGGCAACGGTTTTCTGACCGGGACGCTGACGCCGGGCGGCGGCTTCGAGCCGGAGGACATCCGGGCCCGCCACCCCCGCTTCACGGCCGAGATGATGGCCGCGAACCAGCCGATCGTGGCGGGCCTGCGCCGGGTGGCGGCCCGCCTCGGTCCGGAGGTCACCCCGGCCCAGGTGGCGCTGGCGTGGGTGCTCGCGCAGGGCCGGCAGGTGGTGCCGGTACCGGGGGCGAAGCGGGAACGGTGGGTGGCGCAGAACGCGCGGGCGGCGGAGCTGCGGCTGTCGGCGGCGGATCTGACGGAGGTCGCGGGACTGCCCCGGGCGCAGGGATCGTGGGACTGATGCCGACTGATGCGGGTGGATAAGTAGGGAAGTGGGTACCGCGGGAACCCGGGCCGGGGCATCAGGCTTCGGGGATCGGGAACTCGTGGGGCGCGAGCGGTGTATGACAAGGAGAACGTGCCGCGTCGAAGGGACCATGATCGTGCAACATCGAGCTGTGACGGCCGTACTGGCCGCAGCCACGCTCCTGCTCACGGCCGGCTGCTCCTCCGACGAGGGCGGAGGCGGCGAGGAGAGTGCGTCACCGAGCGGTACGCGTACGCCGTCCACGTCGTCGCCCTCCGAGCGGGCGACCGCGCAGGCCGCCCCGCCGGCCAAGGGCACGGTGAAGGTGCTGCGGACGGTCACGGAGGACCTGAAGAGCCCCTGGGGCCTGGCCCCGCTCCCGGACGGCGATCTGCTGGTCTCCTCCCGCGACGAGGGCACGATCACGCGGGTCGACACGGAGACAGGGAAGAAGACGGAGCTGGGCGAGGTGCCCGGCGTCTCCCCGGCCGGCGAGGGCGGCCTGATGGGCCTGGCCCTCTCCCCGTCGTTCGCGTCGGACCACATGGTCTACGCGTACTTCACGACGGAGTCGGACAACCGCATCGCCCGCATGCTGTACGAGGAGGAGAAGCCGGCGGGCGAGCAGCTGGGCGCCCCGAACACAGTCTTCCGGGGTATCCCGAAGGGATACATCCACAACGGCGGCCGGATCGCCTTCGGCCCCGACAAGATGCTGTACGCGGGCACCGGCGAGAGCGGTGACACCGGGCTGTCCCAGGACAAGTCCTCGCTGGGCGGCAAGATCCTGCGGATGACCCCGGAGGGCGAACCGGCCCCGGGCAACCCCTTCCCCGACTCGGCGGTGTACTCGTACGGCCACCGCAATGTGCAGGGCCTCGCCTGGGACTCCGAGCAGCGGCTGTTCGCCTCGGAGTTCGGCCAGGACACCTGGGACGAGCTGAACCAGATCGCGCCGGGCGACAAC